>UMGV01062476.1_pt1 | contig 54385 bp, 40 predicted proteins | sample 1965361 | NCBI WGS metagenome assembly UMGV01 (sample SAMEA4836081, study PRJEB28245) | human gut metagenome | biome: gut microbiome; material: fecal sample | place: Denmark | collected 2008
AAAGATATGAAGATGGTGGTTTAAAACTATGGGATGGTGCTAATGATTTAGGTTCTATTATTAGCGGTATTGGAAATACTGTTGGAGGTGTTATTCAACAAAATGGTGCTGCAAGTGCACAAAGAACTATGATACAACCTGTTGTTAATACTGCTGGTACTGCTAAACAAGAGATTAAAAAGCCTTCTTATCTTAGAAGTGATAATGTACAACAACAAGCATACAGATGTGGCGGTTATATCCTCAAACGTAGAAAATAATTAAGAATAGCTATTTTTAGCTTTGTACTGATTTTATATATTGGAGTTGATTAATTAATCACGACATGATAAATAAGTCGTTAAATCGAAAATAAAATAATTAATTTTTTATTATTCATTATGGTTAAACGTAAAGTTAAAGTTCCAAATATAGTTAGAGGTGGTATTGCAATTCCACTTGGAAACAACTATTATTTTATGAGAGGTCGTAAACATATTAATGGTGGTATTGATATTGGAAGTAATCCTCGTACTGGTATCGAAGTTGAAGATGGAGAAATTATGAAAATGGAACACGCTGGTGCTAAAATATTTAGTTCTGTTCCTTTTCTTAATGGTAAATCTCCTGCTCAACGTGTTATGCAAGGAGAAAATCCTAATAATGTTTTTAAGCGTCAAGAATCTTTTAAAGATAGAAATAATATTAATAATGATGGCACTACTAAATTTAGAAATGGAGGTTGGCGTTCTTCTAATAAAGTTCGTTCTCGTATTGCTAAAATGGAAGGTTCTTCTATGAAAACTAATAGAAGTTTTGATTTAGAAGATAGAGATTTTTATAATGCTATACCAAAAGAAGTAAGAAAAGGTCTTTCTCAAGAGGCTCTTGATAATTTATATAGTTATTCTTATAATGTAGGTGCTGGTAATTTTAAAAAGAGAGTTGTTCCTTCTCTTATTAATTTATCAAGAGGCAAAGCAACTGCTAATGATGTAGCTAAATCAATGTGGGCGTCTAAAGATTCTAAACTAAAAGGTCTTAGAAATAGACGTAGAATTGAACGTGAAGGTTTTATTAATGCTTATAATAAAAATAAATTTAATAAAAATATTACTCCTGAAACAATAGTTGCTCCTAAAGACAATACTACTGTTGTTAAACCTGTTGTTACTACACAACAAACTCCTATGATAGATTTACAACAAAGAATTGCTGATAAAAATAATCAAGCTAAAGAAGAATACGCTAACGAATATAATCAATATGTAATAAATAAAGGTATGGAACTTATGCAACCTAAAAAAAGATATAATAGCACATTTGCTCTTGGTGAAAGGATTAATTTCTCTACGGGGGATGATTCACGAAAGAAATATGGCTTTGGTGATGAAGTTCTTAGTCGTACTAAGAAATTGGCTAAGAATATGTTTGGTTTTACTTCTGATAATGCAGTTGTTGAAGTTACTGATTCTAAAGGTAGAAAAAGAAATATATCTCTCGGACAATATCGTAATGAAAGAGCAGCAAGAGCTAATGCTCCTGCAAGAACCACTAAGGAAAGAATGAGTCGTGCTATTGCTCCAAAATTTAGAGAAAGTGAAGTTAGTTATAATCCTTTTACTAATAAATATTCTTATGATGAAAGTAAAGAAGGACTTACTACTGGAATTGCACCAAGTGCTGGATTTAGAAGAGGAGCTAAAATTATAGCAAAAGCAGGAAAAACATTACGTGATGTACGTGCAGCAAGAGCAGCAAAAGCAGCTTCACAGGCTACTAATCGTGCTAAAAATACTACTTCTGCTGCAAGAGCAACAACTACAGCAAGAACTGCTGCTAATGCTAAGCCTTTGACTCCTAAAGAACATGCGACTGCTATTATAAAAGGAATGAGTAGTAGAAGAAATAGTTATCCTGGTATTAATTCTAAAAATCTTACTCCAAAAGGAATGCAACCTAAGTTAAATCCTATTGCAACTACTGGTAATAAAGCTACAATTGATAGAGCTGTTGCAGCTGGACGTTCTCAAGCAAGACATGCTCAACAAGCTATAGCAATGAGAGCTCGTAGAACAGCTTTTGATAAATCTGTTGAAGGTGCTGCAAGTTCTGTTGGTAAAGCTATGCGGAGAGCAAATCAAGCAAGAAAAGCTGGTAAAGTTATAAAATATGGTGCTATTCCTGCTGCTGCTCTTGGTGTTGGTTCATATTTTGCACTTAAAGGTTCAAATAATGATAGTACTATTCAGCCATTATCTAATACTGCAAAGAAAAATATTTCTAATAATAATATTAATACTGATAAACCTGTTGATAATCAAACTCCTGAAACTCCAAACAATAATAGTGGAATAAATGCTGGTAGTAGAAGAACATCTAAAAGAGGTGGTAATAAAGGTGCAACGCCTACTGCATTTAGAAATACTCGACTTATGACAGAACCTCTTGCTCGAATTAATCCTTCATACTTCACTAAAGATAAGAAAAGTTATGATGCTTTACGTAAAGAATTAGCTGCTGATTATGCTAAAAATAAAGTAGCAGAACAAATTACTAAATTAAAAGATGATGCAAGTAAATCTAAAGCTTCTACTCGTAAACAAGCTCAAACTAAATTTAGTACAAATGATTGGATAGGTCTTGGTTCAAATGCTATTGGTTCATTAGCTTCTGCATTGATTAATGATAGAATGCTTAAAAATTTTAAATATCCAGAAGCTCCTGTTCAAATGACTGCTGCAAAACTTAAAACTAATTATAATATAAATCCTCAACTTGATGCCATTAGAGAACAAAATTATAATTTTGATTCTTCTGTTGATAATAATACTGGAAGTTCTCAAGTTGCTCTTGCAAGAAAACAAAGAAATAGATTAAATAGACTTGCTGCTACTAATGAGTTATATGCACAAAAAGAAAATTATCAAAATGAAATGATTAATCGAGATAGACTTAATCAACAAGGAGTTACTAATCAAAATATTCAAGCTTATAATGCTTGGAAACAAGGTAAAACTGCTTTTGAAAATAATATTGCTGAGAAACGTTCTGAAAATTATATTGCTGGATTACAAAATCTTAATTCTGGTGTTCAAGATATGTTAAGTAGACAAGAACAAAGAGGACATGATACTCGTACTATTAAGGCAATGCTTGCTGCAAATCCTAATGTTAAACCTGAATTGTTTGATTATTATGGTTTAAATTTATATCGTTTTGGAGGATGTAAACGTAATAAATAAATTAATATGAATACATTTCAATATCAATCTCGTAATTATACACCAAGAGTTGATTTAGCTACTCTTGGTAAATCTATTGATACTCTTGAACAAGGTCATAAAGAAGCTATTAAAACTGCATCTGCTCTTGAAACTGCTGTTGCTAATCTTGATATGAATGAAGCAGAAGATGGTTTTAAACAACAATTAGTTAGTGAAATTCAAAATACTATTAAAGAAAATACTTTATTTGGAAATTCTTATGGTGCTCTTGATGATTTAATAATGAAACAAGGAAATATAGCTTCTGATGGTAGAGTGATTGGTAGACTAAGAAGTAATGCTGCTAAGAAAGAATATGATGCTAAAGTAGATGCTATGGCTATTCCTGATGGTATGAAACAAATGTATAAAGATGAAAATCCTTATTACTATGTAGATGGTGATGTTGATGAAAGAACTGGAAAAGTAAAACCAGGACAGAAATGGGAAGCTAAAACTAATCCTGTTAAAACTATTCCTATGGCTGAGATTCAAAAATATGCTTTAACTATTGCTGCTAAAGATGCTGGAGGTGGAGAAAGTATTAGTTTTCTTGATGCTAATGGAAAAGAAACTTTTGACCCAACTAAATCTGTAGATGGCGCTATGTATAGAAAAGTTGGTACTAAATATGAAAGACTTACTAAAGATAAGATAGATAAAGCAATGAAAGTTGCTATTCAATCTATTCCTGGTGCTGAAGATAGTTTAAGACAAGATTATAAATATGGTTTGTATCAGTTAGATAATCAAAGAAAAGATTTGGCTAAAGCTGGTAAAAAAGACAATCCTTATATGGAAGGATTTACTGATAAAAATGGTAATATTTATACTTATAATCAATGGCTTAGTAATAGTATTAATGGATTTAAAGATGTTGCTGCTTATAATCATGTTTGGACTTCTATAGATTTTGGAACTGCTCTTCAAAATAGACGAGTAATGCAAGCACAACAAGCTGCAGCAGCCGCAGCATCTGCTGGTCAAGGAAATACTCCTGGTGTAGGAGAAGTTGTTGTAGGTACTACAGAAATTGATACAGATGCTTACAAAATGGCTGTTGATGCAAAAGCTGCTGCTAATAAAACAGGTCTTGGTATTATTCATAAATTAGATAGTAAATTTGGAAAAATGAATAGTATTAGTGATGTAATTGGACATCTTATTAATAATAAACTTGCTTATGGTCCTAATACTACTATTAGTTATTTATTAAATACTTATGGTAAGAAACTTTCTCAAGCAGATAAAATAAATCTTAGTCATGCTATTATGGGATATTATCAAGCTAATAAACAATATAAACAAATGGTTACTGCTGCTGGTACTGATAGTGATGCTCTTGAATTTAGTGCTCAAGCGAAAAATGCTGAATTTTCTAATAATAATAAATATGGAAAAAGAATTATTAATACTTTAAATCAATTTTATAAAAATCATGAATATGCACAATTTACTGTTGGTGAAAATGTTATGGCTAATTTTTATAAAAGATTTGGTGTTTCTAATGCAGCAGAACTTAGACAATTAGGAGTTGATGTTAATAAAAATAGTGATGGCACTTGGGATGTTAAAGTAGATGCTGAACATAGAAATTTACTTCCTAAAGTAACAAGTGATTTATATGCTGCAGACGATGCTACTAAAAGTAATGCTTGGGCAGGACTTAAAAGAATGGTTGGTATTGCATCAGCAACTAATTTTGTTGATAATCAAACTAATTATTTTTCTAAATATATACTTAATGTTAATGACACATATCCAAAAATAATATCAAGACTTTATAATGGTGCTATAGAAAAAGCTGCTGCTGTTGAAAAACGAATAGGTGTTACAAAAACTCCTTATTCTATTAAAGCTTATGATACTGGTTCATATGGGGCACTGTATTATAGAACTAATGCTGCTGCTTTAGGACTCGACCCTATTAAAGATGCTGATAAAATTAGACAATTAGAAGCTAATGAAAATAGTAGAGTAGATGAAATGTTTGCTTCTGGAGCTTTTGATTCTGGAATGATTCAAGAAGCAGATAATGCAAATCATTATAAAAAGACTATTGGTAATGCACAAGATGCAAAATTACTTATTCAAGCTATGTATAGTAGCGATGAAAATAGAAAAAAGATTACTCGTTTAGCAGCTAAAGCTACAGGAAATGTATTAGGAGAACCTCTTGGATATTATTTAAGTTTTACTGTTCCTAAAAATGCAGCAAATGATACTTATAAAGAAGGACAACATGTAAGATTTAAAGTTTCTGCTATAAATACAGAAGATGTTTCTTTTTATAATCCTAATTATAATCCTGAAGTTCTTGCTGGAAATGCTATTCTAATTTCAAGAGCAAATAAAGTTCCTGTTGAAAATTTAGGATATAATAATAATTTTGGAAGTACAATGCTTACACCTACTAAATCTGGTGGTTTCCAAAGTATGTTTATGGGTAAAGCTAAAGTTCTTGCTCCTTCAGATGCTGAAAAACTTACTGCAGATTATTATAGTCTTGAAAAAACTAAAGTTGATTATCAAAATGGTCAATATAGTGGTAATACTACAGAAGAACATTATTATAAAACTAAACTTCTTGATAATTCATTAAAGTCAATAGCTAAAGATATTTCTACTATTACTGGAAAAAATGCTCAACAAGTATATGATGCTTGTGTTAATTATTTAAAAGAACCATAATATGCCACAACCTATTATTACAGGAAATAGTTTATTAGATAAACTTGCTTCCGGACCATATGTTAAAAATCCAAATTATAATCCTAAAACGAAGGCTGGTAAAACCCAGCCTCCTGTTTTATTAGATACTTCTGCTGGTGATGTTCATGGTGGAGCAATTAGTCAAAGTTCTATTGCTTCTGATAAGTTATCATTTACTTATAATGATACTAACATGGACTTAAATGATATTCGTAGAGATGAAGAAATGGGTATTACTTATAGTCCTTATAATAGTGAAGATGAATTAAATAAAGTTCGTGCTGAAAAACAAAGTGCTTTTGCTAAAACAGGAGATGCTCTTGAGCAAGCTCTTGTTGGAGAAATGATATTAGGTACTATGGAAGGATTTGGTGATATTTTTGATGGAATTGCTAATATTGCTACACAAGGTAATTGGACAGAAAGTGGTTATACTAAATTTTGGAGAGAATTAAAAGAACAAAATAATGATTATTTTAAAATAAATCAAACTAATCCTGAAGAAAGTTGGCAACTTGGAGATTGGGGTTGGTGGATGCAAAATCTTGTAAGTACTGCTTCTACTATTTCTCTTATGATTCCTGCTGCTGGTTGGGCACGTGGTATTGGAGCTGTAGGTAAAGCTGCTGGTGCTGCAAAACTTGGTGCATGGGCTACTCGTGGAGTATCAAGAGGTATTGGTAGTGCAATGCTTAAATTTGCCAAAGACGCAGATAAATATAGTACTTTAAGAAATGCTACTGTTGGTACAGCTAAAATGTTTGATACCGCTAAAGATTTTACAAAGATTGGAGCTACTGCTTTCTTTTCTCGTACTGGAGAAAATATGCAAGAAGGTCGTCAGGTTTATAATGATGTTTATACTAAATCTAAAGATAATCTTGAAAATATGCCTGCTGAAGAATATGCTAAATTTCTTGCACGTAATTCTGAATTTGAAGGAATGTCTAAAGATGAAATTGCTAAAGAAATTGCTCGTAAGTCAATGATGACTACTTTTGCAAATGATTATTGGATGCTTGCTATGGATATTCCTCAATTTAAAGCTCTTGGTAGTTTATGGGGTCTTGCTTCTAAGAGAGCTACTACTGCTGGAGAAAGAATTGCTGCTGCTAATGTTAAAAGTAAATTAGCTGGTGTTGCTGAAGATAAATTAATTAAAAATAATTTTATTAATAGACAAAAAGAAGCTTTTAAATATATGTTTAAAAGTCCTTTAAATAGTTGGACTGCTCTTGAACTCGGCGAAGGTATAGAAGAAGGTTTTCAAGGTATTCAACAAGAAAAAGGAATGGAAGTTGCTACTAAATATTTTAATCCTAATTTTACTCCTCGAACTATTGAAAGTTATCTTACTGATAGTCATATTTGGGAACAAGCATTTTGGGGTGCTATTGGAGGAATTGTATTTAAAAATGTTGGAGAAGCAGTTAGCTCTGGCAAACATGCAATAGATGCAGCTCGAAAGAAAAAACATATGACTGCTGATGAATATGAACGTTGGAAAAAGACTGGAGAAGAAGCAGCTATAGAAGAAATCAATGGCATTACTGCTAATGCTACTAATTTTATTAATCAAATAAACACTATTGCTGAAGGAAAAAATCCTTTTAATTATGTAAGAGATGTTTCTACTGGAAGAAAGATTATTAATGCAGGTCAAGCTGAAAATGAAACAATAAATGAAGACCAAAAAGATTTACTTAGACAAGATGCTATTAATAATTTTATTGATAAAACTGCATTTGATGCTATTGATAGAGGTAATTTTGATTTAATAAAAGATATTCTTTCAAGTGATGAATTTAATCAATATTTTGAAAATAATGGTATTAAACTTACTGCTGAAGATAAAAATATTGTTAAACAAGTTGTCAATAGATTAAATCATGTTGGTACTATTTACAGAACTGCTCTTAATGATATGAATGCTTTTGGAAAAGATACTAATCCTTATGCTATAAGACTTGCTGCTCAAAACATTGCTCAAAATAATTTAAGACTTGAAGATTATGATTTACAATTAGCTAATGTTGAAGAAAAGATTAATAGACTAAATACTAATAATACTGATTATACAGCTTATACTGATAAAGAAACTTTTAAATATATTCAAAATCGTATTAATGCTATTAAAAATCTTAAAGAACAAAATGAGCAAAAATATAAAAATAAAGAGATAAGTAAAAGTGCATACGAAACTTATAATAAACAATTTGATAAACATATTACTAATTTACTAAAGCTTTCTGCTAATTATACTAAACAAGGTATGTATGCTCAAATGAGAGAAAATCTTAAAAAAGAAAATTATGCTACTGATGATATGATAAAAGATTTTGATACTTTTATGAACGATTATAATAAATTTCTTATTGAGCATGATGATTCTATTGATAATATTCCAGGAGAAAGTATTAAAAATGCTATTGCTGAAAAAATAGATATACTTGCAAATAGAACTTATACAGAAGGATATGTTCCTTATACGTATGATGGCTTTAAAGATATGTATAATGAATTTACTAATGCGCTTGATACTTATAAACAAAATAAACTTAATGGATATGTAGAAGATATTAAAAAATATTTAGACTCTGCTGAAGATTTAGATGAGGCTATTGATAAACTTATAAACGAAGATACTGGAAATCGTTCTCTTGATAGAAAACTTCAAGCTCTTAAATATGGTTACATTAATAATGAAAGTAATCAATTAGTTCAAATGAATGAACATATCTTTAATGAAACTATTAAAGATGTTATTAAAGAAGCAAGAAAAAAGAGAGTTATAGAAGATACTGTTGAGGCTGAAGCTAAAGAAGATGGTTTAACAAGACCAACTGATGAAGAAAATAAAGAAGTTGAAGATGAAGCAGCTAAAGATACAAATGATTCCTCTACGGGGGATTTGACTGAATCAGAAACAACAGATACTTCAGAAATTGCTCCTGTTATTCCTAATGTCAATATTGAAAATAATGATAATAATGATATACTTCCTCCAGAAACTGCTCCTGATGAATCAACTGACGGTAGTGTTATAGCACCTGTAGATAATACTGATAAAAAATTAAGTAATGAACAACAAGATAAAATATCTGAAGAAGTTTCTATGCTTGATAGTGAAACTTCAAAAGCCACTGCAATAGCAGATGCTTATATTAGTAAAATTTGTTATACTCAAGAAGGTAAAATTAAAGAAATTTCTGATGCTCTTGCTAATAATGATGATACTAAAATACAAGAACTTGTTGATGAAACTGTTGCAAAATTAGTAGAACAAGGTATAGATAAACAACTTGCAGAAAGAATTGTTCCTAATGAGATTGTAGAAATTATTAATGCTTTTGGAAATTTAAATACTAAAAGTCCTATTTATAAACTTGCACAACAATTAGCAAAAGGTATTAATGAAGCAAATGCAAAAGATAGTATTACTGAATTATTAAGTGGTGAACATATAGATGCTGTTGTAGAACCTTTCTTAGAGGAATATAGCAAATATATGGAAAATACTGAAGTTGATGGTAAAAAAGTAATAAATGTTCAATCTGTTTTTAATTTATTAATGGATGATGAACATATAGATTTAGATACTGCTATTAAAATATTTGATAATCTTGGTAAATATATTAGTACACATGATGGAAGTAAATATGTATTTACAGGATTTGATACTGCTGTTGGATTAACTACTTCTGAAAATTTCTTTAATAGATTACAAGATACTAAAGCTAAAGAACTTAATTCTAATGAAAATCTTCATATTGGTATTAATCATGAAATATCTAATACTATAGAATATAAAGAAGCATTAGAAGCTGTTGCAAACAAAGAAGCAGAATGTACTATTAGTTATAATAATATTGGAGATACTAAAGAAAGAGATAATAATACTTTATATATTAATGTAACTTATAATAAGAAAGGTAAAAAGAAAACTGTTGCAGTAGGTGTTCTTAGAACTATTGATACTAATGATTCATTAACAAGATTTTATCCTCGTTCTGTTAAAAGTAATTTTGTAAACGTTGTTAATATAAATGAAAATGGTGGATATTCTTTAGATTGTGATTTTTTATTTAATGCTTTGATTAATCAAGATACTGCTGATGGTAAAAGTCTTTATTATGAACTTGCTTCTTATATAATTCGTCTTCAAGAATTAAGTGATAAATTTGAAAAAGATGAAATTACTATTAATGAATTTAATAAACAGTCTGCAAAATTATTAGATAAAGATGCTATGACAAGGATTATGACTAATCCTTTGATTGAAAAACTTCTTAATGACAGACATTATATTCTTTATGGTAAAAATCCTGAGGCTCAATTAATTAATGATATATGTGCTATACTATTTTATAAAAAAGGTTTTAATGCTAATAATTTAACTAATCAAGGAACTAATACATTGTCTTTGGATAAAAAGACTATGGATGCTAATTATAAACTTTGGCAAGAAAAAGTTTATAATAACTATAAACAAACATATGAATTACAAAAACAAATATTTAATGATGATACTGTTAGTACTAAAGTTTCTCTTAATGTAGATTATTTTGTTTTACCAAATCATCTTCCTGAAGAAGAACGAATTAATATTGGAGATAATACTTTTGTTACTGACAAGAATAATCTAAGATATACTCCTTTTGTTTATATTAATAATCAAGGACATATAATAGGAGAAGATGGAACTGATTATGGTTATGCTTTTGCTAGAACTACTGCTTATACTATGGGATTTATGGTATATAATAAAGATAATATTAAATATATTGATTATCTTGAAAATACACAACAAGTAAGTAATGATATTAAACAAGATTTATTACAAGAAGTTAGACATGCTATTGGAAAACATATAAATAATACTAACGACGCTACTCATGAAGAAGTATATAATAATGTTATCAATACTTTAACTGCTATTTTTGGTAATGATAAAAATGAAAGTAAAGCTTCTGCAAGAACTTTATTCCATGTAAATGGATATTTTGGAATAAGTAATAAAACTAATGATTATTATAGTATAATGAAAACTAACAAAGATGGTTCTTATACTCCTTTAATAACTTTTTATAAATATAATAAAGGAAGCAGAAGTAATGCTCATGCTATAGGTGTTCGTATTGAAAGTTTAGGTAGACAAGCTAATATTAATAGCTTAACTAAAGAAACAAGACGTAATGACGGTTTAACGAATGAACAAGTATTTGCTGAATTAAAAAATATACTTAATACTATATTTGATGATATAACATTTGGAAGAACTGAAAATGCTTTCACTGGACATACTGAAAGTGGTGGTAATCCTATGTTATTTAGAAAAGAAGGTGATAAATTTATTACTACTATTAATAATAAAGAAGTTGTTTATGATAATTATGCAGATTTTCTTATTAAAAATAGAGCATTTAGGTCTCATATGAATGGTCATAAAGGATTTCTTAGAGGAATTATTGCTGAAAATAATCTTAGTATAGATACTCGTAGTACAGAAAAGATTAATAGAGATGCTCCTAATAAAAATGTTAGTGATATTTTATTTGATAAAAATACTACTCGTAAAACTGTTGATACTGTAGATGTTCTTGCTGCTGCTGGAGTTACACAAGAACAAATTGATATTTTAACAGGTAAAAATACTGGTGTTAAAATAATTACAGATAGAATTGTTCCTTCTTATAATGAAGAAAAACAAAATAGTAATGCTTATTATGATACAGATGAAAGAAAAATATATGTTACTCCAAAAGGTGCTATTAGCATGAATAATAATCCTACTAATGCTATTAGACTTATATTACATGAAAATATTCATAGACATTTTCATAATACAAATAATTTTACTGATTTACAAAGAAAACGTATTATAGATGAGCTTGAAGAAGTTTATAATTATACTATGCAATGTCTTGATAGAGATGTAGAAAATAATACTATTACTGATAATTTTAGAAATAATGTTAAAGCTTTACTTGCTAAAGCTATGAATAAAGATAGAGATACTAATATGGAAGAATTTCTTGTTGAATGTCTTACTCAACCTATGTTAGTTAATTATCTTAATAATACTGATTATCGTTCTGATTCTTATATAGATGGTATTCCTCAAAAGAAAAAATCTATACTACAAAAAATTATGGATGTACTATTAAAATTATTAGGTTTTAATGCTAATAATATAAGAAATAGTAGTATCTTAGCACGTGAATATGCAATACTTAGTAAAACAGATAAAAGTACTAATGTTGCTCTTTTTGATAATAAAGAGGAAGCTATTAAAAAGAGCCAACAAAAGAAAAAAGATATTACTCAACAACAAGAAGCCATTGCTCCTGTAGAAAATAAAGTTGATATTGATACTTTAAATGAAACTAAAAATACTGTTGATAATATTATTCGTACTTTTGAAAGTCGTATTAAACGTAGTGATAATTTTAAAGAAGACCATACTTATTATATTGATGGTCAAAAAGTTGATACAAGTGTTACTCAAGTATTACATGGTAAACAAGATTTAGGTCAACATGGTGTTGCTGCATCTTATTTAGGAAATACTGCTGATGACGCGTCTCGTATTTATTTTGAAAAAGGTGAAACATCATTATGGAGTCGTAATATTCCTAATGTTATTAATGATAAAAATAAGACAGGTCCTAATACTAAAACTGCGCTTATTGAAGATATTAAAAAGATTGAAACATATCTTGATAATAAATTTGGTAAAGATAAATATCGTGTAGTTACTAAAGAATTTCCTATTGGAGGTAAAATTGAAGTCAATGGTGAAATGAAAACTATTGCTGGTACAATGGATATGCTTGTTTATACTGATGATGGAAAACTTCATATATTTGACTTTAAAACTAAACGACAAAATACTAATGGTGAATGGAGTCAAGAAACTATTCAAGGTTATTATAATCAGATTAATATTTATAGACAACTTCTTGAAGCTAATTTCCCTGAACTTAAAGGTAGAATAGAAACAGGAGCACTTATTAAATTCTTTACTATGTATGATGCTCCTTCTACTGATAGCAATAATTATGTTGAATATAGATATAGTCCTACTGTTGAAAATCAACTTCAAGCTCGTACTAATGAAAATGGAGAATTTTTTGATATTCAAGACAAAAGATGTCTTATTGATTATCGTGCTCCTTATTTTGTAGAAGAAATACTTGGAGAAAAACATATATTTGATATTCCTCAAAAAGATTATCCTGCTAAAATAGAAAGTATTGGTAAAAAGCCTAATGCTAATAATTCAACTAAAGTTAAGACTTCTGAAGAAATTAATCAAGAAACTAAAGATAATGCTTTAGATGATTTGTTGTCAAAAATATATGATGCTAATACTGAATTACTTAGTGATGAAGTAGAGAATGAAGTTATAGGAACAACTCCTATTGAAATTTATTCTCAATCTACTGTTAATGATAATACTAATGATAGTTATGGTGTTGAAATTGCCAACGATATGCACGCACTTATACGTAGCTATCCGATGGTGTTCCAAGACGATATAAAGCAATCTTTAGCTGATAATGAGCTTCAATACGTTTGCTCTTAGAATTAATCAGCTAATATCTCTTGTAGATTATGAAGCTAAAAATAGCTATAATAATCTACAAGATTTTTTCAAAATAACAAGTTAATTATAGTGATGAATCTTATAATTTAATTAAAATTATGAATTGTGTTACAACAGGAGTAAATATATCTAATGATATAGATAATAGACTTTTTAATACAGTTGCGAGAATCGCAGAAACAGATAGTGTTAAACGTAATATTTTATCTGCTCTTTTAAATAATGATGCCAATGTTGAATTTAAATGGTATCTTTGGAATCATCTTACAAAAGATGATTTTCTTAAAAGTTCTAATGTTGATATTAATGATATAACTACTTTTATAAATAAAGATTATGTTAATATTAAACAAAATAAACTCGCTAAGCTTCTTAATGATTTTTATGAATATAAATATCCTTCTGTAAATAATAGTAAAACTAATAAAGCTGAAGGAAGTCTTAATGGTTTTTTAACAGGTTCTGCTAAATCACTTGCTAAGACTGAAACAGCTAAACTTATTATTGAAGAATATGGTAAGGATATGTTTCTTCCTAAAAATAAAAGAAGAGATAGATATGTAATTCTTAAAGAAGTTAATAAAAGAATACTTAATGAATTCTATAATCGTGTAAATAATTATATTGCTGAAATTAATAATCCTGATAATACTAATTATAATAAAAATGCTGAAAAAGATATTAATGAATATTTGCATATTCTTGATAGAATAAAAGAACTTAAATTTCAACGTTCGTCTTTAAATGCTACTATTACAGAACTTAAAAATAATCGTTCTGATTTAATTGCCCGTAGAGGACAACTTAATACTTTGAATAAGACTGCTTCTGTTGAAGAGCAGGCTGTAAATAATGCTACTATTGCTGATATTAATACTGAACTTAATCAAATTGAAACTCGATTAAAAGAAAGTAATGATTCTCTTGATACATTAAAAAATCCTATTGCTCAACTTAATTATGTTAAATATGTTCTTTCTAATAATATAGTTAATGACCATATAAATTCTTATATTGGTGTTCAAAAAAATAGACTTATTAATTATAGAAATCTTGTAGAACAAACAAGAAATAATGCTGATAATTGGTATAATCAAGTATATCATCATAAAACTATAACAGATATTGTTAAGAGTATGGAACTTACTGAAAATCTTGACCAATATCTTGCAGGAGTTGATACTAATGAAGATGAATTAATAGATACTAATAATATTCAAAATGTTGATGAAACTACTAAAAGTTGGGAAGATAATCTTTATAAAAGTTTTGATAATGCAGTAAGTGGTAAATTAAAGTTACTTATTGCTCAACTTGATAATCTTTCTCAGCCATTTAATGAAAATGCAGAATTACAAGCTATTGATACTAATAACGAGCTTGGCGTATCTACTAAAATGAATGTTCAAAAAGTTATTAATAATATATTTAGTTTTGCTGATTATTCAAACATTGATAATTTTATTAATAGTATTGAAGAAAAAAGTAAAAATATAAAAGCTCTTTATGGTTTAGGTTCTCTTGTTAAAACCATGAAAGAACGTAGAGATATTGCTAATTTTGTATTTGTTAATTTTGCTAAACCTATTGTTCATAAAGTAATATTAAATGTTCAAAATATTGCTAATCGTGAAAATATTAGTCTTGATTATAGTAATAACAGCGCTTTTAATACTACTGCTACTATTTTTAATTTAGCTAATAAGCTTCGTCTTACTTATAATGAAGTTTATGATGAAGAACATGATAGTTTTATTGGTCAATTATTTAATAATTTTAATAAAAATAAAATTTCTAATACTGAATTTATAAAATCATTACAAGATTTTTTAAATATTTATTTTCCTAATATAAATAAAGATAATATTAGCAATGCTATTATAAGTATTATAAATGATAAAGAATCTAAAGATAAATTGCGTGGTCTTGAAGGAACTATACAAAATTTGCTTACTAATATAAGAAATATGAAAGTTAATATTAATAAACAACTTCAGGCTATTGATAATTTTAATCGTGATAGAGATATTGATAATGATAGAAAAAGACAACAAATTATTGAAAGAGCACGTATTGCAAATCCTAATATTAGTAATAATGAATTAAATGAGCTTGTTAAAGAAGAAATATCAAAAGTTATTGTACCTTATAAAGATACTAATGATATAGACTTTTCTATTTCTTCTGCAACATATAGTTCTATATATAATTTAGTTAATTTCTTATCTAATTTTAATGAATCTTCTGCTCGTTTAAACACTGCTAATGCAGAAGGACACTCTGCTTCTGATGTTATTAAAAATAATTGGATTACTCGTTTCTTTGACAAAATACAAGACGAAAGTGGTAAAGGTCTTGAAGTACTAAGAGATTATTTTACTCAAGGTATTAATGAGCATGGATATAATCAATATTCTAATAATCCTCTTTTATTTGGTGTAAAAGATGGTAATGGTGTTATAGTTCATAATGGTTTATTTAATTCTACTAATGGTGGGTTTGATATTAATAAATATGCTGCACAAATTATAAGATATTCTTTATTTGATGGTAGTAAGAATACTTCAAATAATGATGGTAAAGGTTATTCTAAGATGGGTAAACTTGATTTCTTTATTACACAATTTGAAGCATTTGTTAAAGGTATTCCTGAGTTTACTAATAATGGTTATTTAAGCAAAATACAAGATACAGATAACGCTGTTTATTCAATGCGTATTGGTTCTGATGCTCCTAAAATATTCTTTATTCGTGCTCCTAAATATAATAATATTGATGTAAGACGTGCTATTTATGGACATGTGCTTGATGAAATAAATATGTTTATTAATGGTTTGGATAGAATTTTTGTTCAAGAAGGAAAAGTACTTGTTCCAAGAAAAAATGTTACTAATTTATATGGTAGACTTTATTATGATGAGAAGAAAGCTACAAAGCTTATTCAAGATGGTAAGACAGATTTGACTGAAGCTATTACTGATGGTAAAAGACTTTATGGTAATGCTTTTAAATTTAATAGACTTTTTAAAGTTCTTGATGCTGAAACTAAAGGTGAAAAGTATTATGATGCAGGAGAAGAAATAGAAACAGCATTGTCTCTCTACGGGGGAGGAAATACAACTGCTTTGTTCAGTACTGACAATAATGGCAGACTTGTTCTTACTCCTAATGATGTTATAAGATATGAAGATGGTCATTTTGTTCTTCATTTAGATAATGAACAGAAGAAAATGATTATGAATACTATTAATAAATGGGCTAATAATTATCTTTGGGAATGTAAGAATAGACTTGATGAATTTATGAATGTATTTAATAATATTGGTATTGAATACAATGAAGAAGAAGTTAATTCTTTCTTACTTAATACTGCTAACATGAATATGAATTATGATGATTTATTTGAAGGAGATTTTAAATACTATAATAATGCTCGTGATTTTCTTAAAAGAACTAAAGAAAGTCAAGCTGGAGGAGAAGGATATGCTGCATATAATTCACAAGTATTAGAAACTGAAATACTTAATAATAAAATACAAGATGGTACTAATCAAACAGAAGAAGTTATTAAAATAAAAACAAAAGCTTCTGATGAAAATGGAAAAGATGTTTATGAACCTTTAGTTATTAATGGTAAACAAATTGTTGCTCGTAATGGATTTAGAGGTGTTACTATTTATAATACTGTTAAAGTTTCTGATTATGCAGATGAGATGCAGAAATCTTTATATAATGATTTTATTAAAAATGGAATGAGTGAACAAGTTGCTTATGATAAATCTGTAGCAATAGCAGCAGGTTATGGTCATAATCAAGGAGAAAAAACTAAAATTAATGATGCTCAGTCTTATATTACTTTTGAAGAATTTATTAGACGTAGATATGCTGATGGTACTATTAGTGAATATTATGATTTAATTAATCAATTATTAGATGATAATATTAAAGTAGAAGATATTAACATTGATGATATTAATGCTCGTATTCAAGTTGGTAAAAACTTTTATTTTGATAAACCTTATGATAGTAGAACTGGAACATTTGCTCCAAGACAGATTAAAAATGCTGAATTTGTTTTAATTCCTAAACTTCTTCCAAAAGATAGCGAACTTATTAAAGTTTATAATTGGATGATGAAAAATGATATAGGACAGCTTAATACTGCTGAAACTTCTAAAGCTGCTAAAAAGAATATATTTACTATTTGGGATGGTAAAACTGGAGAATTTAATAAAAATTTTGAAGAAACATTTACTAATGATTATGTAGAAAATTATTATTATCAATACCTTTATAAGCAGCAAGATGTTCCTCAGCATTTTGTTGATGAAGAAAATAAGGCTGGTTCTCAAATTATGAAAAAGATTCTTGATAATATAATTAATAATTCTGATAATTCTGAACATAGAAAAGAACTTGTTCAATGGGGAAAAGATTTTCAAAATGCTTATACTGCTAATATTCAAGAAAAGTTTAATGACTTTATTGATAGCATGGGTTGGAAATATAATGCTGAAACAAAGAAAATTGTTAATGCTGATGGTTCTGAAAAACTTAATTATGATAAATTTTATTCTCGTGCGAGAGAAGAAGCTTCTCGTTTAGGAATGGATAGTAATTTCTTTGATTATATTACTACTGATGATTTTGGTAATCCTATAATGCCTAATTGCATGAATATTAATATGAATAAACTTGAAAGTATTGCTCAAGCTTGTTATAATGGTACTATTACAAGACAAACACTTCCTGGATGGCATGCTGCTCAAATTACTGGTGTTGGTTATTCAAGAAAACTTAAGTTTGATGTTAAAACAGGTACTATGGAAGTTTATATTCCTCGTTGGAGTTCTAAGATTCCTAAATATAATCCAAATGATACTGTTCATCAAAAAATGGTTGAAGATGCTAAAAAGAATAAAGAATATGCAGATTTAACTAATTATGAAATATTTGATAAACTTATTCTTAAACAAATGGAAGATGAAGGAATTGATTTACATATTGGTTATCGTATTCCTACTGAAGGTAAACAATCTGTTGCTGTTCTTAAAGTAGTAGGTTTTACTAATGATTGTTTAGGTTCTACTATTGTTGTTCCTGATGAATGGGTTAATCAAACAGGTTCTGACTTTGATGTTGATAGTGTATATGGTATAGGTTGGGAACTTTATACTAAAAAAGATAAACATGGAAGAATTACTCTTCATAAGGTTGAATATGAAAAAGATAAGATGGATACTAAACAAATGTATCTTGAATATATTAAACATAAAGCAAACGTTAAAGCTGGAAAAGTTGATATTTCTGAAGAACTTGCTGAAGAAAAAGATGAATTATTTAATGCTATGAAAGATGAAGAAAGTGCTAAAAGAAATAAAGAATTTAAAAAATTAGATGATGAAAGACAAAATGCTTTTAGTACACTTCCAAGAGCAATTCGAAGAGTTATTATAAAAACTAATGCTAAGAGAGAATTTAAAGATAATGGTAAAGTTAATATTGTTAAATTATATACTACATTGAAAGATAATCTTATTAAAACTGTTGAAAATCCTGATATTAAACAAATTCTTACAGAAGAAGATATAGAACATATTAATGAATATTGTGATTATTTACAAGCTATTGTTAATTTTGTTAATGATGTTCAATCTACTGAATTAGTTGATATTACTGAATTTAGGTCTAAAAAAGCTGATATTATATCAAATCTTCTTGATAAAGCAAAAAAAGAAAGATTTGAAACTGCTGAACAAAAAGCTGTTAGTGAAGGAGAAATGAGTTATGAAGAATTTCTTAAACTTCCTTTTGAACAACAACTTAGTAGACGTTCTCGTAATAATCTCATTCTTGATAGAATGATGAAAATTATGCAAGACTTTTCTTCTCGTGAAGAACAACTTGGTCGTTCTAATTTTGATAAGATTACTAATGGTAAAGATGGAGCTAATGATATTATTGATAAAATTTCTGGTAAAACATCTAAACCTCAAAGTCCTTATAATGTATTAGACCAATTAGATTATTTTGAAGATGCTATGGGTGGAGCTCGACTTAAAGCTTTGTCTGTTACTGCTGATACATTTGTGTCTAAAAATAATAAAATTCGTGCTAAACTTTCTTCTGATATAGTGAAAGTAATAATAGAAAATGATGTAGAAGATAGTGCTATTCATTATAATATAAATGATATTATTGATAGTTATGATGAAGATGTTTCTGATTATAATGGTAATTATACAAAACGTTATACTGTTGATTATTTTAATGCAGTTGATAAAAATAATGAACTATATAGAGATTATGAATATAAAATGTCTGAGCGTCGTATAAAAAAATTAATACCTTTAATTGAAGATGCTATTGATGATAATAAATTAATTACTATTTCTTATAGTGAATTTGCTAAATATAATAAAACTGAAACTTATACTAAGGAAAATAAAGAAATTAAAAATGTTATTCGAGATTTTCTATTTGATGAATTTGGTTATGATTATTCTGATATGCCTTTTAAAAAAGGAGAATTTTATATTACTAATGGATTATTTAATTTATTAAAAAATACTACGCCTAATGAATTTATTTCTATTTTAAATGGATATGATAATATATTACCAAGTAGAGTTACTAAACATGTATCAAAAGTTATTAATAATGATTTAATAAATAAATTTATAAATGATACTGATGAAAAATTAATAAGTAGAATTAAAGAAGCTTTTAAAAATAATGAATTTTATAATAATTCTACTTATCTTAGTAAAAATGAACGTATTGCATATGATACTAAAATAGATAAAGATGTTATAGAAAATGAACAACTTAAAAAAAGTCATCCTAAATCATATAAACTTTTACTTGATATATATAATCAACAAAATAATATAACAACTAATAAAAAAATATTTACTGCTCGTCGTCTTGGCTGGAGTAATAATAATCATAATATTGTAGGAGAATATGTAACCACTTATACTTCACAAACTACTGCTCACCACCTTGATGCTGTTAAAATGGGTTCTGTTCCTAATGTTAACGAATATACATTTTTTACTTATAAACTCCTTTCTATGCTTGGTATTGATTATGAAAATACTATTGCTTTTATGCGTCAGCCTGTTATTACTCAATTAGTTATGAATGATAACCTTATTAATTCTGTTTTCTTTAAAAATACTGCTCTTGACCCAATAAGTATGACTTTTAATAGTATTGCTCAAAAACTTAATTTAGGTTATATTAAAAATAAAAAAGTTAGAGCTATAAAAAATGATACTCGAATTAATGATACTATTAGTGCTTTTATAAATAATTCTGATTTTGTCGATGCTTTCTATGATATTTATGGAATCGATATAAGTGAAATTGAATCTCTTAAAGATTTACGAGAAATTACTGTTCCTTTATCTAAAAGTCAAATGTTTGAACGTATTAAAGATAAAGAAGAATATGATGTTTATAAAGCTGCTATAGATTTTGCTATGCTTACTAATTTTATGAATTATAAGCGTATTTCTGATAATATTAATAATTTAATGCGAGCAACAAATGTTGATAAAAATGGTGCATTACAATCTATTAGAGAAAATAGAAAAGCTATAGAACTTATTGAAAAATTAAGAGATGATAATACTTTAATGAGAGGTGAACAAAGTTTCATAAATGCTATTTTTACTCCAAATATTGCTGATTCTGAATATAAATCAATAGATGCTATTTATCAATATGTTACATTAGCAAGTAATAATACTAATGAAAATCTATTTATGCTTGAAACTGCTGATTTTGATGCGTTAACAAAAAGAGTTGAAGAAACTATTGGAAGACGTCTTACTGAAAATGAATATAAAGAATATAAAAGATTTTTAATGAATTATATTTATAATAATGAAGATAGTGTACTTCTTGCTCCTATTACTATTGATACTATTGGTAGAGTCCGTAAAGATACACAAACTCGAAGTAATGATACTTATTGGAATGCAGAGCGTAGTCGTATTTTTGGTTTTGGTAGAAGATTTAGTGAAAGTTTTGATATTGAAGATATAAATAATCCTACAAAAGAAGATATTGCTAAATTTAAAAGATTAAGTCCTGCTCAAAAAACATTATTTATTCAAAAACATTTTACTGAAAATACTGGTATTTTTAATTATCTTAATGTTACATTATATAATAGAAATGATATTACTTATAAAGGTATAAATAGACATTATCTTTCTTATAACGACCAAATATCTGATATAGAAGATTTATATCATCTATTTAATATGTCTTATTTTAATCATAATCCTTTGATTAAACTTGCTGCTATTGATTTAGTTAAATATGCTTTTATTGCTGAAGGATTTAATTTTAAGAGTAATTATATTTCTAAAATTATTCCTAATACTGTATTATATTCTGAGACTAAAGATGGAGGATTAAATATTATTTCTAAAATAATAAATGATGTTCATGCTTTTACTAATAAAATGAATGATATTAATGAATATGATAAATTTGTTAATACTTTTATGAGAAGTCATTCTAATATGATTAAAGAAGTTACTTATAATACAGAATCAGATAGTTCTTTTATTTCTAATCTTGCTACTTATACAAGACAAGATAGAATGATTGTTATTGATGCAAGTATCGATAATTGGGCTATTAAAAAATTTATTGCTAACACAAGAGCTAATACTAATGGATATATTAAAATAAATTATCAAAATTCTAAAACAATAATTTCAAGATTATATAAAATTGCTGGTTATGGTGAGACTGAAAATGGATATAAAGTATATTATTTTATTCCATTAAATAAACTTGATAGTTATGAGAGTTATGATGTTTCTTATAATCAAAAATATAATCAAGTTAATGATATTTCTTATTATTATGAAGTTATTCGTGAATTAAATCAAGGAGAACGAGCTAAAACTATTATTCAGCCTGTTGGTAAATTTAAATATGAATTTAATAATACTATTAATGATTATCAATTAATTAATTATTTACAAGAACAAGAAGATATTTATCTTAAAGGTGGTGTAAATAAATTAATTCGTGATATTTCTAATATTTATAATAGTGAATTGTTTACTGAAAATGAAGCTAATTATATTATTAATAATAATAGACAATTAAGAAATTATATTACTAATAAAACAACACAACTTATAGCGGTTGATGATGATGTAATGGCTGTTGAAATTACTCCTGTGGAAGTTACTCCTAAATTAGCTTCTTGGATTAGATATAATATTCGACTTAAAAATAGTGGAAAAGACTATGATAGTAAATATTTGTCTATTATTTCTGATATTGAAAATAGTCAAGATATTATTGATAAATCTATTATTTATAAGATAACAAAAGCTAAAATTGATACTGAAACTGCTAATAAAAATATTATGGATGCAAATACTGATTTGCTTGTAGATACTGATGAAAATAGCTTAGACGTACTCCCCCGTAGAGATGTTGACATTGTATCATCTTCTATTATTAATGAAATTAGATATATGGCTCGTAAATATTCTTCTTCTATTGCTAATTCTTTTATGAATACTATTAATCGTAATAAAATAGATACTGAAAGTCGTGAATCTCTTAAAGAGAATAGAGAAGACATTTATCGCGCTGCTGCAAGATATTATAAGTCTGCTGCCAATGGTATTATAAATAGACTTAACAAATTTAATATTGAAGGTGTTGATTATTCTATGGATGAAGATAGATTTTATGAAGTTCTTAAAGAGCATGATGAATTATTCCCAACTGTTGCTAAAATTCTTCTTGATGGTGTTACTTTTGGTAATCGAATTATTGATATATTTAGTTTGGATTTAACTACTGATAATCTTGATACTAAAAATGATATAGAAAGTATTATTAATAGTATTAATTCTGTTAGACAGAATAAAAAGCTTGCTGATGGAATGAAAAAGATATTTAATATTTATATGGCTAAATATTCTACTAATCCTGCTATTGTTGATAATATTATGCAGCTTCGTGAAGCATTTGGAGATTTGGGTACTATTGATTCTTGGTTTGCTGACCCTACGGATATTGCCAATCCACAAGTTCAAGTTGTTCTTAAACATGTTATGGGAACATTTAGCAAAGCTGAGCTTTTTGATGCTAAACAAAATGTAGAAAATTGGAAAAAAGAAGTTGCTGATATAGAAAAAGAGCCTGGAGAACTTAATTATAATAAATTTATTGATAGTGAGAATGGTCGTATTAGAGATGATTTTAATCAAAAATTCCTTGAAGATAGACAAAAAGTTATTGATGATTTAAATGAAGCTCGTAAACATAAATACGAAAGTGTTCAAAAGTTTAGAGAATATCTTGAAGCAAGTTTAGCTCGTGATAAATTTTATTATGAAAATACTAATCAAAGAATTGTAGATGAATATTATAAAGAAGATATTGCTGCAAGAGAAGAAGTTCTTAAAAAAGCTGGTGACTATTATGTTCAATTTGCTATGCTTGCAAGTCAATTGAATAATTCAGATATTGAAATTACTGAAACTGAAGAAGAAACTAAAAAGAGAAAATCTGAAATTAAACAAAAGATGCAATGGCTTAGAAATACTGGTTCTGAAGAGAAGAGTAAAGAAGCTAAGACTGCTGCTGCTTATATTAATCTTTATTATCAAGAACGTATTAAACGTTATGAAAAATATTTTGATAGACAAGAATATGAAGGTTTTGCTGAAGATTATGAAAGATATAAGAATTTTATTAATGCTTATAATGATAAACATCCTGAATATAGTCTTGAAGAAAAACTTCAAAATACTACTTATAGAGAAGCTTATGATTGGATTCGTACTAATGGTAGAATAAGTTTTGGTAAAGAAGGCGATGATAAAGTTAAACAAGCATTTAAAATACTTACTAATAGAAGTTCTCGTATCGATAAATCTCGTATAGTTGGTCTTCGTAATATAGGCGCAGATGTATTTGATGAATATGGAAGACTTGACCCTCGAAAACTTACTGAAAAGCAACTTGCATTATTTAAGTCTGATGAAGAGCAAGCTACTACCAATATGTATAATGACGGTCTTGGAGAATCTATTCTTATAAAAGATATTCGTATTAAACGTCCTATTTTAAATACTATTAAAAAGAAAAATGCTCCTTCTGACACTACTAAACGTAAATGGGAAATAAATCAAAAGATTAATTCTATACTTAGTAAATGTGTAGATAAAAATACTGGAAGGCTTGATTATTCTATGTTATTTAACGATAATATTGTTACTGATAAAGACCGTGTTGCACTTATTAAGTATTATAATGAATTAAGAACTATTCAACTTAATTATGACCATAAATTTGAAAGTAAATTTGTTACTGAAGCTATAGATGATGCTGCATATAATGATGCTATGAATTATTATAGAACAAAATTAATGAATACTAAACAAGGCGCTCAATTTATTGAAATAATTCATGAAAAAAATGCTGAAGGAAAATATGTTCCTAATTATAATTTATTTGGATATATTGATATTCTTGATGAAAGTATGATTGATGAAGATAGAACTGCTGCTCGTAATTTTATTAATGATAATATTGAATTTGAAACTACTGAATATTATGAAGAGGCTAAGAAGGCTGCTTTAGCACAAGGAAAAGAAGCTTATGATAAATGGTTTAATGCAAATCATATTTATGATTCTTTCACTCATAGATATAAACCTCTTAATATATGGACTGAAATGAGAGCTATTCCTGGTAGTAGTCTTGATGCTGGTGTGGAATATATTGCTACTGGTCAAAATGTTGAAAGTTCTGTTAAAGAAGAATATATTAATAAGAACTACAAAGAATTTACTAATAATTATAAAAAAGGCAATCCTAAATATGATTCTAATATTAAACTTTCTGATAAAGAACGTAAAATGAGAGATTTATGGGTTGAAACTCTCAATAAATATGCTACTACTTATCAAGGACGTAAATTTATTAGTAAAGGTTATCTTCCAAGAGAACGTAAGCAACAAATTAATGCTCTTTGGGCTGCTGAACAAGTAGGAGGACTATTTGGTATTAGTATTAGAAGTGGTGCTGAATCTGATACTTTCAAAGATGAAGTTGATTACTCACATGATAAAGAAGCTGAAATGAAGATGCTTACTCTTATTAAGGCTAAAGGTACAAGAGAATATATTCCTCTTCCTCAAAGAGGCACTATGAAAGAGGAAGAATATAAAAAGAAACTTGAAGATGTTCGTAAACAAAATGAAGAGATTAAAAAGCAAAATGAAATAATTGATAAAGCTAATATTAATAGAGATTGGAAAGAAGTAATGGAACATTTTGTTCATAATGCTACTATATTTAATTCTCGACAAAATGCTAAACCTTACTTATATTTGCTTCTTGAAGACCTTAGAAAGAATAGAGCTTATATGACTAAAGGTATCTTTAATAAACGTTTGTCTAAAGATGCAGAACGTTCTACTAAGGATGATACTATTTATAGAACTACTGAACAAAAAAATACTGCTGATTTACTTCATAATTTTACTCGTCGTATTCTTTTTGAACAATATCATGAAAATAATATTCAAAGAAAAGTTGCTAATTTCTTACAAAATTTAACAAGTGCTAAATATATGGTATTTAACGTATATGGAGGTATTGCTAACGTTGCTACTGGTGAAGTAAATATTGCTATGGAAGCTTTTGCAAAAGAATATTTTAGTTTTAAAGATTTAGCAAATGCAAAAGCACAATATGTAAAAGCACTTCCTAATATTATTGCAAAACTTTATTCTGAAGATTCTCTTGACATTACTTCTGCATTTATTAAAGATTTTAATATTGTGGATTTTGATGAAATTCTTCAATATGGAGAAGGAAGTAATAATCTTGATAAATATCTTAAACGTGCTCGTAATTTTACTTATAGTTTACAATCTATGGGTGAACATTATATGCAAAATACTGTTCTTCTTGCTATGCTTAAATCTAATAGATTATATCAAGATAGTGAAGGAACTATGCGTATTGGAGATTTTAAAGATTATTCTCGTGATATTGAAAAGAAAGCAATGCAAGAAGTTCTTTCTAAATATAATGGCTTATTAAAACATTATAATCTATATAGAGATAATCTTAAATATGATATTAAAGGTAAATATGATATTATTACTGGAAGAAAAGATATTAATAGAAATTTCTTAAATAGTGTCAAATTAGCAAATAGAGAACTATATAAACAAATTGCTAAAGAATATCATAAGAAACGTAAAGATATGCTTAAAGATGCTAATGCTGAATTTAATAAAAATAAAACTATAGAAAGTCTTTATACTTTTGATAATGGTCATATTAAACTTACTGATGAAGCTATTAAATACTTTAATGAAAAAGTTGGTGAAAATAAAACAAATACTATTGGTGGTCTTGAACAACTTATTGGAGAATTTAGAGAAAAAGTTATTCAAGTTAATAAAAAGATACATGGTGTATATGATAAAAATGGTGCTGCTAAAATTGAAAAAGAATGGTGGGGTAGTATTGTTATGCAATATCATAAACATCTTTATCCTGGTATTATGAAACGTTGGCGTAGAAAAGGATATTATTCTGAAACAAGAGGAAGTAATGAAAGAGGTGCTAATCAAGACCTTATTGATTTCCTTTGTACTGAATTTGTAGATTTGAATAGTATTTCTAAAGAAAAAGCTAAAAATAATAATACTAATATAGTATTAGCTTCTATTCAAACTGCAATGCTTGCTGGTATAGATTCTATTCAAAATATGATGTTTAATTGGGATAATCTTTCTGAAGATGAAAGAGCAAATATTAGAAGAACTTTTGCAGAAAATGCTGCTATCCTTTCAGCTGTATTATTTGTAATGGCTATATATGCTGCGTGGGATGATGACGATATTAGAAATAATGGATTTGTTGCTTCTTTATTATATCTTTCTGATAGATTATATAGTGATACTACAATGTATAATCCTGCTGGATTGGTTAGTGAAGCCAAAACTACTTGGAGTAGTCCTATTGCTTCTGCTAATGGTCCAAGTGATTTTATTAAAGCTTCTATTTTAATTTCACAAGCATTATTTGACCCAGATTATAATCCTGAATATCAAACAGGTCAATATGCTCATAAGAACAAACTTGAAGTACTTCTTAGACGTAATATTCCTGGAGTTCGTCCTTATGATAGAATACAACTTATTACTCGTAATAATCAATATTATAAGATTGGTGAAAGTCAAATTGGAATTAATATTGGTAGAAAACTTGGTGAAGCATTAAGAGATTAATGTGTTATAAGTACTTATAAAAAAAGGCTCAAGAAACAGGTTTTACCCTGCCTCTTGAGCCTTTTCTTATTGATAATGAAATTAAACTGCACTTGTTTGTACTCATGCAATTATACAAAATATTCGATTTAAAAGCTATTTTTAGCTTTATAATCTAAAACTTTTTGCCATGCTTACGCTTTATTGGATATTGTATCTCTTTCGCTTTAGAGCTATTATCAGCTAACTTTTTGAATATAAGTGTAAGATTGTTATCAACATTAGCAATAGTAGCATAAACTCTTTTAAGAACACCACCTTGCTGTTTACAATGATAAACATTCTTTTTAATATCAGAAATATCTTCTGATATAACTTTAGCATTAGCACTTATTTTATCAATAAGCTTAGCTTGTAGCGCAAGTTTATCTTGCAACTCTCTTAGCTTTATTAATTGTCCACACAATATTAACGCCAATATAACCAACAATAATATTAATATAATTCCAACTGTTATCATTTATAATATAATTTAGAGATAAAACATTAGTCAGCCCTCTACGGGGGATTTAACGTAAGCATACGTCTACTTGCCTGTAGAGGAACAACTTATTCTTCATTCTTAGTCTTACTTGGATTAACTCCGTTAATAGCCCATTGAAGTACAAAACCAAGTTTTTCCCAAAGTTCATCAACAATACTGCTATAAGCAATATCTTTGCCTATTTCAATATCATAATTTTTAGGATTGACACAAACACTTGTTTTGGTTACTTCATAACCTGTAAGAGTAGTTGCAGTTGCTACTGTTGTTTTCTTACCAACAGTTCCTGCTTTAAACTTCCAAATAAAACGTTCTACATCTTCTTTAGTAATAGAGTCGTCATTATTTATAATAAAATAATTGTTTAGAACAGCGTCTCCGCTTACCCAACTCTTTCTACCAAGAGAATCTGTTGCAATATAACCTGGAGTATCTCCTAAATCAATATGAAGAATATCCATTTCTTTAGCCTTAGCCGCAGTTGCTGGCTCAAGGTCTATACATTGAACTATAATACCTTTCATAATTATTTATTTATTTACTGTTTTACCTGTACTGCCATGACCATTTGCTCCACGTTCAGAAGGAGAAAGTTCATCTACTTCTTCAAACTCTACTGTAGGATAAGGGAATACAATAAGTTGTCCAATCTTATCTTCAGGATTATAAGGAAACTCTAATTCTTTTTCATTAAGTGGAATCTGAAGATTCTTTAAACCAAAACGAGAAAGAATGCTATTAATAGCAAATGCTGCTTTATTAAAAAGTTGAATAGAATGTGCAGAAGTTCTATTCTTAAAACATGCAAGAACTTCTCCACGATAACCAGAATCAATAATGCCTACATGATTTGTCATATAAGCATCTGTATCTCTATTAGAACTTCTTGGGAATAAAGCCATTCCATATCCTTTAGGAAGTTCTACAGCAATGCCTGTATGATAAACAATATAATCATGTTTTTCATCATACTCCATACTCGTAGCGACTAAATCCATACCCATATCTCCTTCATGAGCATAGAAAGGAATTACAGCGTTATCTACAAGTCTCTTAATTTTAACAACAACTTTTTTATCAGAAGTTGTAACTGTTTGTTGTTTATTTTTTGTTTCCATTTATGCAACTAATAAAAGTTTACCTGTTAATTCTATTTTACGAGATTTATCTCCATATAGCAAAGAATCCATACGTTTAGTTCCTTCACTATTGTCGATGTTAGAATAATATCCAGTAACAGCATTATAAACACCCCATTTAGTATCAATAATTTCACGTTGACCAACGCCATTATAATAATAATTATTCATTTCAGAAAGTACATTAACTTTCTTCATTGAGATGCCACTATCTTGTATAGCTCCCCAATCTCTATGAATAATTTGTTGAACAGTATGACCAGTTTGTTTTAAATTATCGATTTCTCCTTCACTAAGAATGATATTTCCAAATACTTGTTGAGCATCTTTTTCAGATATTTCAGTATTTCTTAAAATATTATATTGCTCATTTAAGAATTTAATTTGATTATCACAAATACCAAGAATTTCTGCAGCAATATCAAGATTACCATGAACAGACTTAGTATGTCTAAAGCTGACATAATTAGTAGCATTTCGTATAGCAGCATTAAGAGTATTTTGACAAATAACTCTTATAGGAGTAAATAATATTTTAACTCCGCTACTACCATCATGAGATGTAGTAAAAACAAGATAATTCTCTACTGGGTCTCCTTTAACAAGAATATTTTTAGGAAGCTTAGCACTAACAAATATGCGTTCTCCATTACCAAAGAATCCAGCAGTTTGCCAAATAGCTTTATCTTTACCAATAGCACCATTAAAGAAATTAAAAGCTTCCATATTTTGTACAGGAGTATATCTTTCTTTAACAATTCCTAAAGGAATATTATGGTCTGTACGATATGTTGCAAAAGCATTAGGACATTCACGATACATAGAATCTCCTTTAACAAATGCTCCAATTTGTGGGTTATCACTTATTGCTGGCATTTTAGCAACAAGTTCACACTTAGCAACATTCCAATCAAGACCTGCTGCTAACATTACGTCAGCAGCAGTCTTACAATTTTCAACATTAATAGCTCCTCTATATCTAAAAGGAGCACCTTTTACAGCGTAGCTCATACTTTATTAAGTTTTTTATATTTACGAAGATTATAATGTTTATTTTTAATTTCAGTATCAACCATAATAGGATTAACATATTTTTTAGCAAGTAATTTAAGTTGAGGACAACGATGGTCTACCACATATATAGAGTATCTATTATCAATAATTTTACATACGGGTATCTCAATAGGTTCTTGAACAGAATATTCATGTTCTGCAACAACAGAAGAAGGTATAATACAATCTTTTATATAAGCTCCAGTAATAATTCCACCTTTAGAAATATATAAACGTCTACTACCAATAGTAGTTTTTACACATTCTATTTGTTCATTTTCTTGTTCATCATAAGTAGCACGAATAAAACAATTAAACGCATTAGTATTATATATTGAACCAGTAGCTTTAGAACGACGAATATAAGAATAACGTTTATTGACAAAATATCCTTCACAAGCAATAGGTTCAAACTCGTCATCATATAAACTTAAAGGACTAAGTATTCCATGATGAGTTAAAACACTTATTACTTCAAGAATAAAATCAACATCTTCAAAACTTTGAGGCTCATTATATTCTATTGCTTTAATAACATGAAGAACTTCTTGATATTTCATCTTCAACATCTCTCTTTTTTCTTTGTTTTTAACAGAAGCTAATTTAATATTAGCTTCTGTCTTAAACTTTATAGAAAGACCGTTATCATTAGCATCAATAATAAAAGGATTTTCCATTATAACTTATTTAATAATCAAACTTTCGTTTCTAACTAACTCAGCCATAGTTGGTTTAGCAGTACCTTGTTCATCAGCAACAGTAATAATTGTTTTCCAATCTTCTTTTGCTGTTTCATTACTTATTTCAGAAGTAAAAGGATTATGTGCATATTCCAATATAGCATCTTTATGACTTCTAAATAGTTCATAAATTGTAGCAGTAGATTTAATTCCAATCTTAAATGTAGTTAAATCATTTAAAGTAAATGGAACAAAACCATATTCTTGTTCTGCTTTGATGTTAGCATTAATAACATCAAGTATGCCCTGTAGGTCAACATCTTCGCCAGTATAAAGTACATCTCCATTTACAACTTCACGAAGGAACTTTTCAAAATGAGTCATAAATAGATTAACTCTATCTTCATCTACATTAACAGCAGTACTTGATTTTGTGTAAAGACGACAAGATGCAAGTTCAATAAACTTATTATTCTTGCCAAGTTCACCAAAATTATTAACAGCATCAAGCATAGCTTTCTTTAAAAGAAGAACTCTATTTTCATAGATTTTCTTTCTATCATCAATAGACTTCTTTTCAGTTTTACAGAAAGCAGCACTCGCATTAAACTCTTTGACAGCTTTTACATAGCAATCAAGTTTTGTTTTTAATTCTTCTTGTTTAATAACAAGAGAATTATATTCTTCATCAGTGATTTCACCTTCATTGTTTTCAACGTTTTCAAAAATACGAAGAATCTCACTGGAAATATTATATAGACTTGCCATAACTTTTATTTATTTATTAGTTTTCTTTTCTATTGTTTTAAACGCACGCATTATTGTTGAATAATCTAATTTAGTAAGCATTTTATCTTTAATAGTAGCACTATTTGCCCAGACTATATCATAAATATTATCTATTACATTGAGACCTGTTTCACCAAGTCTAACATAATAAACTATATCATCAGAATATCTTGTAGCAATAACAGAAATATTAATAGGACGTTTAGGAAAATAACTATGTCGTTTTATTTCCTCATCTTTAATATAACATCTATTTAATATTCTACCTGTACAAATATTATTAGCATCAATCTCTATTAATTTAGTAGCATCATTAATAATAAACTTTTTACCATCATTCCAAATGCCAGACTTATAATAATAAATATGACGATAAACAACATCAAAAGCTTTTTCATTAAAAATTCTACTATTTTTATCTAATTTAATATGATTGCATCTTTTATTAACAAAGCAACCATCTTTAATAATAGAACTAAATTCATCATTTTTAAGAGTAAGAGGAGTAATATATTCTCCAAGAGAAAGCATTTTAATCAATTCAATTTCTCGTTCGTCAACACAAGTACGAGATTGTAAAGAATACATAGCTACAGATTTAATTATTCTATTAGCCATATTTCTATAGTAACTATCATTAGTTCTGAAATATCCAGCAGCATTTAATTCACTAATAGCATGTTGACAAAGAGCATCATTATTAATAAAAGCTTGAAAAGCTTTATCTTCTATATTTTTCATACATTTAATTTTAAAAGAGTTTCACAATCAGTAACATTAACACCTTTAAGTTTTTCTTCTGTTTCCCAAAGAATATTATATTGTTTATTAAGAATTTTAAGTTTATCTTCATCTTTAGCGACACACATAATCCAATTTCCATCATTTATTTCTACTTCAATACAAGGAATAGTAACTTTTTCTTTAGGAGTATATGTTCCATTATCATTAATTTTAATAGCACATCTACTAAAATAGCGACCAGTAAGAATATTATCTTTATGTTCGTATAATCTACTTCCTGACCAACATATTTTACTATTATTTTCTTCCCATTGTTTAGTATTAAAATGATATGTTCCTGTAGGCATTTTAGTAAAAGCATCAATATCTATAATAGTACCATCAGATTTTTTGAATATAGAAGATTTACGAATATTCTGTCTATCACAATCAATAGGGTCTTTAGTATCTTTTTCAAATTCATCATCACTTAAAGTAAGTGGCGCAAGAATATCATATTTAACAAGAGAATTAAATAATTTAATAGCATAAGAAATGCTATGACCAGTATGACCTTGAGATGATATTACAGCAAGTAATTCCATCACATTTTTAGCAAACATTGAACAATAATTATCTTTATCAAAATTAGCAATACTAAATTCTCCAATAGCATGTTTACAAAGATTACTTTCAGAAATCACTTTTTGTAATACAATAGGATTAATAAGACAATTATCAAGAATATTTCTTTCTTCTTGTAATTTAACCTTCTTTACCCACTTCTTTAAACTTCTTCTTTTCATATTTTTGTTTTAATCTTTTTATATTTTTATTTATAGATATTATTTCTTCTTTCAAATCTTTTATATTATCTTCCGCTTCTTCTTTATAGTATTTTAAGGTTGTTAATAAATATTTATAAGCTTCTTCTTCAGTATCATAAATAAGAATAGAATGTATATATTGTTCTTTATTAGTTTCAGTATCTTTAACAATACATATATTATCAGCTATAATTTTAATAAGTTCAACAGATTTTATATCAGAATCTTGAACAATATAATAAATTTGACCTTTATTTTTCAAACTTATTTCTTTCATAAGCATTATGTTCTTTTATAAAATTTATATTAGATTTAATATCATCAGCAATAACTTTAACTTCAGGTCTAACTTTACCACTAACTTCATCACATCTCAATTTTATAAAATGTTCCCAATCACTTAAAAAAGCAGTATGAACACTTTGTGTCTTAGTAGCAAATGGAAGAACATTACTTGCTTGTTGAGCAGTCCAACCTAAAGAAATAAGTTTCTTATAAGTAATTTCAATAACTTCAAGACAGTAAAAATACCAATCTAAATCATTCCACCATTTAGTCATATGGTCAACAATTCCTCCATTTTCATGAACATAAATTTCATTAGGAACAAATGGGTCAAGATTATTATAATCTATCCAAGGAAGATTAACAAAAGTAAGACCTACACCAAATTTAGGACTTGTATATCTACAATATCTTGTACTTTCTTCACTAATAGAATGTACGCGATGTCTATTTATATCTCTAATAGCACCAATATTAGTAATAATACTATAAGTAATACGAGGTTCATGATAAATAGTCCAATCACAAGCGTATTGCATATCTGACATTCTATCATTTTCAATAATAACTCTCATATTAGTAGTAACATAATAATCATGTTCTACATTAAGAATTTTACTATATTCATTAGCAATATAAAACTCAAAAAGTTCTGTAAAATCAGCAACATTTGAATCAAATTTTAAATAAACAGTACCATGTTCAAGAACACTAAGATGAAGTTCTTTTTGTAAATCTTTGTTTTTAGCAATCTCATCATAAGAAAGATTTCTAAAGATAACTCTATCTACAAAATCTGAACCACTCTCATTTTCTCTTCCTTTAGTTTGATAACAAACTCGAGCACATCGTGCAATATGTTCCCAAAGAGGTTCTAAGCCATTGCCTTGAACCCACCTTGTAACAGATGGTTGACATATATACATAGCTTTAAATTAAATTATTTTTTGACATATATCAAGAACTTCATAAAATAAAGTTATTAAAGTCCCAGAATTAACTATTTCAAAATCACCAGTAAAATCTATATTTTCAGACTCATGTTCACAACTATCGTTAATATTGCGTTTTAATACAATAACTCCCCCGTAGAGGGAATCATTACTTATATTTGAGATAGCATTAGCTTCATTTGCAAATCTAACATCAGCAATAACACATAATCTTCTTGCTTCTGCAACATCTACAGCATTTGCTATACATCTTTTAACCCAAATATCATCAAATAGTTGTTTACGACCAATTTCAGTACCTATATATTGTAATAAAGTACGAACTTTAATAAAAATAGTTTTTCCAATATTATGTTTAATTGCATCGGCAAGACTATAATGAGTAAGATAATCAATATCAATAACAGTATATTTACTACTTTTACTAACATTTAAAGCAACACTCATTGGCTCTAAGAATGTTCCACTATTAAGATTATAGTACATTTCATCTTTATATATTCTATCATTAAGTTTACTAACAGGAATACCAAACATTAATGATACAATTTGTTTAGGAACATCGGCAAAATGAATAATTCTATCACTTTTAGTATATTGTGTCTTTTTAGCCATAAGTACATAATTAGCATAAGTAGCATTAGTAACTCCTTTAGCAAATATATAATTAATCATATTTGCGACCGTATCTTTACCAGAACCTTTAGTTCCAGCAATACCAATAATATAACTTCTCATATCTAAAGATACAAAATTTATTTGAAATAACTAACTTTTTACAGAAAAATATTAAATATTATTGAAGCTAAAAATAGCTACATATTTTCATACTGATATAGTTAATCATGCTAACTATACTATGAAAATATGTAGCTAAAAACAGCTAAATTAGCTTATTTGCCATACGTCATATTCATTCTCACTTTCGCAATATTCAAAATCAAAAGTAGTATCAGTATTAATAACTTTAAGCATAATATCTCTAAGTTCATTACTACAATAAATAACAAGTCTACCTAACTTATCAATTTTACAAGTATTACAATTAATATCAAACTTATCTTCTCCAAGTAAAAGGAAATATTCATAATCTTTAATAGTAGGATTATATCTCCTAACTTCTAAGTAGTATTTATATTTTTTTCTAATATTAGGAATAATAATAATATGTCCTTTTTGTAAATAAGGCATATCTTTATCAGTAGTTCTTCTAATAAGTTCGTATTTAACAATGGTCATAATAAGAATGTATCTTTCACATGAAATGGCACTTGATTTACACCACTTCGCTCACCATATTCAACATACATTTGTTTTCCAATAGTAGCACGTTTCTTATCTTCATTTAAAAATGTACTTTGATAATCTTGACTTCCTCCAATATGAACTTCAAAAGTAGCATCATTTATATCATTCTTTAAAAGGAATAAAGGAATATTTTTACGTTTAATACCTTCAGGATAAATATCAAGAATAGTAAATTTACCATCAGTACTACGTTTATACTTAACCATAGTACCAAGCTGACGTTTACCATATTGATATTCAGCAATAGGATTACGCATAATAAGTCCTTCAAATCCTAAATCAATAAATTCATTACGATTTAAAGTAGCATTAACATCATTAGTGATAGTATAAACTGGAAGAATGATTAATCTCTCAGTATTATTAAAATGTTCATCTTTACTTTTAAACATCTTAACATACTTACTTTGCGCATTTTGAATATAATTCAATCTATCTGCTTGAGAAAAATCATCTATAGCAATATCATAACACCAATATTGAAGAAGTTTATTTTCAGCACATTTAGCATCTTTAACAAAATGATTAATTTCATTTACACTATGATTAGGAAGATACAATTCTCCATCAAGTATATAATGTTCTTCAACCATTTTATTAAGAAGTTGCTTATCTAATACACTAAGAAGATAATCTTCAAGATGTACTAAACTATTCCAATAAGTACCTTCTCTACTTTGAAACTTAAGAGCAATAGGCTTAAAGAAATCATTATGATTAACTTCTGCACTAATAAAACATCTAAGTCCATTAATCTTCCATTGACCATACCAAGAAGGAACTTTATTAAAAAGTTTATTATTAGCATTATCATAAACTTTAGCAAGCATAGGAAGTAATGTTCCATCGGCAGTAGTACGATATTGAGGAAGATAAGTATCAAGATAAGACAACAATTCTCCCTCTACGGGCAAGGAAACATTATCTTTAAGCTCACTTAGAAGTTTATATCCAGTTTTTCTTTTAGCATTAACACGAGATTTAATTTCATCAGTAGGCTTACGATTGATATGTATAATTTCACTTGTAATGGTTTTACCTACAATGCCATGAAAAACAATAATAGAATCATCATCAAGTGGTCTTGCATACCATACACAAGGCTGACCAAAATTATTTCTACGATAATAACCTAATTGATAATTAAAACCTAACATCTTATGATAACAATTTAATTGATAATCAAAATATGACATACATTATTTATTTTTATCATCAGTTTTAGCAATATTAAAATTCCATGTCATAGCACTCATAGGAACACCAACTCTTTTCTTTTTAGGTTTATTAAGAGTATCAAGTAAATTAGGGTTTGTGCTACGAATTTCTTCACCAGTTCTATCATTATTATAAAAATAAATATCTTCACCAGTAATTAAATCTTTTGTTGCATGTCTAGCAAATCCTTTAGGAGCTTTCTTATTACGTTTACGTTTAATTTTAACAGAAACAGTTCCAACAGGAATATAAGTACTTTCAAAAACAATATTATCAACATGTCTATTAATAAGTTTATCAATGTATTGATTATATAATAGTTGATTAATAATATGACTTAAATAATAATAATAAGAAGAAAGTCTATCTTCATAAATAAATGCAGATGTAGTACAAACTCTTCCAATCTTAGTAACAATAGTACAATCTAATACATCCAGTAAATCATCAAGTATTTTACAAATATCATTATCATTATAAAATGGTTTAAGATATTTATAATAACTTGCATCAACAATTGGATATTTAACAATTAATTCTTCATCTTTATCATTAATTGGATTAACAAATTTCAGATTCAGTGTCATAAGTTTCTATATCCGCTTCTTTGAAATAATCATGGATACGTGCTTTAATAGGTGTATTAAGTTTATTATATTTATCAATAATACTATCATACATCTTTTTTGCATCCTTATAATCATAAGTTGTAGCAGCATCGCGTACTTCTCCATTTATCTCATATTGAACAAGATAACGAGGAATATCATAATCTCTTGTATTCATTTCTTAATCATTATAGGGTTTTTATAAATAATAATACGTTGAGGCTTACCAATAAGAACATAATTATAAAGAAACCATGTAAGAACATCCCAAGTAGGATATGATTTACATCTTCTATTAATAGTAGTACAAGTTCCAGAATCATAATCAAAATTAGAATACATCCAATTATTATTATCATCTATAAGATTATATTTAATAATATAATCGATGTCTTCTTCATTATCGATATTTACTTCACCATAAAGATAAATATCTTTAGCATCTACAACAGAACCATCAGGTCGCTTCCAACGAATATTATCATAATATTTCTTAGAATTATCAATACGTTTTTCTTCTTCCGCACTAATAGCTTCCATATAAATAGGAATAGACTTACCTCTAATGGCGTTAGAATGGCAAAGAACTATCCTCTCTCTTATCCCCAATAGGTTTATTGTCTTTTCCATAATTCATTAAATAATTAATTGTTTTTATTAAAAGTTTACCAACAATTTCTATTTTATTATTACAAACAAGTTCAGCAAAATCTTTAGCATTATATTGTTTTGGAATAAGAAAAGGTTCAATATGATAATTGTTTCTTAACCAAATAGCTTCATATATACCAGTAATATCATTATCCATAAGAGATACAATTTTACCATCAACAGCAAGTTTACTACAAAGCCAATCAAATTCATTTTGGCGAAGACGATAAGTTTCATGTGGAATATTAATAATGCCTATATTTAATCCCCCGTAGAGGTATAGTATACGATTAATAGTCGCTCCAAGACTTAATCTGTCTTTTGTAGATTTAGTAATAATAATTATATTGTAATCAGTTTTATCAAGATTATAAATACCTTCAAGATGATTACAATTAGTTATAAAACGAGTAGTACCTTTAGCTCTTTTAGGAAAATAAAGTTTAATACTATAAATGCCTTTTCTATCTTTACCTAAATTATACCCATAACATGGGTCAGAAGTTTTATAATAATATTTAGGTTCAGGATTAACATTTCTATTAATATAATATTGTTCTATAGGATATACAAAATTAATATTAAGATATTGTAAAGGAACACCAAATTGTCTCCAATATTCTTCATCTTGTAAATTCCATTCTCGAACAACAATTTCAATAATTGGCTTTTTATTTTTAATATTAACAACAGTATTATTTATATCATTAATAAGATTAATATCTTGTTCCTTACCATAAAATATCTTTCTGAAAGTAAAAGTAATATGTCTAAGTATTTTAATAAAATCTTCTTTATTAGAAACATCGTAATTCTTATTATACATATTTGTCATAACAAGAGCCACAACATCAAAAGCATCTCCCCAAAAATATCCAGCAAAATCTCTAAATTTAAGTTTACCTTTTTTATCATAACGAAATCCACATGTAGGATGAACATCATCTCTAATAGGAGAGCATATTAATTCTCCACTATCAATACAATATTGAATAATCTTATCAGAAAGATTTAAATAAGTACTAAAAATAGTAATTTGACTTACCTTACTAAGAACATATTCTTTTGTAAGTTTAGTAGAGTTTATGTTTCTTCCCATAATGTGTATAAAAAAATTGGGTTCACCACGAAGAAAACTCTACGTAGCAAACCCAATAAAACGATATATCACACTAAGATTAACTTAATGTTTAAAATGGTACATCTTCAGCAGCTTCAGCAGCAATATTGACAAATCCAGTATTACCCATTACTGGGTCTCTAACAGGAATGTCTGTGCCAATAATAGGAGCAACACCCATAGGATTAGCTGGCATATTAGGAGTCTTAGGCTTCTCAACATTCATAGGAATGATAGCTTCCTTAACACTATCAATACGAATAGATGCAGGAGTATTCTGCTTAAATACTTCAATACATCCTTCTCCTACAAAAGCAGGGAATGTAAGGTCACCATTGCTAACAGCACGCCAACCATTCTTACCAGACTTGATATAACGAAGAAGTTTAATCCAAACAGTAATAGCTTTACCATCCTTAGTCTTGTAATAAGGAGCACCATCATTACCTCTATTCATGATATTCTCAAAATTCTCAAATAGAGTCTTCCAACCAGCAATAACTGTTTCTGGCTCAACAGGAACATACTCACCATCTTCATCAAAGTCTTCATAAGACAAAGACAAAGCTGCTTCCTCTTCCTCATTGAGTTCACGTCCTTTAAGAACATAAACATTAAGAACATGTTTAAGCCAATCAAATACAGAATTAACTGTCCATTCCTTATTACCTCCAGGAATAGTTTCAGCATTAGATTCAACAGCATTAAATGAAAGAGTTACATAATGACGCTTAGCAGGCTCTGCTTCATTAGAAGCAAATGTAAGAGAAAGCTTAGGAATGTCAAGACCATTAAATGAAGGCATACCTGTCTTATCTTCACCAATATGAATAGTAGAAACAGCAACACTCTCAAGATGTGCAATAAACAAACCATTCTGCTTAGCAAGTTCATGAGTAAATTTGAGACGAGTAGTACCACGAGCACTACCTAAACCTCTACGAACTACTTTCTTAACTTCTTCTGCATTAGCATTCTCTGTGGCAGCTTGTGCTGCATTTACATTTTTAGTTGTCATAAAAACTTTAATTAAAAATTTAACGTTAAATTATACAATAAAGTCGGAGATACAATTATTACTAACTATATCTCCGACTTGGCAAACTACTTTGAAATAAGATTATTCCTCAGAACCCTTACCAATACGAGCTGGCTCTTTATCGGTATAATCGCCAAGAACAAGAGCCTTAACACTAACAGTATTATAACCATTAGAAAGCTCAATATCCTGAAGCTCTTCTACATCAACAGTAAAGATACGATTGAACTTTGTAGCATCATCACCCATATCAGCCTTAAGCTGCTTCCAAACATTGCTATCAGTAAAGTTCAAAGAAGTACCAACACCTGTAAGACCAGCAGGATTTGCAACCTTAGAACCCTTATACTTAGGAAGTTCACGAGGAGTAACAAACGCAGTCAGAATATCAATCTGCTCCTCACGAGAAATACCATCACGAGTAAGAGCATCCTTAACTTCATCGTTAGCCTGCTCCATAGCAGCAGCAAGCATATTTTCGAAGTTCTGTGAAACAAACTTAGTCTTATCATTCTTAGTAAGACGCTCTGTAGTAGTCTTCTGATTACCCTTAGTATCATACTCAATGATACCCTTGGCAATAGCCCACATATCAAACTCCTTATGAATTGCGATTGCAGCTTCTGCACTACCAAGCTCAAGACCTTGCTCCTCACAGAAAGCAACAACCTCAGGAACTTTAGCAGCAATAGCAGCATCAATATTATCAACATTGTTGAGGAACATTACATACTCACCATTACCGACACCAAGTGCCTTAGAAACAGGAGGAGTAATACGGAAATTACCTTCAGTAGACACTGCAATAACTTCTGGCTCAACTGATACATTACGCTGACCAGCATTAACAACTGCAAAACCGAAACTCATTGACTTCAAACCATTTGTTTTCATAATAATAAAATTTTAAAAGTTTATAAATATATTTGTTGTAAAATTGAGAATAACATTTTATATTTCAATTGCTTCTGCATCCTCAATAGAAGCAATATCTTTATCATTAAATTCACTACCTGCAACTATTTTAAGTTCAGTAGTTTCCATAACTCCAAAGATAACATCTGATGCAATATCTCTTGCACCATAGGTAAAGGCTCTATGACTAATAAGAATACGAGGATACTTTTTATAAGTATCTTTAGTAAACAAATCAGCAGTAAGAGCTTCACTATAAGTAAATTTACCAATAGCGGTTAATTCTTTACCATTAATAGTACGAGTAAACTCATACTCAGTAATATAATCAACAGGCTTATTAGCTATTCTATAAACAGGATTACGACCTGCTTTAGCAATTTCATTAGCATGTTGACGATTAACAGCAATACCAAATTGTTTAGTATTTAGTTGATAATCCTTATATATATTTCCATTAAAATCTTGATACCATTTAACAGGATATATATAAACAAAATCGTTTATTCCTTTTTCAATATCAGCTTTAGCTTTAGCTTCTGCTTCTTTTTGAGATATACATCTAACTGCATAATCAGGAAAAGCATTATCAACATAAACATTAATACCGTCTGTATATTCATACAGAGGAGCATAATCTTTAAGACATTTCCAACTTACTCCTGCCCTCGATAGTAATGCTTTAATAACATGAATATCAACTCCAGTTTTACCATTGATAACATGAATATGTTCAATACATGTACTAAAAGGTAGTCCTAAGTCTTGCGCTCTCATTAGAACAGCAAGACCATCATTAACACTTTTAATTCCTCCTTTTTCACTTCTCATTACTTTAGTGAGAAAATTCTCAGCAGCAACAAGTTGTTTACTATCGAAGAAATTGATGGTATTAAGACCACCATTAATAACAGGTTGACCATGATTGTTATCTACTTTCGTAACTTCATGTTTAACTTCATGTTGATTAGGAGATTCAGCATCAACATGAGCTTGTGTTTCTTCTGTTTCTTGCAACATTTCAAAGAGCTTGTTTAATATCTTAATGCACTGCAAATATAGTAATAATATACGAAACTACAAAATAATATTGCCCGAATTTTCATCATATTCAATATTATTTTCTGTTTCATTAATAATAGTAAATGTCGGATTGACTTTTTCAGTATTCAATTTTTCATTTTCAATAGTATTACTTGTATAAAGTCTATACACTTTTGTAGGAACACCAATAAAGGCAACATTAATAAATCTTGTTTTCACATCTATAATATTATCATATAAGCATGAGGTCAGAATGACTGCATCACAAGCTATTTTTAGCTTCACATTTGACGAGCATTTTATAGATAATACATTGATAGTCTTATCATTAAATCGTTTCTCATTCGTTGACGACTGGAATTGAGAGCCGACAATTCGAGGCTTACCTTTATTAACACCACTTTTATAAAGTACAGGAATACCATTATCATCAACAAGAGGAGCGTCATCAATACAATCATGATAATCTCCACAAGAAATACCTTTATTGTTTAAATATTTAGTAATATCTGCTGCAAAAGTACCATTTTTACTAACAATAAGAATACGTTTATCTTTATTATCTCTACATATTTTTTCAATAATGTCTAACTTATTAACATTATCACTAAGCAAATCTCTTCTTTCTTTTGCAATATTAAAGAAATTACAAGCTCGCTCTAACAAAATATTAGGATTATAAACATCATCTATTTGTTTAATAAAATCAATAGAAGTATCAAGAGTTTCACTCCAACCATTTTTATGAGCAATATCATTACGAAAAGAAGCACTACTAATATTATTTTCTTTATCACCATTCTTACATTTGTGAATAACATCCAAATTTCCGAAAATACTTATAGTAGTATTAATAAATTCAGTACACTTATTATACTTTTCAAGAGCACAAGGAGAAAGACCAACGCCATAACGATGTTCCTCTACGGGGGAGTAAATATTATCTTGTGCTATAACACTATCTATATTACCAACAGGAATATCAGGAAGAATATTACGAACTTTGTTTATAAAATCATTATTCATAATATTCTTAGTAAATATAGAAAGTGTAAAATGACTATCTTGGAAAAGTCTATTTATAACATCAAAACAATCATTTAATCCAACAGTAATAATAATATCATAAGTATAAGAATAACGAGAATTTATAAAGTCTTTACTTAATACTCTTAGAAAACAATTATTAAGATTAGTATTAGTATTATTAATTTCAGCAAGTATCTTCTTACGAGTATCATAACTATCAACTCCAATAAATATACTACCTTTTTCATGTTTAGCAGCATATTTTTCTACAACAGCTTTAACTAATGATGGTATAGCATCTTGATTAAAACAATAACAACTTGCAACACCATTATTCTTTTGAAAGCCATTTAAAATAGTATTTATTAATATATCTTTGCCTTTCATATTATTCTTCTAAATCATCAAAAAGAGAAGCATATTGTCCAGATAGTTTCTTAATAAGAGTTTTGCCTGATTTAATACCTTTATTTGCATCACCTTTTTGATTAGGACTTATATTTAATTTAATAGGGTCAATAATCTTTATACATTCATTATAGTAATATCCATAATTAATGTTTCTATATTCAATGCGTTTATCATCAAGAGTATTAAGAATACAAACTTGATAACCAGCACAAAGATTACTTCTACCTTTAGTATCAATCTTTATTTTTTCAAGTACACCTCCTTTATTAGTAACATAATATCTATTATTTTGTTGCATTGGAATACGTTTACCACCAATAGTATATTCTACTCTAAAGTTTCTATTAACGTTTTGTGTCTTACAGAAATCAAGAATATTAGTACATTCATATAGACTTTCAAGAATAGGTTTTCCTTTCAAAAAGTAATTTACAACAGCTTGTGCAACAATAGGCTCGTCATAACCTTTTTGTAAATCAACTGCATACATTTTTGGATTAAGAGCACCTTTATAACTGACTTTACCATTTAATTCTTCAATAACATAATTGTTAATATCTCGATTAATATAACATTTATATTCTTCAGAATCAGCTTCAAGTCCAGTAATCTTTTTCCAATTAGAAGCAATTTCTTCAAACTTTTCTTTATTTCTTTTATGAAGTTTAACAACAATGCCATCAGTATTAGCACTCATTACTTCAATGCCATTTAATTCAAGTTCTTCGCATAGCATAAGAATCATAAGTTGACCATTAATAGTAACTTTAAGAACAGCAATTCTATCACATAAATCACCTTTCTCAAAACCAAGCTTTCCATAAATACTATTAATCACAATTTTTAATACTTGCGCTAATAAGTCTTTAGGAATGCCATCAATATAATCATCTTTACTATGTTTAGCTTGAACACGAGTTTCTTTAAGCCAATGAATAAGTTTCACAAATATGCTCTGATTCATATGTTCTGGAGCAATCTTATATACATCCATAATTGAAGGATAAAATGAAGCAATATCCCAATGTACATAAATGAAACTATCATCAGTAATAGCAGACCATATATCATCTGATTGTGTCAAATCCCCCGTAGAGGGACAATCAATATACTTTATCTTACTCTTTAGCTCTCTTGGTATATCTTGACTATGAAGTCCACCAGTAGCAATAGTATAGACAAGTTTATTAATCTTAATCTCAAACCAACCACTATCAGTACTTGTTTTAAGATATTTGAAATCAGGATATTTAACAGCAACATCTTTTAGTGCTTTCTTTCCAATACTATACACAATAACTTTCTTCATTTCAGAAAGCAAATCTTGGCATTCTTGTGTTTTAAATTGAATAAAAGGAAAAATAACACGTTTAAAAGACATTGCAGTACGTTCTGTTTTACGACCTCTCCATTGACTTTCAGCAAGACCACTAAATTCACTATAAAATTTAATAAATAGTTTATCAGCAATGTTACTACGAGAACTACTTAACACATCGACTCCATAAACATTAGAAATATTATATCTAAGTCTAATTTCATCAATATATAATCTGACAATTTCACACAAAATAAACACATCATTAGTATTATAGTGCATGATACTATCACACCATTCGGGAATAACATATCTGTCCCATCTATCAATAAGCATATTTAATTGGTCAGCAGACATTCCTTTATATCTATAATCTTTATGATAATAAGCAATATCAGCATCACTAATTGGAGGAAGTTCATGTTCAAGTAACTCATACCATTGTAAATTAATAGAAGTTTGTTTAAGACTTTTACCAAAATAAACAGTATTACCTTTACTATCAACTCCTTTACCAACTTTGTTTAATGCAAATATTGACATAACATCAATATCGACAAAAGGAATATTAAACTTACGAAGTGTAGTAAGAAAATAATCATATCTTGCAGCTTCATTATCGTCTTGCATTTCAATAATCTTCTTACTTGTTTCATAAAGTTTAGTAATCAGCTCTTTTGTTGTATTAGTTTGATTGGCAAACATTAAAAGAGCAGCAATCATTAGTTTATCATACTTAGAACTATTATAACCAAATACATCAGACCTAACAGCTTTATGATTTTCATCATAATGCGGTTGCATTTGATTAATAAATCCAAGCATGTCTAATAATTGACTATCATCAGTATCTGTAATATAGAATTTCCATTTCTTAACTTTATCAAGTTTATCAACGATTTTCTTAACAGTATAAATTTGTGTAAGAGGGACAGGTTCTTTTTTACCTTTCTTATTAATAACACACGCATCTTCAAACTGTTTAAGATAATCATTAATACTGACAATAGTAATAGAAAAGAAATTAGGAAGAACTTCTATATCATAACCATAACTAAGAATCATTTATAGCGTCTTTAAGTTGTTTCATAAAAATTTCTTTAAGTTCAGTATTATTATAATACATAACAGCAGGAGACATAACTTGTAAAACGTTACAATTAGTATTAGCTTTAATAGTATCTATATCACAATTTTTATCAAACACAATTACTTTATTTGGATGTATTCTAACAATTTCATAATATAATTTGTTAGCACATTCTTTAATAGCAATAGTATTTAAATCATAATTAGTTTTACTAAAACACTTAACACTACGAGTAATATAAGTTTCTTCAAATATATCTAATCCTGTAATTTCTTTATAAGCATCTTCCAATAAGTCAATCATAGTAACATAATCAACTTTAGCTTTAATATCATAAGGAGGAAGAACCATGATAGTGCTTGCAAATATATTACCAGCACCAAACATAATTACTTGTCCATCCTCAGCAAAAACATGAAGAGGACAATTTTCGCACATTCTTACTCTATTAATAACTAATTTAGAAGGAAGATGCTTATCAAGAATAGTAGCTTTTTTCTTTTTAACTCCCATAGCAAAGTACTAAGTTTTTATGAGCACGAGAACAAGCAACATAGAGTCTACGAAGTAAATCATCTTGATTAGTATAAATAGTACCTGTTTTACTATAAATCATATCGTTCAAATCGACAAATACAGTATCATAAGTACTACCTTGAGATTTATGAGCAGTAATAGCAAATCCATAATCAATATCTCTACTATAAATAATTCTACCTGTCCTGTCAACAACATTAGCAGCTAAAATATATTTTTTCTTAAACTCATAATATTGCTTCCATTTAGCAACACGAGTACCACCATGAGCAGTCTTAGCAGAATTAACCAAATTTGTAATAGTTTTATGATACATTTGAATAGTAAACGCATCACGATGGTCTATAACAAATAATGGTTTAGTAATTATACCTCCATGAACAAGTTGAAACTTAACAAGAAAACCTTTAAATTTATAAGTACTATCAACAAAGTTAACAATATCTTTAATTATGTATTCTTCACTATTATTAATTACAATTTCAAGAAAGTCATTAACAATAGTTTCATAAGACATAATCAAGTCATGTTTAGTTATGATATTCTTATCAGAATCTTTAATAATAGTATTTCTAATGTAATTATTCCATTCAGAAACACGATTATTAGTATAAGCAATAACACGATACATATCAATGTTTTTCGTATATGCTTCATCACTAAAATGACTATTTATAAGGTCTTTAAACTCTGATTGCCCAACAATATAATAACCTTCTTGTTTTTCATTAATATCTAAATCACCAACATGTTGAGATACATATTTAATGAAATTATATGTTTTATTCTTAATATCAGAACGCAACATATCAAGAAGATTAGAAATTGGATTGCCTTGAGCTTGTCTAACAACTTCATTCAAGCTATTAACTTTGCCACATCTATCAAATGCAATAGATTTAAGTTCATTTACAGGAGCAAGCTGAGAACTATCTCCAATAAATATAATCTTAATCTCTTTTTCCTTACATTTATTAATGATATATGTAACAAGTTTAGCAGGAAGCATAGAAGCCTCATCGACAAACAAAAGTCTAACATTATCAAGTTTAGGACTTGCCATAGGGTCAAATTGTGGATTATTAGGATTAAAATCTTCAAGTTTAAGATTCAATCTTAATCCAAAAACACTTTGAATAGTATCAACAGATTTTCCACCAATAGCTTGACTAAAAACTCTACAAGCTTTATGTGTAGGAGAAGTACATTTAATTACAGAACTACTATATTTACAATGTGAAATAATATAATTAGTAATAAATGTCTTACCTGTACCACCAGCACCAGTCAATCCTACAATAAAATTTGCAGGATTAAAAGGTGCAGCAATAAAACTAATAATATTATCAATGGCATTTTGTTGGTCATTGGTAAAATTATATTTAGTTTTATCTTCTTGGTCTTTACCGACGTTGTCTAATTTTATCATTTATTTCTTTAAGATGTTCTCTGTAAAAAACCATTGCTTCATGCGTTTTATCAGTAATTTCGTCAGTAACATTGGTTATTACAAATTTATCAAAATTATTACTATGTATAATATCTCCAGTAACAACACATCCGACAGTAAATGGAAGCCAATAATTAGTATTCATACTATTAAAATCTATTGCTCTAATCCAAACAACTCTTGCATAATCATATTCTCCTTGACGATAAAGTTTACATTTATCTTTACAAGTATAACATTCTGCTGCAATAGGATATTTTTGATTATCTACAATAACATAATAATTAGCATCAATATCTACATGAACAATTCCAACTACTTTCTTTTGTATAACTTTATATGCGTCATTACTTTTAACTTTTTGTGGCACTTTTTTCTTAACCACATCGACAACCGAAAAATTAAATGTTGGCATATACTCATCATTTTCTTATTTTGTGCATAACTGCTTTAGTAGCAGCAGCCATATTTAATTTAGCTTGTCGCTTAGCAGCTTTTTTGTTTATAACAGAACTATCGTCAGAATCTTCTTGAACATCTTTAATAGACTTACCAACAGAATCAGAAAATACATAAACATATCCATGAACTTTACATAGATAGTCAATCTTTCCCCAACTACCATTACCAACATCAGTTGCTCCTTTTTTAATAGCAATGGTCTTAACATGAGGATAAACCTTAATACTACTTTTTCTACTAAGTGATTTTGCAACACTTACTTCATCATAACTAACTTTCTTTGTCATTTTACGTAATTTTTAAATGTTAATAATATGTTGATTAAAACAGTCATCAGTAATAACAACACCTTGTTTATGACTATCAACAAGAGCATCGGTGAATAACTAATATACATAACAAAAAATGGCATTTCAGTCATTATTCTATGCGTGCCTATGAATTAATCATCAGATATAGTTCATGTAAATATAAAGCTAAAAATAGCTATTAAAAGCAATATACTTACATAAACTATATATCTGATATATATATACAATAAAAGCACAAGCATTGTCAACATTAACAATAACTTGTGCTAAAACATGCGATTTACGTTTAATACAACTCATGGCAACTCCATGTTCTCCTATATGGACTCGAACCATATCGAACAGCTCCAAAAACTGTCGTGCTACCATTACACCATAGGAGAATGATTAACTTAATAATCATATAATTCAGCAGCATCAGCATCTGAATCATCTTCTTCAACAGGGTCAAAACCAACTTCATCAAAATCTTTATCAAAGACTTCTCCATGAATGTCTATTGTATCTCCCCCATATATAGAATTTAAATCATCCATATTTTCCATATCAATAAATTTTAATTAAAAACTATTACTATTTTCACAAACCGTAATAGTATTAGCAATCTACAAAAAAGAAATTCAATTATACATAGAATATGAGAATGAAAATATTTAATAAAATAGCTACTACTTTCACAAGCAATAGCTATACCGAAAACACGTAATTAGTCTTCATCATTGGAGTTTGAAGTAGTCATGCCAAGAATTTCATTAACTTCTTCTTGGTCAACTGCCTTATCAATACCAACTGACATCTCTTTATGACAGAAATTATCAATAGTAGTTTGAGCACTTGCACTAAAAGAAGTAAATGCTGCAACAAGAGCATTAATGAAAAATGGCTCTGTATATGGATATTCTCTCATAAGACCATTTGCCTTAACAGCAAACTTATTCCATTTGAAAGAAACATAACGTTTGTCACCACTAATCTCGCCTTTCTGCAATAGATAATTAAGAATACCAAGAGCAGTAAAACGACGAATTTCAGCATTATTCTTAATAATAAGAGCAAGCTGAACTACATGCTCAGGAAAGTTCTTAACTACAGGAGGAAGACCACGGAAGTTATCATCAATAGCACCAGTTTCCTCTTCAGAATCATTTGCATCATTCTGTGAAACATTTGCATTAGCATTAGCTACATTAGCATTAGCATTAGCAACATTAAATCTCTTCTTAGCTGCATACTTAGAAACAGGAGCAGCACCTGCATTACTTTGCTTGTTCATAATTGTACAATTAATTAAATTAGTATTATTGTTATTAATAAGAGCAACATAACTATTACTCTCAACACTGCAAATATAGAGTATTATTTTCAGTCTGCCAAATCTTTCAATAATTATTTTTATCGAATGATTAATTTTATGATGAAATAGATATTAAATAACACAACAAATGCAATAGCAGTATTAATAACTACTATCACATTTGCAAACAATATCAATATCATCAATAAAATTATTATTCACAGCCATCAGTAAATTTATTGTTCCAGCATAGACTTATCCATATAGAACCGCTTAATGCTGATGTTACTAATAATACTGAAAGTAATGGCGATGTTACCAACAATGGAAAATGTATTGCTAAACATAAAAGTATTACTAATAGCATACTACAAACCAAAGTTAATACTAATGTTACAGATTTTATTATTTTTATTATTTTCATGATGTGAAATGTTTAAAATGTTTTGTTTGATGTTGTGTAAATAGTTATAACTCATAAACTAACTATAAATATAATCAATATTACAAGTATTACTATTTTATATAGTGCTGAAACGAGTTCAGACTAAAGGAGAATCATTTACTATACAATATAATTTAGAATAACTTCTTTAAGGAATTGAGAAGAGAGTTATACAAAAGATTATATAATATAGTAAATGATTTGGAGAAGAGTAAGATGTATAATTACTTATGTGAGGTGGGGTGAGTGGCAGTAAGTAATTTATACAAATTGGAGATGTTGGAGGAGTTTAAGGAGGAAAAGCACGACCGAAAGGGAGTGTTATTCCTATTGCTAATCATGCTTCTTTTACTATTTTTGAACATAGTACTGATTTTAATGTTGAATACAACAAATTAGCTTCAGCAGTAGTCTTATTATGAGCCCTGTAAGTATAATCAGAATTAGCAACAATATTACTAATATCATATTTGATAACACCTATAAACACATTATCTAAATCAATAATATATCTGTCGTTATCATCATCATGCTCAACAAGATAGCCAACACATATTACATCATCTCTATATTTAAACTCTATCATAGAAACAATATTATTATGACTAATGGCATTCATATTATTTGCTGCAACAACAAAATCTTCATAATATGCAACTGTAAGAGCTTTAGCAAAATTATTACAAGACACATTGGCAAGCAACTCACAGTTAAGAACAGAAACAAAATCTAAAAGCATAATAGTAATATTTATATTAATAGTTCATAAATGTTATAGTCTTTCCATCTTCATCAACACTAAATGCACCTTTGGTGGCAATAGTATCGAATCGAATGACATGTGTTAGATTACGAAGTATATAACCTGATTCAACAAGTTTTTCGTAAACATCTTCGGCAATATGACAATTACTTCCATCATTGAATGTAATATAATCATATATATCACGAGTTTTGACAGCATTAACTTTAATAGTTTTTGCAACAGTAATTTTAGTTAATTTAATAATAGTACTTTTCATAAAATAATTATATTTAGAATGATTAATATTAGTATAATAACTATTACTATCTGTTATAACTGTTATAAATATTTTCACGAACAGTTAATTAAATAGTAATATAACCCACAACCCCACCCACCGCACGCGGCAGCATTCTATCAGCATTTCGCCAAGCCTGCCCAACCGACATTCTATCAGCATTAATATGAGAAGGTCAGCCAATCAAACGCAAGCAAACAACAGCAATAGTTATAAGCAAGTAATGGTAATCATGTACAACAATAGCTTAAGAAGCAAGTCCAGCTACCATAATAGTAGCTGGACGAGCAACATTAGCGAGCGGCAATCATAGCACTAAGCTTAGCATTACCAAGCGAACCGAGAGAAATGCGTGTAAGATGATGATACACACGGTCTTCAGCAACAGCCTTGTCCTCTTGCTCAGAAGCAAATGGATTGTGCCAAGGAGTATTTGCCTTAACATATTCGCAAAGAACATCAATAGAACCGCCTGCAAAATAGAAATTGAGCTTATTAATATCAGCAACAATATCAGGCAGTGCAACCAATGTCTCAGGAGTACGTTTCAAAGCACCGAGAAGAGCGTAATAAGAAATCGAAATCTTATTGGTCAAACCAATAGCACGAACAAGCTTACCAGTCTCATCCTTCTCTCCGTTGTAATCCATACCAACAACCTTAGTGTCGAGTATGAATGTAACATAACGCTTTTCTTCTGGCTTAAACACAGTAACAGGAATACGAGTAACCTCATCAATCTTTTGCTCAAAACAACCGTCAGTAACGATGTTTAGAACATGAAGATTAGCAACAGGCTCGCAAGTGTCCTTAACTGAAAGTTCAGAAACAATGTCGTCAAACGACTTAGTAGCGTTAGCAGCATTAGCTGCACGAAAATCTGCAAAGAAATTTCCCATAGTTGTACATGTTTTATAAAAGTAATACGCTGCACTATTGCAACGCAAAATTCTATCAGCATTACTTCGAGACTTAAAAAGACTATTAGTAGCATCAACAATAATGTCAACACTACTAATAGTCTATTTGTCTTCTTTGTCATCAATAGTACTAAGTACGTATATACCAATGACAATGAAATAAACAAAGCCTAATCCTACATTATAGAAATAAGTACAGATTAGAGTAATAACAACAATCTCCCAAACTATAAATTTGATAATACCTTTGATAATATTCATAATACATACTTTTTGAATTAGCAAAATTCTATCAGCATTACTCCGAGCAACTCCAAGATGTTGACGGGGGTATTCAAGTCTTACTTCACTACCGGGGGGACTTGCATTCATACCTCCACCTTTATTCTCATATATATAATATTATACCCCTACCTATTTACTCTTTTTAAAATCTATAATAACATCATTTACTTTATCCTCTTATACTTTTTCTGTTTTAACACAAATATAATATAAAACATTTTTACAATCATCACCATTACTAATTTACATAAAAATAATACTATTTAAATTTATATTTACTATAATATATTCAATACTATATTTTTCTTATTGCAAAACCTTTTTATAAAAATGAGTACTATTTATAATTATAGGACTCTTAAAATCTTTAGGAAGCACTATACTACGACTATTATTAAAATAATAATGTCTAACATTTTCATCACATTTATTAGAATACTTTTTAATAATATCTTCTTTAAGATTATTTTTACTCATAACTTTAATTGTTTTAACATTAATAATAACTTTAATAACAACATATTTTAGAACCTAAATATAAAAATAATTATTGAATATTTTGGCTATATGAACAAAAAATGTTATATTAGTGAACAAATTATGATAATATGAAACTTGAAACTGATACAATTAATAAAGATATTGTTTATGCAAATAAAGATAATTATAGAACTGTTGCTAATGACAATATATTACATTTGAATTGTTATGATACTAATTGGATTGATGTGTATGTTCTTATAATTGGGGGTAGATATAATCTTAGTGCTATTGAACGAAGAGTTGTTGCTGGAGTACTTGCTGGAACAAATGTTAGGCTTGCCGAACTAAAAGCAGCGATAGCTGATGAAGTCAAATGTAGTGCTATTACAATAAATAGAGCAATAAAAGTTCTTTGTGAAAAGAACGTTGTTTATACTAATAAAGATACAATTCATATTTCTAATGTTCTTGACCCAAGAACCGAAGGACATAATATTGATACTATTATAATAGATGTATATAATAATAAATAATATAATATAAATATTATATATAATATA
>UMGV01038384.1_pt1 | contig 53940 bp, 88 predicted proteins | sample 1965361 | NCBI WGS metagenome assembly UMGV01 (sample SAMEA4836081, study PRJEB28245) | human gut metagenome | biome: gut microbiome; material: fecal sample | place: Denmark | collected 2008
CTTTGTTTTGCTTTGTGCTTCTCTACCGTACATGAGCATTCTTTCATAAGTCCTCTTAAAAACTCAATGATATCACCATCTGCGAATTCTTCATCGTCAAGAAGCTCATTTTCTTCTTCCATATAATACTCCTCCTTGTGTGCATTCTATTCATATTCTATAGACATAAACATTTTAGCATAATGCCTGTACATAAAAAGTACAGCTTTCAGAATTCTGAATGTGAATTTTACACACAAAAAAGCACCTGCAAATTGCAAGTGCTTTTCTTTTTGATGGAGGCGCCACCCAGATTTGAACTGGGGATCAAGGTGTTGCAGACCTGAAAATTCAGAGTTGTAGATCCGCATTAAAAGCCGTTTTGTACAATTTGGTAGTAGGCGTAGCGATACATTAGCGATACATTTATTTAATACCAATTGGCAAAATAAAACTCGTAAGCATAAAATAATATTTACACTTACGAGTTTGTACTATATTTTAAAGTTCCTTCCCTGCATCCTTACCAGCCACTCACGCAGAGCTTTGTCGGTAACGAACAGCCTGTTGTTTATTTTGTAGGATGGAAACCCCGACGCACGCATGAGCTTGTATGCATTTGTTTTTCCTATCTTCATAACACTAGCAAGCTCATCCGGTGTGTAAACCTTTATCTTGTCACTTGTTACTGCTTCCAAGACAGCCATCTCCTCTCTTTGACGGAATTGCTTTTAATTCGTCGTATGTATACTCTTCAACATCAACAGACGGCACTGGGACGACTATCATCTGCGTAATAGCTTTTTCATAAGGATAAGCTGTGGCTGAGTTGCGACTAATCATATCGTATACGGCAAAGTCGTATCCCGAAAATCCATTCGACATTTTTGTACCGCGATGAGCGAAATCCTTTTTATATATTATAATAGGTTTGTCGGTGGTATTTGTAATAGGGACAAATATTTCATTTCTATACCCAGAATCTATCACTCCGCATCTTTGAGCTATGCCCTTGGTGCCAGTGCTTCCTCTTTCCTTAAGAATGAAACAGTAATCTATATCACAAGCGCAAGCGATACCCGTAGGTATCATAACCGTTTCGTGAGGGCTAATGACTTTATAGTCATCTTCAAAATTGGCATACAGGTCGAAGCCAGCATCCTCTTCTCTCTTTGTCGGGATAATTGCCGACGGTCTTACCTTTGCAAATTTTACTGAAGCTATCATATTAATACTCTCTTTCTTCCTTACCTACCACGGTGAATTTAATGTTATTTATATTTTTGTTTTCGTAGCAGCAAGCACTCAAAGTACCGGCTACTACATGATATTTTATCGCAGTCCAATCAGATAAATTACTGCTTCCGAATTCCTCAAATACGAGGTTAACCCAATTGTCGAAGTCTCCAAACTCTGTGGAGAAGATATCTCCTGGTAATATTGTGGCGGACGTTTTCACAATGGGCGATTTAAACATTTCTATTTTCATTTTGTCCTTTCTCGGATAAATATAATAAAAACCTCATAAGTGTACTACCGGCGATGTTACCAACAGCCACCGTCAATAAGAATAAAACTGGGATTTCGTTTATTTCACCAGCGACACCTACATAAAACGCATCTGCCACAGCGTGGTCAAACCCACATAGTACAAATATAGGTATGGCAAAAACAATCCCGATTATGCTTGAGAATTTTTTATAGTAGTCAACCGCTAGAAATATTAGCACCCCACACATAACAGACGAAATCAAAGTCGTAACGATATTATTGTCGATTTTCGCAACAATCAAGGCGCTGGCAAACTCCACTGCTTTATGGTTACACGACAGAACCCTGCCAACTGCGAATGCGGACACAAGGTTAACCGCAACTGATACTATGAATGATGGTGTTTTCCTAAGCGTTACATATCCCGCCATCCCAGTGAATAAGTTTAGTTTGTATTTGCAAACATATATAAGTCCAAACGAAAATAAAGCAGCTCCGATCCAACGGTGGTCACACAACAGATTACAATATCCCGCAATAGCGATAGTCAGTGCCGCTATTATTGATTTAATACAATTCGTACTCAATGTCACCAGTCTCTTCATCAACAACGGCCACCTCTTTCCATCCGCGAGATTTGAGCTTCATCGCCTTGTCCACAGCCTTATCAAAATCTCTTTTGGATGCGATAGTTTCTAAATCATTTTCTTTTGTTTTCTTGCCAAGTATATTATACATTTGTGTGCTCCTTAATCACAGAATAATTCCAATTTAATGTTATCGAGAGATGCTTTGATGTCAACCACTCTCTGATTTCTACTGCCTCTCCACTTAAGAGTCAAGTCTCTCTGTTCATCCACATATCTACCGTCTACGAGGATGTCACACAGGCTAACTGCACTTGCTCTGTCCGAATTAGCGCCGTATTTATCATCGAAAATCTCGTCCCAAGAATACCCAGTGTATATCCAGATTGCCTTATCTGGAAGTCTTTCTCTTATCTTTTTTATGAGTTTGAGAACGTCGGAAACGTTCTCGTCGCACAGCGGCTCTCCGCCCAAAATAGATATTCTTTTTATGTACGGTCTTTCAGCCGAGAGTATAAACTCTTCCTCTGTTTCAGTAGTCCACTCTTTTCCGCCGTCGAAGTTCCATGTGTTAGAGTTGAAACAGTTCTTGCAATGGAAGTGGCAGCCCTGAACAAACAGGGCTACTCCTATTCCAGCGCCATTTGAAACATCGAGGCTTCTTATTTGTGCGTATTTCATCGCTTATTCATCCTTTTCTATATCAGACAAGTGAACAAATCTGTCGTTTATCTCAGAAGTTCTTCCGAGATTCCAGAAGTTCGTTCCTATATAACCGCACGTTCTTCTTGCTACATTCATCTTATCTTTGTCTCTATTTTTGCAGTTAGGGCATTCCCATTCAAGATTTCCGTTCTCATCAACAATCTTAATTTCGCCGTCATAACCGCAAACCTGACAATAATCACTCTTGGTATTAAGTTCCGCATACATAATGTTATCGTAAATATACTTGATGACTTCCATCACCGCAGGAGTGTTGTTATTCATATCCGATGTTTCTATGTACGAGATAGCACCTCCAGGACTAAGAGCCTGGTATTCGCTTTCAACAGCCAGCTTTTCAAATGGATTAATCTTCTCGAAAACGGGAATATGATACGAATTCGTTATATAATCTCTGTCTGTTATGCCCTCAATTATGCCAAACCTCTTTTTGAGACACTTAGCGAACTTGTATGTCGTTGATTCAATAGGGCTTCCGTATGGGCTATAATCTATATTCTCTGCTTGTTTCCATTCGGCGCACTTGTCGTTAAGATGCTCCATCACTTTAAGACCAAATTCTTTGCCGACCCCTTCGCTGTTTGAACAGCCGGTCATGTACTTCACACATTCGTAAAGTCCCGCATAGCCTAATGAAATGGTAGAATATCCATCGTAAAGCAGTTTATCTATCTTCTCCCCCTTGTCTAGTCTTGCTATCGCCCCGTATCTCCATAGTATCGGAGCTACGTTGGACGAAGTTCCGAGTAATCTTTCGTGTCTGGCTCTCAATGCCTTATGACAAAGATCAAGTCTCTTATCGAATATTCTCCAGAATTTATCTATATCCTTGTTTGATGAGAGTGCTACATCGACAAGGTTTATAGTTACTACGCCCTGATTAAATCTGCCGTAATATTTCGGCTTGTCCTTATTGAAATTCTTTGTTTTTGACAAGTTTCCAGCCGTTAATGAAAATCTGTCTGGCGTTAAGAAGCTGCGGCACCCCATACACGGGAATACATCTCCGTTTTTAAGCTGCTTCATTATCTTTGCCGAAATATAATCTGGCACCATTCGTTTTGCAGTGCATTTCGCTGCGAGCTGTGTTAAATAATAATACTTGCTATCTTCAAACACGTTGTCCTCGTCAAGCACATAAAGTAATTTTGGGAATGCGGGGGTTATCCAGACACCTTGCTCATTTTTAACTCCCGTTATTCTCTGCTTCAGCATCTCCTCAATGAGCAAAGCAAGGTCATTTCTCGTTTGTCCTTCCGGAACTTCATCGAGATACATACACACTGAAAGGAATGGTGCCTGCCCATTAGTCGTCATAAGTGTAATTACTTGATACTGGATTGTCTGGATCCCTCTTTCGATCTCTCTCTTAAGTCGCTTGTTCGTTGTTTCGGATATGTACTTTTCAAGGGCTTCTTTTGGTAGTTCTTTAAAATCCGAGTCGAGCAGCTCATTAGTTACTTCTTTTTGTATTTTCTCTCTACTAATATCAACGAATGGCGCTAAATGAGAAAGCGTGATTGTCTGACCGCCGTATTGAGAGGAAGCAACCTGTGCAATTATTTGTGTTGCAATGTTACACGCTGTGGAGAATGAATGAGGCTTCTCGATAAGCGTTCCACTAATAACGGTTCCGTTCTGAAGCATATCTTCAAGATTAATCAAAGAACAGTTATAAAGAGCATTTTGCCCAAAATAATCCTCATCGTGAAAATGTATTATGCCGTCGTCATTTGCTTGTACGATTTCAGGCGACAACAGATATCTCCTTGTTATATCCTTGCTAACAATTCCAGCCATATAGTCTCTCTGTGTCGTCACCAGTTTTTCGTCTTTGTTGGAATTCTCGGTGCTCCAATAGTCACTTGTGCCAGATAATAACTCTCTTATCTCATTGTCGGTGGTGTTCTCGTTCTCTCTTTGGAACTCTCTCACGCTCCTGTACCCCTCATATGATTTAGCTGTGAGTTTCTGTCCCTTTTCTATTAACTTGTCATAGACCATAGTCTCAATGTCAGAAATGCTCAGTTCTTTTTTGAGACGACAGGTTTCTTCAATCTCATTGGCAATTTCCTCTGCTATATTCGGCATCACAATTCCAGAGCCGTTCGTCATTGCTTTCATGATAGCGTTGACAATTTTCTCTTTCTGAAAATTAACCTCGCTACAATCTCTTTTTATTACTCTCATATCAATCCACTCTCCTTAAATGTCGTGAGTTCGGTTGCGATTTTGTTTAACGCGGAGTTCGTCGTTTCGACAATTGACTGGAACTCAGACCAACTATCCACTCTGCAATACATCAGCAGCCATCTAACTTTCTCTTCTGCGGTCATATTACGATGGTTAGGACATTGGTTCCAAGCATAGTTCATTATTATTCCCATGTAACTTCCTCTAAGATTCGGCTCATAATCATCAAACAGAATATCCAACTCGCTAAGCAACGGCTTATTGTGACAGATTATGAGTCGCTTATCTATATCAACCCCTCGAATATGTTCGCTTAACCATTCAGCCTTTCTATATACATTTTCGGGGTAGGTGCTTGTTACAAAATAGACTTCGTTTGTCTTGGCTAAATTCTCTATACAGTCAGCAGCTCCGTCTTTAATCTGGAGCCTTTTCCACACTCTGTCATCACTAAAGTATTGATAAAAATTTTTCCTGAGCTCTGGCTTGACGAACAAAGTTATATCATAATCAATAATATCTGTCAGCTTCAAATCGGAACCAGTGTCTTCGTTGTAAACGCTAATCACGCATTCGGTAAGGTTATTTATTACGTTGTCTACGTCAATCCCTATCTTCACTCTGTTCCTCGTTTCTGTTTAGCGCACAGTCAAAAATCACATCCGCTATTCTGTCTAAATTGCTGTCTGAGTCGATATCGAACACCAAGTCGGCTTCGTTATCGAACTTTTCGAAGTCTCTTGTTGACATTACCACGCTCATACACGCATCCTTAACGCTCTTTGAACTTGATAAAATAGCTTCGTATCTCATACCAAAGTCCACTTTGATATAAACCATAATAGGGGACACTTGTGTGTAAGAACGAGCATAGGGACGCTCATCTGTCATGCAAACGCCGACGTCCTTTGTTTCAGCGCTCGCTATTCTTGCTATAATTCTGTCATATATGGGCTTAATCATGTCCTGCGAGCCCTGCGCTCCGCACAGTATAATTTCCTTTGTCATTACTTTTTTCTCCTGACTTGTACTTTAATAGGTTTGTTGTCTACGGTGTTGTTTAATTCGGCTGTTATGTAGCCAATGGCGATTTTTAAATCATCGGGCTTCAATACCGACTTTAACGGTCTTTCGAGAATATATAACACAGCCCCTTTCAATGTGTCTGAAATATCGAAGTTACCAACAACAGGTTTTAATATTTCGTGCCAATTCTTGTCTAACATCTGCGGGCATATCGGCAGAACTCCGTTCCACGTTCCGTACATCTTTTCCAAAGAAATCTCGTGTTTTAAGTACCATATAGCTTTTTGCAAATCTTCTTCTTTATTGTTTTTTGAATTGCACCTTAATATGTATTTTACAGCATTTCCAAGTTGGAAGTTCAGTCTGTATGCCTCGATAAAGTCCATCACTTCCCAACCGTTATTGCTCTGATAATGACTCGGGTGATTAACCATTTCTTTATTCATTAACATTCCTTTCTCCGCTATCCATCAAAGAGTTTAATGTAAGCTGCTCAAAAGAGTCGCTCTCGTTCTGTTCAAATGACTCTTTTCGATTTTCGTAAAATAACTTATTGTATTCGTCATATCTTTCCTGAATATTGTATATATTAACTTTGTCTTCCTTACACTGTGCTATGAAGTGTGCAAAAAATTTCTGTTCGCACATTTCAAATTCAGGACAGCCACATCTATATATACAGTTCGGGACAAGAACATCCGACCATTCTGGCTCGTATTTATGTAACTCAGCCTTAAAACTCTCACCAAGCTCACGAGCCTCGTCTGTTGCCTGATAACACAGTCGCTTCCGCCACGCATCTATGGTGTTCTGAGAATTTGCGACTCCAGAGAAGTCAACCGCCGCATCCTGCGGCTTCTTTCCTCTCGGTGTCTGATTTTCACAGCGATCATCTCTTTGCGTTGAAATGTATTTCTCAAACTTGTGGCGACTCCACTCGGTTGCCACCCACGAATATATCTTCAGCCAAGACCAATTAACAACTAAGTCTCTGATAGGGCTGTGTTCAGATATAAGAAGTTTTTTCTTAAACTTTGCCGTAGGTTCGTTATCCGAAAATTCCTTGTTAACCGTCACCCTGCAATGATTCTTCGCTCTTTTCCATCCGTCTGAAAGCCAGTCAATTCTTGTTTTAAGATTCATCTTGTATGTCCAGCCCTTTCTTAACTATTGTTGTAACTATTTTGCGATTCTTTATTACGGCAGGCGTCCATCTCTGCCGAGTCTGCAAAGAACGAGTCGCTATCGAACCATTTATCATCAATCAAGTTGCCGATTATTTTAACTGAGTCGCCCCAGCCTTTCGTGGCAACTCTTACATATTTATTTTCTAAGTCACCCCAGGATTCTACTCCAGCAACGTCCATAATACGCATGAGATATTCTATTCCATTCGGGCTTCCTGTGAATTCTTTACTTCCGAGATATCCATGTCCGAGGCACCGACCTCCGTAGCTTGTAGCCCAGCCGTTTCCATTTAATACAAGCCACGATGTCAAACTTCCATAGTTGCCCATTGTCAGTGAGACATCTGTGATTTTTGCGTTTTTGAGCTCATATCCAAGCTCGATTAATTCTTTCTCTGTGTAATTGTGCATTATTCTTCACTCCAATCGCCAGTATATTCAACTTCCTGGTGGCAACGTGGACACGCCTTGCTTGACATATACACGTCATATCCTTGATATTCACCAGCGTATTCTTTTTCTTCTTCTAAGTCACACCAGTAACCCACCCAGTCGCATCTTGGATTTGTGCATTTATACATTTTCAAATTCCTCTCTAAGCCACTTTTCTATGTCGGTCGCTGTGTTAAATGCTTCTGTTCTGCATATACTTCTTACGTTAGTTTCTTCATTGCTTTCGATAGTGCTTATAAACAAAGCAAGCTGATATGAATTCATACTCTTAATTTTCTCAAAATTAGCCATTCCTTTGCACTCCCCCGTGTACTATGTATGGACAAATCATCACCATTGCTCTTTCGTCAAAATCGTTTGCTGACATGAGCATATTGTACCTTCGACCTCTAACCGCATCATTATTTTCCGAAATAATACAGTCTATGATACTACCTCCATCAATAAATTCGCAAACGAATCCGTATTCGCTTTTACGAAACCTCGTAAATTGATGCTTATTATCTGCCTTTTTAAAGCAAGCAGAAAACACCGCCTTCCCCACTGCATCTTCTATCGAATACTTCTCTTCTTTACTAGATACTATAATCCCGACTCTGTATCCCGGACGCGTTATGCATCTCTCTACAGCCTCTTCTATTGGATTCGCTATTAAAACGTTCATTCTTGCATACCCCTCTCTTCTTTATTCATCTTTTCGCAAAATTCTCTATACTTTCTTGTATATTCGTAGCTATCCTTAAAAATTGTTGTAACCGCCTTGTATAATTTTGGTTCATATTTTTTAATAACTTCAAGTTCTTGCTCAAAATCTCTTCCGAATGGGCATCCTGCACAGCCTGTGCGTTTTAGTCCATATTCAGAATAGCATTTGCTATGAGAAATGTCGTAGAAGTTTTCGTAATCAACCTTGTCGGAATTTTTATACCAAAATAGCGGTCTGTAATTCGCATAGCTTTCATTGTTGCCGTCGTCAAAGCAGCTTTTATAAACAAGTTGTCTTGCCCCTTTCTCCGCTCTTCGTACTCCGACAATATTTAGTTGATATTCTCCATCTTTAACAGCCTTATGAGCCACAACCTTTTTAGCATAGTGACAACACTTATTAGATATTTTGAACGTGGGTGGGGTGCTTGTCATGAATTCTTTTAGCCACTTTTTTCTGCTTATATTGAACGCACTGTTCTCTCCACGACCATTGCACCACCACTTAAGTGCTATCTGACAATTTGGGTATTTTTGAGACAATATCTCGTAAGGCTCGTCTTCCCATTGAAAGTTGTGGTTTTGTAATCTATGTATATATTCGCTGATTTGCTTAGAGAGAAATGGTTGCCCGTATGTTCCGCAACTTATCGGAATTGGCTTTTCCGCTTTGTATTTGATAATTTTTATACCATATTTATTTTCCAGAAACTTAAGATGCTCCTTCGTTGCCTAATATTCTAACCCCGTATCAAACCATATATAATCTATCTTGTTGCTAACATCACATTTAACACAAATGTCAAGCATTATATCACTGTCCGCACCACCAGATATGGAGCAGCATATCCTTTCGTAAATCGGATTGTTTATTATGTGCCAAGCTCTTATTAGATTGTCAGTTATTATTATGTTGTTTGGAGTGTTTTGAAGTAGGTCTGTTATTTCCGCGTATGCTGTTATTGTGCTGCTTGACTCATTCATTAGATCAATCCTTGTTCATAGGTGCCTGTCTGTCTAAGTCGAGCGAGTCGTCTACAATCATCCATTTTCTGAAATAGTTGGCTGCTCTGTCATCGTCTATTTCTACCATCAAAGGTTTTGATAAATCCAAGCTGAACATACCCATTAGGCTTGCCCCGTTCACAGCGTATGAGTCCTGTCTGACCACACTGTGGCTTGCTACAGCCGAGCATATCGTTACAAATGTTTTTACATCGTCTATTGTGGTTAATTTAACCTTAAATAATCCTGTCAATTTCCTCTCCTTATAAGTAAGTGTCCCAATCCTCTGAAGTGTCTCGTCCTAAATATACCATTTTTGAAACACTTCCTTTAAATTCTTCGTAATAATCCAATGAGCCATAAGCGTACATTTCGTCAGAGACTGAGTATTTATCCATAATAAACTCCAACAAATTACCTGCGTACTCTCCGTTATAATCCACACACGGCGTGTACATATTGTTCTCATCGCAGTCGCTATCCCACTTTCCATCAGCCAACATAACGGTGAATGTTTTCCCGGTATCAAGCGTTACCTCAAACCTATCTCCTATGTTGGTAGAATAGTAACTACCCAAAGCAACAAGATAATCGTTGTTGTATCGTCTCATTCCAAGCTCGTCAGTCCACGCTACCTGCTGTAGTCTGTAATGAGGCGTGTACCAAAGGTTGTAGAATCTATAGTCGGTACAATACTTAATGTGAGTTGAAACTGATGGTACAGAGCATTCTTCCCCTATCTCAAAATTAGATTTTTTGATAGAGACCGAGCTTGTTTGCTCAGAGCTCTGTGCCTTGCTAAGCCTATCAAGTTCACCTTTCAGTGCAGAAATCTCATTTTCGTTTTCAACAATATGCTTTTCTATCGTATCAAACTTGCTTTTTGTACTACTTATATAGCCCTCAAAACGTTCATTTAAGTCTTTTATTTCGTTGTTTAGCTCAGTCACAGACTGAGATAGTCGGTCGTTTTCTTCTCGACAGGCTCTTGCTGTGCTAAGTTGTGATGAGCAATTTATCCAACTCATTGAAACCAAGCATAGTAAAATTATCGCCAGTCGAGCGTTCTGATTGTGATTGTTCATTTATTACCCCTTATGTACTAATTAATCCATTTAATAGACGGATCGCCTTTAAACCCTTTTTCCCAAACGAACCAAGCATATGCCATTGCGCTAGCTTTGTGGCTTTCGAACTCTCCATTGATCGCGCAATCCAACCTTGACGAACACACATATACCGTCTTTGGTGGCGAGCTCAAAAACAACTCCTTCCTTGATTTGCTCTCTAAAAACTGCAGTTTAAGAAACATAGCAACCTTATTGCCGTGCTTTACGATATCAAGAGACTTTCTTACAAATTCTAGTGCGTATTTGTATGGCGGGTTGGTAACGATGTCGCCATCGAATGCGTCTTTTGTTTTTAGAAAGTCTAAAGGCTCTATTTCTCCATAGCCCCTATAGACGAGATCTGTGCTTCTTACGTTATATCCGTGTTGCTCAAGAACTTTTGAAAGATGCCCACCCCCGCACGCACATTCCCAGATGTTTTTTGAAAATTGCTCCTTTTCTAATAACAACTCCATTGCTTTGGGGTCAGTTGCGTAATAATCGTTTGAATGTCGCTCCTTCTCGGAGTGATTAGAAGCGCCCAAAGTGGCAAACGCACTCATCTTATTTCCAGTCCAGTCTTTAGCGTCTATCAAATACATCATCCTTTCTTCGTTACAAATAACCTTTCTATGGCTTTATCACAGTTAACTCTGTCTGATTTCTGATACACGTTTCTTTCTCTTTGCCAGATACATTCAAAGTCTTCTGGCATATTATACTCACTAATAACCACTGCGTTATCTTTAGAAAGCTGGCGGCAGAAATCGTAAAACTCTTCGTAGTTTAGTTTCTGACTTTTGTACTGTTTTGTACCTTTATATGGCGGATCTAAATAAAACAAAGTATTGCTTATTCCTTTATTTAAATACTCTTTATAGTCTTTACATAACAAATCTATTTCAGACAGAAACGGTGCTTGTTGTTTGAGGTTGGCGACTCTTTCTGAATAAATGTTTCTATTCCCGCATCTGTCCTTTCCGTAACCACCGTCAAAATACCTTCCGCCATAACTTGCACAATAACCAATTAGAGCCCTGTATTCCTTTGAGTATTTCAAATTGTTTTTATCCGCCCGAACTTCAGCATAATGCTCAAACGAGCATTCTTGCGGAGCTATCGACAAAGAATTGTCCCTTTGCACATATTTAAGTAACGCTATTAAGTCTTCGTTGCTGTCACTTCCTATGCGTGATTTGCACCTAATTTTGTCAATAATATTACATCCTCCTACGAAAGGTTCTATATACGTTTCGATTTTGTTTTCGTCTATGTAACTCTGTAAAATCGGAATTATATATTTAGCCAACCTGTTCTTACTTCCTTGATAAATCATATATTCCTTTCTTTTTTTTATTTCAAGTGTCCCAAGACACTATAAAACACTTTTTTGCAATTATCTGATACCAAATATAGATAACTATATCCACCGGTGTTTCCTAACGGTTGGGCAGTTAGACACATTGCAATAGCTGTTGAATCATATACACGATTACCTTGTCTATACTGTTTTCCAAAATTTATATTACCTATCCCCCAACAAGGGTGGGTTTATCCCCACAACCAACTGTCACTTTAGTTGTGGGTTTACAAAATTTTCATCTGTACAAACGTATGTGCCATCGTATTGTGCTTTATATAAATGTTCTGCTAACAGTTCACAGCAGTTTGTTACAATACCATTTCCGGCTTGCTTGTAAAGCTGACAGTCTGAACCCCCTATAGCAACGGCTTTTGCACAATCAATTTCTGTTAATCCCATCAGTTTCCAACACTCATTAGGTGTTAGCTTTCGTATACGGTAATTGCAAACAACTCCTGTATCGTTTGATTCGGCTTTAAGACACTTTGAATATCCCTTCATCGGTGGTCTATAATCGAAAGATTTGCTCTGATTGGTAACACATCCACTTACTTCCCCTTCGGAATCCTCAATAAATCTATCGTACATCTGTCTTTTCCATTCAGAATGGGTTATCTGAGGTTCTGAATTTTTTGGTTCTGTATTTCCACCATTACAGGTGTGTATCGTGGGAGAACAACCGTTGACAGAGTAATATCTTCTTGCTGATTCGTAAATCTTGTCCCATTTTCCACCTGACAAATTGCCTTCCTGTACACATTCGTTTGGAATCTCTAAAACAGCAGTACCTTCGCTCTTCCTATTTGAAACACCTCTATCTTCTCTTGCTGTTATACAGTTTGCAAACTCTATCATTTGTGTGTCATTTACGGACTTATCTATTCCTTGAAGTATTTTTACTGGATCTTTATAGTCTGTTGCCCTTAAACTTTGTGAGCAACCTTCAACATCTAAAACTCTCACTCTATCTTGAACTGTTTTTGTAGGATTTAAACTTCCAGCTATTTTAATTCCACTTCCCTTAATAGAATTATCCGTAGGACATAATAGCAATGTCTTCATCAGTTTTGGGCTTCCATATAAACCCGTTCCTTTGTTTTTATGATTTTCGTTATGCTTCTGAAATCCCTTAATTATTTTCTCACTAAGGTAATATTTCTCATCCACATTTTCATCAAGAATATCTTTGAGCCTTATTCCTGTATCAAAAGGTTTGGGAAACACAAATGCTCCATTATCAATGTCTTTGCGGATGCTGATTACAAATACTCTTTCTCTATTCTGAGGGACACCACAATTTTTAGCATTGAGAACTTTCCAATAGGAATTAAATCCTAATTCGTCAAGAACAGAAAGCAAATTGTTGAAATCGTTTATGAATTTCTTGCCAACAAGATTTTTAACATTCTCAAACATTATGTATTTGGGAAGAGTTCCGTCATCTTTAGCCGTTTTTAACAGCCTAATATTTTCCCATAAAAGAGAACTTCGAGTAGAATCGCTGGGTGACAAGCCTTTCATTTTTCCCGCAAGACTGATGTCGGTACACGGAAAACTGCAAGTCCATAAGTCCGCATACGGTAGCTTTTCTATTTTGCTTATATCCCCTAAATTATTAGATAATTTACAGGCAAGCCAATACTTTTCTATATCGTTAGATTTTTTTCTTGCAAGTTTATCCCAATCGTAAGGCTTGTTCTTTTCAGGTTCATAGCCAAGATTTATAGTTTTTAAGCATTTTGCCATTTCTTTTCTTGGGGGATAGTCGGAATAGCTCTCTATCATCTCCTTAGTTAATCCGCAATGGACTGCTGCATAAGAAACTACTGCATCTTTGTTTATGTCTGAAGTGTTTAACACTTCTAAATCAAACAGTCTTGAATTTTCAAATCCTCTTTCTTGACAACCAATGCCTGAAAACAGGATATTTGCCGTCAGTTTAACTCTGTTTAGAGTATCAGTTTTATTTATTCTTTCCAATTTTTGTATTTCTACAGAATATGTACATATATCTTAACTAGTATTACTGTTAAATCCTTTCTGTATGTGTGTTTCAGCGTTTGCAACCGCCTTGTTATTATTGTGTTTGTTTGGCTTTTATGAATAGTTTTTCAATAGCATTGTTTCTGCCTGAATGATTTAGTGTTATCGTTGTCTCCATACTCCATACACATTCAAAGTCTTCTGGAGCGTTATATTCACTGCATAGAACGATGTTGTTGGTGCTTATTTTTCTTATCCAGTTCCAGTAGTCATCGTAGTCTATCTTGTCTTTGTAATCTGTTGTTCCGAAATACGGCGGATCGCAATAAACTACCGAATTCACGGGGTTTATTTGCAAGTAAGTATCGTGTTTGAATATGACATCTTTAATTAACGGAATTTGTCCTATTACATTTCTCACTGCCTCGTCGTAATAATTACGCACAACTCCGGTCTTTGTCGTTACTGTGCCAGCGTACCCTCCGAACCACTTTGCGTTGTAGGTGGCAAGTAATCCAGCTACCGCAACCACTTGTTTGGGATAGAAATCCTTGTTGTCTCTGACGCTCTGATACAGTTCTTTACTCATATCTACGCTTCTTATATCCCATCCGTTTTGTAGAGACTTATAAAGAGCTATGAGATATTCGTTATTATCAACGCCTATTCTTGTGTCGCAGCGAACCTTATCAATGACATTCGCCCCCACAAACGGCTCAATATAAGTTTTAATTCCGTTCTCGTCTATGTATTTCTGGATTATCGGGACTATATATATTGAAATGCGGGATTTGCTTCCCATATACTTCATAAATCTCTTACTCCTGTTCTATGAAAGGTGTGATAACACACCTTTTATCAAGTTCATCGAGCAGCTCGTCCGCGCAGTCCGTGCAAACATCAAGATTTATCGTATCGCCATCTCTCTTGGAGCCGTATCCGATAATAGTATGTAATCCAAAATCAAACATCTCATCGAACGTATCAAATGTCTTGCCGCATATGTTGCATTTCTTTGTTGTCATAACTTGTCCTTTCGCATTGCTTAATAGATTTTTGTGAAGTTTGTGAGCGTAAAGTACACTCCGTCCTTTTCAAAAGAATGACAATAAATTATGTCGTCTTTCTTAAAGGGCTCTTTATCGTAAACTCTATTAAACACTGTCATTCTGCATTCTTTGCCTGAACCGATTGACTTTGTAATAATAGAGTATCCGAACTGTTTACCGTCCTTCTTTCTGCAAACAGGATACATATCAAGAACATATAACTTACGCCTGTCCTCTTGCTTGTTTGATATATAGCCTACATATCCCATTGCATCTTTGAAGTTTCGCACTTTGAGAATATCGCTTAAATCCTCTAATCCAGCAGACTTTATAGCATCCTCACTCTCATCTAATATCGACTTTATATCAAGCAGCGTGTAACTCTTTGCAACTCCGCCAGATTTCGTTTGCCCTACTGCGTATTTTTGCACAATAGGTTCGAGAGGAGTTCCGTCAATGATTTGACGGCTCACTTTACTTGCCTTACCCTTCTTGAAGGTGTTGTAGTATAAATCAGATATCCGCAATAATTCTCGTTGATTTCCGTATACTGAGAAAAAATCAATTTTAATGAGTATATCTAACTGACGGGCATCTACTGTTGTGTTCTGAGATATATCAACCAGAACGTCTATAAATCTCTTGTGATTTTTCTTATGTGCTATTGTATACAACTCTTCTCCGATGCCACTACCCATATGTTTGATAGACGAAAGCCCTTTCGCTATCGTGTTGGTTTCAGTATCGAGGAAGTATTCACTCTTTGAAACTTTCCATTTAGGCGATGTTACTTTTATTCCTATTTTCCCAGCATATGTAGTGCCATTGCTGATATCTGTGTCGTTTGCGGCATTGTTTAAAAACGCTGTGATAAATTCTAATGGATGATAGTATCTATAGTAGGCACATAAGTAACCGAGAAGACAGTATGCAATAGAATGGTTGTAGCCAAACATATAGCTAGACGCATCTTCTATAATTTGTAGAAAATCTCTAGCCTCTTTTTCGCTTTCATCTCTCGGTTTGCTTGACTTTGAGCAATAGCCCTCAAGGATTGACGGCATTGCTTTGTCGAGTCTGTCTCTCTGTTTTCTTGCAATAGCCCTTCGGATATTGTCGGCATCACTACCGCTTAATCCGCAGATTTGTTGCAGGAATTTAATGATATCTTCCTGGTACACTAGATAACCAAGATTGTCTTTAAGCAACTCATCTATCATTTCAGACGGATTGCTATGGAGTTTTCTTTCAAGCAAATCATTACGATACGAGGCTCCTGACGGTCTTATACACGCCGTTACGATTGACATATCAAAAATGTTCTTAGGCTTGAATTTCTGTAAACATTGGAATGCAAAACTCTTTGACTATATCTTCATAGCTACTAGCTATGCTTGGCGCTTCCGCCATAGGAGTTTCACCTATGACGTACTCTACTCACTCATATTATGGTTTTCGATAGTCGATTGAGGTTTTTCAAGAGAAAGGTCGCACACGAACCCAAATGTCCATTCGCCATATTTTCTATGCTTGCGACAGCACTCTCGTATTCGAGCACCTTTTAGCCCATAATGCTCTGCAAATTCGTTGGCGTTCCAAAACTCGATATACTCGTTTGTCGGAGTAAGTGCATAGTATTTGCCTTTATTCGACTTTCTTCTCTGTTTTCTTTTGTCCGTGTTCGAATATCTGACATTATCTGATAAGGTAATCCATCTGCAATTAGCTGGTTCATAATTTCCATTTACATCTATCCTATCTATAGTAAGCCCAGGCTCATAACCGTTATTTATAGCCCAGCTATGGAAATTTTCGAATCCGCGATCGCCCAGCCACTCTTCACACATTGATATGCCTCTTTCGCCGTAATTCTTGTATGCCTTTGCCGTGGGAGTGTAACACCTATATTTAATGTTATGATACACACCGCTTAATTTCTTTGCATATTTACCACTTATTGTCTTGGCTTGACAAATACAAGATGTTGTTTTTTCCTTATATAGTGAATTCGGTCTCACCTTAGATTTTCTGCCGCACTTTACGCACTCTACTTCCGCCATGGTATACCCGTTCTCCTTGACAAGACTAATTAACCGTTTTAATCCGTATACGGCTCCAATTTCATAATTGTACTTTGAGTTCATATTACACCTCCTCTCAAAACTTCCCACAGGATTATACATAAACGTACTTCCCCTGTTAGCATACCGCTTCACGCTCATTTCCTAGCGTTGCATCACGCACAGTACACACCCCGCATTTACGGGTTCACCAAGTTTAACGAGAGCAATTTTGCTTACCCTCAAACTGGAAGAGCGCTATAGGGCTTTTTATCATATCGTCCCATACCTTTTCGTCGTTCCAGTCAATTTCGTGAGTTTTTGGATACGGTTGATTTAAGTATCTACAGGTATCACGAATTACCTGTACTGTCTTTAAAACCAAAAAATCATATTTTGCAAGTCCGGTAAAGTCGTGTATGTTGTCCATATCTAACATAAGACATATATCGCCGTCTTTGTCAAATGTACCATAGTTGTCATATAACGTTATCGGGCTGATTACCATTCCCGCTGGATGTACCGACTGAGATATTTTTGTATCTACCAGACCATCATAATAGTAGAACAACTCAGGATACTTCTTTTTGGCTTTTTCTTCGTCTTTATCAAACTCTGATTTTATATCAGCAATTCGCTTTAAATTCCACGGATTTTCGCTTTTTTCGGCTGTCGGATGCTGATTTGACCATCTTTTTGCAAAACATCTTCCGACTTCATCAATCACACCTTTCGATTGTAGCGTTCCAAAACTAGCGACTCTCGCCGTCTTGTCTGCACCGAATCTTTCTGTGATGTGTCCGAATATCGCTGGTCTGTCTGACTCAACGCAGTCAATATCAATATCTCCAATTTCTTTACGGGATTCATTGGCAAAACGGAAGAATGATGTTTTCCATGTTTCTGGGTTAAGGTCTATAATATCAGACACATATGCCACCCTTGAACCACCGACAGAACCTCTCGCTGTTCCGATTGCCATGTCCTTATCTTTGCACCAAGTAATAAGTTCGCTCATTGAGAGCATAAAGCCCATCATATCAAGTTTCTTAAACACCTGCATCTCTTCGTCTATGGCTTTACGGAACCCAGCCTTTTGCTCTGGCGGAATAATCCCGTTGTCAAGTTTTTCTTTGAACTTTCTTTCCACGGTTTCTACAAAAACATCTGCATCTTTTTCTCTTGTGCCATAAAGTATTGGGTATTTAATCTTTGTGTCGAGTTCTATGTCGTCTACCAGAGCGTACAGTAGATTCGTGTTGTCAATCGCCTGCATAAAAGCATCCTCTGGCAACGCCTTCTGTTCTTTAAACATCTGCACGAGTTCGTCATATGTCTTAAACGACAGGTCAAAAGAATCTTCATCTCCATATGACTTATTCTTAGCTTCAAGTAACACCTGGCGGCATTCAGCTTTATACTTGCTGGACGAATGTGTATCAGTACCAGCGATTAATGGCTTGCCTAACCGTTTAGACAGATCATACAGACGCTTGTTAAAAGCTATCTGATCTGGGTGGTTGTGCGCTTGAACTTCAAAGAAATCGTATTTATCGGCAAGTTCCAAATACCTTGGGTGAGTGTCGTCAAGTTTGTTTAAAGGACTCGCTAAACACGCGCTTGTGGTTATTATGTTGTCTGAGATGTTAAGAAACTCATCAAACGAAATCCTGTTATTGTAATAGAAATGTTCCGAATCACAAGACATTGACACAAGCCTGTTGAGTTCTCTTACTCCGTCCATATTTTTAGCCATAAGTATGGTGTGGTAGTTATCTCTGACTTTCTCATCAAGCCTTTCGGTCAGGTAAATCTCTACAGAATGGATATATTTAATCCCAGCTTCCTTACAGGCTGCCCATTTTTCAGTCCAGTTCAACGGCTTCCCGTGTTCAGAAAACGATATTGCTTTCATTCCGTTTTTAACAGCAAGCTCTATGTAGTCTTTTGGTTTGCTACAACTATCGAGCAAACTGTACTCAGTGTGTAAGTGATATGGTATATAGTTGTCCATATTCTCACCCCCTACTTAAATTTAAATCTCTGGTCGTATATATGTGTAAATACGTCAAACCCCTTGTCTACCGGAGAATCCTTTTCTCCCAACAAATTGTCCTTGTCATAAAGAAATTCGACATTTACATAATTTTTGAGCTTGTTTATATTTCTGTCTGCCGTGATTGTCACATCCTTATCTAACGCAAAAACCGCTCTACATCCTAGCTTTGCTAAAATTTTTAATTGATTAGTGTTTAAGTGGCTTGTCAAAATTGCTCCGCAGTTCTCAACGCCCCAAGAATGAGCGATGAGCACTGACTTGCACCCTTCGAAGATTATAATTTCTCTCTTCGCCTTTATTGCATCTATGTTGTCGCTAAGACCGTATATCGTATTGAGTGTTCCCCACGGATAAAAATAACAGTATTTACTCTGTCCTTTCTCTTTCCAATCAGCATCCAAGGCTCTACCGCCTATGTTAACAATGTCTCCTGTGGTGTTTCTCACTGGGTATACTAGTCTGTTAGAAAACGCATCATAACAAACCTGGAATTTATCAAGAGCTTCTTGAGAGATACCCTCGCCTTTCCACACATCTAACTTATCTTTTGGACGACTATATCTATCCATAAAGTTGGTTGGCAGAATGGTTGATTTTTCTGGCTTTTTCTGAGCTCTTGGCTTTTCATATTTCTTACAAGCTATCGTTGCTACTAGCTTATTATTCTGCTTAAGGTCTATCTCTCCGCCAACACCGGCGTATTCCTTTAGCATTTCTATAGCTTCCGTTGTTGAACATTTATAAAAATACTTTAGAAATGTGATAGCCGTTCCGCCAATACCACTTGCAAAACAGTAAAATCTGCCTGTTTCTCGTCGAACTGAAAATGACGGTGTTTTTTCGTCCTTGAACGGACTTAAGCCCCAATATTCTCCGTTCTTTTCCTCTAAGTCTACATAATGCGAAACTAGGTCTACTATGTCAATTGATTTAAGGAGCTCGTTTACATCCATTTTGCTACCTCTTAAAATGGTTCGATTGGAGTATGCTGTTTTGTTTGTTCATAAGAAATATGGTTGCCGTCGAATTTCAAATCAATAAACTCCCCTGGAGCGTGTTGCATACCATTTCTGTTAAGAACAACTCTAAGTTTTTTGTTTCCGCACTCCAGACCGTACTCATCAATCTCCTCTTGCGTCTTATCAGTTATTATGGCTATTACACTGGCATTTCTACCGATTTTAGCGGAGTCTGCCACCTTGCCTGACGCCGTTGCTTGAGCGGCGCCTATGCCACAGATGTTCATATCCCCACAAATTTTGTTTTTTACCATCGTTTGTTAGCTGTTGTGAGATTTTCTGTACGGCTGGGAGAAAGCTCTTTCTACAGACCATCCTCTCTCAATCCTGCCAGATAATGCCTTATACGAAACATTTAGAATGGACGTCCACTCTGCCATCGTATGTGTCTCGCCGTTATAAGTTATCTTTCGGTTAGTTCTTTTGTTATTTCCCTGAACATAAGCGTTTACCCAACGACAATTTTCCGGGGAATATCCTTTGTCATTGTCTATTCTGTCTAAGAATAAAGAATTGTCATATCCAGAACTTACTGCCCATTTGTAGAATGGCTCAAATCGGTGCCACTCTTCACAAACAGTAATTCCTCTACCGCCATAATTCTTGTATGCTTTAACAGAGCGGTTATTACATCTCGTATTCATATTGCTCCATATGGTGTAAATGCGAGTGTTTATTACGTCGTGCCATGGGCATCTTTCTCTGGGAGCCTTTCTCAAGCAACCACACGATTTTGTTTTCCCGGCTTTTATCTTTTCTAATGAAAGAATTTTTTCTCTGCCACATTCGCATAAGCACAAAACCATCCTGTGCTTCCCACCGGTTGGAGATATGTACGGATCGACCTCTTTTATAATCGTCAGCATTCCATATTTTTCTTCCATTCTATAACCTCCTTTCCTTAAAAACATTCTCACAACGGGCGCTACCCCTGCCTTGCATTTTGCAACTCTTACTTTCGCAAGATGTCCAGACTATATCTTCACTCTTTCGAGGCTCGCCGTTTCGGAAGCGCTTGCTTCCTACATAATAGTCGTTGAACCTTCCTCTGTTCGAGGCTTGGCTGCTGATTGCCCAATCTTGTCGTCTTTACCGTTGCCGTATAAGGCTATTCGCCATTCCGTTTTGGTGACAAGCTCTAAGGGTTTCCCAGCAATTAAACGAGTTTAACGTGAACAATGGTGCTTATCCACGAATTTACCGAGCTCTTGATACGAGTCAAAAGCCGTTCCTTCTCCGCTTCCTTTAAAGTAATCCACAATAAGAACATCTAGTCCTTGAACGTGTTTAACTTTCTTGACCGCAGTGTAAATGCTCTGCTGGTCGAACATAGGAATGTAGATATGGGTAAATTTTCTTGTTTTTAACCACGCTCTTGCGTCGTCAATTTTTCTTTTTTCTTCTTCTGTATAATTGCCTGTTGTCAGTCTACGATATTCAATACCAGTCAGATGTGCAAGAACTCTTGCTGTGAACATTCGAGTGTTAAGCTCGCTATCCAGATAAAGAACCGCCTGATCTTTTTTGAGCAAATCCATCGCACAGTTGAGCAGCATCATAGACTTACCTTGCTTGGCTTCGGCGGCGAATATGAATAATTCTCCTCTCTCAATTGTTGCGTACTCGTTGAGCTTGTCAAACTTAAATGGTATTCCCGCATACCCATCTTGCTGCCGGTTCTGGATTTCGTTCCAGCAGTCGTCTATAACGTCTTTGAATTGTGGTATGTCGTCTGTGGTTGAGTAGTCGGTCATTACCTCATCAATAAGACCGTAAATCTTTTCTTGGATATCGTTGGCTTCTTCGTTGCAACACAAATCTTCGCACTCTTTAAGTCTCTGATATGTGTCTCTTCTAAAAGCCGCATCGACAACGTTACCTACTAACAGCTTGTATTCCTCAATTGAATTGCGAGCAAGTATCTCGCTCATTTCTATCAATTCTTGAATCTGCTCGATAGTTATGTCTTTTGCTATCCTACGCATAGCGTCACTTGACTCAAGTATTTGCATAACACCAAAAGCGTCTACTGTTGTGATGTTGTTTTTAGCCATTTCGCAGATTGCTGTATAGAAACAGCGATTCTGTCTGTTTGTAAAATGATTAGGTAATAAGTTTTCAGAATAGAAAGAAAAATCAGGATGCTTAATGAGCGTGGCAATAATTCCCGACTCACTATCAAGTCGATTGATTTCGTCAGCTTTCAAGTTATTCACTCCTTATTTTCTAAATAATACTTGCACTTATTGTGCAACCCGCAAATGTTGCGGCATTTGAAAAATTCTGGCGTTCCCTCAAAGTCTTCAACAAGCAGTAACTTATTAATCAAGTCAATTGCCCATTGCTGAACCCTTTCGTAAGCATCTTCATCAAAAGGTTCTTCTATAAAGTTGCCATTTCTAAAACAATTAAAGCATAGGAGCTTGGGCTTCTTCCCGTACTCTTTTTCTACAGGAACAGAGTACAAATAAAGCTGTTTGAGCATTCTGTCTAAGTCTAAATCGTTTTTAGTTGGTTTGGATTTTTTACTACGAGGTGATAATGTCTTTGATTTGTTGTCAATTATTATAATATCTCTGTTTTCGTCTTCGCAAAGTAAATCTATGTATCCTATCATCGGAAACCCACCGATTTCGAACTTAACCTTTTTCTCAACACCCAAAACTTTATATGGCACAGGCTCAAACTTGGAAAGATAATTTATTGCATCGTTTATATATTTCTGTACGGTTGTTTCTTGAGGGCGAACTCCCTGTATTTTTGACTTATACTCTGTAAGAAAAGTCATCAACATCTCATCTCTGGGAATCTCGCCGTTATAGAAGCCCTCTAGTATTTCGTGAACTAACGATCCATAGCTTGAGAAAAACATTGGCTCTTCTTTTTTGTCTTTAATATACCTGAGAAAGAATTTGTAGGGACAGTCGTCATACGATGTCATTCTTGAATAGCTCCATGTAAATGTCTCGATAATTGGCTTGTATATTAGTTCAGAAATACGCACCACCTCCTATCCTTTATCATTTTTTAGAACGGCAAATCTTCCGCCTCGACCTCTCCGCTATCAACTTCCTTTTTAGGGGAGTTAGCTCTTGGCGCCTGCGCAGAATCCCCTTTTGTTGCTAATTCAAAGTCAAAGACATTAAAATTTGTATACGTCTTGTTCTGTTCCTTGTCGTACTTACTTGTGACGGCAACGTCAAGCAACTTAATTCTATCCTCTTTCTTGAGAGATAAAGCCTTGCTCGCCGCAGCGGTTCCAAGAAATGAAACAAACCCGCTGAAGTCTGTTTCGTATTTGTCTGTTTCATTATCCTTACGACTTGTTGATATTCTTGCACTTGTTATGGTTGCTGTCTTGGGGGTTACTTCCCATACTGTTGCATATGCATTGTTTCTAAAACTCATTTTCAAATCTCCTTACTGTTCTGTAGTCTTTTTCTTACTTGTTTTGTTAATGTACTTTTCCTTGAAATCTGTCAGCAATTTTCCTGCAAGTACCGGCTCTGCAATTGCCTTGTAATTTCCGCCCTTAATATACTTGTTTATGAACGACTTTATCTCGTCCTTGTCTTTCTGCGTGGAATGTTCTTCAAGATATCCTCTCACCAGTTTGTCAAGTTCTTCTATAATTGGGGCAGATAAAGCCCGATCTTCTGCCTCCTCTGCTTCCCTCTGCTTGCTTCTCCAATTATCTGGATCGTCTTCGGGTGTGCTAATGTTGAAATACTTGAGCAGGAAGTAACGGAAACTGTATGTGAGCGCCGACCCGAAAGCCTGAGAACCGTCGCTCTGATGTCCCACTAAAACCCACGGGACTGAGATGCGTTCGTCTGGGTTGTCATTGTTAATCCAAACATACGTCATATCAGCATTCACGCGAATCTCGTTGACTATTTCGTCAGTAGTTTCAGTAGCACCGTCTTTGCCCTTTTTGGATTTTAGCTTGTGATAGGTGTATGGAACCACTTCTAGTGTCTGTGGTGTGATGTTGGGAATTAAAGAGATTCCGTACTTTTCCATCAATCCAGTAAGTTTAGCAAGGATTTCGTCGTCGGTTACATATTTATAACCGTATCCCGCCTTGTTTTTTCGAATTACCTCCACCTGCTTTCTTATCTTCGCAAGTTTCTGATAAATGTTTAAAGTTGCTTCTGCCAATTAACTCATCCTTTCTCACTTAGCACTTTCTTTTATGTACGTTGCGGATTCGTCAGCGACGTGCAATAACCACGCAAACGGACACTGTTGATAAGCGTTACTTACTTCTTTATTTCCATCCCAGCAACTCATATGACAATTAATTGCCACCGCCTCTTCTGGTGTTAATTTTATGAATTGCTGAAGAATGAATACTGATTTACTGCCATGACCTCCATAACAAAACTTTTCCTTTATGTTATAAGCGTCATAACTCTCCCACCGCCCCTCGTCGTTCTTGCGATTCCTTTTCTCTACTGTGTAGAAATTTGCTTTACACAGATCGTGAAATAGCGATGATATAATCACTGTTTCTTCTGTCACATTGACTTCTTGATATACAGAGAGCAACCTTTTAAGTTCGTCATACACATTCAGAGAATGCTCTAATAAACCTCCTGGATACGAACCATGATACACCTTGCTTGCAGGAGCTCTGTAAAAGTCTGACCTTTCAAGCCACTCAAGTAAATCTTCAAAGCCCTCTCTATTTACCGTTTTGCATAGTTGCAGGAATCTTTCCTTAAGTTCCATTGGCTATTCCTTTCCACCGCCTGCTTCGTTGGCGGCTATTATTATGATACCGACTTATCGGCTGGCTGGGGTGACGAGACTCGAACTCGTGGTACACGGTGTCAAAGACCGATGCCTTACCGCTTGGCTACGCCCCAATATCTTACATTTTAAAAATGGCAATAAAAAAAGCACCTGTGTTGGTGCTGCTGTAATTTTGAAATAAAAAAAACAACCTCTATGCTTGTTGAGGTTGTAATTTATTTATATTCGATTGTTCATTTATTTAAGAGATGCGCCATAATGTGCCGTTTTCCAATTCGAATAATCAACAAGACGAATCTCTCTGCTCTTTCCTTCTCCGCTACTGAAGTCTGTTGCTCCGTCTGCAAATCTTTCGAGAATTTTTTCTGTTATTGTGACTCCGGCAATTTCCGCCGAATAAGCTCTATAGTAAATCCCTGAGTCTCTAACATTGGACATAGTTAAGTTCTGATCAGTGATTCCGTCGGTAAACGCTTTTCGTGTTCTCTTTCCTATTACTGGGAACAACGTTTTTATAGTCCCAACGGTTCTCATTCCTCTGAGCAGCACATCACCATCAACCCTCTTTACAGGATTATTATACTTATTCTTTTCATACCGAAAAGACTTTGCTTCAAGACAATTCCTAATAGACGGAATGGCTTCTGGTGGGATTGATGCAAAGTATCCGTTAGCGAGTTTTATTCGCAAATTTATCATGTCTATCTCAGAATTTTTGACCGTATAAATATCATTTGGTAATACTCCACAATATACTAACCAAAACGCAGCCTTGATAATATTGTCACTTGTCATATCGCTTTCTTTTGAAAAAACCGTATCGAGATAGATTTTTAATCCAAGGGGGTTGCCAACCGTTTTCTCTCTTATTGCAGACAAATCTGCGTTCAGAGACTTTAGCCATTTGTACGAGTCGGTCGCCCCGTCGATATGGTTTAAATAGCACCACTTGCAGTACAGTCTTGCATACATCAACTGAGATCGAGCACTGCCCACCTTGACATTTCCCATTTTTTTAAGACTGTTCTCCAACTGAGATACAGACATTTCGTACAAATCCATGCCCGCTTCCGTTTCGATTTGCTTTATTGCCTCAAGAAACCTAGCAGCCTTGATTCTTTGAGAAATTAATTCGATGCTGTCTATATATGCTCTTTTAATTTTCTCGTTATACATCGCCATACCGCCTTACTTGTTAAGAGAAATCGCTCTTTCTCTCGTCTCTTCTAAAAGAGTAATATCAACGAATGATATTACTGATGTAGCCAGAAGATATGCTGTTGCTATATTTTTCATACTGCTATTGGGTATTGTAGTGACAAATCCTTTTATCCTATCTTTTGATACGCAGACAGGATTCTCACACAAAACCATACTATCTCTCGGAACTCCGTCTGTGCTAGATTTAAGCAACACATGGGTCGGCTGAGCTATGTGCTTTAACTTCGTAGTTAATGGCAGTACAATAAGATTGGGACTGAACTCGTTACCCTTGTTATTTTGGATAATCACCGCTGGTCTTATTCCTGATTGCTCACAACCGACTCCTTCAAATTGAAAATAATATACATCGCCTATTACAATTTTTCTTTTTGTCATGTGTAGTACCTCGTTAAGTGAAATGTTAGTGTTGTTCTTTTTACAGCTTGAGTATATCACCAATTAGAGGTTTTGTCAATACCTAAATCAGTACAATTGTGTGGGCGATTTTGCTAAAATTTTATATTTATTTTTGGTATTATTGCAAGTATTAGCAGAAATTATTGTTATTACGCACATATACGCACATGGGTAATCGGCAATTTCAATGTCCTCTATATTGCCGATGGTTATGTATGATGAGCTGTTCTTGAAACACACCATATTAGCTACCGGGCATACGCAAATCTTGTCAAACGACAGAGAATAATCATCTATGTAAAAATCGTCATCATCCTGATTGCCTTTGGATAGTATGTATATGCCACATCCTCTACTTCTTATTTCCCCCTCTAAACTCAAAACATCTACTTTCTTACTAGGCAAAATTATGCACCTCCGCGATTGTTTGTTTTTTTAACTCACGAACTATTATATAACGTGTTTCGTTCGCAGTCAATAGTTTTACGCAATTTATTTTCTATTTTTCAAACAGATTCATAAGGATATACGCAATAAAACTACACCCTATATGCACAATTATACCACAACACTAACGCGAACTCAACGAACAAATTTTGCTAATTCATAGCCTCCTCTATAGATTTAATAGCGTCGTCTATACTCTCTATAGCGTTTTCCAAAGATTCAACGGAATTTTCTAAATCTTCGTGCCGCTGTGACGACTCAAGGTTTTCTGGAATATTATCAAGACACTCCTGTTCCTTGTCAAGAATTCTTTCGACGTCTGATACGACCGATGATAGCGATTCAATTATCGAGCCCAACAACAATCTTCTCTGTTTGTTCATATTTCTCCTTTAGATTGAAATGTTAATTATAACAGTAATTATTTCTCCATCTGGAATAATTGACACATCTTTTGCTAATGCAATCAGATCTCGCAGAGATGTGTTTTCGCTTTTTTGCATTACAACATATTCCCTGTCTATTCTGATTGACACCGTTTTATCTTGTTCTTCAATTTTTATAAACGTATCATCTCCATCAATTCCATCCTCTGTATCAAAATACTCACATAGTTCATCCACAAGATCAGAAATTTTAACAATGGCATCACGGTTCTTCAAATTATTCTCGATTGTCATTCACTCTGCACTTCCTATTTTTACAGCAATATCGCTAAAAGCTATTCCCATTTCTACATTTCCATTCGTTTTTGGGAAAAACTCAATGTTGTCTGATAATTTTAATATCATAGTAAACAATTTCGGATTAGAAATTTTTATTGACTTCCCTTCTGCGCCAATTCCACCTGATGTTATGAACGGCTCGTTAACCTCTTTTGTAATTTTTAACTCGTTAGCGTTGACCGTCTTTTTTATAATAGACTCAACTATTTCCATCTTTGACAGTTCTATAGGGTTGTTTAAATATATATTCCCCTCTTCGTTTTCCTCGATCATTTTACAAAGATCAATAATATCCTGATCAAAATCATCATCATACTCGTCGTAAAGATAATTAAAACCACTCATTAAAACTTCCACCTCGTAATTTAGTTATAGTATTACATATCGCAATTGCCGCTGTCTCCATCTCATCCATTGTGTTCATGTTTGACACAGAAACTCTTATTGAATTTCTTGCAACATTATCGCTAAACCCCATAGCCTTTAGAACATGACTAGGCTTCTGCTCGTGTGCCGTACAAGCAGAACCCGCAGACACACAGATTCCTTTAGAATCTAACATTAATAGCAAAGTTTCTCCGTCTACGCCATCGAAATGAAGATTAATTATTTTAGTTCCCATTCCGTTTATATGTGCTATGCTTAACAAATGTTTCGCTTCTAATTCGTTGAATAATACGTCTTTAAAGCGATTTATAAGCGATATTTCACGCTCTCGTATCATACCAAAGTCTCGTTTTATTGTAGCACACGCAGCTCCAAAAGCCACTATGCCCGCCACGTTTTCAGTACCGGCTCTGTATCCGAACTCCTGATGCTCTCCACCTGCTATTAACGGGGTTAATAATGATTTATCCTTCACAAACAGAGCGCCAGTGCCTTTAAACCCATGAATTTTGTGTGCCGAGAACGACGCCATATCACATCCGATTTTTTTCATATCAAGTTTTTCTGATCCGAGAGCTTGGACACAATCTGTGTGAAAAATAACAGGAGTACCGCACTGTCTCGCTTTTCTGATAGTTTCTTCGACAGGAAGATTTTCTCCTGTTTCGTTATTTGTGTACATCATCGAGATGAGCGTTGGGTTGAGTGGAGCACGCAGTGCGTTATGTTTTCTTTTATAACATTTGGCGCAGTTCCTTAATTCAAGTCCTATAAAATCAGGAGTCACGTCCGTTATTCTAAACCTTACCGACTTATCTCCGCTCGCCTTTAAGACAGACTCGTGTTCGTATCCTGATGTATATGTTTTGCTTCGGCGTACCGTGAACGCAAGATTGTTCGCCTCACTTCCGCCTGATGTAAAAATTATTTGTTCGGGATCTGCGTTTATTAACTCGGCGACCTGCTCTCTTGCTTTATCAATCGCTTTTGCAGATGTTTTTCCAAAAGAATAGGTGGCTCCCGCGTTTCCGTAGTTGCCCGTTAAATATGGCGTTGCTGCTTTTAGCGCCTCTGTGCTCGCAGCAGTCGTGGCTGCGTTGTCTAAGTATATCATTTATAACCCCCTTTTGACCACAAGGCTGCGGTTCCGCTTAGCATATACGATGGGAGGCATTCTTTTATTAAAAAGCCACCTCCATACAGGGTGGGAGTTCCTGTGTTATTATAATAACTCTTGTATACCCATGTAATATCCAATCCAGTGGATTCGTTTATACATTTTTCTATCATCTGAACGAATCGTTTGTCGCATTCCAATTTTTCAAATTCACTTATTTCGTAAACCACGAATTCAGATACTGCTTTTTTCCATAATACCCCTTTTTTAGCTAACAGCAAATGCTGTATGATCATCCACATCGGAAGCGTTGAATCGTTTAAATACCACTCTATTTTATCTTCCGACGTCTTCCATTTGTCTTTAAAGATATAGTTGAGTTCCTCTTCAACTTCATTTACCAGCGTTTCTGTATAATTTGTGTTGTTAGCTTTTATACGCATTAGTTCGTCAAATATGACCTCCTCCATATGAGGGTTTAGCGTCTTGGCTTTGATAGCCGCCTGTGCTTTTTCTGCTTTGCTTGTTTCAAACTCATATTCATTTCCTCTGGCTGCTTTGCTTATCGAAGAACCCATAGCTACTGCACCCGCTCCCAGCAACATAAATATTCCTAACATATTTGAGACTCCTTACTAAGATGATTTTTTTGACTTTACTAAAATTATAGCATATTTTTGGGTGGAAATAAAGCATTTTTATACAATTTCGCAAATCAATCTGTTATGTAATACTCCGACGACTTTCTTGCGAGCATCTTCGTCGGTCTTTACTTCTTCTACCGAGAGTGCTATCACCGCAGCTATCTCCGCTCCCTTCCAATCATCTTTTTCGACACAGGCGTTATACACCTTATCGCAGATTCCTAAAACCGTTTCTCTTAATGTTGTTTTCTCCATTTAAAATCTCCTTGAATTAACCTTGACTGTCTATGTAAACACCGTTAGGTGTGATTTTTAACTATTCTTTGTTGTGGCATTAATAGCACAGTGTGTGTCGTCACAGATCCGCATCAACACTAATATTTTGCGGTGTAGTAAATTCCAACATAACACTGTCGTTTTTATTTCTGGAATAATTATCCTGTGCTGTGCAAATGTTCCCAAACGTATTCTGAGAACTTATCCCAGTTGAGTTTCAGTTGATAATAAATATCTATCTTTGTCTCTCCATTACCCATCAAGTCTGTGACGAGCACTTCGTACTCAAATTTCGACCAGAAATAATACATTGCTTCTCGTCTGAGTTTGTCTTGAAAGATATCGTAATCCCTCTCTTTTATTAATTTTGCTACAGACTCAAGAAACCCGCTATGCTGAAACACATTAATCTCTTTCATTTGTCTCTGATTGCTAGAGTACCATATTACATTCCACTCTAGGTCTGAAATCTTGTTTGATTTTTTACTCACAATCTAATTAGCTCCTTTCTCACAATCGTTTCAAAATATATTTTTCATATTTCTTCTTTGGAAAATCTCTCTGCCAGATTCATTTTCTTCCCGATAAAAGACTTGTTTTATTTTCACACATCTATGTATAATAAAATTGCCTTTTTAAAATAGTCATTTGCAGTTTTTTCTAAGTAAGATTCTATGGCATCATTATCTCGGTATATATCGCATATCCAGTCGTCATTTAAGTCATAATATTTCTCTATAAAAAAGTCTTTGTCATCGTAAATTTGCCCATCCCACTCCGCACACTCCCCTATACATACTGAAACAACCTTACCATAAAAACAGCTATTATCATCACAAGCACCTTCAATGCTTACTACAGGGATTATAGGTAGTTCTGGATTTTCTTTAACGAGTCGCATTAATTCTTCGTTCACACTCATTAGGTTGCCAACCTCCTCTCTTCATAAACAGGCATTTCTTTTATTTCCTTTTCAACAATTTCAAGAGCTATATTGAACATCACATCTTCATTTTCTAATTCAATTTTTTTCTTGTGAGAGTTTATTACTCTAAGAATTTCATCCCGATCTATGTACTTAATTAGTTTCATTCGTGTTATGATCGTCCTTCCAGTATAATTTCGTAAATTACATCATCATGATAATTTCCTTGTTTATCTCGAAGTGCGTCCCTGAGTATGTGTTTGCTACCATTATATCTCTTACAAAATTTATCATAGTGCTTTTCAACGGGATTTCCGCTAATCATACGCCATTCGATTCTATGTATTTTATAACTACGAATCAGTTTTCTAATTTCACGGTAAACGTCAATTCCTACCGTCTTGTTTCCTCTATCAAATGAAAATAGCCCAAAATTGTTAGCACAAGAAACGTACCAATCGACATGATATGTAAAATATCCTATCACTTTTTCATCTTTTACAATTGCGTACTGATACAAAGTACCGTCATCGTTATTTTCAAAATTCGGAGTATAAAACCCCAACGTTCCAGTGTATAAAAACATATCTTCGTTATAAATATAGTTTGAAATTTCACGTTGGATTTCTTCTTTGTATAATAAAGCTGGTTTTAACATTTTGTATCCTCGTCCATCTTTGCCCCGCAGTTAGGGCAGTATTTAGTGGATATATTGAAAGAAATGTATCCACAAACAGAGCATTTCCAAAGCAATGCTTCCCCGATCTCTGATGCTGATGGCAGACTGCATTCATATATCCAATGCCCGTGTATTACTGGTTCAACGTCAGCGGGTGTTGTACGGTCTATCACGTCTAAAAGTGTTGAACTATTGGTCAAAAAATGTTTCGCCCATAGTTTAAAAGCCTCTTTTTCAAGATATTCAGCCATTGTCCTCTCATTTCATCAACTTGGAATTAGCATTTATGTATCTAGGCATCAATTCTAGCCCATCCACTGCATAGTCACCCGCCTTGCCTTCAAGTTTTACAACGGTCGTGCCACAACACTCCCACGGTTCAGAATCAACCGTCCATACTTTGCCTTTATTTTCTGCACTTACCCAATATTTGTCATTCATAATAACTTTATCACCAATTTTTAAATTAGCCATTCGTTTCGCCTCCTATCAACTCGGAATTATCGTAGATGTTGCCAATAACTTCAAGGCTATAACTGGCATTAAAATCAGCTATCGTATTTTCAAAGCCTATGACAAACATTGCCGCATATTTATCAAAAAAAATTTTCCCGACATCTGACGTTTCGGCATCACGAACAATATCCCCTTCGAAAATCTTCGTACCGTTCTTGTCAAGAAGTCCTATGTACTGCCCTACGGTTTCGGGGATAACTTCATACGCCCAGCCGTCCTCATCGTATATGACGTTCTGTAAACCGTCATAATTTGTTTTGACAAAGTTGCCATATACCCAGACTTTGTCGTTAAACATTGATTTTGCTCTGAACAAAATTTCTCTCATCGTTACCTCCTCTTTATTAGTCAGCCGGTGGCTTTGGTAACGGCATCCAATGCGTTATTATAGCCTCGCCGTTTTCAACGTCACAAGGTGGGATTATAGCATTTATGGTTTGCTCTTCTCCAAAAGGATGCCAGTGTCATATTTTTTGACGACTGTCATACATTGCCGTTGTTACTAAGCATTCGTCGTTATACGGCACAAAAACAGCTATCAAATATTCTTTCCATGTTTCAGATTTTTCGGGAAGTTTATCTTCCACACTTATCCAGTCACTCATATTTGCTCTCCTTATTCAAAATCAACAGCCTTAATTTTCGTGATAACTCTTCTATCCACACGGTCGTTTAACTCAACCGCAGGTCTGCCAACCAACCCTTCCATCTTAGCCATTCCTATTGTTGATACAGGTTTTGTCTTAACATAATCAACCGCCTGTTTTATAGTTCCTGCTACTCAAAATATGGACAAATATATCCATATTGAGAAAATTCCTGCTTCTACCTATATGCTTTTGTATTATTACTAATACTACTCACAAGTTCTTGTATAGTCCACAGGCGTAAATTCCCGACTCGCCATCGGTACATACTTACAATAGCTTGTTTATGCTATGCTGTAAGTTTGACAATCTCTAAGATTAAGACTTGCGTTGTAATCTCTATCTTCCGTATAACCACACTCATTACAGTGATACGTTCTATCTGATAATTTCAAATCAGATTTGACACTACCACAGTAATGACAGGTTTTACTTGAAGGATAGAAACGGTCAACAACTCTTAATTCAATTCCATATTCATTGCACTTAGCAAGTAACTTTGTTCTAAGCTCAAAGAATTTCTGCTGTGCAATTGCTTTTGCAAGATGTCTGTTTTTCATCATACCTGACACACTCAAATCCTCAATAGTAATCCACATTGGTTTGGTTTTCACTAATTCTGATATTACTTTGTTGACATAATCTATTCTTATGTTGTCAAGCCTCTGATAGAGTTTCTGTACCTTTAGCTTTTGCTTTTGGATATTTTGTCGAGTAGCTCCTCCTTTCAAATTTTTATTAAGTTTTTTGTAGCTTTCGTATTTCCTCGATAAACTACGCTGTTCTCGCCTAAGTTTCTTTTCAAGTTTCCTTATTTGAGAACTCTTGTTTATATTCTTGTAAGTTTTGCCATTTGAGCAAATAGCAAAATCTTTTAAACCTAAGTCAATACCTATCCCAAAATCATTCAATATAGGCTTTTGTCGTTCTTGTTCATCAACTAAAACAGATACATAATATCTACCCGCTTTATAAGAAACAGTTCCGCTTTTGATTATATGTGTATTGGGATTTGTAGGGATATAACCTTTTTCTTTTAATCTTACCCAACCAAGAGTAGGTATTTTTATTCTGTGTCTTTCACAAGAGATAATTACCTTAGCATCGGTTCTCACGAAATACATTTTTACATCTGATTTTGCTTTCTTCTTAAACTTTGGAAAATGTGATTTTCCTTTGAAAAAATTCTTAAAAGCTCTTTCGGCGTTCATAATGCTTTGTTTAACCGACTTGCTACTAACTTCTTTTATCCAATGAAGGTCAGGATTATTAGGAATGAACTCATTATTTAACCACTTAGAAAAATCCATTCCAGATACAAAACGTTTCTCGTTTTTATATATCTCTTGATTGTGAGCGAGATAAAAATTGTAAACATATCTGCAAACCCCAATAGTGCGGTTAATTATTTGTTTCTGTTCAGGCGTTGGATTTATTTCTGTTTTGTAACTCCTTAGCAATTTCTTCCCCTCCTTCAATCTGTTTTTTATACTTTCTTTTTTATGATTGTAATTTAATCCGCTTCTCACATCTTCAAAGATTTTATCAACAATAATACCTTTGCATTAGCATATTGTTTTAAGTATTCAACTTGATTTTGCAAGTCATCTTTTTGATTCGATGGGGATACTCTTGTGTATATAACCGTATTTCCGTGTTTACTATTACCGTCACCCATATAATCAACATAATGCCAAAATTTAGACCCCTTTCTGACGACATCACTGCCGTTGGTTCAGGTAGTACCTGTAGCATAACACCAAAAGCCTTGGCTGGCACAGTAGGATTTGAACCTACGCTATCAGAGTCAAAGTCTGATGTGTTTACCACTTCACTATGTGCCAATGCAAGTGTGTGACGTAGCAAATCACACACTATCCCTAATAACCGTAAAAACTAGGGCAGTGCATTACGAATTACTTAGGCGATGCTGCTACTCAATCACTTAGATTTCGCACTCTCACTACCCACACAAAACGTGGCTTTTATGTTTTTGATATTACCCGCACTCTTTAACTTTCTAGGGTGAGAATAGGTTTGTACGAGTATAGAACCCTACTCAGACATTTCCGCATTTCTTATGACGAAACCGTTTTATTATCCTTTCGTTTGGAGCAGATAACGGGAATCGAACCCGCAACTTCGGCTTGGGAAGCCAACGTTTTGCCATTAAACTATATCTGCGTTGGTGTCGCTAATCGGACTTGAACCGATACGATATTGCTATCAGCAGATTTTGAGTCTGCTGTGTCTGCCATTCCACCATAGCGACAATTTAATTCAGTAGTACGGTCTATTTCCTCTGAATATCCGGATATTCAGTGTGCGTCAGAAACCACGTCAATTACGCAATCCCATACACCAAGCCGATACAGGCTAAATTGTACTACTGAACCCAACCAATGACTCATGAATCACTGGTTAGTCCTCGTTCTGTTGCTTTTAAAGATAATGAGACTACGAGTAGAGCAATTATCTCCTTCTTTATTTATAAGGTCTCGAGGTTAAGACCTTTAGGGATGGTGGGATTCGAACCCACGACACAAATTCCTCTAACCGCTGAGTTACACCCCTATGGAAACCATCATCGAAGTTTACCCTTTCGGGCTGGTGATGCCAACGGGACTCGAACCCATATTACTGATGTGAAAGACCAGTTTCCTAGACCTAGTTAGAAGATGGTGCCATACTGTAGATTACTTTGCCTTATTTTTTTTAAAGAGTTTAAGCCACAAGCCACATACTTGAATTAATCAATCGGTGGTAGTTTATCTACTTAATCCATATTTATTCTCTCTATATAATCAGTTTTAATTTAGTCCCGCAGACTAACTATATGAGAAACTGCGACTGGTGAAGATGAAGGGATTTGAACCCTTGACTCGCAGATTAAAAGCCTGCTGCTCTACCAACTGAGCTACATCTCCGAATTAATAGTATCAGATAAGCATAGGGGAGAGAAAATGCTTGAGCGTACTCAATATATGTTTGTTCAAGAATTAATTATTGACATTTTTATTTTCTTTACACAATCACACATATCACCTGATACTATTTCGTATAACCCACCTTGTTGCCGCAACACCAAGGCTGTCATATTCCCACAGGAGATATAACTATTTAAGGGATTGGAGCGGAAATTCTCAACCTTGCAATCACAGAATAACCGGTTCGTCTACTTCTCATGCAAGCTATCGCTTGTAGAAAGCAGAATGTGAAAATCCGCTGGTGCAAAGAGTGAGATTTGAACTCACACTGACTGGATTTTAAGTCCATTGCCTCTGCCGTTGGGCTACCTTTGCGTGTTGTATGTTTTCTGTTGTTTTTAAAACTCTGTACGGAAAACATACAAACCCTAAGAGTTGCTTAATCAACAGGTGTGGATTTGCACCACACATGACAATCTCGTTCCCATCATTTCTGATGCCTATTTATATAGGTTTGAATTGTCTTGCTCTGTATCTCATCTCATGCCGTTTCTGCAAGCAAACTTATTGCTGTCATTACAACAGCCATACTAGCGTCTACCTATTCCGCCACTGTTGATTATTATTCATTCTCCAATTCTATTAACTGAATTATAACGTCTCTTATTTCTGTCTGTATCTCATTTACCGTCCACCTCTTGTCTCCCAATTCAAGCAAATTTAATCCACATTGGTCTCCATAATGAGCGTAATCCCAACCAATGTAACACCCTTCGTTCTTTTCGGCAGTTTTTAACTGGGGCAACCCTTTTGAAGAGGTATAAGTAATTCCACCATGACAATCAACTGGGAGGATTTCTTCGCCTAAAGGAATTAACTTGCTGTTATTAGGCAGTTTTACATAAGCACATGGATGTGTACCGTAAGAAACAATAACCCACTCGTAACCAAGATATTCTCCTTCAAGAAGTACCTCTGTAATACGTCTATTGCTGTATACCATTTCTGACATTTTTATCTCTCCTTAACTAGAATATACCAAAACCAAAGCCGTCTTTTATTCCATAACAGTCATCGTAAATATGTCCCCAGTCTTCTCCTCCGATAAAATGTCGAATGCCACATTCACATTCGGCATTTTAAAACACGCTTTAGAAACATTCCCCTTATTGTCCATCATTTCTCTAAAGCATATAACCGTGTAGTGCTTATCTCCTTTGTGAGGAATGACTATGGCTGTATTACTTTCCAGAATGTGAAATGGGCAATTCGTTTCTTCTGTGTCTTTAATTCCGCAAACCTCACTATGTATGCAGTCTTCACACTTAATTTTCATAACGTTTACTCCTTAATAACAACTTTAATCAGTGATATTCACCTTAGTATATACAATACACGGCACAACATTCTGATTTTCGTCAACCCTGTATGATTTCTCACATTTATATACCTCTTCACAGTATGTTTCTCCGTCATTCTGTGTTGCAAGAAGTGCCACTCTAACTTCCCCAATATCTTTGGAATCAAGAAGATTCTGATTGCGTATATAGTCCTCACACTCACCAATTGTTCCTGTAAACGTATCGTCTGCGTAGCCATTTGATTCTGTTTCTACGCTATAAAATTTCTCTACCATTTTTTCTTTGTAATATTCACACCCCTTGCAAAGTCCATAAAATATTCTCTTGTTGAACAACTTGCATATATACATATAATCCGGGTCAAAAGCATCATCACCAACGCTTACATTTTCTATCCTTAAATAACAGCAATCTTTCACAACTTTCTCCTTATAATTCAGATAATTTTTTGTCTAACTCTGCAAGTTCTTTCTCGTAATAATCAATAAGCGTATCTAAGGCTTCTTGTTCAAGCTCAAGGCATTCAGTTCCTCTATAACGAATTTTGAATTCATCTGGATAAGATCTGTTCTTAAAGAAGTCTAAATAGTCTTCAACCTTTTCAATTCTCGCCATTACTTTTATAATCTCAGATGCTTTATCTCTGTTCATAATCTCTTATCAACCTTTCTTAAAATTAAAAAACCTGTGTTTGTATTTATGAGTTCTTTTATATTCTTCAAGATTATTAACATTTAAAAGCACATTTTCTAACTCGCCTTTGTTCCGCATCGAAGGTGAATCCTCTTCAATTTTATCTTCGACATAAACTATTGTATTTCTATTGGTATCGTGCATTGTTTTTGAAATTATATAATAAGTACCATCTTCTGATCCATGTAAGTCGTCATTTATAAAAATCATTTCGCCTTCTTTAATCCATTCTAAGTCACTTGGGGATAAAACGCATTCTGCTATTTTATTATCTGATTTAAGACAATGACATTCCTTATCTTCAACAATGGTTGCTGTAGTGTGGTTTGCTCCAACATCCCAGTCTTTTTGTATCTTATATCTTTTTGAGAATGTACGTTGTCTGAATATAACGGTCATAAATAAATTCTCCTATAAAACTTAATTTTTACATTCTAATACTAAATGTATATACTTTCCGATATAACTGTTAAGTTCCTCGGCTAAGTTGTGTCCGCCAATAGCAAATCGTTTGCAATAATATCCGGTAATTGTCCATTCGGAATATCCCTCATATCCTATATCGCTGTAGACATCTCCGTAAAGATTTGCAACAACAGTCCCGACAGCTTCATCAAAAGAACACTCACGATTTGTTGCGTACATTCTCATAGAAACATTTGGTATAAAATCACGCCTGCCACCAAGTGAGTCATCTTCATAATAATCAGTACCATTGAAAAAATCACCGATACTTTCTTGTATGCTTTTTGCCCAAAAAGCCGAAGCATTTTTATCATCTTTTACAGCAATAAGCCCGTCGTGGTCATGGCATAACCACCCTTGCAAATGCAATTCATTCATAAATCATCCTCCTCTTTTTCAACTATGTTCTTAATTTCTTCGATTGTTATGTTGTTTATTGAATGGCATCTTTACCATCTCTGGCATAATGACTTCTATGTTAGAATACTCCCCAATGACATTAACAGAATTTGTATCCCCTCGACCAACAGCAATGGCTTTTCCATAATCAATAGCATCGTCTCTCTGTAACGCATTGAAATTATTTTTCATGATATTAGAATATCCATACTTAATAAAAAATCCAGTACCTCCATGATTATTGCCAATCCCGAAAGTTTCTATATCATATATCGGTTCAGCACAATTCCTCCAAAATTTTCCGTTAAAATAAACAAAATGCTTTGAACAGTTATTCAACATTTGTTTTACTTCTTCTTTGTCTTCTTTTATTACGATGGATTTTTCCGTAAACTCATCATTTTTATATATATTATAATTTTTTGTACACTGTCTTTCAAGATAGTTAATTATATAACTTTCATTCTCAAAAATCGTGCTGATTGCGGCACCATGTGTAATTCGAATAGGAATGTAAAGCTTTCCTTTATAAGTTCTGATTTCTTCTGCAAACATACGGTATTCACACTTTTCACTTTTATAATCTTCATAAGAAGTCATACCATCTTGCACGTCTTGCAGGTCATGTATAATAAATGCAACAGGAAAAATATCCGAAGATAACTCTGTTATATTTACTTTTAATATATCTTTTATTTGCCTTTCCCTTAATTTTTTATGCCTATTTGTAGGCAAAAACTTTTGATTATAGCAATAAGCAATTTTCAGTTCCATTATTTTTTTCTCCTTTCAAGCACAACGCTTTCCGTGTGTTTCTGTTTCCTATGTCTAATGACACCTCAAAAAATCCTTATTACCTAACCAGTCAATAGAAAATTCATAAAATTTCCCATCTTTATAAGCAAAATATTCACCGTTTACGCACTTTGTTTTGCAGCCATCGGCTTCAAGGTTTTCTGTATTCTGTTATCATCATAATCTTGTTCCTTTCAAAATGCGGATGGGGAAATCCCCATCCGATCACTTATATTTTCCGTTCTGTATGTTCTTCATAAACTGCCGTTGTGACAGTTCTCCTGTGCTGACTTTCCAAGAATCTTCCTCATTCATGCTTCCAATGAAATTTAACTTTTATGTTACTCATAAGAATGCCTCCTTGGTTAGTGTTCGTTGAAAACCACTTGTTCCCCGTGCTTTGCCACCCAGCACCCTCCATCTGTGATTGCGCACTCCGTGCAGTTCCCGCCGCACGGTTTCGCATTTTCACGGGCTGTAGTCGTACCGTCCCTGTAACGGACATGAGCTTCCGGCAGGTTATATGGATTAACCATTTTCATGCCGCGCCAGCCGCTGAAAATGATGTGTAGGTTTTTGGGAATGGTGCCGCCAAAATCAAGATGGTCATTAACGAGATTATACTTTTTTGTGAAACACAGCATTTCGCAATGCGGATTACGTTCTGCAATTTCAATCATGTGTGCGAGGTATACATTATCTGGAATGTCCCCGGAAACATGATACCTAAAAAATCGAGACATCATAATTGATGCCTCGACTTCTCTCCAATATGTATCCGAATCATGAGTCAGCAAATCGTAATTATGCTGATATGCCTGATGCACCGAGGGTCTCATCCGTTCTAACCGCTTGGCGTAGCACTTCTTACTGCACTCGCAATCTTGGCGGCAAGTAACACCGGCTGGTAATGAGACACTCGGGATTGCTCCCATTTTTGAATTTCCGCTGCTTATCTTTACATTCATTATGCCACCCTCACAATCTGCTCGTAGAGCATAATGAACTTATCTAAAATTTGCTTGTTATTATGGTAGTGACCGAAAAACCATTTGGAAAACTCGGTGGTTCTCGCAACAGTATTAAAATAATCTGTAAGTTTATCTGGCTTGTAAAAACCATGTGAAAAGAGCGAAGCAACCTCTTGCGGGCAACAGTGGCTTACGATATAATCCACTTTATTTCCATTATTTCTGAGTGTTTCAAGCCCGAATTTCATTTCATCTTCCGACGGCATTTCCTGTTTCCACCACGAAATATGATTGATTCTCAACATTTCTCCACGCTGCGTCCGCTTATTATAATCATTTACCAGTTCTTTAGTCGATTTATAATCGCTTGGCTCAAGAATTCCGTCCTGAATGTCGTGGCTGCTTGCGCCGCCAAACGCAAAGAATTTCTTACCGCACAGCTCAAAAACATATCCTCGCATAAGGTGGTAAACATTTTCACAAATTCTGTGCGCTTTACCTCCGTGGAAATCCACGATTTCAAATTCGTCGCTATAAAGTCTGTCGAAGTTCTCGTGATTGCCATCAACAAACAGCAGCGTAAAGTTCTTTTCCGAAAGCCATCTGAGCCACCATTTTTCGGTATTATCTGGGTGCCATACACCAAAATCCCCACACACGATTACATAATCGTCCCGTGTCATTTCTTTTTGCTCCGGGAAACTGTCTGTTGAAAACTTCGACCAGTCAGCATGGCAATCACCTGTAATAAAAATCACCGCTTATCCACATCCTTTCTTGAAGCATCATCACACCTTGGAAATGGGCAATTGTCGCAATCATCATCGCAATGAGGTTTCTGACCGTTCGTGCTGCACACTCCATATATAAAAAACCGCGCCCATGATAATTGTTAAAACAAAAAGGACGACGTTTGCAATTGTCTCCATACAAAACACCATCCTTATCTAAATCTTCATCAGGGCACGCAACGAATCATGCCCGAACATTTTTGCAACAAGATATGCGGTATGTCCATCGAGCAGCGTGCCGTCTGCTGCAATAACGATTTTCGTCTTAAAAGTCCCCGTGCTAATGAATACACTTCGTATTTAATCATTTTTCAACCATCCTTCCTAATTTCTCACTATTTAATTCACAACGGTTTTGTTTCCTTTGTTACCGAAATGAATAATGGTATTATGCCAAAAAGGAGTAACTTTCTGAACGTTATAATTTCTTTGCTATAGTATTTTGTTTTTGTTTCTGTGGTTTTTCTGAAAACTATCATAAGTTACCTGCTAATTCTTTCATCTGTCCCAAATTCAAGGCGATCTTATTAATCTTGGCTATGTCCCTCAAATCTTTGACATTGTAATCCTTTAAAGACATGACGCCTACTAAATAGTTGTCATCTTTTATGAGGCGAATGACAGAAACCCCGTAAAGTTTCGATAATTCATCTACCATACTGGCTAACAAAGGAGATTTACCTTTTTCTATATTTACAACCTCTTCTTCTTCAACTCCAAGATATTCTGCGATGTCCGAGGTTGTGAGCTCGCTCTTAGTTCGCAATTGCATGAGCCGATTGATTAATTCTTTTTGTTGTTCATTCATAGTAAAGCCACTGACTCCTCATAGTCTTCGTTATGTGAGTTATTCCAAATCAGAGCTCTTAATGAATCAGACCCGTTTGTCGGGTATTCAATCAAAACTCTTGGTCTCGAAAGCACATCTTTTGCCTTAAGTCTATCGTTATCAGCTATATATTCAACATCTATGCCGGGGTAATCCGGATCGGGGCTCTCTGTCGCAACGAGCCAGCCATTCTTCACTCTCACTGTTAAAGCAGTTCCCATTTTTCCTCCTTTATCTGTCAAACCAATAATCTCCACATATTGTATTGGCGTCCACTTTGCGTATATCCAAGTTACTTCCTGGGCTCCCGTCGAAATATTCGTTACAAATTCTATCTGCGTCTTCTTTTGAAATGTCTTCTAAGTATCTCACGTTCTCGTCGAGAAAATCCCATAGTTTATTTTCGTTCTTCTTTTTAGCGAGCGCATCTATGTTAATATACACCCAGACCCATTCGGCTATGCGGTAATCTTTTTCGTTCGCACTGCTCTCATCGTTACAGTATACGTTCCCACTCATATGAATCGTCTTGCTACCGTCTATTTCTTCTACGGAGTAAAAATATCTGTCCATCTCTTTCTCCTTTCTATGGCATGATATAAAAACGAGTATGTCCTCGTCGTTCCGCTCCGCAGCTTGAGTCAAGCTGCATTGTAAATTCCAACATCTATGTATTCCTCTGGCTTTACAAATATTTAACGACTCTCTATATTCTGTGCTTGTCAATAACTACCACCATCTTTTTTGGTGACCTTTTCGATCCCAAGCCAGACTTCTAAAGTCTGGTAAGGATGGAAAAGTCAGCGAAAAACTTAAAGCGTGTGTGTGTCACAACCAACCATCGCCTTACCTCCACTAAATCAGCGAGAGGCGACATTTCTGTCAATTTGCATAGTGGTATCTGATTAATTAACTGTTCTTAAATCCGTCTTTATTCCATCTACTATATTAAATCCTGTTTTTTCTGAAACATATGATACTATTCTTGTGATAGTATCACCTTCTATCATCTTGTAATAATTGAGTTTTCCTTCTAGAACCTTTACGTCGTGATAGCTCCAGTCTTTGTTATTCTTTTTGTCCATTGCATAAGTACGGAGCATTGTCTGGAAGTGTTTCTTTTCTCTCCACCCAACGGTGATCTGGTTGTCCTTGTTTAGCATAACTCCTAAATTCCAATTGCTTCCTGACGACGAACCGTATCTTGTCTTTTTCTCATTCAGACTGAACGGAGCGGAAAACTCTGAGAAAACGCTTTTGATTCTTTCTTGTACCTTGTTTATTTCAAAATCCCATCTTGATGATATTAGCATATCATCTGCATATCTTGTGTACACAAATATGCTTTTTTCGTTGTGAAGCGAATTGAATAGCTTGTAATCAATCGGTATCATCATAATATTAGTAATCATAGGAGATATCGGAGTTCCTTGAGGGAGACCTCCGTGAAGGAAACATAATGAAATTGCTGTATTAAATAATTCCCGTCCCTCTGCGTCTTTCATAACCTCACAAAACGGATATATCATCGAAAACATTTTGGTTACAAATTCCGGGGTTGTGCTCCCAAAGAAATTATGTAGGTCGAACTTTCCGAACCACTTTGACTCATTCTTTTGATGCCTCTTTATGGCTGTCAATATACCTCTTTGCTTAATATACGCGTGTGCGGATGTGTGATACATTGCGTGAAAATCTTGCTCGAAGATATCTTTCAGCTCATTCAGCGCTTCTTTTAATGAATCTATCGGTGCGTCAATCTGACGCAAACCACCAGTTCTTTTTGGTATCTTGAAACTATAGTAAAGCTGTTCTCTGGGAACGGTTCTCAACTCGGCAGTCTTTTCGTTGAAATCTCTTAGTTTAGACTTTAGATATGAAATCGGTGTTTTGTTTCTAAGTTCGCTACTTATACTTTCAACCTCGAATACTCTGGTATTTGCCATTGTGTTGTAATATACTGTCTGAAAGACACTATCTTCAGGCGAGAAGAGTAGGTCTTCGAGAGACATCTGCTTGTGTCTCGGACTCTGTAATGTTACTATGTAATACATAAAAATCTCCTTTTGTTAGTTCAAACTATTGATGGTTGCCTGCAGCGAGCGAGGTGATGTCTGGACTGGGATCGCAGGTGTATCGTTTCTCGCTTTTGCCCTGTTTATTTCCTTTCTTCGTGTGTTTCCGCTCTGTTTGGGGTGGCTGAAATACCACTGGAGCTTTGTTATCTTGGCGGACGGTGTGTTTAGATGATGTAGTAGTTCGTGGTTTGCATCGGTCGTTTGAACTCCGACGGCGTTGCCATGCTGGATCATCCTGTCTTCATCCTATCAAGTTGTTACTCCCATTAAAACAACGGGGAGTCCCTAATGGGTATGCTTTGAACTAATGTATCTGTTATATAGCTATCGTCTCAAAAGAGAATGCGTCTGCTATTATAATTTTCTTTAAATTTCCGTCTTTTACGAAGTTTATAAAGTTTGCAACCCCGTAGGCACAAATAATTCGTATCGTTGGACACACTGACAATGCGATGTTGCACGCAGATACTGGAGTTGCTTCCTTTGCTTCGTCGTGCGTGAAATTTGTTGTCTCAATATAATCTTTCTTGGCTTTCAAGTCAGTCCACTTGACTGCGTAGTGCTGAGCGTCTAAAAGCCTTGTTCTGAAGTCAAACAATGCTTTTATGTTTATGTTGTACATACTCTTCTGTGCAATTTCACGTCTTAATTCTATTGTGTCAACGCACAGAAAAATATATCCAGCAAGCGTTTCGCCACGCCAGCCATTGTCCTTTGTCCTTATTGTCGTAGATAAGGTTGGATTTATTTCGGACAGATATTCTTTAACGGCTTCTGTTTTCTTCTTTCCGATATCACGCTCTCTAAACATCTGATTTGCGATGTTGTGCCTTTCTACAATATCGAAATCCCATAGAATGAAGTTTTCGAAACCAAATCTGGCTAAGTTTTCCGCTACGGTCGAACCAACTGAGCCACATCCTATTATATTAATAGGGATGGTGTTGTCCGGTTTAAAAAAATCATAACTCTTCGTTAAATCCATTTATCGCACTTCCTTTCCATCCTCTTGAGTACATTTCGACTTTCTCTGGGTCTGGTTTTAATTCTGGTGTCTTTTCAATACGTCTCTTAGCCGCCTCAACAAAGTCATTTATTTTTGCGTTGTTCTCCCAAATGATTTTTATATCATTTTTCTCATATATAGTATTATCCTCCACGTCGAAAATTCTTGCATAAATTTCTCCCTTCTTATTTAAGATTAAAAATAAGTAAAAATCATTTGAAGACAGGTTGTTTACCGTGTCTTCTTGATGTCTCAAGTCAACTCCACTGGGCGACACTCCCATGTTTACATGACTATGACCATGCATTCTCAGCGCGTTGAAACTTTCGTCATCCAAAGATAGCAGCCATGTTTCGTACTTTTCTTGGTCTGTGCTTACTGTTACAGACGTTACAACCTGTGGATATACTAGTATGTCGTATATTTCGTATTTTCCTTTTTCCAGCTTCCTTGCGAGTCCGTGCCATGCTATCTCTGTTGGCACTGAGTTTACAAGTGCCGACATTTTCTCCTTTGCCTCCATGGTTATTACAACCACGGCTTTGTCTTTTGTCGTTTCTGGATACGTTGATGGATCAAAAGCCATTTTAGAGAGCTTGTTTTCGAGCTCCCTTTTTATCTTTGATTTATATTCAGAAGTTCTGAACAATCTTCTACTCATCTTTTTCTCCTTCCTTAACTATATCATAAAAGTCTTTTATGGTAATGCTAGAGCCATCAGGCATTTCGACACATTTTGTTATTTTGGCTCTATTAACGAGGTCTAACACAAACTTGGAAATTACTGCCCCATCCATAAAATTGATATTTCCCGTGGCGGCTCTTGCGAGTTCAAGAGCTGTGATGTAATCTCCGCTTCTGATTGCATCGTTAATTTGAGGCGTAAAGCCGCCTAAACAGCGATAAAATTTATGATGGGGATTGATTATCCTGTCTCCATCGCCTCTGTATATATCGTCTAAGACCTTTAGCTCGTGAGTACTAAATTTAAAATACGACCGGGCTTTAATCTTTGCCGCATGATTTAAGAATATTTCTTCTATGACTATCCTAATGTCAGGATGCCCTCTAAGTGCTTCATTAAGAGCCGACCCCTCACATCCGAGTGCCGTTCGAAGCATATCTTCATCGTAATTATCGTAATACGAATCTATTGATATCTCATAATCGTAGCCGACTTTTTTAGCCCTAATACAGTCTATATTCTTAATCATATAGTCTTCTATGTCGGTTGCCTCGCGAATTTGGGCTAACTGCAACTGGTTGTATATCGCTTCGGCTTCAGATATTTTTTTTAGGTAATCCTCTAACACCTTCTGCGCTGAAAGAAAATTAACATTAAGTCTCTCTAAATCTAGCCGTAATTCCTCTTTCTTCTGCGCTATTCCTTTGCCGTAAAATCCTCCAAACATCTTTTTAATTCCTTCAATCTGAGACTCCTTGCTTAATAAATTCTCCGTCAAGAGTCTCTTGTATTCAGAAGCTCCATTTTTGGACGTGAGTGTTTTTAGGAAACAAAGTTCATAGTCTGACAGCTTGGATTCATTTTCAAAATACCATGGCAACATTATCGGAATTGCTGACTGTATATGATGATAAATTTTTAAATCCATCGTGCCTCGTGGCGCATACAGACACACCACTGAAACTCTTTTAGTCACATTTGCGAAAAGGTCTGCTTTTCCTGCAAAAAATGTGCTAAATTTTCGAACATTCGTGTATCCTTGAGGAAAAACATTTGTTGTCGTTGTTAGTATTATAAGTAATGTGTCTTCTTTAATTTCACCGCACGTTTCGTCAAGTAAAGGCGCGTCTGATCCGTTACAGATCTCACATTTGAAATTATTTATCGTTCTATCACGCAATAACATTTCTAGCGTGTATTCAAAAGACTTGTCTATTCCGATGACGTTTGGCGATTCGGTAACATCAAGGGTAAGCGGAATATCCTCGATGTTTATTGCGTCTGGAAACATATAAAACCACCTTTCTACTTCTATTGCGTTTATTCCGTTATGTAAACTATTGGATTCTTCAGGATGGCATTGGAGTCGGCTGAGCGACCTTGGTCATCAGAGACATCTGTGGGGCTTAAATCGATTTGACTTTGCCTCGTAGGGAATTAGTTGCTCCTTTCTTAGCGGTTCCTTGATACGATTTTGTATTTCTTCGTGTGGTTGGGCTGTTGAAAGTTTCTGAAGAGTTATTTATTTATTCCTGCATCACGCTGCGGCGCCTCCTCGCGGCTGGTTCATCCTATCAAGTTGTTACTCCCATTAAAACAACGGGGAGTCCCTAATGGGTATGCTCTACATAACAGTGCTTGTCTTTCCAAGCTGTCGTTTTTTTTTGCAAGCCGCGTATGCGGCTGTCAATTACGCGTTATCTGCTTTCACGATTGCTGTGAGGTAACACGACTCTGATATTCCGAAGTCGTTGAACGACTTGTCAATGTCTCCGGGTCTTAGAGGAGAACCGTCCAAGTGCACTGTGGTTGCCGCGTAATTTATCTGAGCGTCGTCCAGCACTTCTCTGATTGTCTTGCTTTCATTGACAATTTCTGTCTTTCTGTTTGTGTTGCTTGAGATAATTATTTTTATCATATCAATTCTCCTTACTTTTACGCTAATTCGATACTACCTATTAAGTTGTTTCTCTCGTTTGTGATTTCGTCTACGACCGATGCTATTTTTGCTTCGATCTTTTCGACGTTAGCTACCGTCGTATAAAACCTATCGCATATAAATTCTTTTGTGCCACTGGCGTCAAGATTTCTCGGTATGCCTGACACTGGAATAGATATGAGAGCGTATCCCGCCTCGTCTCTTGTCTTCGAGTCGAATATTACTGAATACGGTGTGATTTCTCCTGCGTTCTCTCTGACAGAAACAGCGAATTCTGCATCGCCATTCTCGTCTCTCAGGATCAGCGCCTCAGGTCTGTACTTCCCGACCATCTCATAGTCCGAATACTTCTTCGCTGACTGGAGGACTACTACGTCTCCGATTAACTTTAACTTTGCCATAAATATTACTCCTTTTATTTTTATATTTAAACTCTTGTAGAGTTTATTAACATTGTACTCCCGTCGGGAGGTTGTGACGGGAGTATGTAGGGAAATGACGGAGTTAAACCGTCAAGAATTACCGGTTAACGTTGTAATTAGTGTCGTATGGTGTTAAGGAGAATTTGTTGTGTCTAAAGGAGAAAACTATGTTGGTAATTCTGCTCCCGCTTTCTTGTGATGAGAGGACTAGCCTCTCAGAAGAATTATTCGTCTTTGTTCTGTTCGAATATTTTGTCAAGGACTTCTTTATCGAGCTCCTCTATGACCTCTGCTATACACGGACGTAAAAGATAGCATCTAATAGTAACGTCGCACCACTCTGCTCCCATTTCTGTTGGATTAAGTTCGTCGCACCCGAAGTCCTCAAGAGCCTCTTGTAATAAACCCCAGTTTCCATTGAGATTTTCTTCCGCCTTGCATGTGTTAAAGGTGTATGAACCGCTTGCATTTCCTGTTACTGAGTCTGTCGTCCATAAAGAGTCATAAAGTTCCTCTTCTAATTCGTCTTTGTTAGATGCTTTAAGATGTCCGACATTTTCTTCTATGTACTCTAGCACATCTTGTTTTACGTTTTCTCTGTAATCATACATTCAAAAACCTCCTTATTCAAACGAGTATTTTCGTATCGTCTCTTTTATCTTTTCCAAATAACACTCAGGAGGTTTGCTTTCTGGGGCGCCTGGGTAGTCATATATTGTTACTTCGGTTTGTATGTAAGACTTTCCGTCTTTGTAATAGTACCCCCATATATCTGTGGAGTCTTCTCCTCTGCCTTCTATTGTAAATAATACCTCCGGGAACTTCTTTGACAATTTTATCATGTCGTCGCTCCAGTCGTACCATTTAGCATCTCCGCCCCATAAACCCTCGTCATAGTTATCAAGAAACCCGAATTTCTTCATTTCGCTTTCTAGTTCTTGGGTATTATTATCTACTGTTATTGTGTAATCGGTATAGTATCCCATACTTACTCCTTAAATATTAATCGTTTTTTGTACGTCTTCAAAATACTCCATAGTGACTCGTCTGTCGTCTATACAGAATCGTCTTTAACTTTATCCAATTCTACACAAGCCTCCGAATCTTTCCTTGATTATTATGTCTCCGAATTCTGAACACCAGTCATCCGTTGCGTTCTTCACATATGCGAACACATATCCCTCTTCAAGGTTTTCTCTTTCCGCTTCCCATTCTTCTTCGTAAGCAGTCGTCCAAAGCATTGAGAATAACTCGCCGAACTCTGTTTTTGAGTGGATGATATGGTACACCATTCCTTTGTACCTTTCCTCAATTTCTTTAACGAACTTCTTCATTTCGTCATTGATATAATAAAGCGCCCCTGTGGCGCTTTCTGTGTAGTATAACCAACCTTTGTTTTGAAAGTCGTCGATTACACAGCTTAGAACATTAAGTTTGCTGAGCCTATATATACTTTCTTTCTTCATCATTTCCGTATTCGCCATAAATACTCCTTAGTCCTCGTAATCGTGTTTCGTGCTGACTGTGTTAAGACTCTCTCCATCGCCCGTGGAGCTGTTTGCGACTTTGCCAGCACGAAATCCTACGATTGCTCTCAGTTTACTCGTCCTTGAACGCTTCTTTCGGAAGCCCTCTTAATGTTTGGACTGCTTCGAATAAATCAGCGAGACTGGCGTCGTTCTCGATAACTCGTTCTGGGTATTTAGACACCCTCATGTCATACGCAACCAGCTCGTCGCCTCGTCTCTTTACGAGATATTTTGAAAATCTCGCACATTCCAGTGGCAGATATTGTTCTTCAAGAGCATCTAGCACATATGGTGTTTCAAGTTTTAAACTAAAGAAACCTTTGGAAATAATCGCTGTGACATTACTTACAGTGATTTCGTCTGTGTTATTATCCTCGGCGAAGAAAGAGATTTCGAGCATCGAATCTCGCTCTTTCGAGCTTAGTGACTTTGCTTCTTCTTCTGCCCAAACCGAAAGCTCTCTACCACTTATCTTCGCACTTTCGAGTGTGAAACTTCCGTTCTTTATCGTCATTTTATCACCGCCGTTACCGCGAATCTTACGCCTTTAAGAATCCACGCTGGAGCGTAGAATATATTTGTTAGTATTTTGCCGACAGTACACTGTCCGTCAACAAAATCATTCTTCATTTCCTTTGCGGAAAGAAGTTTCGCTGTTATCAGATTGTACACAATGTACAAAATCCCTAAGATTATTGCTATGGCTATCATGTTTACCTCCCATTATACAGCCTTTTTCTTTGTTTTAAAGGAAACACCTACAAAATCCTCAGCGGTAAGGATGTACTCACTTTGGTTCCATCCGTCTCTGACAATCTCCTCGGCTTCCTCTGGGCTGTCGGCTTCGATAAAAACCTTTGTTTTAAGTGTCTCTGTAATGGTAACTTCGTACCTCACATCAATTCACCTCTTCTCGACGACAAAATGCTCGTGAAAATACTCTATGTATAACTTACGAGCCTGAGCTTTCGTGTAATAATAATACTGGCGGATTCCTGCTGCGCCGTATATTACCCACGCCCCGTGAACGTTGCGTTCCATAAACGAGATTATCCTCATATGCCTCGCCTCAGTCAAAATGCGGATATGAAACAAGCATTACTTTTTTAGAATGCTTGCATTTGTTTACAAAATTCCTACATAGGAAGTAGGAGTCGAAGTGTTTCGTGATTTTAACGAAACCCACCTTAACTATATAAGTTACTTCATACATATTAACCACCCACGATTTCTGGCTGACATGAATAGCCGTTCTCTATGTTTAGCTCGCGAATCATTCCTGAGAATGCTGACTTAGCCTCACTTGCCTTCTGTATGCTGGAATACTGCCAGCAGAAAACGGTTTCATCATCTATCGTGTTCCTGCCTCTGACATATAAATTATTTTCCGAAAGGGAAGGAACTGCCTCGCTCGAAATGCTGAAATCACCCTTATTGTGAAGGATTCCCGCGCCTCTGAGCTCATCGCTCATAGCGAGAACCCTGCCACAAAGCACGTTACGATATTGTACAAATTCTACGATTAACACAGAAAAACCTCCTTAAGCAGTGAGCACTGACTTACGCCAGCGCAGTAATTCGCCTGCCGTTTCAAACCTCGGTATAGAAACCGAGATACAAAAATCTTTGAGCAACCTCTGAGTTTCTCTGAGCAAAGCCTTTGTTGGCTTTCTGTAATACTTGCTCTCAGAGGCTTTTATACGATAAGCCTCGCCAGCATCCTCGATGAAAAACGGGTATTCCATGTAAGTACCTCCCCTTTTACCACACAAGCTGTATTCCTGCTGTGTTTATTCCGTAGTTTTCGCCCTTCTTGTATGCCGCAGGAAACCCTGCCTCATACGCTTCTTTGCAGTCCTGTTCGACGGTTGTGTCGTATCCACAACCGCAATAAACCGCTTTATCGACGGTCAAGGCTGCAACCATATTCGTTAAAACCCGACCGACTACTTGACCTTTATACAGCAGTTTCACAAATGCCATACGAAAAACCTCCCTTATATCACAGCCATAGCTGTGTGGTTTCTACCGTTCCAGCGGATAGAAACTGCCTTGTTTATCGTGTTTCCTGAGATTACCGTTCCGTCAGAAAACCTCGCGTTGTGATTTCCGCCGTGTGACGAGAAATACACCTTCATTGAGTCGCCAGAGCGGGATAAAATACCCCTTACTTTGCTCTTAAAAACCTTGTAGCTCATAATTTACCTCCTAGCTACACATCAAATTCTCCTTGCGGGGTTGCAACCGCTGCCATAAGACACCCGCATTACTCGCCAAAACGGCGGTTGCTCTGCGTTAGAAATTTCTGCAAGAAACGGTTACAATTTGTTTTATTTTTGCAACAGGCATATATTTAAAAACTTTAAACTTGCATTCTCTGTGAATTATGCCATTGTGTCGTTCACGAAGAAAAACCTCGACGTTGAAAATGCCTGGGCGAATGTCGATCTCGTTGAGATTGAAAACCTTGGACTTACGAATTGCCTCCATTATTGCGGTGCGTACTTCTTCCATATGAAGACCTCCTTTTTTTACACCCTGCGTTTATCTAATGCCTTAGCACCTATCTAGGTATGGTTTTAACTGTTCAAAACCATTGCCAATCCAGTGTGCGTGTTTATCAAAAATCAGCTCTCCGGTTTCGGCGTCAATAACCCATTCTATATGCGGGTCGCCGCATATGATATCTAGAATGTCCATAGGGCACTCAACCTCGCCAATGTCTGCAAATCTTGCGAGAACCGTGTTTGTGCTTTTCATGGTAAAACCTCCCGTGTTTGTGCCTTTCATGGTAAAACCTCCCGTTACCGTACTCTGCATTTATGCGGACTTGTAACCGCCGCTAGAAAACCCAACGGTTGCATTACAGGCGCCGACGGATTAAAAACCCGTCGGATTAAGGAGGGTTACTATGAATGTGGTTTTACCCACAGACCGCCGAAAACCCGGCGGTTTCGTCCTTTTAGGGACTCATCAGTGTGGGGATATAGGAATTAAAAACCCACGGGCGAAAACCCGTGGGAAATTCCGCATGAATTAGTTTTTCTTTGATATCTTAGCCTTTAAGCCGTAAGGATCGCCCGTTACGATATGGTGGCATACATCGAGGAGGATTTTATAAAATTCCTTGTGTGTAGCCGCTTTTATAACGCCGCTTCCCGCACGCTTTGATATACATTCCTGCATATAAGCGACATCGTGCGAAGTCGCCTTGTATTCCTCGCCTATCATGTCCGTTACAGCTCTTTGCAGAGTCTTTAATACCTGAGTGTTAGACAGCGGATTTTTGCCAAGGTCGATATCCTTTGCAATGGCATTTATTGTGTAGTACCCTTCGAGGTCTTTATACACCTCGTCCTTTACGCCGATTGCCTTGGCGACTCTAAGTGTAAGGCAGAAATTGATTTTCTGAAGGAGGTTCCTCCAGTTCTTATTCTTACCTATTCCGTCCTTTTTAAGGACTTCGAGGCTGTACTTATGCATTGCATCGAGGTCAACGGTTGTCGGCTTTTCCTCGACAATTCGTTTTGTTATCTTGGACTCTTTATCTGTGACATCTCTTGTCTTGAGATACACAACATCCTGACGCTTTACGGCTTCGAGCATAGCATCACCAGAGGCTTCGCATTCTTCGTAGAACAGGTGATTAGCCTGTACCTTGTAGTCGGCTAAGTCCTTATCGAGTGCGTCCTGTGTTGCCTTGATATCCTTAGCGGGTGTCTTTTCGTTGAGCATAAGCTCATTGTACTTCTGTACAAGCGCAACGATAGACGCTTTTCTCTTAGCGATTTCTTCCCTTCTTGTTTCAAGGGTTTTTCTTTCAGTGGTTGACATAGTGTTTTCTCCTTAAGTTTAGTATTTGAGCATTTAGCTCATAAGAAAACCCACTCAAATTTGCACCTGAGTGGGCTTGATTTATGAGTTAAAAGCCATAAGGCTTAAAATTCTGTCCATTCACGCTAGTTACAAGTTATCCGAACAGCTCACGCGGTTATTTTCTTGCATTCCTCGGAATGCAAGAACCTTCGGCAATATATCCCCTAGGGGACGCTTTACCTGTTCGCTGTACTTCATCGCTTGCTTTTACGCATAGCTCACATTTTTATACGATAGAGCCTTCGCAACCTTGTTTCACATCTAACAAGATAGAACTGTAAGGGTTTTCACAATCCGAACCATAGGCTTAATTCCTACGCACTTACCGACGCCTTCAATAGTGGAGGTCTCTGTCAATATCGGTTGACAGTCCGTTTTCGGCACCGCTCAAGGCGGTACCCTGTCGCTAGTACTCACTAGGTGGGGACGGCTACCGCTA
>UMGV01058470.1_pt1 | contig 53413 bp, 48 predicted proteins | sample 1965361 | NCBI WGS metagenome assembly UMGV01 (sample SAMEA4836081, study PRJEB28245) | human gut metagenome | biome: gut microbiome; material: fecal sample | place: Denmark | collected 2008
CACCCAAAAAGTTGCATTTATAAGTTGAACTCAAGATAAATGAAACGTTTAACATTGAAATAGTCTGAAGGATGAAGAAGTTTTTATGTTTGATCAGTCTTTTCCTTTTGGGAGTTACCCTTTACGCTTCTCCCATTACCGGCTTGCTGGAACGTATTGACAAAGGGGCGTCCCGTAAATTTGTCATTGAGCGCCTGAAGGGGGAAAAGGATTTCTTTGAATTGGATCAGAAGGGGAATAAAGTCGTGGTACGCGGTAACAACTATGTCAGCATTGCCACGGGTATCAACTGGTATCTGAAGTATTATGCCGGAATCAACCTGTCGTGGAATGGCATGCAGGCTGATCTTCCTGAGGTGTTGCCTCCAGTGCTGAAGAAGGAAAGACATGAAACGGATCTGAAGCTCCGTTATGATTTCAATTATTGTACGTTCTCCTACAGTATGGCTTTCTGGGACTGGAAACGATGGGAACAGGAAATCGACTGGATGGCACTTCATGGCATTAATCTGCCGCTTGCAATGGTTGGAACCGATGTGGTGTGGAAGAATGTGCTGGAGGAACTGGGTTACACACGCGAAGAAATCAATGCTTTCATTGCGGGCCCCGGTTTTCAGGCCTGGTGGCTGATGAATAATCTGGAAGGATGGGGCGGTCCCAATCCGGACAGCTGGTATGAACGTCAGGAAGAACTTCAGAAACGTATTCTGAAGCGTATGCGTGAATACGGCATTGAGCCGGTATTGCCCGGATATTCCGGAATGGTTCCTCACAATGCAAAGGACCGGTTGGGGCTGAATGTGGCGGATCCCGGCCGATGGAACGGTTATCCGCGTCCGGCTTTCCTGCAGCCTACTGATCCTCAGTTTGAACGGATTGCTGCTTTGTATTATCGGGAAATGACCCGTTTGTATGGTAAGGCTTCTTATTACAGCATGGATCCTTTCCATGAAGGTGGAAACACGTCGGGAGTGGATCTGGAAGCTGCGGGAAAGGCGATCTGGAAAGCGATGAAACAGGCCAATCCGCGTGCTGCATGGGTGGTGCAGGCCTGGGGAGCCAATCCGCGTCCGCAGATGATCCGGAACTTGCCTGCCGGTGATATGGTGGTATTGGATTTATTTTCGGAAAGCCGTCCTCAGTGGGGAGATCCGGCTTCTTCCTGGTACCGGAAAGAGGGCTTTGGGCAACACGACTGGCTGTTTTGCATGTTGCTGAACTATGGAGGCAATGTAGGTCTGCATGGGAAAATGGCTCATCTGATAGAGGAATTCTATAAAGCAAAGGACAGTTCGTTCGGAAAGACTTTGAAAGGTGTCGGTATGACCATGGAAGGTATAGAAAACAATCCGGTGATGTATGAACTGTTGTGCGAACTTCCCTGGAGAGAACAGCGTTTCTCAAAAGATGAATGGCTGGAAGGATATCTGAAAGCACGCTATGGAAAATCAGACAGTCAGGTATCACAGGCATGGATGCTGTTAAGTAACACCATTTATAATTGTCCGGCTGCTTCCACTCAGCAGGGAACACATGAATCCATTCTTTGCGCGAGGCCATCCTGGAAGGCTTATCAGGTATCCAGCTGGTCGGAAATGTCCGACTATTATGATCCGGCGGATGTGATCCGTGCTGCCGGTATGATGGTGGATGCTGCGGAACGTTTCCGGGGTAACAATAATTTTGAATACGATCTGGTGGACATTGTTCGGCAGGCTGTTGCTGAAAAAGGCCGTCTGATGTATCGGGTGCTGGTTGACGCTTATAAGGCTGGTGACCGGGAACTCTTTAAACTTTCATCCGACCGGTTCTTGCGTTTGATTTTAATGCAGGATCGTTTGCTGGCTACACGTCCGGAATTTAAGGTGGGACGCTGGCTGGAAAGTGCCCGTAACCTGGGTAGCACGGAGGAAGAAAAGGACTGGTATGAATGGAATGCCCGTGTACAGATAACGACTTGGGGAAACCGGGTTGCTGCAGATGATGGCGGTTTGCATGATTATGCTCACAGAGAATGGAACGGACTGTTGCGCGACTTCTATTATTTGCGCTGGAAGACTTGGCTGGATGAACAACTGAAGAGTTTTGAAGGCGGACAGCCCAAGGCAATTGACTTTTATGCACTGGAAGAACCGTGGACATTGAAACATAACTCGTATGCATCAGAAGCTGAAGGAAATCCGGTAGATATCGCTTGTGAAATTTACCGTGAAATCAAGCTTCCCTAACTTCTTTTTCTGAGGCCCTCGAGCTTTTTAAAAAACGTTTCGACGTTTGAAGGAAAAGGCCGAATTCTTTTCCCTTAAACGTCGAAGCGTTTTTTTTATGCCCTTGAAGTCTGTTTACAATGTTTCGGCAGGACTTTTGAAGAGAACCGGGGAAAGGTGAAAAAGAGTTTCTGACAGTTTTCCGGGAATGATGGGCGTTTTCAGAAAAGGGAAGCCTGAAAAGAAAAATCCGCGCTTGGGGAGCCTGTCACAGGTTCCAAGCGCGGATGCTTTTTAGATAGTTGGTCTCTCAAATAGTGTGTGTCTTGTAGCCAACGATAATAGATTTTAGGAAAATCAACGATTGGTTGAAGAATGTTGCCCCTTGGGGCATCCTTTCTTTTAGGCAGGTCAAAAGTAGTGCATTTTTTCGAATGTACAAAAGTTATGAACCATAATGTTGTGAATAAAATACGAGGCTTTTGGTAAAATACTGGTGTATAGCCTGCTGGAACGTGTGTCAACAACCTGTGAAAAACTGCCAGGTTATAAACAGGCTGTTGATAACTTTGGGAAGCCGTGTCTTCCGCATGCCGGTAAAATGTAAAATAAATACTAAAGTTTTCCACTTAACTCCGGTAAACTCAGGAAAAAGCATTACTTTTGCGAAGATTAATGATCATTATTTAGATATCAAAAAAATAAAAGAATGATGGAGCTTGATTTACTCACGGCTATATCACCTATTGACGGTCGATACAGGAGCAAAGCGGGAGCTTTGGCTGCCTATTTTTCAGAATACGCATTGATCAAATATCGTGTGCGTGTGGAAATTGAATATTTCATTACGTTGTGTGAACTGCCTTTGCCCCAGTTGAAAGGACTGGATGCATCACGCTTTGATTCACTTCGTGATATTTACCGGAACTTCTCAGAAGCTGATGCGGGACGTATCAAGGAAATTGAGAGTGTAACCAATCACGACGTGAAGGCTGTTGAGTATTTCATCAAGGAACAGTTTGACAAGTTGGGTGGCCTGGAGGAATACAAGGAGTTCATTCACTTCGGCCTGACTTCACAGGATATCAACAATACTTCTGTTCCCTTGTCAATCAAGGATGCACTGGATGAAGTATATTATCCGCAGATCCAGAAGCTGATCGATCAGCTGAATGCGTATGCAGAAGAATGGAAGAATATTCCGATGCTGGCAAAGACTCACGGTCAGCCGGCTTCTCCTACCCGCCTGGGAAAAGAAATCAAGGTGTTTGCCTATCGTCTGGAACGTCAGCTGGCTGTATTGAAGGCTTGTCCGATCACTGCTAAGTTTGGTGGTGCAACCGGTAACTACAATGCCCACCATGTGGCTTATCCGGAATATGACTGGAAGGCATTCGGTAATCGTTTTGTCGCAGAAAAACTGGGACTGGAACGTGAAGAATACACTACTCAGATTTCAAATTATGACAATCTGGGCGCTATCTTTGATGCCATGAAGCGTATCAATACGATTATGATTGATATGAACCGTGACTTCTGGCAGTATATCTCTATGGAATACTTCAAGCAAAAGATCAAAGCGGGTGAGGTTGGATCAAGTGCAATGCCTCATAAGGTAAACCCCATTGACTTTGAAAATGCTGAAGGAAATCTGGGCATGGCGAATGCCGTGTTGGAACATTTGTCAACCAAGCTTCCGGTTTCACGTCTGCAGCGTGACCTGACTGACTCTACAGTTCTGCGTAATATCGGTGTTCCGTTCGGACATACGGTTATTGCTATTCAGAGCTCTCTGAAAGGACTGGGCAAGCTGTTGCTGAACGAATCCAAGATCTATCAGGATCTGGACAACTGCTGGAGTGTTGTGGCTGAGGCTATTCAGACTATTTTGCGTCGTGAAGCCTATCCGCATCCGTATGAAGCATTGAAAGCTTTGACACGTACCAACCAGGCTATCAATGAAGCTTCCATCAAAGATTTTATCGAAACATTGAACGTAAGCGAAGAAATAAAGAAAGAACTGCGGGCAATCACTCCGCACAACTATACAGGTTTATAAGAAGATCACCCGAGAGGGTAATTATTAATTTATAGCATTTTTAAGAACATGACTACAGACAAAGAAAACAGACTGGACGGAGAAAACACCCAGTCAGGCCGTGATGGTTACAAGTCCTATAACAAGGAAGGGTATAACAGATACAATCGAAACGAAGGCAGAAGCTATGGACGTCGTTCGTATGGCAGCAACCGGGAAGGTGGCGAACGCCCGTACCGTTCCTCTTACAATCCCCGTTTTAACGGAAATAATGGAGAGGATCGTCCACAGCGCAGTTATGGAAATCATTCTCAGCAGCGCAGTTATGGAAACAGACAGGGATATAACAGCAATACGAATCGTCCCTCGCGTCCTTCCTATGCGCCGCGCTATAACAATAATGAAGGAGGTGAGCAGCGCCCGTATCGTCCGCGTTACAATAATAACGAGGGAGGTGAACAGCGCTCGTTCCGTCCGCGTTACAACAACGGTCAGCAGCAGGGCGGCGGTTATAATCGTCCGCAAGGTGGAGGATTCCGCCCGCGTACCGCAGGATACAATCCGAATGCGAAGTATAGCATGAAGAAGCAGATCGAGTACAAGGATATCCTGACCGATCCGAATGAACCGATCCGTCTGAACAAGTTCCTGGCCAACGCAGGTGTTTGTTCTCGTCGTGAGGCTGATGAATTTATCACAGCAGGCGTAGTTTCCGTTAATGGTGAGGTGGTTACCGAACTGGGAACAAAGGTGAAACGTACGGATGAAGTCAAGTTCCACGATCAGCCGGTAAATATCGAACGTAAAGTTTACGTATTGCTGAATAAGCCGAAAGATTGTGTGACTACTTCTGATGATCCTCAGGAACGTAAGACCGTGATGGACTTTGTGAAAGGTGCCTGCAAGGAACGTATTTATCCGGTAGGTCGTCTGGACCGGAACACAACTGGTGTGCTGTTGCTTACCAATGACGGTGATCTGGCTTCTAAGCTGACTCATCCGAAGTTCCTGAAGAAGAAGATTTACCATGTATATTGTGATAAAAATGTAACGAAGGCTGATTTGGATCAGATCGTACAGGGCATTACTCTGGATGACGGAGAAATTCATGCAGATGCAGTCAGCTATGCTTCAGATACAGACAAGTCGCAGGTAGGTATTGAGATCCATTCTGGTAAAAACCGAATTGTCCGTCGTATTTTTGAGTCACTGGGCTATCGGGTAATTAAGCTGGATCGTGTTTATTTTGCCGGACTGACCAAGAAAGGTCTGCGTCGTGGAGACTGGCGTTATCTGACAGAAATGGAAGTAAACATGCTTCGCATGGGTTCTTTTGAATAAGATAATATATAATAAGGTGTGCCGAAGGTTGGAAAAGCTTGAAAAAAAGCAGAGGCTGAAGGCCGCCTTTTTAAATTTGAATAAAACAAGATAAAAATGGAAACAATTCGTAGAACAAAGATCGTAGACCTGCTGAAGCGTCGTGACTTCGGTGTGATGGTCAATGTAAAGGGATGGGTACGTACCCGTCGCGGTAGTAAGCAGGTAAGTTTTATCGCCTTGAATGACGGTTCTACTATAAATAATGTGCAAGTGGTGGTTGATCTGGCAAACTTCGATGAAGAAATGTTGAAACAGATCACGACAGGAGCTTGTATCAGCGTCAATGGAGAGCTGGTTGAGTCGGTTGGTGCCGGACAGGCATGCGAAATCCAGGCTCGTGAAATTGAAGTACTGGGAACATGCGATAATACTTATCCTTTGCAGAAGAAAGGACACTCTATGGAATTCTTGCGCGAGATTGCTCACCTGCGTCCGCGTACGAATACTTTCGGAGCTGTGTTCCGTATTCGTCACAATATGGCCATTGCTATCCACAAGTTCTTCCATGAACGTGGCTTCTTCTATTTCCATACTCCGCTGATCACGGCTTCTGACTGTGAAGGTGCCGGACAGATGTTCCAGGTTACTACTATGAACCTGTATGATCTGAAGAAGGACGAAAATGGTTCTATTATTTATGACAATGACTTCTTCGGCAAGCAGGCCAGCCTGACAGTTTCCGGTCAGTTGGAAGGTGAGCTGGCTGCAACAGCATTGGGCGCCATTTATACATTTGGTCCTACGTTCCGTGCAGAAAACTCCAATACACCGCGTCACCTGGCTGAGTTCTGGATGATTGAACCGGAAGTAGCTTTCAATGATATCAATGACAACATGGATCTGGCAGAAGAGTTCATCAAGTACTGTGTACAGTGGGCTTTGGATAACTGCTACGATGATGTGAAGTTCCTGAACGATATGTTCGACAAGGGATTGATCGAACGTTTGCAGGGAGTGTTGAAGGAAGAATTTGTACGTTTGCCTTATACGGAAGGTATCAAGATCCTGGAAGATGCCGTTGCTCATGGCCACAAGTTTGAATTCCCTGTATATTGGGGTGTGGATCTTGCTTCAGAGCATGAACGCTATCTGGTGGAAGAACATTTCAAACGTCCTGTAATTCTGACTGATTATCCGAAAGAAATCAAGGCATTCTATATGAAGCAGAATGAGGACGGAAAGACTGTTCGTGCAATGGATGTCCTGTTCCCGAAGATTGGAGAGATTATCGGAGGTTCGGAACGTGAAGCTGATTATGACAAACTGCTTACCCGTATTCAGGAATTGCATATACCGATGAAGGATATGTGGTGGTATCTGGATACCCGTAAATATGGTTCTTGTCCTCATTCCGGTTTCGGATTGGGCTTTGAACGTCTGCTGTTGTTCGTAACAGGTATGGCAAACATCCGTGATGTTATTCCGTTCCCGCGTACACCGCATAACGCAGAATTCTAATATTCGTAAATAAAAGATCCGGAAGACTGGAGCAGGCAGTTTACTGCTACTTGAGCTTTCCGGATTTCTTTTTGTACATCTGTAAGTCAAACGAAAAAAACTTTAAAAAAAAGAGAGAAAAGACTATGCATTTTTAAATAATTTTTCTATTTTTGTAGAAAACCTATTACAATAACTTTAATCGATAATGTTATGGGAATGCGCAGAATTTTCTTTTTAGTTGTAATGTCATTAGTGGCTTTCGGCAGTTCGATAGCCCAGTCTGCAAAAGAAAAAGCTCCGGTAGATCTCCGGGGAGTATGGCAAATGTGTTTTTATCGTTCTGATGCCCCAGGCGTAGCTGGTCAGCTTAAAACCAGCAATTCCTTGAAGATCCTTTCTGATGACGGGAAATTTACCAATCTGGTCATGATGCCTCAAGGTGCCATTATCATAGGTGAAGGTACGTATGAGCAGACTTCAGGAGATTCTTACACGGAAATGGTTGAAAAGAACTTGCATCTTCCTCAATTGGTCGGACAGAAGAATGTGCTGAAGTTTGAATTGAAAGGAGGAGATGTCATGATCCTGAAATATTTCCTGAAAGAAGATATTAACGGTAACCGTATCGATTCCTGGGTTACGGAAACCTGGAAACGTGTAACGATGCCTTCTAAATATCCGGAAAATATCATTCGATAGATTCATATAAAAACAGAAAGCGTTGGCTTTTCTGTAATGAACAGAACTGATTTGTGGCGGATGCTGTTTCATGAATTCCTTTCTTTACCCGTTGCGGGGAGAAGGAATACGGTTGGAACAGCATCCGTTTTTTATGGTTGCTTGTTTGAGCTATCTGTTAGCTGGTTAGGAGATATTTTGCTAATAAAAAAACACTTAAAACTTTTGCTGGTTTAAAGAAAAGCCGTACCTTTGCAAGCCGATTATTATCAAATAGTGATAAATTTAAATTCCGAGTGCTTTATTCTTCTTTGTCCGGGAAGGTGAGGCATGAAGAAAATTGTTTTTAGTAGTAACATTTAAAAAGATTTTAAGAGTGGATACTTTAAGTTACAAGACCATTTCTGCAAACAAGGAAACTGCGACAAAAGAATGGGTCGTAGTTGATGCTACCGATCAGGTTGTAGGCCGTCTCGGTGCGAAAGTTGCGAAACTGTTGAGAGGTAAGTACAAACCGAACTTTACTCCTCACGTAGATTGCGGTGATAATGTAATTATTATCAATGCTGACAAAGTTAAGTTCACTGGTAACAAGTGGAACGATAAGGTTTATCTGAGCTATACGGGTTATCCGGGTGGACAGCGTGAAATCACTCCGGCTCGTTTGATGGCTAAACCTAACGGAGCTGAAAAGCTGATGAAGAAAGTAGTAAAAGGTATGCTTCCGAAGAACCGTCTGGGAGCTAAATTGCTGGGCAATCTGTATGTTTACGCAGGAAGCGAACACAAACATGAAGCTCAGACTCCGAAAGTAATTGATATTAACACACTTAAATAATAAAGAATGGAAGTAGTAAATGCATTAGGCAGACGTAAACGCGCGATTGCACGTGTGTTCGTAAGCGAAGGTACAGGAAAGATTACTATTAACAAGAGAGACCTTGCACAGTACTTTCCATCAACTATTCTGCAGTATGTTGTTAAGCAGCCTCTGACTAAGTTGGAAGTGGCAGAAAAATATGATATCCAGGTAAATTTGTGCGGTGGTGGCTTTACTGGTCAGTCTCAGGCTCTGCGCTTGGCTATTGCTCGTGCACTGGTTAAGATCAATCCGGAAGACAAGAAGGCACTGCGTTCTGAAGGCTTCATGACTCGTGATTCTCGTTCTGTTGAACGTAAGAAACCGGGACGTCCGAAAGCTCGTCGTAGATTCCAGTTCAGTAAGCGTTAAGAGTTGGTGGAATGTTGGATCGGACAAGTTGCTTAAATTCTTTCAACTTTTCACTGTTCAACTCTCAACTGAAAAAGCGTTTAGTATCTAAACTTTCGGGATTTTCCCCCTCTGTAGAATTTACGGAGAAACTACCCGATTGTTGGTTCAATTAACAAAAAAGAAAGTAAACGATTTAAAGATTAAAACAATGTCAAGAGTAAATTTTGATACATTATTGGAGGCTGGTTGCCACTTCGGACACCTTAAAAGAAAGTGGAACCCTGCAATGGCTCCTTATATTTTCATGGAACGCAACGGTATTCATATCATCGATTTGAATAAAACTGTTGTAAAAGTAGACGAAGCTGCTGAAGCTTTGAAGCAAATTGCAAAATCAGGTAAGAAAGTCCTGTTCGTTGCTACTAAGAAACAAGCTAAACAGGTTGTAGCTGAGAAAGCTGCTTCTGTAAATATGCCTTATGTAATCGAGCGTTGGCCGGGTGGTATGTTGACTAACTTCCCGACTATCCGTAAGGCTGTGAAGAAAATGGCTACTATCGATAAACTGACTAACGATGGTACTTATTCTAACTTGTCTAAGAGAGAAATCCTGCAGATCTCTCGTCAGCGTGCTAAATTGGAAAAGAACCTGGGTTCTATCGCTGAACTGACTCGTCTTCCGTCTGCACTGTTCGTAGTAGACGTTTTGAAGGAAAACATCGCAGTTCGTGAAGCTAACCGTCTGGGTATTCCTGTATTTGCTATCGTAGATACAAACTCTGATCCTACAAACGTTGACTTCGTAATTCCGGCAAACGATGATGCTACTAAGTCTGTAGAAGTAATTCTGGATGCTTGCTGCGCTGCTATGGCTGAAGGTCTGGAAGAAAGAAAAGCAGAAAAGGTAGATATGGAAGCTGCTGGTGAAAACGCTCCGAAGGCTGGCAAGAAGAAAGCTACCAAGGCTCGCATGGATAAGGCTGAAGAAGATGCCATCAATGCTGCTAAGGCTGCCGCTTTCATGGGTAAAGACGACGAAGAAGCTTAATATACTTTAAGTTGAGAGTTGAGAGTTGAAAGTTGAGAGTTACTATAAAAGCAATTCTCAACTCTCTGTTCTCAGCTCTCATTTGCTTTAAATAGACTTATTTATTAACTCAAATAAAAAAGAGATTACTATGGCTGTAAGTATGGCTGATATCACCAAGCTTCGTAAAATGACTGGAGCTGGTATGATGGACTGTAAAAACGCTTTGACTGAATCAGAAGGCGATTTCGACAAAGCAGTAGAAATTATCCGTAAAAAAGGACAGGCAGTAGCTGCAAAACGTTCTGACCGTGAAACTTCAGAAGGTTGTGTATTGGCTAAGTCTACTGGTGACTATGCTGCAATGATCGCTTTGAAGTGTGAAACTGACTTCGTTGCAAAGAATGCAGATTTCGTAGCACTGACTCAGGCTATTCTGGATGCTGCTATCGCAAATAAGTGCCAGACTATCGACGAAATCAAGGCTTTGCCGATGGGTAGCGGTACGATTGCTGATGCAATTGTTGAACGTAGTGGTATCACCGGTGAAAAGACTGAACTGGATGGTTTCAACTTCGTTTCTGGTCCTTGCACTGCTGTATATAACCACATGAACAAGAATCAGCTTTGTACAATCGTTGCTTTCAACAAAGTTTGCGATGAAAAGATTGCTCATGAAATCTGTATGCAGATTGCAGCTATGAACCCGATCGCTATTGATGAAGCTGGTGTTCCTGAAGCTGTAAAGCAGGAAGAAATCAATGTTGCTATTGAAAAGACTAAAGCTGAACAGGTACAGAAAGCTGTTGAAGCTGCTTTGAAGAAAGCTGGTATCAATCCTGCTCACGTAGATAGCGAAGAGCACATGGAAAGCAACATGGCTAAGGGATGGATTACAGCTGAAGACGTAGCTAAAGCAAAAGAAATCAAGACTACTGTTGCTGCTGAAAAGGCTGCAAACTTGCCTCAGGCTATGATCGAAAACATCGCTAAAGGCCGTCTGGGTAAATTCTTGAAAGAAGTTTGTCTGTTGAATCAGGAAAGCATCATGGATCCGAAGAAGACCGTTGCTGAAGTACTGAAAGCTGCTGATGCAGAACTGACAGTTGCTGACTTCAAACGTTTCACACTGCGTGCTGAATAATTTATTCTTCACATAAAAGAAAGCCGGACAGAGAGCTGATCTCTAGTCCGGCTTTTTAATTGATATATTATCTTCTTTAATCCAGTGCTGCCCTGTACTGCTTGGGAGAGACTCCCAGATAGCGTTTTACATATTTCCCAAAGAAAGATATGTTGGGAAAATCCAGTTCATTGGCAATTTCCTTGATACTCTTTCTGCTTCTTTTTAACTGATATTCGATATCCTTTACTACATATTGATTGATAAGTTCCGAGGCTGTCTTCTCACTTATTTCTTTGCAGATGGCAGACAGATATTTGGGACTTACGGCTAATTTGTCCGCGTAGTAAGTGACTGAACGTTTTTTGGGATAAGAAGAGGAGAGCTGTGCAATGAATGAATTGAACAGCTTTTCCCCTGAAGTATAGGACGGAGACGTTACCTTTATATATCTTTCCATCGTGTCATGGAATTCATACATAAAAGCCTGTAGCAGGGAATTGATCAGTTCCTTCTGATGTTTGCAAGGAGGAGCTGTCAGTTTGGAGCGTAACAGATCATAGTATTGTTGAAAGAGAATGGCTTCCCGGGGTACCAGAGGAATGATGGGATGTTTCTCTATAAATAGTTTTGCATCCCAACTTTCTGCACTGAGAACTCCGATTTGTCTGACGTATTCAGGCGAAAGACAGAATCCGCAACATTTAAAATCTACACTGATCATTCCCCGCTCCAGAATGATGTTGGGGTGGCAGATCAGCAAATCATTTTCTTTGACTTCATATTGCTGGTCGTCAATATAGACAGAACCTTTTCCTTGCTGACAAAGCAAAGCAATGAAAGCCTCAATGCGTGCTGTATAATCCTGATTCAGGTTATGGATATCTTCCACGATCGCCAGGCGGTCATCCTGATAGAGGGTGATTTGTTCCATGATTTCCGGACATTCTTGATTTCCAAAAAATACGGCTTTTTCTTCTTCTGTTGTAGATCTTTGGTTCTTTTTCATCATATAAAGTCTGTTTGGAATAGGGATATTCCCGTGTTTTGACATTGCAAATTAACGGAATATCTTTCAATCTGTGGTGATGGATATTTCCCAATAAGTGTTCTAATTGTTCGATTCGCTGCTGCTTTAGAAAAATGGAACACTTCCTTGGCCGAATGGAGTGCTGACAATTTCCTGGAAAAGATTTCCTTTGCCGCGAAAAAAAAGGATTTTGTATGAAAAAGACTGGAAATGTAGTTGTATTGCCACTTACATTGTGCTTATTGGGATGCAGTGGTGAGAAAAATCAGGAAAAACCGGTAGAGCCGGTTAGGGTAAAAGTGATGGAAGTGAATTCTTCTGAAGCGGAGGTTGTCCACCGTTTCTCAGGAACGATAGAAGAAGGAACAGGTTCATCGCTCAGTTTTGCCGTCATGGGTACTGTCAAAAGGTTACACGTGGGACTGGGGGATCGTGTAACTTCCGGTCAATTAATTGCAGAACTTGATCCTTTGTCCATGCAAAGTTCCTATGAAGCTGCGAAGGCTTCGCTGGAACAGGCAGAAGATGCTTATTCCCGTATGAAAGAACTGCATGACAAAGGAAGCCTGCCAGAAATTCAATGGGTAGAGGTACAAAGTAAGTTGCGTCAGGCCCGTTCAATGGAGGAAATTGCCAGCAAGAACCTGAAAGATACCCGTCTGTATGCTCCGTTTTCCGGAGTGATTGCAGAAAAGAATGTAGAAGCTGGTCAGAATGTAGCTCCGGGTGTTCCGGTTGTCAAGCTGGTTTCTCTCAGTGGACTGAAGGTACGGATCTCTGTACCTGAAACAGAAGTCGGTCATGTTGCTTTGGGACAAGAGGTGGAAATCATTGTTCCGGCCTTGAACGGAAAGCGCTATACAGGACGGATTGCAGAGAAAGGTATTGTGGCCAATGCTCTGTCACGTGCATATGATGTCAAGATACAACTCCTTGAAGCCGATAAAGAACTTATGCCCGGGATGGTTACAGAAGTGAGACTGGACAGTCAGAAAGCCGGAATTTTGTGTGTCATTCCGGCGCATATTGTTCAGATTGATGAAAAGAACCGCTCGTTTGTATGGGTAGATGACAACGGCAAGGCAAAGAAGCGTGTGATTACCTGTGGTGACTTTACGGCCGAAGGCGTAACGGTGGTGGAAGGACTGCATCAGGGTGACCGGATCATTGTGGAAGGCCAGCAGAAGGTATGTAATGATACAAAATTGTCAGACATTTCATTGTAAAAGGTTTGGATTATGGAAAAGAAAAAACGAAGTGCAGTGGAGTGGGCCATGCATTACCGGCAGATTGTGATTCTGGTGGTGTGCTGTCTGGTTGCTTTTGGTATTTATAGTCTTCCGCAGATGCGTAAAAATGAGTTCCCGGATTTTACGATCCGTCAGGGAGTCGTAGTGGCAGTGGCACCGGGAAATACGGCGGAAGAGATGGTAGAACAGGTTACCAAGCCCCTGGAAAACTATATATTCAGTTACAAAGAGGTCAAGAAAGGAAAAACGTTCTCGAAAAGCCGTGACGGAATTGTCTATATTCAGGTGGAGCTGAATGACGATCTGAACAATAAAGATGAGTTCTGGAGCAAGTTCAAGCACGGAGTACAGACGTTCAAGGCTCAGTTGCCTTCGAATGTACTGGCCGTTCAGGTCATGGATGATTTCGGGGATACCTCCGCTCTTCTGATTACCATGGAGAGCGAAGACAAAACCTATCGGGAACTGAATGACTATATGGATGATTTGCAGGACCGTTTGCGCCGTATTCCGAGTGTAGGCCGTATGACGGTCAGTGGCGTACAGAAAGAACAGATTTCCGTATATTTGGATAATGCGCGCCTGTCCCGGTATGGTTTGAATGACCAGACGCTGGCGGCATCTCTGTTTGCCAAAGGCTTTACGACTACCGGTGGCCGGGTCCGTACAGATGTATATATGCAGCCGGTCTATGTAGCCAGATCGCTCAATACGGTATATGATGTACAGCAGCTGATTGTCTATACTGATCCGCAAGGGCGCAATGTCCGGTTGAAAGATGTAGCACGGGTAGTCCGTGAATATCCGGAACCGGAAAGCTATATTTCCAATAATGGCAAGAAGTGTATCATGCTCAGCGTCGAGATGAAGAAAGGTCAGAACATTGTGAAGATGGGAGAGGATATCAATGAGGTTTTGACCGATTTTCAGCAGACTTTGCCTTCGGAAGTAAGCATTTTCCGTATAACCGACCAAAGCAAGGTCGTTGATGACAGTGTAACCAACTTCCTGCATGAGCTGGTGATTGCCATTGTCGCGGTAATTATTGTCGTGATGCTGTTGTTGCCCATGCGGGTTGCTTTGGTGGCAGCTTCCACAATTCCGATTACCATATTCATTTCACTGGGCCTGTTCCATGCTTTCGGGCTGGAACTGAATACCGTAACCCTGGCTGCATTGATTGTGACACTGGGCATGATTGTTGATAACTCTATCGTGATCATCGACTGCTATCTGGAGAAGATCGGAGAAGGAGTATCGCGCTGGCATGCTTCCATTGAGAGTACACAGCATTTCTTCAAATCCATCTTCTCGGCTACGATGGCCATCAGTATTACCTTCTTCCCCTTCCTGATCACTACTTCGGGTATGATCCATGACTTCCTGTTGAGTTTCCCATGGGCCATTACACTGATTCTGGCTATTTCGCTGGTTGTAGCCACTCTGCTGGTTCCTTTCATGCAGTTCTACTTTATCCGCAAGCCGATTCGCCAGAAGATGCGTCCCGACGGAAAGCCGGCATTTTCTTTCCTGAATATGCTGCAAGTCTATTATGACCGCTTGCTGGCCTTTTGTTTCCGCTGGCCGAAGGCTACACTGGCAACAGGGATTCTGTCGATTGTATTGGGAGCCTTTCTGCTGGGTAAATTGCCGCAACAGCTGATGCCGTATGCCGACCGGAATCAGTTTGCCGTAGAAATTTACCTGCCTACCGGTGCTTCTGTCAACCGGACTGCTGAGGTTGCCGACAGCCTGGAGCATATTCTTCGCCGGGATCCGAGAGTCGTATCCGTAGCTTCCTTCAAGGGATGTGCTTCACCGCGTTTCCAGACTACATATGCTCCTCAGATTGCAGGAACCAATTATGCACAGTTCATTGTCAATACGACGGGAATCAAGGAAACGGTGGAATTGCTGGAAGAGTATGCTCCCCGGTACAATGATTATTTCCCGGATGCCAGAGTACGGTTCAAGCAGCTGAGTTACAGTGAGGCCGTTTATCCGGTGGAAGTCCGGTTGAGCGGCGAGAGTCTGGATTCCATTCGGGTAGCAGTAGATACGATTGAATCAATTCTTCGCGGAATGCCGGAACTGGTTACGGTTCAGAGTGATCTGAGTGATCCGTTGCAGGCTGCGGAAATCCGCCTGAAGGAAGACGACGCAAGCCGCCTGGGCATCAGCAACATACAGGTTGAAACAGCCCTTGCTCTCCGTTATGGCAGCGGAATACCGGTCGCCAGTGTGTGGGAAGGCGATGACAATATTCCGGTATCCATCAAGAGCGAAACTTCTGATCATGCCACTAATGAAGACCTGATGAATGAACTGATTCCGGTTGCCGGAGGACTTTCATGCGTTCCTTTGCGGCAAGTTGCTGAGATTGTTCCGGTATGGAAGGTTGGACAGATTGTTCGTCGCAACGGTATTCTGACAGCTACCGTGCAGGCTGACCTGCAGCGTGGAGAGAATGGAATGGCGGTTGTTGAAAAGGTTCAGCAGCAGCTGGATGGACTTTCTTTGCCTCAGGGCGTACAGCTGGCCTATGGAGGAGATCTGGAAGACAGTGCGGATAAGATGCCGCCGGTAATGAACGGACTGATGGTGGCAGCCCTTGTGATTTTCTTTATTCTGGTGCTTCATTTCCATCGGGTCAATATCGCAACGCTGATCTTCCTGAGCATGGCTCTTTGCCTGTTCGGTACGGCTGCGGGTATTCTGATTCAGGGAGTGGAATTCAGTATTACCTGTGTACTGGGTATTGTCAGTCTGATGGGAATCATTGTCCGTAACGGAATTATCATGATCGATTATGCAGAGGAACTGCGTGAAACGGAAAGAATGCATGTACGTGAGGCCATCTGGCATTCGGCCAGCCGGCGTATGCGGCCTATCTTCCTGACTTCGGCTGCTGCTTCCATGGGAGTAATCCCGATGATTCTGGGCAAGAGCGGACTCTGGATGCCGATGGGAACGGTGATCTGTTACGGTACGCTGATCACGATGATTTTCCTGCTGACCGTACTTCCGGTTGCTTATCTGCTGCTTTTCAGCGGTTCCACCGAAAAGCGCAAGCGTGTGAATGCTTTGGAGAAACAATGATTGTATACCTGTATGTTCAACTAACAACAACGATTATGAAACTCAAATCGAAATATACATTTCTGCTGGTTCTTGCCGGAATGTGTCAGATGCCTTTACAGGCCCAGCAGACGTACTCACTGGAAGATTGTATCCGGGAATCCTTGATAAATAATGTCCGGATGAAGAATGCAGCCAATGACCTGAAGGCTGCCCAAGAAACCCGGAGCGAGGCTTTTACCCGCTATTTCCCTTCGGTAAGTGCCGCAGGAAGCGGATTTATTGCTGACAAAGGTTTGCTGCAGATGTCACTTTCACCCGAGATGGAGATGTCGATGATGAAGAATGGAGTCATCGGAGGTGTATCGGCTACCCTGCCTTTGTTTACCGGCGGACAGCTGGTAAACGGTAATAAACTGGCGAAAACCGGAATAGAAGCCGGCCGTCTCCAGCTTCGCCGTTCGGAAAATGAGGTAACGCTTACGGTGGAGAATTATTTCTGGCAGGTAGTCATGCTGGAAGAAAAGCTGCATACTTTGCAGACGGTGGAAGAACAGTTGGCCGGTATAGCCAAGGATGCCGAGGCTGCCGTGAAGGCAGGTGTCAGCAACCGGAATGACTTGCTTCAGGTGCAGCTGCGCCGTAACGAAACGAAGAGTGGCCGTATCAATCTGGAAAATAGTCTGGCTCTTGCCCGGAATCTGCTGGCCCAGTATATCGGTCATCCTGTCGACAGCATCCGTTTATCGGTCAGTCTGGATGGTTCTGTTCCGGAGAATCCGGAGGCACTCCGGACTGATCACCAGGCTTCCTTGCCGTTGACTCCGGAATACGGCCTGCTTCAGCAACAGGTAAAGTCCGGCCGTCTTCAGTACAAGATGGCGGTCGGCAAGAATCTTCCTACGATAGCAATCGGAGGCGGTTATTTCTATGAAAATCTGATGGATAAGGATCATTCATTCTGGATGGGCTTTGCCACGGTATCTGTCCCTCTTTCGGGATGGTGGGGCGGTTCGCACAATATGAAGAAACAGAAGTTGCAATGGCAGAATGCCGAAAATCAGCTGACGGACCAGAGTGAACGCCTGATTATCCGGATGGAACAGGCCTGGAATGATTTGAATAACGCTTATCAACAGGTGAAGATTGCCTGCGAATCCATAGAACAGGCTACGGAAAACCTGCGTCTGAATACTGATTATTACACGGCGGGGACTTGTACGATGAGTGATTTGCTGGAAGCCCAGACTCTTTATCGCCAGAGTCGTGACCAGTATGTGGATGCTTATTCCCAGTATGAAGTCAAGAAGCGTGAATATCTTCAGGCTACAGGACGATAAAATGAGAGGGGAAATATGCTTGTTGTTAGGCTTGAAACTAGGCTAGTTCTCGAATATTATCTTTCAGTAAGTTTTGTTTCCCTCTTTTTGTTGTTTTTTGACTTTTTCTGTTACTCTTTTGTAGGAAACGCTTAAATTACTTAATATAGTTATGAATGCGACAATAACTCATTTATATCGATCTGCTAGAATATAGTTCTGTTTAGAATGTAATTTGATGGATACTTGAATGCCTGTAATCGGAACAGTTGTATATTCAATAATGGAGAAAGTATGTGGAAGGACGATATAGAAAAGTTAGATATAGATATCTATGAGGTATTAATATAAGTTTAGGAGTTCCTATCTTTACAGTAAGTCTTTATTGGCATATTGTAATTAATGATTAATTGATCTATTTTCTTGTATGAGTTGGAACTCTGTTTATAAATTTGTAAAATGGGAGCAAAATCAGATTTAAGTTTTTCTTAGATTGGGATTCAGAGCAGATGATTGCTATTGTACTTGTAGTTATTGTTGTGATACTTGTTGGGCATGTTTTATGTACAAATTTATATACCATCTTCTTTGCGTAAGCAAGAAGATGGTAATCTACATAAAGGGTGTGGAACTTTCCAATAGGACTTCTAATAGCGAATTATTTGATAAAATCCTTTTTTAGAAAAAAATAGTCATGTTATAGAGTCTAATTTGTTTATACCCTATGATCTCAGAGAAGATAATCAATGAAAACTTAAATAAATTATTCTAATAATGAGGATATTTTTTTCTTTATGTTTAACTTTATAAGATCTTCTTTCTCTAATTCTAATTCTAATACTATTTTTGCTTTATTGATACATTTGTCGTGAATATGAGGCTTATCAAAATCTATCTGATTTTTCTTTATAGAATAAAGTTGTGCAAAATCGTAGTCTAAAGCCACAGATACGTTATATAAAGTATCTGTATCTATACTTTTTCTTCCCAGCATATAGTCAACACTTTGTGGTCTAATATTTAATCTACGGGCAAGTTCGGCCTTTGATACATTTTTTTCAGACATAACTTCTGATATCATTTCACCTATATAGATATTACTTTTTTCCATAATAGTAAAAATAGATGTTTTTTTTTACTTAGAACTACTTTGGAAATCCTATTATATCTGATATAATTAATCTTTTTGTCCTAATTTATTTGTTTTATCAGATATATTTTGATATTTTTGCACTAATTCTTTTTATAAGAATTTAGCATATTTTGATACACATATAAGTGTAATCTTAAAATTGATACGTGTGAAAATAAGAGAATAAACCTTTTAAATCAACAGTTATGAACAAATTTTTTATTATTATGTGTAGCTTTTGTCTACTAGTAAGTTTGGGATTTTCTTCATGTGGTGGATCAAAAATTGCTGTCGCTTCTTATCCGGAATATACTGGAGAAGGAAATACAGGAACAAAAAAAGTAAGCAAAGTAAAAGAGGAAATTGATGAATGTGAAGAATTGTCTTTAAATGCTCCTGCAGGAGAATTGAGAGCTTATGCATCTGCAGTTGACGAAGATCGAGATTTTGCACGTCAACAAGCTGTTATGTTTGCAAAAGCACAATTGGTCTCAGATATTGAAGCTTTGGTGCTGAATGTGATGAAAGGCTATCGAGGAAAAACTAAAAAAGATGGTGTAAGCACTAGTTCTGCAGATATAAAGCAAGATGTAGGTTTAATGGCGGAAAATGTGGTTGAAGGTTGTACTGTCGTATGTTCTAATAGATATGCTTTATCTGATGGAACTTATGAGTGTTCTGTTTGTATATCAATAGCTTCACCAGATGTGGAGAAAGTAGCTGGAGTTGCAACTCTTACAGAAGATGAGAAATTGGGAGTTGAATTTGAGGCAGAAAAATTCAGAGATAGTTATAAGGAAGAGTTGGAGAAATTCCGTGCTCAAAAACTGAAAAAATAAGATGCAGATGAATCCTAAATTTATTTTACTAATATTATTGTTTTTATGTTGCTGCACTTTAGAGGTTATCGCTCAAACAGCTTCTGATAAAATGAAGCCTCGCTGGATAACTTCCACATTGCCGAAAAATATTTCGCCATCCTATACATTTATTAGTGCATCTGGTACCGGTATTTCATTAGAAGAGGCAAGACAAAGAACCTTTGTTAACCTGACCACAAAGCTGGAACATGAAAGAGGTATTAAGGTAAGTAGCTCTGTGAAAGTTCAAAGCAATAGTCAGCGTGTAAACGGCAGAAGAAATCAGCAAACTAATCAGACATTTCAAATGGAATGTACGGAAGATGGTAAAAACATAACTCTTAATACTCGTGTAATTGATGAATATTGGGAAAGAGCAAGCAATGGTTCTTTTACGTGTTACGTTCTCTATACAGTTGCTGATAAAAATTACTCCGGAGGTAGCTATGATGATGATATCCGACTCACAACATCGTATGGTGCAAAAGGTTTTTTTATGTCATTGATTCCTGGTGTGGGGCAATTGTATAAGGGGAGTAAATTGAAAGGAGGATTGATACTTGGTGGTACTGTGGCTTGTGCAGGAATGATTATTGCATCAGAAAATATGCGTTCATCTTATATAAAAAAAATGCAAGAGAAGCCTGTTCATAAGGCTTTCTATAATGATAAAGCAGATTTATGGTGTAATGTGAGAAATGGTTTTATTGGTGCTACGGCAGCCTTATATGTGTACAATCTAATAGATGCAGCCGTTGCTCCAGGACGTAGAAGAGTTATAGTCAAAGAAGGAAACTCTATCTATTTCAGTTTCTTTCCTTCGTGGAACCAAAATATGACAGGATTATCTTTGGTAATGAATTTTTAAATATTGGATATAATGAAAGCTTTTAAATATTTATTTTTAGGATTGTTGGTCCTTTTGCAGGTATCATGTACTAAAGAGCCGGAAATTCTTACAGGTGATATTGTTGGTATAGTGACACAAAAGAACAGTGGAACAACGCCTTTGAGTGGAGTACAGGTAAGTATTGTTTCTTCGGGAATAAGTACAAGTACAGGTAGTGATGGAAAATTTAGCTTCACAGAATTAGAAGCAGGTTCATATAAGTTGCAATTTCTCAAAGAAGGTTATGAGTCTGATACAAAAACAGTGACGGTCGTTCCTGGTCAGGTAGCAAACGCTGATATGCAATTAATCGTTGAAGAGAAGGAAGCGTTAATAGCCATCACTCCATCATCCTTGAATTTTGGCACTACTCAAACTGAATTGTCTGTTAATATAAAAAATAATGGTAACGCTAAAGCGGAGTGGTCACTTGATTTGGGTGAAAATATATGGTTGAATGCAAGTCCTACGGCCGGACAAATTGAAGCGAATAAACAGCAGAGTATTGTATTTTCTGTAAATCGGGATAAGATATCAGAAACAAAATCCACAGTGGTTAATCTTTCTGCTTTTGGCAACTCATTTCCAATAACCATTTCATGCGCTCCTAAAAATGCCAAGTCTTATATGGCGGTGGAACCTGAAATATTAGATTTTGGCAAAGAACTTAAAGAGTTAGATTTAACCATAAAGAATACAGGTGATGCACCATTAAATTGGAATATTGCAGACTTTACATCAGAAGCATTATCTGTATCGGAATCATCGGGTACTATAGAGCCTGAGGGTTCTAAGATAGTAAAAGTGTTTTTAGATCGTGAGAAAGTTGCGGAAACATTGACTACTACGCTAGTTATTTCAGATGGGATTAAGGAAACATCAGTGAAGGTAACAGCTGGTTTTGATGAACTAAAAGGAGAAATGAAAGTAGATCCTCTAACACTCGACTTTGGTGCTGAAATGACAGAATTGCCTTTTACTGTAAGTAATGTAGGAAATGCAGAATTAAGTTGGACTGTATCTGGAATTACAGAGTCATGTATTTCTGTACCTCAAACAGAAGGAAAAATCTCACCTGAAGGTAGCCAGGTAGTTAAAGTGATGTTGGATAGAACGCAAATGCCTGATATTTTGAATACGACTTTGGTGGTATCTGATGGGGCAAAAGAAGAGACTGTTACCATAAAAGCCGAGAAGCAGCGTGTTGAAATGTTTATAGAAACAAAGAATTTGGACTTTGGTAAAACTGAGCAGGAACTGCCTTTGATTATTCAGAATAAAGGTAATGTGGAACTTGCATGGACTATTTCTGATATTAGTGAAAATTGTATCTCTGTAAATCAGACAACCGGAAAAATAGAAGCTGGAACAAACGCGACGGTAATGGTTAAATTGAATAGAGATCAAATGCCAGACAAATTGAATGCAACATTCAATATTTCAGGTGCAAATATGGAAGAAACAATTACAGTTTTGGCAGAAAAAGACCAGCTGGCAGGACTAGTGGTAGGTCAAGGCTTGTATCCGTATTATAAGTTTGACGGAGACTATAATGATGCCACTGACAATATACAAGGAGGATTTGGTAATGCTGCATTTGTAGATGGTGTATCTTCAAATTCAAAAGCCATAAAGCTTAGTAAGGTAGAAAAATCATCATTTACAGTTCCTTATCCTATTATGGATTCCAATCAGTTTACAGTTAGCTTTTGGGGAAAAGATTTTGAAGATGGAAATATATTCTATATGCTTTCCTCTTATCAAGAGCAAATGTTTTCACTCAGTATGAGTGGCGGTAAACTTAAATATATTACTATAGCTAGGAATTTAGCAGTATATTATGACCAAATGCCTACTTTCAATCATCCGTCGCTGAGTGATGGTAAATGGCATCATATAGCGTTGGTATTTGACTATAGCAAGACGGCAAGTTATAAGCTAACTACAAAGCTGTATATTGACGGTAACATGGTAGATGTAGTTACTGAAGATAATTATGAAATAAACACTTCACTTGGAAAAGGAACGAAATTTGTTCTTGGAGGAGAGATAATTCAAAAATATACTAAGTTGCCGGCAACAAATCTAACCATAGATAATTTTAGAGTATATTCAACTCGTATGCTGTCTGATTCAGAGATTAAGCAGATATATGAAGCAAAGCAATAAATTTAGTATGTAATTCACATTATTTGGAGTGATCCTGTCTTTTTATGACGGATCACTTCAGATATTATATTTTAGGTAACCATGAAAAAGATTATCAGTTTCTTATGCTTCTCATTGTTTATGGTTTGCTCGACAGCACAGACTTCAGAAGACTTTGACTCCTATCGAAATAGAATACAGGAAAACTTCAGTCAGTATAAAAAGCAAAAAAAGGCCGATTTCTCTGCTTATAGAAAAGAAAGGAATAGGGAATTTGCTATTTATCTAGAAAACAGATGGAAAGACTTTGTTACTTTCTCAGAAAAAAAATGTCCAGAACGCAAAGAACCTGTTAAGCCTATAGCGTATGAAAAAGAACTTAGCGGAATTATAAGGAAACCAATAGAACTTCCTAAACCTGATATTCAACCTTTTCAGGAAGTAAAGAAAAATCCTGTTGTTATACCGCTTCCTGAAAATCTGGACAATGAAAAAGATTCCAATATGAACTATGTGACATTTTCTTTGTATGGAATGAAATGTTCTTTTAAAATTGGAATTCCTGATAATATGACTTTGACTGATAGGAATCTTACGGAGGCTGAAGTCGCAAAATGCTGGAAATATTTTTCAGATGAAGAATATGTTGTTTCAATAAATCAATTTTTAAGTAAAAAAGAAGAATTGAATTTGTGTGATTGGGCATACCTTAAGATGATAGAAAAGGTTGCTCAGAAACAGTTTTCATCCTATAATGTGCGAACTGTATATATTGCGTATATAATGACACAATCAGGATATGATGTAAAACTGGCTAAATCAGGAGTGAAATTACATCTATTAATTTGTCCAGATAGCCAAATATATCGGTTACCTTACTTGAATATTGGAACTAAAAGCTATTATATAGTAACTCCTTATGAATCAGGTACTCCTCTGCAGACTTATCCATTGGATTTTTCAGAAGACTTGACTCCAATTTGTATGACTATAACTGATTATCCGAGATTTGGACAAGATTCTGAAACGAATAGTATTTCATATGTTTCTGACAAGTGGAAGAAAATTGCTCCATTCAAAGTTTCAGTTAATTCTAATGTCATAAGTTTCTTGAAGGATTATCCTCAATGTGATTGGACTATTTATGCAAGAAGCGGCTTAAGTAGTGAATTTAAGGAGCAAGTTTTACCTCATTTTAGGCGAATTACGAAAGATCTTTCTCAACAAGAGGCAGTATCATTATTATTAAACTATGTTCAGTCTGGCTTTGCTTATAAAACGGATCAAGAGCAGTTTGGATATGAAAAACCTTTCTTTGTAGATGAAAATTTTTTCTATCCATATAACGATTGTGAAGACAGATCTATATTGTTCTGTGCTTTGGTAAAGGAAATATTGCATCTGAATACTGTATTTCTGCATTATCCACAACATTTAGCGGTAGCTGTCTGCTTTACAGAAGATGTGAATGGCGACTTTATACAGGTAGATAACAGGAAGTATGTGGTTTGTGATCCTACTTATATCGGAGCACCGATTGGAAAATGTATGCCTCAATTTCAAAACATAACAGCTAAAGTAATTAAATAGAAAAGATGCAATCATTTAGTTTATAACTTTAAAAAGACAATCTTATGAAAACGTACAGTTTAATTAAAGCAAATTTGAACAGAGTAATTTCTGTTATGCTTTTTGTTATCTTATGTGTCGGTAATATTTTTGCCCAGTCAGAAAATATTTGGGATGGCAAATGGCTTGGAGAAAATGCTCAGGGTGACATTACGGTTGAGTTAACACTAAGTATGGAGAACCCCAATATCGTGAACCCTTATAATACAAATAGTGTTAATAGTGGATTCATGACAATATTTGCGATAGAACCGAGCGGAAAGCAAACTATATTGCAGACCTTTGAACTTATTATGGAAAAAAAGAACGAGAATAAGGTTTTGTTCATTTATAAAGGTGGAAGAGAGAATGTAGACAATAGTAATGGTAAATGCCAGGCTATGTTTAATGATGGAAAACTCTCATTCAATATCATAAGTAATGACGGAGATGAACCTTTATTTGCATCCATTAACTTCGTAAAGGATAAATCTGTTATAGTTAAAGAAAAAACAAATAATATTACGGATATTATTTTCTCAGTATTAATTGTTTTAGCATATCTTGGTATTGTTGTACATATGTTTTATGTCAATTTTAAAGGCGCTAGATATAATCGGGTTTTTACATTGGAGGATATGAAAGCTGAAAGAATTGCTCAAAACAAACCGGAGGAAATGTCAGATGAAGAATATGACCAGGCGGTCAATTTGCTGGATGGTGTATTTGAGACTTGGACTATTGTTGATAAAGACGATGAGGGGGGAGATATTAGACAACCGATGAAGATGAAACAGATTAAAGCCTCTACAATGTTACTTGATCAGGCAATAGCTATGCAACCTACAGACCAAGAAATTATAGATAGAATAAACGATTTGGCTGAAGTAATTAATAATAATGAAAAAAGGTATTTTGATGGTTCTAAGCCTCTTGCTTGGTTAGGTGGTATAGTAGGTGTCCTTTTTTGTTTAATAACTCCTTCATTTGGTATACTCACATTAATATCAACTGGTGCTTATATATTGGCTAGCCGTACTCCTGCATTTTTGGTACAAAAACGTGCTAAACGTGGTGGTGGCAATATACATAATGGAATTATTGCTGGTATATTTGGAATGATAGCAGGAGCACAAACTGTACGTACCGTTTATAAATTCAGTGATGGGCATAAAGAATATGAAGACGATCATTCACAACATTGGATAGCATGGGCTTTAGGGTTGGTTCTTTTAGTTTTTATTGCTATGTTGATGGCTTTTTGGTCTTTTATTAATTACATAAGAAATTATGTCTTATATTTTTAATATTATAGATATAGTGTGTTAATTGATATTTATTTATAAATGAATTATTAAATATGAGTGAAACATTCCATTATTAAGGTTCCGAAAGTAAATTAATACGTTATGTTTCACAAAGATAGAATTCTTTTAGGAGGGGTTGTGTTGTAATGAACGATGCAGCCCCTATGTTTTAGGCAACGACTCATGAATTATATTAAAGTAGTAACTTTTATGAGGCCAAGGAGTTTTTTATTAGCGATTCATAATATAGTGTATATCGGAGAATTTATTTTAGTTTGATGACAAGTTTAGAACATAATTTCTTATGCTAAAGGGAAAATAATATAAAGAGAGTTCATGGGAGACCTTTTCCTTCCTCTCCTTTGACCTGTCAGTGTTTTTGTTCTTCCTGCATGAAACAACAGTTTCGTCAGCAGAAAACTTTAGTTTCATCAGGAAGAACTTTTTGTTCCACCTACTGGAACTTTTTGTTTCACTAGGAAGAAACTTTAGTTTCACCAGCAGAAAACTTTTGGTTCGTCTAGGGAAAACTGTTGTTTTCATAGGCCGAAACAAAAGTTTTGTCCTGTTAAACACCTTGCATTGTCCGGACGATTCTTTCCGGATGTCCGTTTATTTGGTCTGTGAATATCCGTCAGCCTTCAGCAGTTCGATGATTCTTTCTCTGAATTCTCCCTGAATGAGGATTTCCCCTTCTTTGACAGAACCTCCTACGCCGCATTTGGTTTTCAGCATACGGCCCAGTTCCTTCAGGTCATCTTCCCGGCCTGTGAATCCGCTGACTACCGTGACCGTCTTTCCGCCTCGTCCTTTTTTCTCTATTTTTACGCGCAGCTTCTGGGCCCGTTTCTCGGGTGTTTCGGCTTCTTCTTCCGTTTCTGTTTCATAACGGAAGTCGGGGTTGGTCGAATAAACTATATTCAGTCGGTCTTTCCAGTCATTTTGTTTCATAAGCATTGTTTTTTGTCAGGGGGCAAAGGTACGTTTTTTTTCTTCATTCTTTCCCGCATTCCAAATAAATACCGTAATTTTGCAACCGAGTGAATAGACAAAGCTGAGAAAGATGACTACCCGTTCAGGTAAAAATATAGAGAAAATACCGGAACCGACACTTCGCCGGCTACCCTGGTATTTGTCCGGTGCCAAGCTGATGCGTGAGCGCGGGGAACGCTATATTTCGTCTACCCGGTTGTCTGAACAGATCAATATAGATGCTTCACAGATTGCCAAGGATCTTTCGTTCGTGAATATTTCCGGACGTACGCGTGTCGGATATGAGATCGACTCCCTGATCCGTGTACTCGAAGACTTTCTGGGATTTACCCGTCTGCATAAAGCTTACCTTTTCGGAGTGGGAAGCCTTGGAGGAGCCCTGCTTCGTGACTCGGGACTGGCACAGTTCGGTCTGGAGATTGTGGGAGCGTTTGATGTCAATCCCGAACTGGTAGGTACCAGTATAAACGGGATTCCCATTTATCACACCGATGAGTTTACCGAACGTATCCGTCAGGATGGGGTCTGTATCGGCGTACTGACCGTACCTATCAGCATTGCCCAGGAGGTGACCGACCGGATGGTGGACGGCGGAATCCGTGCAGTCTGGAACTTTACTCCCTTCCGTATCCGGGTGCCTGAGCATATTGTGGTGCAAAACACTTCGCTGTATGCCCATCTGGCTGTGATGTTCAATCGTTTGAATGAAACCCTAAAGAAATAATAAATACTTATGAAGATTATAGCGATCGGCATGAATTATTCCCTGCATTGCCAGGAATTGCATGCAGATGAGGCCTTGCCTCAGGAACCGGTCATTTTCATGAAGCCGGATTCTGCCTTGCTGAAGGACAGCAAGCCCTTTTTTATTCCCGATTTTTGTGAGCAGGTTGATTATGAAACGGAGCTGGTGGTCCGCATCAGCCGGTTGGGAAAGAACATTGCCGAGCGCTTTGCTTCCCGCTATTATGATGCCGTAACCGTAGGAATTGACTTCACGGCCCGCGACTTGCAGCGTAAGTTCCGTGCGGAAGGCAAGCCCTGGGAACTCTGCAAGGGCTTCGACAATTCGGCTGGCATCGGTGACTGGGTGCCTGTGGAACGCTTTTCCGATATTCAGCAGATCGGTTTCCATCTGGATATCGACGGAAATACGGTACAGCGGGGAAATACGGCAGACATGCTGTTCGGGGTTGACCGCATCATTGCTTATGTCAGCCGTTTCTGTACGCTGAAAATCGGTGACTTGCTTTTCACCGGAACTCCGGTCGGAGTCGGTCCGGTCCGCATCGGAAACCATCTGGAAGGTTATTTGGAGAACGATAAAGTATTGGATTTTTATATACGATGAAGATAAGAGTAGGATTCGGCTTTGACGTCCACCGGCTGGTGGAGGGCCGTGAATTGTGGCTGGGAGGTATTCGTCTGGAACATGAACTGGGCCTGTTGGGGCATTCAGATGCAGATGTCCTGATCCATGCCATTTGTGATGCCCTGCTGGGAGCTGCGAATATGCGTGATATCGGTTATCATTTCCCCGATACGGCAGGCGAGTTCAAGAATATTGACAGCAAGATTCTGCTGGCCCGTACCGTCGATCTGATTGCGGAAAAAGGCTGGCGGGTAGGCAATATTGATGCGACGGTTTGTGCCGAACGTCCCAAGCTGAAGGCCCGTATTCCCGAAATGCAGGAAGTACTGGCTCACGTAATGGGAGTGAAGGCGGACGATGTTTCCATCAAGGCAACCACTACCGAGAAGCTGGGTTTCACCGGACGGGAGGAAGGAATCTCAGCATACGCCACGGTATTGATTGAAAAAGACTGATCTGCCGGAGGAGTTCAGAGAATCAGTCCCAGAGCAAGGAGCAGACCGAAAAGCAGCATGTTGCGTGAGGTCTCTCCCAGAATGCGGTTCAGGGCTTTTCCCTTTCCGATACGTGCCATTTTCTGTGTTGTAAGAATATGGGGTATCAGATAGAGCTGGGGAAGCAGGACCGCATAAATTTTTCCCAGCCAGATAAAGTAGAAGCAGAGCCAGCATGCGGCCATTCCGAGCAGAAAATACAGCAGCAGCCCCGTGCGTGCCCCGAAGCGGACCACGAGTGTTCGCTTTCCGCTGACTGCATCCTGCTCCCGGTCGCGGAAGTTGTTGACCATCAGCAGGGTGTCAATAATGAGTCCGCAGGCAAGAGAAACCACAAAGACTGCCGTGTTCCAGCTGTGAGCCATGACGTAGAAGGTACATCCTACGGGAACAAAGCCGAAGAAAATGAGCACCAGAACATCTCCCCATCCGTGATAGGCCAGCGGATAAGGACCGGCCGTATAGAGAAAGGCGAATATGACACAGGCCAGACCTACGGGAATCATTTCCCATCCTCCGTAGCTTAATAAACCCAGACCGACGCAGCAGGCCAGTAGCGTGGTGACTGCAATGCCCCGTTTCATTCCGGCAGGTGTGATCCAGCCTTGCGCACAGGCACGTTCCGGTCCCAGGCGGTCTTCCCGGTCAGTTCCCTTCAGATAGTCGTACAAGTCGTTGATGAAATTGGCATCTGTCTGCATCAGAAAGGCAAACAGGAAGCAAAGCAAGGCCGGAACAGGCTGGAATTTTCCGAAGATATAAGCCAGTGCGCAGCCTAGCAGAACCGGAATTGCGGCTCCGGTCAGTGTTTTGGGACGCATGGCCAGCAGCCATGCCTGAAAGGAATTGGGTTTTATCGAATTGTTCATACTTTCAGTGATTATTGTATTAAAAAGTCCACAAAGGTACGGAGTTTTTTCATCTTTTCCTTCATTTAGATGGCGGTATATTGCTTTTTTATCCATACATTTGCAGTATACTATGACTTGATAACAAGAATTTTATAACGGAGTGGTTATGTTGCGTAAAATCAGACTGACGTTGGCTGTCTGCTTCTTCCTATGTATCACCGGGCTGTTTCTGGATTTTACAGGAACACTTCATGCCTGGCTGGGGTGGATGGCAAAAATTCAGTTCTTGCCGGCCGTGCTGGCACTGAACGTGGGGATTGTAATAGCACTGGTTGTGCTGACACTGGTCTTCGGACGGGTGTATTGTTCGGTAATCTGTCCTTTGGGCGTCATGCAGGATCTCTTTGCATGGTTCGGTAAACGGGGTAAAAAGAGGAAGTATCATTATTCCTATTCTCCGGAAAAGAAAGGATGGCGTTACGGCTTTTTGGCTCTGTTCCTGTTGATGCTGGTGGCCGGTATCGGTTCCGGAGCAGCTTTACTGGCTCCTTACAGCTCTTTCGGACGGATTGTTTCCAATTTGCTGGCTCCTTTATACGGATGGGGAAACAACCTGCTGGCTTATTGGGCAGAACGGGCAGACAGTTATGCCTTTTATGAAACGGATGTGTGGTTGAAAAGTCTGCCTACTTTCCTGATTGCTGTCATTACGGTGGTTGTCTTGTTTGTGCTGGCATGGCGTAACGGACGTACCTATTGTAATACGGTTTGTCCGGTGGGGACGGTATTGGGCTTCTTCTCCCGCTTTTCATTGTTCCGCCCGGAACTGGACGCCGGGAAGTGCAGGAACTGCGGACTTTGTGCCCGTCAGTGCAAGGCTGCCTGTATCGACTATAAAAATCATCAGATAGATTACAGCCGGTGTGTGGCTTGTATGGATTGTCTGGATTCCTGCCGTCATGATGCTCTTCATTTCCGTTTGCGGACGGCGAAGGCTGCCCGTCCGGTCGTGGAGAAGACAGAACCGGTCGGACCGGCAGATGATTCCCGCCGCAGTTTCCTGGCATCGACAGCCCTGTTGGCTGCCGCAACGACACTGAAGGCTCAGGAAAAGAAAGTTGACGGCGGTCTGGCCGTCATTGAAGACAAGCAGATTCCTCACCGGAACACACCGATTGTTCCGCCGGGAGCGTGGAGTGCCCGTCATTTTGCCCAGCACTGTACGGCCTGTCAGTTGTGTGTGTCTGCCTGCCCTAACGGAGTTCTCCGTCCTTCCACCGACCTGATGAAACTGATGCAGCCGGAGATGTCTTATGAACGCGGATATTGCCGGCCGGAGTGTACCCGCTGTTCGGATGTATGTCCGACCGGAGCAATCCGTCCGATCACGGTGGAAGACAAGTCGTCTACACAGATCGGTCATGCCGTATGGGTGAAGAAGAACTGTGTGGTACTGACTGATGGGGTAGCATGTGGAAATTGTGCCCGTCATTGTCCGGTGGGAGCGATTCAGATGATTCCTTCCGAGCCGGGAAATCCGGATTCTTTGAAAATTCCGGCTGTCAATGTGGAACGGTGTATCGGATGCGGAGCTTGTGAGAACCTTTGTCCGTCACGTCCGTTCAGTGCCATTTATGTGGAAGGGCATGAGATGCACCGGATGGTGTAAGGTGGTTGCAGAAAACTGTTCATTGTTTTAACGGATTTAAGAAAGACAGATATGACAAATAACAAAGAAATATCCCGCCGCAGCTTTCTGAAGCTGATGGGAGCTGCCGGAGCAACGGCGGTAGGAGTGGCTTCCTGTGATGGTAAGAAGGACGGGACGAATGCGGTGGAAGAGATACCGACCGGTCAGATGACTTACCGTACCAATCCTTCAACCGGAGACAAGGTTTCTCTGCTGGGATTCGGCATGATGCGTCTGCCGTCTGTAGGAGGACGGAGTGCTCGGGAGGGAAAGGAAGAAATTGATCAGGAAATGGTGAACCAGATGGTGGATTATGCCATTGCCCATGGAGTGAACTATTTTGATACGTCTCCGGCTTATTGCCAGGGTAAATCAGAACAGGCAACGGGTATTGCCCTCAGCCGTTATCCGCGTGACAAGTATTTTATTGCTACCAAGCTTTCGAATTTCTCGCCTGCTACATGGAGCAGGGAAGCCTCGCTGGCCATGTATCACAACTCGTTTAAGGAGTTGAAGGTGGATTATATAGACTACATGCTGTTGCATGCAATCGGCATGGGAAATGGTATGGAAGAATTCGAATCGCGTTATGTGAAGAACGGAGTCCTCGATTTCCTGCTGGAAGAACGGAAGGCCGGACGTATCCGTAACCTCGGATTTTCTTATCATGGAGACATCCGTGTATTCGACTATCTGCTTTCCCGTCATGATGAGTACAAATGGGATTTCGTTCAGATTCAGCTGAACTATCTGGACTGGAAGTATGCCAAACAGATCAATCCGACCAATACCGATGCCGAATACCTGTATGCAGAACTGGCCAAGCGAAACATTCCGGCAATTATTATGGAACCGTTGCTGGGAGGACGTCTTTCCAATGTGCCCGATAATATCATGGCCCGGCTGAAAGAACGGGAGCCGGAACGCAGTGTGGCTTCATGGGCATTCCGTTATGCGGGAACTTATCCGGACGTACTGACAGTGCTGAGCGGCATGACGCGGATGGAACATCTTCAGGATAACCTGCGTACCTATGCGCCGTTGCAGCCGCTGACGGAAGAGGAAATCCGCTTCCTGCATGATACGGCAACGCTGATGATGGAATTCGATACCATTCCGTGTAATGACTGCAAATACTGTATGCCTTGTCCTTATGGACTGGATATACCGGGTATTCTGCTGCACTATAACAAGTGCCTGAACGAAGGAAATATTCCTCAGAGTTCGCAGGATGCCAATTATCGGGAAGCACGTCGCGCCTATCTGATCGGCTACGACCGCAGTGTCCCGAAACTTCGCCAGGCCAGTCATTGTATCGGGTGTAACCAGTGCACTCCGCATTGCCCTCAGAGTATTAATATACCGAAGGAACTGCATCGGATTGATGCTTATGTGGAACGTCTGAAGCAGGAAACCTTATGATGGGTGAACTGGTAAGCCTTCTTCACGAAGGTGGTTACTCTCTGGTATTGCAGAAGGACGGAAAGATACATACCTTTTCGGAACGCGGTGTGGCTGATTTGTATCGGCTCCGTTCCGAAAATCCGGAACTCCTGCAGGGAGCTTTTCTGGCAGATAAGGTTGTCGGTAAAGGAGCTGCAGCCCTGATGATTCTGGGAGGAGTGGCGGAACTGCATGCAGATGTGATCAGTGAGCCTGCTCTTTCCTTGCTGGCTGAAAGTCCGGTGCGTGTGTCGTACGGGGAAAAAGTACCTTCGATCCGCAATAGGGCCCGTACCGGTTTCTGTCCGCTGGAAACCTTGTGCAAGGATGCGAAGACGGCAGCCCAGTGTCTGCCGCTGATTGATGAATTTATAAACTCAATGAAGAAATAAGAATGGAAGCAACTGTAAAATTGTATACGTATGGCTATCGTGAGGTCAGAACCTATGTGATGGCATGTTTGTTTGTATTGGGCAATGTGGTATTGCCACAGCTTTTTCATCTGATTCCGCAAGGAGGAATCATCTGGCTGCCGATTTATTTTTTTACGCTGGTAGGAGCCTATAAGTATGGATGGAAGGTTGGTTTGCTGACCGCCATCGCTTCTCCGCTGGTCAATTCCTGGCTCTTCGGGATGCCTGCACCGGCTGTTTTGCCGGCTATTCTGACCAAGTCTCTGCTGCTGGCTGTTGCGGCCGGCTTTGTTGCTGCCCGGTTCAAGAATGTATCCTGGAAAGGATTACTGGCCGTTGTTCTGTTTTATCAGGTTGTCGGAACTTTAGCAGAATGGGCTTATGTCGGTGACTTGCGCCTGGCTTTGCAGGACTTCCGGATCGGTCTGCCGGGTATGCTGCTGCAGGTTGTCGGTGGTTACTGGGTACTTCGTCGTATCATGCAAAAATAAAATGCTTGTGTGGCAAAGAAAGATATGGCTGTTTGCACTGGTGGCCACTATGCTGCTGACTTCTTGTGCAACAGCCTCTCTGACTCCCTCGAAAGGAGTGGGGAGAGTCCGTCAATATGATTTCTACAGTGCACAACTACCCGATTCTTTTGACGGTTTCCGGGTAGCATTTGCTACGGATTTCCATTATGAAAGCCGTTTTACGGCCCGGCGGCTTCCCCATCTGATTCATACGCTTCAGTTGCTGGATGCGGATGTGCTCCTGCTGGGAGGAGATTATTGTGGAAGGGCAGGCGGAAACATGGATTCTTTATTTAACGCTTTATCCCGGATACAGACGCCCTATGGAACTTATGCAGTGATGGGGAACCATGAACGCGGTGAGGTGGACCGTCAGGTGCGTCTGGCGATGCAGCGTACAGGTGTCCGTCTGTTGGAACATCAGACAGATACACTTTGGAAAGGAACGGAGTTCATTTTGCTGGCCGGAGTACGGAATCCGTTCGATCTGAAACAGAACGGGGTATCTCCTACGCTATCTCTGCAACCGGAAGATTTCGTTCTTCTGCTGACGCATACACCGGACTATGTGGAGGATGTGGACGTTTCCAATACCGACCTGGCACTGGCCGGCCATACGCATGGCGGGCAGGTCAGTCTGTTCAAGCGCTGGACACCGGCCCGTTTCTCTAAATACGGGAATCGTTTTTTGACCGGTCTGAAGAAAAACAGCCGGGGAATTCCTGTTATCATCAGCAATGGTATCGGAACTTCCCGTAAAGATGTACGGTTATTTACTCCCAGTGAAGTGGTTCTGATCGTTCTTCATAAGGAATAGAACGGGGCAATTCAATCAGAATTGCTGGTAAAGTTTCCGTTCCTGAATGATCCGGTGAACTTCCGGATGCAGGAAATAGCGGATATCTTTTCCTTGTGCCAGACTTTCCCGGATAAAAGTTGAACTGATTTCCAGCAGGGGACTGTGTACGGCTTTGACACGTGACGGGAGGCTGGATTCATCAAGGGTATATCCCTGTCGCGGATAAATCAGCAAATGATATTGTTCAAGAATGACTTCCGGTGATTTCCATTTCTGGAATGCCTGCCAGTTGTCTGCGCCGATAATTAGGTAGAATTCACGTTCCGGATAAGCTGCAGACAGTGCCTGAAGTGTGTGGATGGTATACGAAGGGCGTGGCAAAGAAAATTCGAAGTCGGAAGCGCGGAAACGGGAATATCCGGCTACAGCCCTCTGAACCAGTTCCAGACGGGTGTGGTCATCAAGCAGTTCGCTTTGCTGCTTGAACGGGTTTTGGGGAGAAACCAGAAACCAAACCTCGTCCACTTCGCCATATTCGCACAGGTAGTTGGCCAGTGCCAGATGGCCGATGTGGACGGGATTGAACGAACCTCCGAATATCCCTGTTCTCAAAGGTTCTTTTTCCATTTACGGTAATTGACAATTTGCCATGCTCCAACCAGCAGCATAGCAGTTGTGATGATATATTCTTCTTTCGCTACGGCAACGATGGCAACCGCTAAGGCTGCCAGTCCGATGAAGATACAGAGTATCATCATTATCCGGATTGTTTTTTTCGGGTCTTTGGGCATGGCTTATTGATTGATGAAATTCCGGATTACTTGTAATGCTTCAGCTTCAGCTGTTTCCAGATTGTCATTGACAATCACTACATCGAACTGCTTGGCAAATCCCAGTTCGAATTCAGCTTTTGCCACACGGCTTTCGATAACTTCGGGTGCATCCGTACCGCGTCCGTTCAGACGTTTGCGGAGTTCTTCTACTGAAGGGGGTTGGATAAATACGGAAAGAGCCCGTTCTCCATAGAATTTTTTGATGTTGCATCCGCCTACTACGTCTACGTCGAAAATAACATTCTGACCTGCAGCCAGCTGTTTTTCAACCTGACTTTTCAGTGTTCCATAGAAGCGGTTCGGGTAAACTTCTTCGTATTCCAGGAATTCACCCTGTGCAATCCGCTGTTTGAATTCTTCAGGGGTCAGGAAGAAATATTCTACTCCGTTTTGTTCGTTGCCGCGAGGCGCTCTGCTGGTTGCCGATATGGAAAAGGCCAGGTTCAAATTCTGTTGCAGCAAATAATTGATAATGGTTGATTTGCCGGAACCGGACGGGGCTGAAAAAATAATAAGCTTTCCGTTCATACTTACATTACATTTAAGACTTGTTCCTTAATTTGTTCCAGTTCGTCTTTCATCTGAACTACGATATTTTGCATTTCGGCATGATTGGACTTACTGCCGGTGGTGTTGATTTCACGTCCCATTTCCTGAGCAATGAAACCCAGTTTCTTACCTTGTCCGTGTCCTCCGGCCATGGTTTCTCTGAAATATTTTAAATGATTGCTGAGACGCTGTTTCTCTTCGTTGATATCCAGTTTCTCGATATAGTAGATCAGTTCCTGCTCCAGACGATTCTTGTCGTAATCGATGCTGAGCGATTTTTCCAGAGCTTCAGTGATTCGCTCTCTGATTTTGGTTACGCGCTCTTTTTCATAAGTTTCGATGGATTTCAGCAACCGTTCGATGTTGTCAATCTTTTCGGTGAATTTCTTTTCCAGAGCTGCTCCTTCCTGCTTGCGGAAGTCAACCACATGCTGCAAGGCTTCCTCTACAGCCTTTCTGACCGTATTCCATTCTTCCTCTGTCAGTTCTTGAATATCTACACGAGTAAGGACATCCGGCATACGAAGCAGGGTAGCAAACCAGTCTTCCGGTAACGGAATGTTGCATGTTTCGGAAATAGTCTTGATTTGTTGATAGTAATTCTGCAGGAGTGCAGTGTTGATGGGAGTTGCAGCTTCTGCCGCTTCTTTTTCAATCCAAAGATTGACATCTACTTTCCCGCGTTCCAGTGTTTTGGAAATCAGGTTGCGGATCTCCATTTCTTTTTCGCGGTATAACGGGGCAATGCGGGTGGACAAATCCATCGCCTTGCTGTTTAACGATTTGATTTCTACGTAAATTTTTTTGTCTCCGAAAGTGGCAGTCGCCTTGCCATATCCGGTCATTGATTGTATCATAACTAATGTATTTTTTTGCAAAAGTAACCATTTTATGGAAATTAAGTGCAAATAAAAGTGTATATTTGCACCCTACATAATATAAAAAAGAATCAAGCTATGTCCTGCATATTGCATATAGAAACATCTACGGAAACATGCTCCGTTGCATTGAGCCATGATGGGGCTTCAGTGTTTAGTAAAGAAAACTTTGACGGTCCGTCACATGCCTCACTGTTAGGAGTGTACGTTGACGAGGCTATGTCTTTTGCCGATAGTCATGCTTTACCTGTTGATGCTGTAGCAGTGAGCTGCGGTCCGGGATCTTATACAGGATTGCGAATCGGCGTTTCGATGGCTAAAGGTTTGGCTTTCGGACTGAATGTTCCGTTGGTGGGACTTCCTACTCTTGAGGTGATGTGTGTACCGGTATTGCTGGGAAAAGATCTGGAAGATGACGCGATGCTTTGCCCGATGATCGATGCCCGACGTGCAGAAGTATATGCAGCTGTATACGACCGTGCATTACATCCTTTACGCCCTGCCGGTGCTGATATCGTTGAACCGGGTGCGAATCCTTATCTGGAGTTTCTGGAACGGGGGCCGGTATACTTCTTCGGGAACGGAGCAGGTAAATGCCGTGAAGCCTTGACGCATCCGAATGCTCATTTCGTAGATGATATCCGTCCGCTGGCTCGCTGGATGTTTCCTCTGGCTGAAAAAGCGATAGCCCGTGAGGAATTTCGGGATGTAGCTTACTTTGAGCCATTTTATCTCAAAGAATTCGTGGCTTCAAAACCTAAGAAGCTGATTTAATGAATATGAACAACAACGGATCAAGACATTATGGAATATAATACACAACAACGCAAGCTTCCGCTGCCTGAATATGGCAGAAGTGTACAGCACATGGTAGATCATGCGCTGACCATTGAAGATCGTGAGGAGCGCCAACGGTATGCACGCACGATAGTGAATATTATGGGAGGGATGTTTCCTGCGCTGAGAGATTCGGCTGATTTTAATCGAAGATTATGGGATCATCTGGCTATTATGTCGGATTTTCAACTGGATATCGACTATCCTGTGGAAGTTGTAAAGCGAGAAAGCCTGGAAGTGAAACCTGACCGTTTGTCGTATCCTCAAAAGAATATCCGGTTCCGTCATTACGGCCGTTTTATTGAAGATCTGGCAAAGACCGCAGCAGACATGCCCGATGGTGAAGAGAAGCAGCGCTTGCTGTTCCTTGTAGCCAGTCATATGAAAAGAGATTACCTGAACTGGAATAAGGACAGTGTGGAAGATCAGAAGATTTTTGATGATCTTTCCTTGCTTGCTGACGGTAAGGTACAGCTCTCGACTGCTGATTTCCGGTTGGCAGAACAGCGTCCTTTCATCCCGCGTAAAAAGCAGATGGGAGGTTCACAGAAAAAGAAATATTAATTGAATAATCAAATCTTGGTTTGGTATGGCATCATTTGTGATTGAAGGAGGACATCGGCTTCAGGGCGAGATCGTCCCTCAGGGAGCTAAGAATGAGGTACTACAGGTGGTGTGTGCGACTCTGCTCACCAGTGAGGAAGTGACTATTGAGAACATTCCTGATATTCTCGACGTAAACAATCTGATTCAGCTTTTGCGTGATATGGGAGTCAAAGTTTCCCGTACGGGAGTAGACACTTATACCTTCCGTGCAGATGAAGTGGATACGGCCTATCTGGAGAGTCAGGAATTTTTGCAGCGTTGCTCAAAGCTGAGAGGTTCCGTTATGCTGGTTGGTCCGTTGCTGGCTCGCTTCGGACGTGCACTGATCTCCAAGCCAGGAGGAGATAAAATCGGCCGTCGCCGTCTTGATACACATTTCCTGGGTATCAGTAAACTGGGAGCAGAATTCACTTATGATTCAACCAGAGGTATTTTCCGTATTCAGGCAGATCATCTGAAAGGAGCTTATATGCTGCTTGATGAGGCTTCCGTAACAGGTACGGCCAACATTATTATGACAGCTGTTCTGGCTGAAGGTACTACTACTATTTATAATGCAGCGTGCGAACCTTATGTTCAGCAACTTTGCCGAATGTTAAACAGTATGGGTGCACGTATCTCGGGTATCGCCTCTAATTTGCTGACAATTGAAGGTGTAACTTCCCTGAAAGGCTGTGTACATCGTGTATTGCCCGATATGATTGAAGTAGGTAGTTTCATCGGTATGGCAGCAATGACAGCCAGTGAGATAACTATCCGTAATGTGTCGTATGAGAATCTGGGGATTATTCCTGACAGCTTCCGTCGTCTGGGTATTCAGCTGGAACAACGGGGAGATGATATTTTTGTTCCCAGACAGGAACATTATCAGATTGAATCTTTCATTGATGGATCTATCATGACCATTGCTGATGCCCCATGGCCGGGACTTACACCTGACTTGCTGAGTGTCATTCTGGTAGTGGCCACTCAGGCGAAGGGAAGTGTGCTGATTCATCAGAAGATGTTTGAAAGCCGTCTGTTCTTTGTTGATAAACTTATAGATATGGGAGCACAGATCATCCTGTGTGATCCTCACAGAGCTGTTGTGATCGGTCATGACCGTAATTTCTGTCTCAGAGGCGGAAACATGACTTCTCCGGATATCCGTGCAGGAATTGCTTTGCTTATTGCAGCATTGAGTGCTGACGGAGTAAGCCGGATACACAACATCGAACAGATTGACCGCGGCTATCAGAATATAGAACAGCGACTCACTGCATTGGGTGCGCGAATCACTCGTTTGCCTTAATTCATTTAGGTATGATTAAGAAAGAGGAAGTTTTTAAGATCGGTATTATCAATAAACCGCATGGAGTAAAAGGAGAAGTATCCTTTACCTTTACTGATGATATTTTTGACCGGGTGGAGGATTGCGATTATCTGGTTCTTCTGCTTGATGGAATTTTGGTTCCTTTCTTTATCGAAGAATATCGTTTCCGTTCGGATAATGTCGCTTTGGTAAAGTTTGAAGGGATTGATTCAACTGAAAAAGCACGGACCCTGACCAATGTGGAGGTTTATTATCCCGTGAAGTTTATGGATGATCAGGAGGAAATCTCGTCGTGGAACTATTTTATAGGCTTTCGGGTAGAGGATGTCCATCACGGATGTCTGGGTACAGTCGTTGATGTGGATGATGCTACCATGAATGTGCTTTTTGTCATCGAAAACGGAGATGAGGAAGTTCTGTTGCCGGCTCATGAAGAGTTTATTCTTGATATTGACCGCAAGAAGAAGATTCTCAAGGTGGACATTCCCGACGGGTTGTTGGACTGACGGATTGTGAATGAACTAATAAGGTACTGATATGAAAAGGAAAGGTCGTAAAGCATTCTGGCATAATATCAAGTTTAAATATAAACTGACTATTATCAATGAGAATACCTTGGAAGAGGTAGTGGGTATTCATGTGTCGAAGCTTAACGGGCTTTCAGTCTTGCTTGCAGCATCGACCGTCATATTTCTGATTGCCGCATCTATTATTGCTTTTACTCCCTTGCGCAACTATCTGCCCGGATATATGAACAGCGAGTTGCGTACTCAAGTCGTGACCAATGCGCTCCGTGCGGATTCTCTGGAAGAAGCTCTGGCTCGTCAAAACCATTATATTATGAACATTCGTGATATTCTGAGCGGAGAGGTAAAGGCTGACACAGTCAAGTCCATAGACTCGCTGGCTAACCAGCGTGCCGAGGAACTGATGGAACGGACTGCGGAAGAAGATGCTTTTCGTAAAAAGTATGAAGAACGTGAGCGTTATAATCTGACGGCTGTCAACGATGCCCATAGCGCCATCGGATTGAATTTCAGACGTCCTACTCGTGGAGTAATGGCGACAAACTTTAATCCGGAGGAGAAGCATTTTGGGGTGGATCTGACAGCCAGTCCCAATGAAAGTATAGTAGCTGCATTGGATGGTACAGTTATTCTGGCTACTTATACGGCAGATGCCGGTTATGTAGTCCAGATTCAACATACACAAAACTTTGTGACTGTTTACAAACATTGTGGTTCATTGATGAAAACAGAAGGTGACAAGGTGAAAGGAGGAGAGGTCATTGCACTGGTAGGTAAAAGTGGCAATGAAAAGGACACTCCTCATCTGCATTTTGAAGTGTGGCATAAGGGAAACCCTGTCAATCCGGCTAAATATGTAGTATTTTAAAGGTTATGAAGAAACAAATAGCAATATTAGGTTCTACAGGATCAATCGGGACACAGGCGCTGGAAGTGATTGCCGAACATCCCGACTTGTATGAAGTGTATGTTCTGACAGCTAATAACCAGGTGGATTTGCTGGCTGAGCAGGCCCGTAAGTTTCATCCGGAAGCTGTTGTAATCGCCAATAAGGATAAATATGCCAGACTGAAAGAAGCCCTTTCCGATCTGCCGATTAAGGTTTATGCCGGAGAGGATGCCCTTTGTCAGGTTGTCGAATCAGGTCCGATTGACATTGTATTGACCGCAATGGTAGGATATGCGGGGCTTCGACCGACTATCAATGCTATTAAGGCAGGTAAGGCCATTGCTTTGGCAAACAAGGAAACACTGGTGGTTGCCGGAGAACTGATCAATGCTCTGGCAGCAGAATATCATACACCGATCTTGCCGGTTGATTCGGAGCATTCTGCAATATTCCAATGTCTGGAACCCGGAAATCCGGTTAGTAAAGTGATTCTGACGGCTTCAGGAGGTCCCTTCCGTACCTTTACCAGGGAGCAGCTTCAAACTGTGACCAAAGAACAAGCCTTGAAACATCCTAACTGGAGTATGGGAGCCAAAATTACCATTGACTCTGCTTCTATGATGAACAAGGGCTTTGAAGTGATCGAGGCACGTTGGCTATTTGGCATGCGCCCTGAGCAGATAGAGGTTGTCGTTCATCCGCAATCTGTCATTCATTCAATGGTAGAATTTGCTGACGGTGCCGTGAAGGCCCAACTGGGAGTTCCGGACATGCGTTTGCCTATTCAATATGCATTCTCCTATCCGGTCCGCGAGAGTCTCTCCGGAGAAAGACTGGATTTCGTGAAGTGTCATACGCTGACTTTTGAAGCTCCGGATACAGAACGCTTCCGTAATCTGGCTTTGGCTTATGAAGCTCTTCATCAGGGAGGAAATATGCCTTGTATAATTAATGCGGCCAATGAAGTAGTTGTGGCTTCTTTCCTGCAGGATCGTATCTCGTTCCTGGGAATGAGTGATGTCATAGAGCAGGCAATGAGCAAAGTTCCGTTTATTAAGGAACCTACATACGCAGATTATGTGGCCACTGATGCAGAAACCCGTCGAATAGCAGCTGAACTGGTTATCAATGCACCTTCTTTTTCTAAAAGTAAATAGTCCTTAAAAGTAAAATATCAGAAATTAGTAATAGAAAAGTAAAACAAGAGTAGAATGGAAACATTTTTGATTCGTGCCCTTCAACTGGTACTTAGCCTTTCGTTGCTGGTTATCATTCACGAAGGAGGACACTTTTTCTTTGCCCGTCTTTTTAAGATTCGTGTAGAGAAGTTTTATATCTTTTTTGATCCCTGGTTCTCGCTTTTCAAGTTCAAGCCTAAAAATAGCGAGACTGAATATGGAATCGGCTGGCTTCCCTTGGGAGGTTATTGCAAGATTTCAGGAATGATTGATGAATCAATGGATACCGAGCAGATGAAGCAACCGCCTCAGCCGTGGGAGTTTCGTTCGAAGCCAGCATGGCAACGCCTTCTGGTCATGATCGGAGGAGTATTGATGAATTTTTTGCTGGCTTTGTTTATTTATTCTATGATTCTGTTCACCTGGGGAGATCAGTATATCGCCCTGAAAGACATGAGTTATGGAATGAAGTTTAATGAAACGGCGCGCGAAATCGGCTTCCGTGACGGAGATATTCTGGTCAGTGCGGATGGAAAGGAGCTGACACGTTATAATGTTGATATGCTCCGTAGCCTGGCTGAAGCACGTGAAGTCGTTGTATTGCGTGATGGAAAGGAAGAGCAGATTCTCATGCCGGAAATCAGTTTGCTGGAGATTGCAAAGGAAGATCCTCCATTTGTGGACATGTTGATCCCTAATGTTGTCGATTCTGTTTTGGCCGATGGAGGATTTGCGAAAGCCGGCTTGCAGAAGGGAGACTCCTTGATTGCCTTTAACGGAACACCGTTGCATTCCTGGAATGAATTTACGGAACAGCTCGGTGAACTTCGTTTGCGGTCGGAGGTAGAACAGAAATCATCAGCATCTTTCTCGCTTGTATATTCACGGGCAGGAGTACGTGATACGGTAAATGTTACAACGGATGACCAGTTTAAGGTACTGGCCTATTCCATGAATCCGGGTTATCAGCCGACTCGTCTGACTTATGGTTTCTTTGAATCATTCCCTGCCGGTGTCGCTTTGGGCATCAATACCCTCAAGGGTTATGTGAATGATATGAAATATGTATTCACAAAAGAAGGAGCCAAGAGCGTGGGAGGCTTTGGAACAATCGGAAGTATTTTCCCGAAAGTCTGGGATTGGCAGCGCTTCTGGTCAATGACGGCTTTCCTTTCCATTATTCTGGCTTTCATGAATATTCTGCCGATTCCGGCATTGGATGGAGGACACGTTCTGTTCTTATTGTATGAACTTGTAGCCCGTCGTAAGCCAAGTGACAAGTTCCTTGAGTATGCTCAGATGGTAGGAATGTTCTTGCTCTTTGGTCTGTTGATCTGGGCCAATTTTAACGACATTCTCCGTTTTGTGTTTTAGGAGTAAATAAAATGGCAGTTTTATGGATCAGAGCAAATCCTTAAAAGTAGCTTGATATATTGCTGATGAAGCCTGTTCCTTTTGTCTGGAGACAGAAAAGGAGCAGGCTTTGTTATATATACGTAGGAAGAGGAATTCTTTGTAATTTTGTTCGGTCAGAGGGAGCAAGGAAGCTGCCTGTCTGGAGATTGCGGGGATTCTGTGCCTGACAATAATTTGTAAACCAAGATAAGTGAAAATGAGAAAATTAATGTTGACCATTCTGCTTGCGGGAGGTATGGCAGCTTTTATGCCGGTAGCTGCTCAGGAACGCCATCCCGAATATTTACAGGCAGAGAAATTTACCGGTTCCAAACTGAAGAACATGTTGTTTTCTACCAAGGTGGATCCTCACTGGTTTCAAAAAGGAAACTGTTTCTGGTTTGAGTATAAAACGAGTGAAGGAACTTTCTGGTATGTCGTTGATCCTGTTGCACGTACAAAGAAACTACTTTTTGACCGTGAGAAACTGGCTGCTCAACTGACGGAAATTGTGCAGGATCCTTTCGAAGCCCGTCAGATCCCTGTCCGTAACTTGAAGGCTGGAGAAGACGGACGTACATTTACTTTTGAGATTGTTTCTTCTCAGGACAAGAAGTCAGATGATAAGAGCAAGAAGGACAAGAAAGAAAAGCAGGTCTTCTATTTCTCTTATGATTATCCGACACAGAAGCTGACTCATTTGACGGATAAGGAAAAGGAAGCTGACCGGAAAGGATGGGCTTCCGTATCACCCGACGGACAAACGGTTGTATATGCCAAGGATTGTAACCTTTATAAGATGAGCATTGCTGACTATCGCAAGGCACAGAAGGATGAAAAGGACAGTACAATTGTGGAAGTTCAGCTGACGACAGACGGAACACCGGATTTTGGCTATGGAATACCTTATAGCTTGTTGAATACAGATACACTTTGCAATGGCAAACGCCGTTATGCCTGGGGTGCATGGTCTCCAGACTCCAAACACTTTGTAACGGTTGTTTCTGATGACCGTGCTGTAAAACCGTTGTGGGTGATTAATGCAGTGGCTAGTCCCCGTCCTACACTGGAAACCTACAAATATCAAATGCCGGGAGAAATGGAAGCTCCGGTAGAACATCTTTATTTGTTTGATATGACTACGAACTCACGTAAGGAGATTCGTACGGCAGCCTGGAAGAATCAGTCACTTGGACTGGAGTTCCGTCCGTTAGAACAGAAACAACGTGACAGCGAGTTCCGGCCTTTGGTATGGCAGGGGGATGACCGCCGTTTCTTCCTTACACGCAGCAGCCGTGATTTGCACCGTATAGATGTTTGCACGTATACTTTAGGTGAGGACTCCATTGTTCCTATTGTAAAGGAGCGGATGAATACCTATCAGGAAACACGTCCGATCCATGTCTTTGCGGGAGGTAAGGAATTTGTTCAGTGGAGTGAACGGGACGGATGGGCTCACTTGTATCTTTATGATGAGCAAGGTAATCTGAAGAACCGGATTACGGAAGGTCCCTGGCACGTGGAACGCGTTGTGAAAGTCGATGAGTCAACCCGTACGATTTACTTTGTGGCTTGCGGACGTGAGGCCGGTGAAAATCCGTATTATGAGCATTTGTATCGTGTAAAGGCAGACGGAAGCGGACTGAAACTGTTGACCCGTGGCGATTATTTCCATGAAGTAGAAATGGATGACGAAGCCCGTTTTGTTGTAGATAACTATTCACGGGTAAATACGATCCCCTGCGCAGAGTTGACAGACTCGGAAGGACGTCGTATTATGACCATTCAGGAGAGTGACTTCTCACAATTGAAAGCAGCAGGTTATCAGTTCCCGGAACCTTTTACCGTGAAGGCTGCAGATGGAGTAACTGATCTTTATGGAGTGATGTATAAGCCTTTTGACTTTGATTCAACAAAGGTTTATCCAATTATTGATTACGTGTATCCTGGTCCGCAGGTAGAGGCAGTGAACTATCCGTTTACCCGTATGAGTGTCCGTACGGACCGTCTGGCTCAGGCTGGTTTTATTGTGATAACAGTGGGACAGCGCGGAGGACATCCGTCCCGTTCAAAATGGTATCATAATTATGGTTACGGCAATATGCGTGATTATCCGTTGGCAGATCATGTAGCTGCGGTTGAACAGTTGGCTGCACGTTATGGATATATCGATTTGACACGTGTTGGTATTCATGGACATTCTGGAGGCGGTTTCATGTCTACAGCAGCGATCCTGCAATATCCTGATTTCTATAAAGCAGCCGTATCTTGTGCCGGAAATCATGATAATCGTATCTATAATCGCTGGTGGAGTGAAACTCATCATGGAGTCCGTGAGGAAATGACAGAACAGGGAGATACCATTTTTGCCTATAAGATTGCAACAAATCCGGAAATAGCCGGACAGTTGAAGGGACATTTGATGCTGGTTCATGGAGATATTGACAACAATGTACATCCGGCCAATACATTGCGTGTAGTGGATGCTCTGATCCGTGCAGGCAAGCGTTTCGACTTGTTGATGTTGCCCGGACAGCGTCATGGTTTTGGTGATATGGATGAATACTTCTACTGGAGAATGGTTGATTTCTTCACCGATCATTTGAAAGGCTGGCATGAAAAGCCGGTTGATATTCCACGTCGCTAATGGGAAAAAGCATTTTATCCTTTCCGCTCGCAGCTTCGCGATGCGGGAAGGATAAACCTGTTCCGGATCGTGCGGTCGTTGGGGCTGAATCGTGCGGTCGTTGAGGCTGAATCGTGCGGTCGTTTGAGCCGGATCGTGCGGTAGAAATAAAAAAAACGGCTGTCCTTTGTTTTTGGGACATCCGCTGCCATCTCAAGAACCCCCATTTAAAGGGTTCTTGTGTTTTCATCATCTTTTTAGTAGTTGTGTTTTTGTTATCCTTCTTTTCTATTTACCTTAAAGCAATTTTCTAAAACCTATTTCAACTTGAATCCTAAAAACTTTACCTTTTGCTAATACCTCTCTAAAACTTTTAACCTATTACTTTTACCAAATTGCTTTTTTACCTTAAAATCTCTAATACCTTAATTTATCTTAACCTTAAATCTAATACCTTTTGTTACCTTTTATATCCTTTGGTTTCACAACCACGATGCAAAGGTATGGCTTTTTTTATAATAAACAATGTTGTTCAGCATAGAATATCGCCTAAAAGTGTATTTCTTGATCTAAATCATGTCTTTGGGTGAAGTCTCTTCTTCAAGAGGCTTTGAGGAATACTTTTAAGCTTGCTGAGATAAGAAATGGAGAATAGAGTTACTTAATTCGTAACCCTATTCATTGAATATGCGTCAAATGTTAAAAGATAAACTATTGTCCGGACCTTTTAAAGAAATTATTCGTTGGTTGCTGCTTCCCCGGAATTCAAGATAAGGAGAGTAGAGTGCCTGTACAAAACGTCCGTCTACCAGCACATCAATATATTCCAAAAGCGGACTTCGTTCCGGATCTGCTTGCAGTTCTTCGTAAGTATATCCGGTATAGCACCAGATGTTCTGTCCGGTTCTTTCTTTCATGACACGGAGGAGAGTGAGAAATTCTTTGGGATTAAAGAAAGGATCTCCTCCGGAAAATGTGATGCCGTCCAGCAACGGATTGGAATTTATTGACCGGATAATATCTTCAAGCACTTCAGGAGTCAAAGGCTTTCCTGCCTGAGGATTCCATGATTCCGGGTTATGACATCCAGGGCAACGGTGATGGCATCCGGCCAGATAGATGGAAAAACGGATGCCTTCACCGTCAACAATAGTTTCTGGATATGTATATAAATAGTTTAACATGCAGTGTCCGGGGTTATCCGTGTTTGACACGATCATGTTCTTCCGCACGCTTGGCTGAGTTCCAGCTGTTCAGGTCGCCGGTCAAATAGCCTGTAATACGGCGCATGCGCAAGATGTTTTCACTCCGGCAAATAGGACATTTGTCGTAAATTACGCCTTTATATCCGCAGTTGTGGCAAGTATCTACCGGATGGTTGATCGAACCGTAGCCGATACCTTCATCATGCATCACCTTGACAATTTTGGCTATGGCCTTGACATTCTTCTGGGCTTCTCCGTCCAGTTCCACATAAGTGATATGTCCTCCCCGGGTCAGTGCATGGAAAGGAGCTTCACACTTGATCTTTTCTACGATACTGATAGGCTCTTTCACATCCACATGGAATGAGTTGACATAATAATCCCGGTCGTTTACTCCGGGGATGATGCCGTATTTCCGTTTGTCTATGCGGGTGAAGCGTCCGGAAAGTCCTTCGGCTGGAGTAGCCAGTACGGAATAATTCAGATGATATTTCTGCTTGTATTCTTCAGCCACCTGATTCATTACCTCAATGGCCTTGTAAAGAGTATTCCAGGCTTTCTTGCTATGACCATGGCCTTGACCGTAGAGTGCCATCATGGCATTGTGTCCTCCGATAAAGCCGATTCCTAGAGTTCCCTGATTGAGGACATCACCCACTTCGTCGTTTGGGTTCAGATTGCCTCCGCCTTTCCATACGTTGTTGCCCATCATGAAGGGGAACTGTCGGGCAAGTGCCGTACGCTGATATTGATAACGTGTATACAATTGTTCGGCTATGAATCGGGACATCTCTCTTACGGACTCCAGGAACAGGTTGCATGCTTCCTGTTCGATTGCGTCAGAATTATTGTTTTCTATAATATTCTCAGCCTTAATTCTTGCTTCGATGGCCAGACGTGGCATGTTCATGGTTGTGAATGACAGGTTACCTCGTCCTAAAGATGTTTTTTCTCCGTTCAGATTTTCAAATACACGGGTGCGGCAGCCCATGGTTGCCAGTTCGTATTTGTAGCGCTTGGGATCATTGATATCCCACTTTTCATTTTGGTTAAACGGTGTGTCCAGAAACATGAAGTTCGGGAAAAGCGCTTTGGCAGTTGTGCGGCATGCTTTTAAGAAGAGATCGAAGTTGGTAGTCTCAAAAGTCATTTTGCCTTCCAGTGCAGCATCAAAGTTCTGCATGGCCCGTTGATAGTCTGCTTCAGAATAAGACACTCCATCTTTAATCTTAAAGATCTGAATCGGGAATACAGGAACTTCACCGCGTGTACCTAGTCCTTCAATGGTTGCTTTCAGCAATTCGTCAATAACCATTCTACCTTCAGCTGAGGTGTCTGTTCCATAGTTGATGGAACTGAAAACCACCTGATTTCCTCCTCGGGAATGCATCGTGTTCAGGTTATGGATAAATCCTTCCATAGCCTGGTGGGTATCCTTGCGAGTCCGTTCGTAGGCCTTGTTGAGGATATGTTTTAGTTCGTCTTCATTGACGTTGAATCCCTCTTTGTTTAATGTTGTCAGAAATTCTTTTTGAATCTCTGCAGATGGTATAATGGTAGTCAGCAGCTGGTTGACTGTTTTCTGTACGTCGTTCTCAGCAACATTGTATCCTTTCATTTCAAGGAAGAACGAAAGAATGGAAGTGACAGCCTTCTGATAACTTTTTAGTACGCCTTTGGCCATGAAGAAGTCAAAGGCAGGAATGGCCTGTCCGCCATGTTGTTCATTCTGGTTTGTTTGAAAAATGATAGTGGCCAGTGTCGCATAACTTTGAATTGACTGCGGCGTCCGGATACTTCCGTTTTTGGTATGGAATCCCCGTTCAAACAAATCATCCAGGTCATACTGGATGCAGGTTGTTGTTTTGGTCGGGTAATAATCAAGGTCGTGGATATGGATATCTCCCAGCTGATGTGCTTCTGCATACTTTTTCGGGAGCAGGTATTTATATGTATAATCTTTGGTAATTTCCGAAGCAAAAGTCATCATTTGTCCGGCCGGAGTATGGCTCGACATATTGGCATTGCTCAGATTGATATCATTCTTGTCGATGGCAACGATACCATCCATGATGTGTTTGATTTGCGTTTTCCGGTCGCGTTCCGTATTTCTCCACTGGCGATAGATGATGTATTTCTTGGCTACTTCCGGTTGAACCTTCATCAGTTCTGTTTCCACGAGGTCCTGGATAGCCTCGACTGTAATGGTCGGTTCAGCAAAGTGCTCGATGACACGTTGCGTGATTTCATCAATCATTGCTTCCTGATGTTCCAGGCCAGTAGCAACAAATGCTTTACCAATGGCATTGGTTATTTTGGCGGCTGAAAAGTTTTCCCGCTTTCCATCGCGCTTGATAATACAGATTTCATTCAGATTCATACAATTCATACTGAGATTGAAAAAAGGTGAAACATTACATGTCATTTGCTTTTTCCGGCAGGTCTTCTGACTGATCTCTTCCCCAAACGCCTTCCCATAAATGGTTATTTACAGTGGCTGGCATGGCCTTGTCTGGGCTTTTAAAGAATCACAGCAGCGGGTACTGTTGCCGATTTTCACGGCATTCCCTTTTGAAACGCTTCCGTTACCTTGAAAAGCGATACAAAGATATTTATTAAAATGATTCTGTAAAAATAGAGTTCGGGATTGTTGTCTAAATTGGAATACTTTTATTCTGCAAATCCCTTCTCTGATGTGTTGTAGTGGGTAAAAGTGGATAACTGTAATTTATAACAAGAAAACATTTTGGAAAATTCAAAAGATTTTCTATTTATATTTTAAAATAGGAAGGAACAGATCCTGAAGGTTGTATTTACAAGAATAAAAGAAGAAAAGAAAGAAATCGAATGCAGGAGTACTTGTTGCTTTTCCTGCATTCGGTTTATAACTTATATCATGCATTCGTTTCGGGCAGATTGACAGGAGTCAGTCCCATTGCCTGAGCTTTCTTCAGCATATATTCGAATGCGGCATCATGCTCATTGGGAATTACTCCGTCAAGGATTGCATCTTTAATGGAGCTTTTGAGGCTTCCAATTTCCCGGCAAGGTTCCAGGTTGAATACCCGCATGATTTCCGCTCCGTCTACTGGTGGCTGGAAGTTACGGATCCGGTCTTTTTCTTCCAGATCTTTCAGTTTCTGTCGAACCAGTTTGAAATTATCAAGGAAACGTTGCTTGCGGGCTTCGTTTTTGGAAGTGATGTCGGCTTCACAGAGCATCATCAGGTCATCGATGTCGTCTCCAGCTTCAAAGAGCAATCGGCGGACGGCAGAGTCGGTCACTACGTCATCCGCAATGACGATGGGACGCATGTGGAGCCCCACCAGCTTTTGCACATACTTCATTTTCTCATTCATCGGAAGTTTCATTTTGCGGAAGATATCCGGAATCATCTTTTCTCCGATAAAATTGTGATTATGGAATGTCCATCCGATTTTAGGTTCCCAGCGTTTGGTGCGCGGCTTGCCGATGTCATGTAATAAGGTAGCCCAGCGCAACCAGAGGTTGTTGCTTACTTTTGAGATATTGTCAACCACTTCCAGAGTATGGTAGAAATTATCTTTGTGAGCACGTCCGTTTCTGACTTCCACGCCTTGAAGTGCTGTTAATTCGGGGAAAATCAACTCCAGCAGGCCACATCGGTCCAGCTCAACAAAACCTTTTGAAGGAATGGGGGAAAGCAATATTTTATTTAACTCGTCCGCAATACGTTCGCGTGAGATGATTTTAATGCGTTCCTTATTGCGTTCCAGTGCGGCAAAGGTTTCGTCTTCAATATAGAAATTGAGTTGTGTGGCAAAACGTACACATCGCATCATGCGTAAGGGATCATCGCTGAAGGTGATGTCCGGATCCAGTGGAGTGCGGATGATTCTTGCCTTGAGGTCTTCCATCCCTCCGAAGGGATCGACCAGTTCTCCGAACCGTGCCTGATTCAGACAGACAGCCATGGCATTGATCGTAAAGTCACGCCGGTTCTGATCATCTTCCAGCGTTCCGTTTTCTACGATGGGTTTCCGGCTGTCGTGGCTATATGATTCTTTTCTTGCTCCAACAAATTCAACTTCTGTATCATGGTACTTTACTTGCGCGGTACCGAAATTTTTAAAAACGGATACATGGGCACCGCGTCCCAGTTTCTTTCCAAACGCCTGTGCTATTTCGATTCCGCTTCCTACAACCACGATATCAATATCCTTTGAAGGGCGATTCAGGAAAATGTCACGTACGTAGCCTCCTACTGCATAACACTCCAGGCCCATCTCATCGGCAGTCTTTGAAATAAGACTAAATATTTTATTGGTAAAGTGTTCTTTTAATTCCATCCTTTTCTTTTAAATGAGGTGCAAAATTACAAAAAAATAGTGTGTCTTGCTGATATCAAACAGATTTAATTGTATTTTTGTTCCAAATTAAAAAAGCTTGAGCAGATGAAAAAATTAGGATTAATCGTTGTTGCACTGGCTTTGACGCTGGCTGGATGTAACAGTGACGAGAAGAAAGCAAGTGAATTGTTTCAGCGGGCGGAAGTTTCGTTTGCCGCAGAGGATTATAGCCTCGCAAAATTGCAAATAGATAGTATTCGTACCCTTTATCCGAAAGCTTTTGAGGTGCGCAAGGCTGCTATTGGCCTGATGCAGCAAGTAGACCTGAAGGAGCAGCAGCAGACTTTGGCTTATCTGGATAGCGTTATGGCTGTGAAACAAGCTTCTCTGGATTCCATCAAGGGAAATTATGTGTTGGAGAAAGATACAGCTTATCAGGAAGTCGGTAATTATTTTTATCCGACTCAAGTCGTGGAAAAGAATATCGGACGTTCTTTTTTGCGGGCACAGGTAAGTGAAACCGGAGAAATGTCGTTGACTTCTATTTATTGTGCAGGCGGCAATATCCACCATACGGCAGTGAAAGTGAGCGTGGGAGACTTGTTTGCAGAAACACCGTCTTCTTCGGACAGCTATGAAACGACGGATTTGGGAAGGGCCATTGAGAAGGCAGACTATAAAGTTGGCAATGATGGAGGTGTGGCAGATTTTATTGTTGCTAATCAGGACAAGAAGAATATTCGTCTGGAATTTATGGGAGACCGTAACTATCGGACGGTCATGCCGGCCAGTGATGTGAAGGCTATTGTGGCAATAGTTGATCTCGCTAAAATTCTGTCAGCGATGGAGGAAATCCGGAAAGAACAGAAAGAAGCCAATCTGAAGATTCAGTTTGTAACCCGTAAAATGCAGGAAAAGGCAGGGGAAGCAGCTGAATGATCTCTCCGGCCTGTTTAATGGCAGGGGTGATTTACATTATTATATATAAGGAAAGAGACTTTCCGCAGGTAATCAGATATATCCTGCAGAAGGTCTCTTTTTCTTATTGGATCCGGAGCCTGTTCGGCTACCTTTGCTTATATAATTCTTTCAGCGACCTTTTCCCAGTTAACAAGTTTCCAGAAAGCCTCTATATATGCAGCACGGCGATTACGATAGTCGATATAGTATGCATGTTCCCATACATCAATAACCAGTAAGGGAGTATATCCTTTAGTTAATGGATTCCCTGCATTGGATTCTGGGAGAATAAATAATTTCCCTTCTTTATCAGCAGCCAGCCATACCCAGCCTGAACCGAACAGACCAAGTGCCGCTTTGGTAAATTGTTCTTTGAATGCTTCTGCTGAACCAAAATTGCTGGTCAGCAATGCATCCAGTTTTTGAGGTATGACATCAGAATGGGAAGTTAATGTTTGGAAAAAGAACGTATGATTCCATGTCTGGGCCGCATTATTGAAAATAGCTCCGTCGGCCTTACAGATAATGTCTTCCAGAGAGAGAGTCTCATATGGAGTTCCCGGAATCAGTTTGTTCAGATTGTCAATATAGGTCTGAAGATGTTTACCATAATGGAACTCTAGTGTTTCTTGGCTCATGAGTGGAGCAAGTTCTTCCATTTGATAAGGAAGGGTAGGCAGTTTATGTGTCATAATTATTGGTTTTAAAGGTTATTTACATAATAAACAATTGCTTCTCCCGGAAAGTTCTTCTGAAGTCTGGTTAAATTTCGCAGACCGGAAAACTTTTCCAGTCCGATAACCCGATCAGCGCCATAGAATCTCCTATAATCTCTTCAGTGCAAGTTTGATCACCTTTTCGACAGGCAGATCCGGTTCCTCTTTTAACAGAAGACCGACGACTTTTTGTGAAGGAGCCTGTGCAAATCCTAACATCGTAAGTGCTGCAACAGCTTCTTCGTAAACTTCCGTATTGGCTGCTGCAATTACAGAG
>UMGV01031309.1_pt1 | contig 53202 bp, 55 predicted proteins | sample 1965361 | NCBI WGS metagenome assembly UMGV01 (sample SAMEA4836081, study PRJEB28245) | human gut metagenome | biome: gut microbiome; material: fecal sample | place: Denmark | collected 2008
TAGAAAACGAAGATGATAAGAAAAGAATCATTGAGGAATTTATTGATCGCTTTGGTAAACTTAGTAAAGAAGTACTTTTGTATATTGAAGAGAAATATTTAGAGTCATTGTTTAGATATTTTAAAATTACGAATGTAATGGAAACAAAAAATGCTGTGTCTGTTATTATACCTAATGAAATTTTGGAAAAAATTAAAGCTGAAGAGTTCTTTTTACCATCCCTTGAAGTTAATGATAAATTTAATTTTGAGTACAAAAATCGTCAATTAATAATAAAATTAAAAAAAGAACAATATGATAAACAATGGATCTATTATTATAGTAAACTACTTACAATGGTTAAGAATAATACTGAAAGAAAAAAGGTATAATTGGAGTAAAAAGTTACCATACTATTATTAGTGAGGTGACAAAATGAAAGCAACAGGCGTTGTAAGACGAATAGATGACTTAGGAAGAATTGTTATACCAAAAGAAATTAGAAGAAATTTAAGGGTTCATGAAGGAGACTCTTTAGAAATTTATATTGATGGAAATGACACAATTATTCTTAAAAAATATTCATTAGTTGAAAGTGTAAATAATTTTATTAATCAATATGTTGAATCTCTACATTCATCATGTAAAAAAGAAATAATAGTGACCGATACTGAAAGAGTTATAGCCACAAGCAATGGTTTTAGAAAAGATATTGTTGGGAAGAAGATTGACATGCGCTTAGATGATAGAATGCAAAAGAAAACAGCCCAAACATTTGAAAGAGGAAGTAATTTAGAGATATGTGATAATCTAGTTATATCTTCGGCTTGTATTTTAAAACCTATTACTGTTTATGGTGATTTGATTGGAGCGGTAATTGTTATTGGAGATAATTATATTGATGAAACAGAAAAAATGCTTGCGGAACTTACCGCGTCCTTTATAGGAAAGTATTTAGAAAACTAACTAGATGGCCTTATGGCCATTTTTTTCTTGAAAAATGGTATTAAAAAAGATATAATAAAAGTATATTGGAGGAATATATGTATAGTAAATACCATGGATGTGGAAATGATTTTATTATAGGAAAATATCAAAGCGGAAACGACTATTCTCTTCTTGCTAGAAAGTATTGTGATAGGCATTTAGGAATTGGGGCTGATGGATTATTACTTGTTGAAAAAGAAAACAATAATATAACAATGCATTTGTATAATAGTGATGGTAGTATAGCACCAATGTGTGGAAATGGAATTCGTTGTTTTGCAAATTATTGTTTAGACGAAGGACTGATAAATGAAAATGACTTTATAGTTAATACTTTATCAGGACCAATGAGAATTATAATTGAAAGTAGAGATCCATTTTTTTGTAAAGTGAATTTAGGTAAACCTGATTTTAGTAGTGAAAAACTAAGTATAGATACAAAAAAGAATGTTTTTATAGATGAAAAACTTAAAGTAAATGATATAGATGTAAGTGTTAGTGCTGTTTATATGGCGACTCATCATTTAGTTATTTTAGTTAATGACTTAAACAAAGCAATAGAAAGTAAAATAGCCGAAGTTATTGCTGAAAATAAAATCTTTTTGGTAGGAATAAATGTTAATTTAGTTGAAATAATCGATAGAAAGAACATAAAAATGAAGACGTTTGAAAGAGGGGCAGGGTGGACACTAGCCTGTGGAACTGGTGCTAGTGCTGCTTATTCAGTTTTAAGAAAAAAGAATTTATGTGATAATGAGCTAAGTGTGCATTTAGAGTTAGGAATACTAAAAATTACTTCTATTAATGATGAAATTATTATGAGTGGGCCTAGCAAATGCGTAGCAAAAGAGGTAAAATTTGTATAAAAAGTGCTAATTACAAATTGATTGTAATAAGAAGTATTGAAAAAAAATTTAAAATATGATATAATTTTTGTATCTTTAAAAAGGAGTATAGAAAATGGCGAAAATAGCAATTGTTACTGATGTAAATGCAGGGCTAGATTATTTGGGATATGATCCACAAATTCCTACACTTAGATCAATAATTAATTTTAAAGACGAACATTACATCGACGGAATTGAAATTAAGGCTGATGAATTTTATGAGCGCTTAAGTAAAGAAGATGTTATACCTTCAACAAGCGCACCAACTGTCGGTGAAGCTATGGAATTAATCGAAAGATTAATAAGCGAAGGATACACAGATATGATTATGTACTCTATTTCATATCAATTGAGTTCTATAGGGCAAATGGTTGAAAATTTAAAGAGTGAATATAGTGATAAAATTAATATATATGTTGTTGATACAAAACTTGCAACTTATATGCAAGGGTATTTAGCAATTGTTGCGAAAAAAATGGTTGAAGAAGGAAAAAGTGTAAAGGAAATACTTGATTACTCTGACTATTTAATAAAACACCAACATGCTTATTTTATTGTTGATAACTTATCATATTTAGTTAAAAATGGTCGCTTAAGTGGTGCTGCTGGTTTTGTTGGCAATATGTTTAAGATTAAACCTATTTTGGAATTGAACAAAGAAGGTAAAATCGTAAGCAAAGAAAAAGTTAAAACTCATAGAAGAGCAATTGAAAGAGCTTTAGAATTGTTCTTAAATGAGATTGGGGATAATAAAAATGTTCAAATTTTTGTATTCCATATATTAAGAGAAAAAGAAGCTTTAGAAATTAAAGAATATTTAGCTTCTAAAGTAGATACACCACTAGAGATACAAGTTCATATGGTTACTCCTGCAGTTGGTGCTCATATTGGTTGTGGGATTTTAGGATTTGGATACTTTATATTAGGCGAGTAATACTGTTTATATTATTTTTAAAAGATGTTTATAAACACTAAAGGATTTCCTTTGGTGTTTTTTATTATCTTTGAGTAATCATTTTTAAAAGGTTCTTTTTTAAAAAAAGAAAAATAAAATGTAATGGTGATATTAAGTGAAAAACTTTTTGATTAATCATTATTGGTTAATTAGCTTACTTGCTTCTTTTTTATTGTTTTGGATATTTGGGGACATAATTGTATTTTTAATAATACTTGGTGTCATAGGATTTTTTATATTGATGAAGGGGGTATACAAAGCAACATTTTTATATATGGATATTGTGCTTTTTATACTGTATTTGCTTTTTGGGTTTATTTGTTTAGTATTTTTAAGTTTTGATAGTGTTAAGATTTTAGTAATTGTTTTGGGTGTTTGGTTGATATCGTCATTTTTTTTAAATAAAAGACTTTAAAAAATAAGTAGTGTGTTATATAATAATTAAAGATGATGGTGATAATATGCAAAAAATGAAAGATAAAGAAATGGCGCTATCATGCATTTTTAGATTTGATGAAAAAGATAACGTATGTTATGCAAAAATCAATAAAAATCATGAAAAAGGCGAATTATTAGAAATATTTCATAAAAACATCAAAAAATTCACGTTTTTAGGCATTATTTTGCCTTGTGTTAGTTTTTTATTAATATTTCTATTAACTATACTATTTATCATATATGAAGAAATAAAAGGAAATTTCATAACTGAAGAATTCAATTTATTTGTATCATTGTCATTTTTATCACTTCTTTTCTTAGTTTTAGGAATAATACTTCTTTATAAACTAATAGTAAAGAAAGAAAAATGCTATTTAACTCTGTATTATGGAGCATATCGTTATAAATATATAAGTTATAAGAAATATAAAAACATAGATAGCTTTTTAAATGAAAGGACTGAAAATTATGAGAAAAATTTATAAGGTTTTATTATTAATGCTAGTTATGAGCGCAACATTTATATTAAGTGCTTGTAATTCTAGTAACATGAGTGGAATAAAGAATCTTACTCAGCAACAAATATATACTCAAAAAGAAGATAGGTATTATGTATTTTTCTATCGTGAAAATTGCTCAGGTTGTGAGGAAGTTAAACCTTATGTTTTAAAATATGTTAAGCAAGCTAAAAAAAATAGCAAAGCAAGAAAAATATATGGTTTTAATTTGTCTGATGAAAAAAATAAATTAATATATAGAACTAATCCAGACAAAGAACATGGTCAAGGTTCATATATTAATAGTAGTGGAGAAACTGTCAAAGGTATATTTTTTGTTGATGAAGTTCAAAAATGGGATGATTTATATATAGGGACTACCCCATCTTTAATTAGTGTGAGAGTAATTGATGGAGTAAAAAAATCTTATTTTATATGCTCTGGTCATGCTAAAATTATAGATACTTTGAATAGTGAATTAAACAAATAAAAAAAGGCTCAAGGGTAATGAAAAGATAATCTTATCATTATTTCCTGTGAGCCTTTTTATAATTTTAATTTTATTTCATTATATTAGAGAAATGATCCATAATAGCATTTCCTTCATTTTTGTAAACTGCTGTTATTACACCATTTTCAACTAATACAACACGAGGGAAGTAACCAAGTCTTAAATCTTTTATATCGTCAACACCAACAAAGTTTTCAGAGTTATTGTTAGGATTTACATATATAGTAGAAGAAGGGTTTTGTGAACGGTGAATAGCATAAAGTGGATAATTTAAATCTGAATTATAACTTGAATAATTTTGTGAGTAACTAAGAAGAGTAGGTTTAACATAGTTACATCCACTGCAACCATCTCTTAGGAAGAAAACATAGTATCTTTCTTCTTTTTGGTTAAACAAATCTTCTGCATATATATAATTAAATGTAGATCTAATGAAAAGATTAACTTCAATACTATCATCATCATTAAATATTTTTAATTTATAGTTTCCAGCTTCCCAATTGTTAAATCTGTACATAGGGAAAATCATTTCTCCTGCATAGTAACCAACAGAATCTTCTTTGTATTCTTCAGGAATAGTGAAAGTTTTAGCTTTGTTTGAAGAATCTGTAACAGAATATTTTTTAGGGACAAAATTAGTTTCTATTTTAATAACTTTTGGATTATCAATGTTATGAAGGACATTTGTTTGGCTTATTTTTCTTTGTTCAATATTTAAAAAAGAAGAAATATCAGTGTAGCCAGTATAGTAACTAGTTATTACACCATTTTCAACAACAACTAAAGTAGGTGATACTAAGCTATTTTCTTTTATTAAATCTTCATAATTATTAATTCCAACAAGAGATTCAATTTTGTTAGCTTCTTTATTAGAATATTTTACAACAAATAGTTTGCTTACGAATCCTTCAGGGAAAGAGTTTAAATAAATATCAAATTTTTCTGCATCATTATATAACTTGATGCCATTTTTACCAGCAAAATCAGAAAAAATGACATAATATTTTCCTAAAGATTGTGAGAATGTATTTTCTCCATCAATCACTTCAAAATTATGAGATTCACCACTAACAACAATAGTAAGAGTGATTTTCTTTGAAGCGATAACTTCTAACTTATAAGTGCCATTTTCTAAATCTTTAAAAAATGAAGCATCCAAAGTCAAAGTATTATTTTCAAGATAATCAGTTAAATCATCTTTATTAATAGTTGAATTAACATTGCCATTAGAAATATTAATTTTTGTGAAATCATCAGAAACACTAATTGTAATCGGTATTGGATTACTTTTATTAAAACTAAAAGATTGCGTTTTAGTTTCGCCACATGCTGTTAGTAGTATGACTAACGCAAACATTAAAACTGATATAATTTTTTTCATAAAACCTCCAAGATTTATTGTATAAATAAAACATTATGCATATTATTCACTTAAATAACAAAGATAATATATCATATTTCTAAAAAAAAGTAAATAAAAATGATTTTTGTGTTAAAATTAGAAAAATGTAATTTATGGAAGCGCTTAAAAAAATTAAACTAATGCTTAACAATTTATAAAAAGTATGTTATAATATCAATAGTAAAGAAAGCACTTTTAAAATCAAAAATTGAAAGGAGAAATATAAATATTAATTTATATTGATAAGATTATGAAAAGAAAAATGAATTTAATTTTAATTTTACTTTTGGCAATCCTTTTTAGCGGATGTGCAAGAACAGATGAACGAGATGTATTCCGCTTTGAAGCCCATCAATTAGAATTGAAGATTGGTGAACAAATAGAATTAAAGTTAGTATTAGGAGATATTAGTCCAAAAGAAGAAATCATTTATAGTAGTAGCAATCAAGATGTTGTTAGTCTTGAAGGAAATGTTGCTAAAGCTTTAAAAGTTGGTGTTAGCAAAGTTACTGCTCAAGTTAAAAGACTTCCAACAACCAAAGCAACTGTTGAAATTACTGTAGTTGATGAAAAGTTATCTGGATTAAAAATCAATGGCGACAGTCAAGTAAAGGTTAATGGTAGTTTGAAGTTAACTATTTCAACAAACCCTACTAGTATTAGTAAAGATGTTGAATGGTCAAGTAGTGATGAAAGTATTGCTACAGTTGATACAAATGGTTTAGTAAAAACTGTTAAACCTGGTTTTGTAACAATTAGTGCTGCTTCAAAATATGATCCTACTTTAGTAGCTAAAAAGGAAATTGAAGTATTATATTTAGATTCAGAAGAATTAGAATTAGAATTAGCTGATACAAATGTTGTTTTAGGTACACCTTCTGTTATTAAAGCAACTGTACTACCAGCTTTAGCAAATCAAAATGTTACTTGGGAAAGTAGCGATACTAGTTATGCAACTGTTGTTGATGGTGCTATTACTCCAATTAAAGTTACTCCTGATGATGTAACTGTAACAATTAAAGCTACAACAGCTGATAAAAAAATTGTAAAAGAAATTGCTATTAAAGTTGTATATGCTCCAATTGAAAGAATTGAAATCACAAGCACTTTAGAAGAAATTGAAGTTTTTGAAGAAAAGACTATTACTTTAAAGGCTACTGTTACACCTTCATTTGCAAATCAAAAAGTTACATGGTCAAGTAGTGATGAAAGTATTGCTACTGTTAATGAAAATGGTGTAGTTACTGGTATTAAAAAAGGTACAGTTAAGATTATTGCTTTAGGTGCTGATGGAGTAAGTAAAGCAGAAATAGAAGTACTAGTAGTAGGTGTTCCAGATCCAGAAGGAATTAAGATTACAATTAATTACAAAGATCCAGGTGATAGATTCACTTTAGAACTTGAATGTGATGAAACTTTGAGAGTATCAATTGAACCAAGCGATGCAAAACAAGAAATTGATTTCTCAGTTGATAAAGAAGGAATCGTTAAAATAGTTAAGAATAACCTTGGTTATAAGATAACTGCTTTAGCATTAGGTGAAGTAACAATTACATTTACTTCTAAGGTAAATCCAGCTATTTCAAGAAGTATAACTATTACGGTAGTTCCACTAGAATAGAAAAATGACCCTATGATTTTATCATAGGGTTTTAAAAATTTTAAAAAATATAAGCTAATTGTAGAAAAAGATATGTAATTGTGATAAAATATAAAAAGTGGTGATAAATATGTATGATATAATTGTAATTGGCGGTGGTCACGCAGGAGTAGAAGCTGCACTTGCAAGCGCAAGACTTAATAATAAGACATTGATGATTGTTGGAAGTATTAATCGTATTTCTAATATGCCATGTAATCCTTCAATCGGTGGACCAGCTAAAGGAATAATAGTTCGTGAAATTGATGCTTTAGGTGGACAAATGGCAAAAACTGCTGATGAGACTTTGTTGCAACTTAAGATGTTGAATTTATCTAAGGGGCCTGCAGTTAGAGCTTTAAGAGCTCAATCAGATAAAGTTACTTATCCAAAACGTATGAGAGAAATTGTTTTTTCTCAAGAAAACTTGGATGTAAAAGAAGCTTATGTTGAAGAGTTAATTGTTGAAAATGATAGTGTTTGTGGTGTTATCCTTGAAGGAAATGAAAAAATATGTGGAAAAGCAGTAATTATAGCTAGTGGCACATATTTAGCTTCAAGAATTTTATGTGGTCATTCATTTTGGCCTGGTGGACCTGATCAGGAAAGAACAACAACTAAACTATCTGAATGTTTAAAAAGATTAGGTTTCAATCTAATTAGACTTAAAACTGGGACACCACCTAGAATAAAAACCAACTCAATCGATTTTTCAAAAACAACTCCACAATATGGAGATAATATGCCACTACGTTTTAGTGATACAACTCCATATGAAAAGATTCGTCCATTTGAAAAACAAGTGCCTTGTTATTTAACATATACAACTAGTGAAACACATCGTATTATTAAAGAGAATTTGGAAAAATCTAGTATGTATGGAGGAATTGTTGAAGGGGTAGGACCTAGATATTGCCCATCAATAGAAGACAAAATTGTTCGCTTTAGCGATAAAGAAAGACATCAAATTTTCTTAGAGCCTGAAAGTGAATTAATTGATGAAACTTACGTTCAAGGTTTTTCAACAAGCATGCCTCATGATATTCAAGAATTAATGGTACATAGTTTACCAGGTTTAGAAAATGCTGTCATTGCTAAATATGCATATGCAATAGAGTATGATGCTATTAATCCATTAGAATTAAAAGCCAATTTAGAAACAAAAAAGATTAATAATTTGTTTTTTGCTGGACAAGTAAATGGTACAAGTGGATATGAAGAAGCAGCATGTCAAGGATTAATGGCGGGAATAAATGCTAGTTTGAAGTTAGCAAATAAACAACCTTTAATTTTAAGACGTGATGAAGCATATATTGGAGTTTTGATTGATGATTTAATAACTAAGGGAGTAAAAGATCCTTATAGGTTATTAACAAGCAGAGCCGAATTTAGACTTCTTTTAAGACACGATAATGCAAGTGAAAGATTAATTAAATATGGTTATGAAATTGGTCTTATTAGTGAAGAAAGATATAAAAAGTTTTTAGATAGAAGAAACAATATTGAAAAATTGATAAGAGAGACAAAAGAAATTAAAATCACACCAAAGAATAGTGTTAATGAATATTTGTCTTTAAATGGAAAACCTGTCATTAATGAAAAAATATCAGGATATGAATTTTTAAAACGACCTGATATAGATTTCTTTGATTTAGAAAAAGTTGGAGAAACTATTTTTGATTATGAAAGTGAGATAAAAGAACAAGCATTAATAGAAATTAAATATTCTGGTTATATTCAAAAAGCTTATAAAGAAGCACATCATTTGGAAATGATGGAATCTAGAAAAATTCCTAGTGATATTAACTATGATGAAGTTAATAATTTAGCATTAGAGGCTAGGGAAAAACTAAAGAAAGTCAACCCACAAACTATTGCTCAAGCTTCTAGAATAAGTGGAGTAAATCCTAGTGATATAACAATGCTATTAGTATATTTAGAGAGCAAATATGGAACAAGTAATAAGTAAATTAGAATTAACAAAGGAACAGTGTGAAAAATTTTCTCTTTATTATGATTTTTTAATAAGTGAAAATGAAAAATACAACTTAACAGCAATTACTAATATTGATGAAGTTTATATAAAACATTTTTATGATTCAATAATGATGGGAAAATTCATTGATTTGAATGGAAAAAGTTTATGTGATATAGGTAGTGGAGCAGGGTTTCCATCTATACCTTTAAAGATTGTTTTTCCTGAACTTGAGGTTGTAATAATTGAACCAACTCAAAAAAGAATTAAATTTTTAGAACAACTAATTAATAAACTAAAACTTGAAAACGTGAAACTCGTTTGCGAAAGAGCTGAAGATGCTATTTGTAATTATAGAGAAAGTTTTGATATAGTTACAGCTAGAGCTGTTAGTAATTTAAGAATGTTATTAGAACTTACTATTCCTTTTGTAAAAGTAAATGGTGATTTAATTGCTTATAAAGGTTCATCTTATAAAGAGGAGATAGATATTTCAAAAAGTGCTTTACATAAGTTGAATTCTCAAGTAATATATATACACAAATATAATTTGCCATATGATATGGGAGAAAGATATTTGATACAAATAAAGAAAAATAAAAAAACGGATGAAAAATTTCCAAGGAGATTTGCGGAGATTAAGAAAAAGCCGTTATAAATATTGGAGAAAAATATGGGCAAAATAATTGCGATAGCTAATCAAAAAGGTGGAGTTGGCAAAACAACAACAACTATTAACCTTGGTGCTGCACTAGCTAAAGAAAAGAAAAAAACACTTATAATTGATTTAGATGAACAAGCTAATGCAACAATAGGGTTAGGCATTGGACGTGAATTTGTTAAAAATAGTTCTTTTGATGTCCTAACTGACAAAGTGGATATAGTTGATAGTATATATTCAACAACTAATGAGTATTTAAATATCATCCCTTCTTCTAATTTGTTAGCTAATGTTGAAGAAAAAATCAAGGACAAGTCTGATAAAGAACAAATTTTACTGAAAAAAGGTTTAAAACTAAAAGAAAGTTATGATTATATTTTACTTGATTGTCCGCCTTCTTTGGGACTAATTATTGATAATGCCTTATTTTTAAGTGATTCAGTAATTATTCCTGTTGAATGCGATTATTTTGCATATGATGCATTAACTCAGATGGTTCAAAAAATTAATCAAATTCAAAAAGAAAAGAAAGAATTTGGTTTGTCTTTAACAATAGAAGGTGTATTATTAACAAAACTTGATAATAGAAATCTTTTTGGATATCGTATTAGTGAAAAAGTAAAAGAATTATTACCAAGTAAAACTTATAATACGATTATTAGTAGATCAAGTCACTTACAAGAAGCACCAATGCATGGAAAAAGTGTTTTAGAGTTTGCATATAATTCTCGAGGTAGCAAAGAATATATTAAATTAGCTAAAGAAATAATTGAAAATAATAAGGAGTAAATTATGTGGGAAAGCATATTAACTTTTGTTAAGTCATATAGTAGAATTTTAATTTCTACAGTGATTGTAATAGCAATAGCTGTAGTACTTAATACAATTAACAACATTATTACAAGACGCTTTGTTAAAAAGAATTTAGAAAAGAGAAAGCATGCTGTAACAATGGCGAAATTATTGAAAAGTATAATTAAATATGCAATTTTAATTCTTTCATCAATCATTATTTTAGATATTTGGGGAATTAACATTGGACCTGTTTTAGCTGGTGCAGGTATTTTAGGATTAGTTATAGGTTTAGGTGCTCAAAGTTTGATCAATGACTTTTTAAGTGGTTTTGCTATTATCTTTGAAAATCATTATGATGTAGGTGATGTTGTTGAAATAGATGGATTTAAAGGGACTGTCTTAGAAGTTAGTTTGAAATCTACAAAAATAATTAGTTGGTTGAATGAAGTTAAGATTATAGCTAATGGTAATATTAAAAGTGTAATTAATTTTTCTAAAGAACCAACAGTAAGCTACATTGATATTCGTATCGGATATGAAGAAGATGTTAATAAAGTAATAAATCTTTTAGAAGAAAAGTTAGTTACAATCAAAGACTCTTTTCCTCAAGTTATTGAAGGTCCAAATGTAATTGGTGTTAGTGAGCTAGCAAATCAAGGAATGATAATAACTATAACACTTAAGACAATTGCTAATGAACAGTATTCTGTAAAACGAGCTATTAATAAGTTTGTTAAAGAGATTTTTGATGAAAACAATATTAAAATTGCATATGATCAAGTGGTGGTTCACAATGATGAAAATAACAACTGATTATAGAATAGATGATATTTTAGAATTTAAAAAAAATCATCCTTGTGGTAGCAACCAATGGAAGGTAGTTAGAACAGGTGTTGATATGAAATTAGAATGTATGGGATGTAAGAGAATTATAATTATTCCTAGAGTGGATTTAAACAAAAAAGTAAAAAAAATTATTAGAGACTAGTGGTAGTCTCTTTTTTCTTTAAACGTTTTCACACAAAAAAACATTTACAAATTAAAAAAAATATATATAATGTTATTATATTTTATCAGGAAATACAAAAGTATTACGATATAAACAAGATAAAAGAAGTATTTTAAAGCATCTTTTTGAGTATAGTCTTAATATTAGTCCTGATAAAAGGACTTTTATTTAGGTCTATTTTTTACAAGATAGAAGTAATATTCTTGAGCATGTCTTTAATTATATACTTCTTGAGTATAGTACTTAATTTTGAAGTATGAAAAGTAGAAGCCTAAATAGGGCTTTTTAATTTTTTATAATAAGGGAGAAAGAATATGAAAAAAACTATCAAATTATTGTTAACTTTAGTTGTACTAGTTATTGGTATTACTCTTTTTGGTTGTAGAGGGAATGGAAACAATAGTTCAAAAGAACTAGTAGTAGCCACAAACTGTGAGTTTCCACCTTTTGAATATACTGATAAAAATGGTAAATCAATTGGTATAGATATGGAACTAGCTAGTGAAATTGCAAAAATATTAGGTTATGATTTAAAAATAAAGGATATGAGCTTTGATGCAGTAATAGGAGCACTTGAAGCAAAACAAGCAAATGTTGCTATGGCTGGTTTGACAATCAGTGAAAAGCGTAAGGAAAGTGTTGATTTCTGTGATCCTTACTTTGATGCCTTTCAAGTTGTTATAGGATTAAAATCTAGTAAAGCTATGGAAATAGATAACTATGATGATTTAATTAAAGAACTAGAAGGGAAGAAGATTGGTTTCCAAAATGGAACTACTGCTCAATACTTTGTTGAAGGTGATGAAGGATGGGAATTTCCTGGTATTAATGGTGCAGTTAGCAAAGGATTTACTAGTGGCGCAGCAGCTATTATGGCATTAAGAAATGGACAAATTGATTATGTAATAATTGATAAAGTACCAGCTTTACAATTTGTTGAAAAGAATAAAGAAGAAATTAGTGTTAATATTGATGTGCATTTAACAGAAGAGCAATATGCTTTTGCAGTTCAAAAAGACGATAAAGAATTATGTGAAAAAATAAATGCAGCTTTAAAAACATTAAAAGAAAATGGTAAGTTTACAGAAATAGTAAACAAATATTATAGTGATTAATATGAAGTTTATAAAAGATATTATATATATAATAACTAATTATTCTTCAAGCTTACTAAATGGTTTGAAAAATACTTTAATTATCGCACTTTTAGCTTTTGTTATAGGACTAGTTTTAGGTAGCTTAATAGCTATATGTCGAATTGGTTCCAAAAAGGAAAATGTGTTTTTAAAAATTTTAGATAAGATATGTGCCGTATATGTAACTGTTATTAGAGGCACTCCTGTTGTAGTTCAACTTTTATTAATGTATTTTGGAGTTTTAGCACTATCTAATTTAGGAGCTTTATCAATAGCAATAATAGTATTTGGACTTAATAGTTCTGCATATATGTCAGAGATAATTAGATCAGGAATATTATCAGTTGATAAAGGACAAATGGAAGCCGGAAGAACATTAGGTTTGAGTTATTCTAAAACAATGAAATCAATAGTATTTCCTCAAGCTATTAAAAATGCCATTCCAACTATTCTTAATGAGTTGATAGCTTTATTAAAGGAAACTTCAGTTGCTGGTTACATTACTGTAATTGATCTTACTATGGCTGTACAAAGAATAGTTGCTAATGAATATGAAGCTTTAGTACCTTATACAGTTTTAGCAATTATATATCTAATAATTGTTGGTATTTTAACATTAGGCGTAAAGGCAATAGAAAGAAGGTTGAGACGTAATGATAGTAGCATCTAATATTGTGAAAAAATATGGTGATTTAGTAGTATTAAATGGAATTAATGAAACTATCAATGCTGGCGAAACTATTTCGATAATCGGACCATCTGGAAGCGGAAAAAGCACTTTTTTACGCTGCCTTAACTTAATTGAAACTCCAACAAGCGGAGATGTAATTTATGATGGAAAAGTTATTAATAGTAAGAAATATGATATCAACGAATACAGAAAAAATATTGGAATGGTTTTTCAAAAATTTAATTTATTTAATCATTTGAATGTTTTAGAAAATATAACTTTAGCCATTAATCATCATGAAATTAAAGAACTAAAAAGATTAAAAAGAGAGTATCATTTATCTAAAATAAAACATTTGTTTAATAAAAATGTCAAACTAAAAGAAAAACCATTAAAAACTAAAAAAGAAATCAAGGCAAACAACGTTACAAAAGCAAAAGAATTATTGAAAAAGATTAATCTTTTAGATAAAATCTATGAATATCCTAATAAACTATCTGGTGGGCAACAACAAAGAATAGCAATTATTAGATCAATTATTTTAAATCCTAAGGTAATGTTGTTTGATGAACCAACGAGTGCACTAGATCCTGAAATGGTTAATGATGTTTTAGATTTAATAAAAGAAATAGTAAAAACAGGCATGACTGTGATAATAGTTACACATGAAATGGCCTTTGCTAAAGAGATTAGTGATAGAGTTATTTTTATGGATGAAGGTAATATAATTGAAGAGGGAACGCCTAAAGAGATATTTGAAAATCCGAAGAGTGAAAGAACAAAAGCATTTTTAAGTAAAGTGCTTTAAAAATAAGGTCTCATTGTGAGGCCTTTTACTATATATTTTATGTTTTATACAAATATCTACAAATTATAACATTCTTAAGTAATATTATATATAAGAGGTGAATGTTATGAACAAGTATTTAAACATTATTTTAATTTCTTTCTTTTCAGTATTGACATATCAATATAAAATAAGTTTTAGTTTTTATATTCCTATAGTTTTCTTTCTAACAAATTATAATCAAAAAAACATCTTTTTGATTTTGCCAATAAGTGCCATATCATTTTATTTTACAAATAGTGAACATATAATATATCTTTTAGTTTTATATATTTTTATAGCAATTTATTTCATCTTTTTAAAATCTAGAAAGAGTAATGTACTAGATTGTTTATATATATTTTTAGTTAATTTCTTTATTTTATTATTTGAAAGAAAAAGCTTCACATATAGAGAAGTTATAGTGTGTCTTTCTTTTAGTTTGTTTAGTATGCTTATATATTTATACTTTATATATAATGTTTTAGGTGTTTTGAGTAAACAAAATAGTTTTAGGAATTATGGTTTTATAGAAACAATAATGGGGATAGCAGTGGTTGTTGGGGCAACAACTATAAAAATAAAAAATATAAATTTAGGGTTATTTATTGCGATGTTTTATATAATGTATATGTCTCAAAATGGTTATTCATTACTATCTATCTTTTTTAGTATTTTAACAATGTTTTTACTTAAAATGGTGTTTAATATTGAAGAAGCAATAATGTTACCATTTGTTAGTGCTTTTTATATGTTCCCGAGTGTATATGGTTCTATTATACTTATAAGCTTTTGTTTAGTTGGTTGGTTAATAAACTTTGCATATATAAATGTTTTTGTTTTACAAGTATCAATAGGTATTGCAATATTATTTGAGATATTTAAATATAGTATAGTAAACTTAAAGAACAACAAAGCAGAAATAGTTGAAGATGTTTACACTCAAGCAATAGCAAGTGTAAATAATGAAATAATTGGATTTGCAAGCTTTTTAGATTTATATGCTAAAGAATTTTCAACTTCAAAGATATATAATAAAAAGATAGGTGATGGCATAAATAACTTAATGCATAGTTATTGTGAAGGTTGTTATGTGAGAAAAGAATGTTTTTCTAAAAATAAAGGTAAAACTTATGCTTATTTTAAGAATATGTTATTATATTCTAAAAGACGAGATTATGAAATGACAAATGAAGAATTGATATCTTTTTTTAAAATGTGTCCATATATAGTAGAGATGAGAAAAAGTGCTATATTAATAAATGAAAGATTGAATTTATCTAATGAATCAACAAAAAGTAATACTTTAATAGCTGAAATGAATGGCGTTAGTAATATATTAAGACAGTATAGTGTCGATAATACATTAAAAAATGAATTTGAGTATGATGTTTTTTATAAGATAAAAAAAGCCATTTGTGATTATGGCTTTAATGTTTGCTATTTTAATCCTAAGAAGATTTTGATTAATGATTTTTTAATTGAGATAGGTATTAGAGGCGTTGGTTTTCTTCAAATGAAAAAAGTTTTAGAAAAAATAGGAGATAATTATATTGTTAATAAAACTACGATTGTTTTTCAAAAAGTTGAAAAAGGAAAAACATATATGAATATGGTTCCTAGGGTTAATTTTGAAGTTGATTATGGCTATGGTAGCATTGCTCAAAATGGAAACGGAGTTTGCGGAGATAATTTTTTAATTAAAGAGTTAAATGACTCTAAATTGATTGCCGCAATCAGTGATGGAATGGGTAATGGATATTTAGCAAATCAAGAAAGTAATACAACTTTGAAATTAGTTGATAAAGTTACAAGTACATCTTTATCTACTACTACATCTTTGCAAATATTAAATACTTTCTATTTTATTCAAGACTATTTAGAAAAATATAGTACATTAGATTTTGTTGAAGTGGATAGAAATAAAGGACAAATACTATTTTATAAAATGGGGGCTTCAACGTCTTATTTATTCCATAAAAATGGAAGTTTTGAAAAAATTGAAAATGAAAATTTACCTTTTGGTATTGAAGAAATAATTGAAACAAAGAATTTTGAATTAAGTGATGAAGATATTATTATAATGACTAGTGATGGTGTGTTTGAAAATATGGAAAGTGATGAGGAATTAGCGCTTTATATTAAAGGTATAATGCATATGAGTCCACAAAATATCACTTATGAAATTTTAAAATATGCTAAAGAGCATAAGAAAAAAGTCGATGATGATATGTGTGTAATTACTTTAAAAGTACAATTGATGAATTAATAGTTATATTCGATTGGTCCTTTCCAGTTTTTGTATCCATCACTAATGTTTACAGCTTTATAATTATTTTTCAATAATAAGTTGACACATTCTTTACTTCTTTCTCCACCTTCACATATTAGATAATATGTCATAGTGCGATTTAAATAATAAGCATATTTTTTAGTAAACAATTCATATGGAATATTATATGAATTAGGAATATGACCTTTTGAAAAAGTGAATGAGTCTCTTAAATCAATTATAATATAATTATAATTGTTAATATATTTGGTTAATAAATCTTTACATGTTATATTTTTCATTTTAATCACCAATAAATTATATTTTGTTAATAACAAAAATAGAATTGTCTATTTTAAATAAATATGCTATAATGTTAATAGAAGTGAGAGATTAATATGATAAGAAAAGAAAAAGAGAAATTATCAAATTACTTATTTTTAAAAGATGAATTTCCTTATAAAAACAAATGGTTTAAGGTGTTAATACTAAAAACTTATTTAACAAAGGATATCATTATAAACCTAGTTGATATATTTGAAAATATTTTTGGTGATATAGCATACACTGTAACTGATAATGAAATTATAATAATTTATTTTGATGAGATTGATTTTTCATTAGAAGAAGTTTTATTATCGGTTAGTGATGATTTTGGTATAAATATTTTAGGATTTAGTATGCCTAAAATTTATGCAAATAATAATAATTTTTTAGAAATATATGAGTTATATAAAAAATATATTTTTAATAAACATCAGGGATATTTTACAATCAGTGATTTGATTTTAGAAGCAATGGTTGAATATAATGATATTAAAATCTTAAAAGCAATTGTTTTAGATAAAGTTTTAAGCAATCCGCAGAATGAAACTTTGATTTTAGCAATGTTCAAAAATGATTTGAATATTTTAAAAACATCAAAAAAGATATATATGCATAGAAATACCATTAATAATCGCTTAGATTTAATAAAAAGAGAAAGTGATTTAAATATTCAAAAATTTCAAGACGCAGTAGCTATATACAATATGCTTAAGTTAAAATAATGTGCAATTTGCACATTGTTTTTTTTATTTATAAATAGTATAATTATCGCATAAAAGTGAGTATATGGAGGAAATTTATGGCAACAGTAACACTTACTAATATTAATAAGGTTTATGATGGCAACGTTCATGCCGTTGTTGACTTTAACTTAAAGATTAAAGATAAAGAATTCATCGTATTCGTTGGTCCTTCTGGATGCGGTAAAACTACTACTTTACGTATGGTTGCAGGTCTTGAAGAAATCACATCTGGTGAATTAAGAATTGATGATGAAATCGTTAATGACGTAGCTCCAAAAGATCGTAATATCGCGATGGTTTTCCAAAGCTATGCACTATATCCACATATGACTGTATATGATAACATGGCTTTCGGTTTAAAATTACGTAAATTTGGACGTGATGAAATTGAAAGAAGAGTTAACAATGCAGCTGAAATTTTAGGATTAAAACCATACTTAGATCGTCGTCCTAAAGCTTTATCAGGTGGTCAACGTCAACGTGTTGCTTTAGGTAGAGCAATCGTTCGTGATGCAAAAGTATTCTTAATGGATGAACCACTATCTAATTTGGATGCAAAACTACGTGTACAAATGAGATCAGAAATTATTAAGATTACTGAAAGATTAGGAATCACTACTATTTATGTAACACATGACCAAATTGAAGCCATGACTATGGCATCAAGAATCGTTGTTATGAAAGATGGTTATATCCAACAAGTTGGTACTCCAAAAGATATTTATGACAATCCTAATAATATCTTCGTTGGTGGATTTATTGGTACACCTCCAATGAACTTTATTGAAGGTATGGTTACTGATGATGGTTACTTTGAAGTTGGTGATCACAAATTAGGTGTTTCAAGATTAAAAGTTAATGAAAAGAGTATGAAGATCTTAGAAGAAAATCATTTCATTGAAAAACCAATCATTATGGGTATTCGTCCTGAAGATATTCATGATACTCCAGAATTGTTTGAAAAATATAAAGACTCAAAAGTTACTTTAAAAGTAGATGTAGCTGAGTTATTAGGTGCAGAAACTAATATTTATGCTATTATGAACGGTCAAAACGTTGTAGCTAAAGTTGACGCAAGAGTTGATATTCATATGGGTGACCAAATTGAACTTGCTTTCAATATGGAAAAAGTTCATTTCTTTGATCCTCAAACTGAATTAAGAATTAAGAGATTATAATTTTGATTTTAAGTGTGCTTCGGCACACTTTTTTATTAGATATATTAAATATAAGATTTTAATTTTTCAGTAAAAAATATAAAAAAAGGTTGCAGTATGAAAACTATATGATATAACATAATAAACAGTATAATTAATTTAACTAACTATAGGAGATTTTGCTTATGAACGCTTCAAGTGAGTTTATACGTGGATATACTGAAATAATCATTTTATCAATTTTATACAAAAAAGATGATTATATATAACAATTACAAATCCTTCATTATTAATCATTTTGAAAAAAATGTGTGAGGAAGGAAAGGTAGTTCATTTAATGTTTTAAATGAAAAAAATGTAAATAGGAGATTCTATAAAATTACTTCTTTTGGCACTAGAATTTTATACTCTTGATAGGATAATTAATTTTGAAATTATTGCTTGATGAATTTTAAAATTATTTGCTTTACATAAAAAATTGAAAAACTTTTTTTCAAAATTAGATTATTTAAAAAATGTTATAATGTTGTTATGAAAATATTATATATTATTGAGTCAAATAATAAAATAAAAGTAGTTTATGATTGTTATGAAAAATATCTTGAAAAGAGCGGAGAAGTATTTTTGAATGAACTTTGTTTAAAAGAACTGTGTACAAAAAGTGGAAGAATTGAGGCGGTGAAAAAAGTTTTTGGGTATAAATATAATGTTCCTATTTTTGTAAATCAAGATAATATATTTTTAAAAGTTAAGGCAAATAAAGTAGCATGGATAAATATTATTAGTGTTGGGAAAATATATAAAGACAATGATAAAGTTAATATAACATTTTTTTCTGGTAAAGTTTTAAAAGTTAATACTGGATATAAAAATTTTTATAAAAAGTTTAAAATGTTAGACATTTTATTTGACTATGTCAAAAAAAATAAGTAAAAACTATACTTTTTGTTTAAGGTGTGGTATAATAATGAAGAAAAGGTGTGGTGGTGATTGAATATCATTTTATTAATTAATTTTGAAAAGATTTTAGAATTCTTTAAGGAATTTACTAATGAAAATGTAATCTTGATCATTGCAATGGCGATTATATTACCGTTTATTGAAGCTTTGGTGCCGATGTTGCCTTTGATTGCAATTATAAGTTTTAGTATTGCTAGTTTAGGTAGCATATATGGAAGTGTTATGGGATCTGTTTTAGGAATACTACTTTCCATATTAGGATCAAGTATAGGTATGTTTTCAGTTTTTATCTTGATTAGAGATTTAATAGGTAATTGGTTTAGAGAAAAAACTAAAAACAAGGAAAAAATCGTTAAGGCAATTGAGTGGATGGAGAATCGCTCAAATAGTTTTATGATACTATTTCTTTCAAATCCATATATTCCAACATCTATTTTCAATTATGCGATGGCGCTTACTGGATATAGCGTGAAAAAATATTTGGTAATAGTATTAATATCGAGAACTATTTGTATTACCTTATTAGGAGTTTTGGGAATAGTTTTTAATGTTGGTGATGATTTAACTGCAATTGTTTGGGTATTTGTAACATATATAGTAGTTTATATTATTATATGGTTAATTAAAAAATTGTTTATAATAAAAAAAGATAAAATAGGTACAAAATGAAAGGAAGAAAAATATGAAAAAAACAATTAAAGACGTAGACTTAAAGAATAAGGTCGTATTAATGCGTGTTGATTTTAATGTTCCTATGAAAGATGGAGTTATTACTGATGTGAATCGTATCGTTCAAGCATTACCAACTATTGAATATGCAATTGAACACGATGCTAAAGTTGTATTACTTTCACATTTAGGAAGAGTAAAAGAGGAAGCAGATAAAGCTAAAAACTCTTTAGCTCCAGTAGCAAAAAAATTAGAAGAATTATCAGGTCACAAAGTTGTATTTGTGAATAAGACTAGAGGCGAAGAAGTTGAAAATGCTATTAAAGCTATGGCTCCTCGCGATATCGTTATGTTAGAAAATACTCGTTTTGAAGATTTAGATGGCAAAAAAGAATCTAAGAATGATCCAGAATTAGGTAAATATTGGGCTTCTTTAGGTGAAGTTTTTGTAAATGATGCATTTGGTACTGCTCACCGTGCAGCTGCAAGTAATGTTGGAATCGCTAGCAATATTAAAGACACTGTAGCTGGTTTCTTAATGGAAAAAGAAATCAAGTTTATCGGTGGTGCTGTTGATAGTCCAGTTCGTCCATTTGTGGCAATCCTTGGTGGTGCTAAAGTTAGTGATAAGATTTCTGTTATTGAAAGTTTAATTAAAAAAGCTGATAAGATTTTAATCTGTGGTGCAATGGCATATACTTTCTACAAAGCATTAGGATATGAAGTTGGTACATCAAAATGCGAACTTGACTTTGTTGATTTTGCAAAAGGATTATTAGAAAAAGCAAATGGTAGAATAGTATTACCTCTTGATACAGTTGTTGCAAAAGAATTTGATGAAAATGCTGAAAGCATAGTTGTTGATTCAGATAAGATTCCAAGTGATATGATGGGATTAGATATTGGTCCTAAGACATTAGAATTATTCAAGAAACAACTTGAAGGAGCTAAGACTGTTGTTTGGAATGGTCCTGCTGGCGTTTTCGAATTTGAAAAATTTGCTAAAGGTACAAACGGAATTTGTAAGATTTTAGCTGAACTTAAAGGAGCTATTACTATAATTGGTGGTGGTGATAGTGCAGCAGCAGCTATTAAATTAGGTTATGAAGATAAATTTACACATATTTCTACTGGTGGTGGAGCTAGTTTAGAATATTTAGAAGGAAAAGTTTTACCAGGAATTGATTGCATTAATGATAAGAAATGTACTTGCGGTCACTGCGGTAATGATTAATTAAGGAGATAAAACAATGAGAAAACCTATAATTGCTGGAAATTGGAAAATGTTTAAGACTCGTGATGAGGCATTGCAATTCATTTTAGCAGTATATGATAAAATGCCTAGTCAAGAGAAAGTTGATAGCGTTATTTGCTCACAATTCACAGTTTTAAGATGTTTAGTTAAACGTCAAGGAGAAAATTTAAGAATTGGTGCTCAAAATATGCATTTTGAAGATAGCGGTGCTTTTACTGGTGAAGTTAGTGCTGATATGCTAAAAAGCATTGGTGTAACATATGTTATCATTGGTCATAGTGAAAGAAGAGCAATGTTTAATGAAACTGATGAATCTGTAAATAAAAAATTACATAAAGCATTTGAAAAAGAACTTACTCCTATTCTTTGTGTTGGTGAATCATTAGAACAAAGAGAAAATGGAAAAGTTGAAGAATTTATTGGTAATCAATTGAAACTTGATTTAGCTGGTTTAACTAAAGAACAAGTAAAAGAATTAGTTATAGCTTATGAACCAATTTGGGCAATTGGAACAGGCAAAACTGCTACTAGCCAAGTTGCTGATGAAACTTGCGGATTTATTCGTAGTATGATTAAAGAATTATATGATCAAGAAACTGCAGATGCAATTCGTATTCAATACGGTGGAAGCGTTAAGACATCTAATATTGATGAATTAATGAGCATGCCAAATATTGATGGTGCATTAATTGGTGGAGCTAGTTTAAAAGCTGATGACTTTATTAAATTAGTTAATGCAGCAGTAAAATAATTAATAAAAAATGGAGCTTTAAAACTCCATTTATTTTTTTTCTTTGTTAAATAAGGCAACATGATTTTTAATAGCTTCAAAAGTTTCAGCTGAAATATCGTGCTCAACTTTACAGGCGTCAATCTTAGCAATTTCTTCTGGAACACCTAAGTGCATAAAGTAATTTGTTAACAATGTATGTCTTTCATACATACTGCTAGCTATTTCAAATCCTTTTTCAGTCAATTCTATTTCTCCATTTGAATCAATAGTGATATATTCGTTTTCTCTTAAAATTTTCATTGCTCTAGAAATGCTTGGTTTTGAATAATTCATAGAATTTGCAATATCTATAGATATTACTTTTCCGTTTTTCTTTTTTAAAATTAATATTCTTTCTAAGTAGTCTTCTGCTGACTCATGAATTCTCATACTATCAACCTCTTGCGATTATTCTATCACATAGATAATTAAAATGCAAACATTACAAACGTTTTCAAAAAAAATAATGTTGGCAGATTTCGCTAGCAAGTGTATTATATATAATGTAGTTAGCGTCTGCTAACTCGACTACTTGTTAAAGAGTAGTTTTTTAAAGGGTTATGAGTTAGCAATTGCTAACCAGAAAGGAAAAGATATGCCATTATTTATTTCTCCACTTAATGTTGGAGTGAAAATTGTAAAAATGTTGACAGATGAAAAAACCAAAAGGCATCTTATGAATTTAGGTTTATGCGTCGGATCAGAAGTGATGGTGATTTCTCACACACCAAAGGACATAATTATAAAAGTGTTGGATACAAGTTTAGCTATAAATAAAGACATAGCTATGAGAATAATAGTAGCATAAGAAAGGAAAGAAGTATGGAAAAGTATTTAAATGAATTTTTAGTAAACGAAGAAGGAAAAGTAAAGAAAATCGAAGCCGAAGGAAAAATCAAGAGAAGATTATTTGACATGGGCGTTACTCCTGGGGCTAACATTCGATTAAAGAAACTTGCTCCATTAGGCGATCCTATTGAAGTAACAATTAGAGGCTATGAATTAACATTAAGAAAAGATGAAGCTAACAAAATACTTATGGAGGTAGTAAAATAATATGAAATTTGCACTTGCTGGAAATCCCAATTGTGGTAAAACAACTTTATTTAATACATTAACTGGTTCAACAGCACATGTCGGTAATTGGCCTGGTGTAACTGTTGATAAAAGAGAAGGTACTTATAAGAAATTAGGAGAAAAAATCGATATCGTTGACTTACCTGGTATTTATTCTTTGAGTCCATATACTCCTGAAGAAATCGTTTCAAGAAACTTTATCGTTGATGAACATCCTGATTGTATTATTAACGTAGTAGATGCAACAAACTTAGAAAGAAATTTATATTTAACAACACAATTATTAGAAATAGATGTCCCTGTAATAATTGCTTTAAATATGATAGATGTAGTTAGACAAAGAGGTACAACTATTTTAGTTCAAGAACTTGAAAGTAAACTTAATGTACCAGTTGTTGAAATTAGTGCTCTTAAAGGCGAAGGCATTGATGCTATGATGAAAAAAGCTTATAGCTGTGCTAGAGTAAAGAGAGTAGGACAAACTGTTATTGAAAATAAAGATCTTGTTAACTTAATTGAAAAAACAAAAGATGAATTCGCAGGAAAAGTTAGTAGTCCTTTATTCCATGCTATTAAGCTAATTGAAAATGATGAATTAGAAGTTAAAAATCACCAAGATATTTTAGCAGATGTTAAGACTATGAAAAATAGAATTGATACTGGAGATTTTGCTGGTGACTTTGAAGCAGTAGTTGCTGATGAAAGATATAAATATATTACAAAGAATTTTGAAAAGACAATCATTAGAAAAAACGGTGAAGAAAAAGAAACTAAATCTGATAAAATAGATAAAGTTTTAACACATAGAATTTGGAGTATTCCTATTTTTTTAGTAATTATGTTCTTTGTGTTCCATTTAGTATTCTCTGAAGATTTATTCTTCTTAAATGGTATTTTTGGTTTAGAAGTTTCTAGTAAAGGTTGGGTTAACTTCTTTACTGGTATGGGTTATGAAGATTTATTAGCTGAAGCATTAGAAGCTGGGGAAGCTTTCACTGGAATTAGTATTCCTTCTCCAGGTGTATTCTTACAAAGTTGGATGGGTTGGCTTACAGGTTCTGTAATTGATTTGGTTGCTGGAGTATTACCTGAAGGAACATGGTATACAGGATTTATCGTTGATGGTTTCTTAACTGGTATTGATTCAATATTTAGTTTCATTCCACAAGTATTATTATTGTTCTTGTTTATATCTATTTTAGAGGACTCTGGTTATATGGCACGTGTTGCTTTCATTATGGATAGAGCATTTAGAAAATTCGGTTTAAGTGGAAAATCATTTTTTCCTCTATTAATGGGATTTGGTTGTAGCGTTCCTGCTATGATTGCTACTAAGACTCTTGAAGATGAAAAAGAACGTGATTTAACAATAAGATTAACACCATTCTTTAGTTGTGGTGCTAAGGCTCCAATTTGGGCAATGTTAGCTAGCGTAGTAGCTGGACATTTCTTAGGTGATATATTCGTATTTAGTATTTATTTATTCGGTATAGTTATTGCAATAGTTGCAGCTATTATCATGAAAGTATTTGGTAAGACAAAAGAAGTACCTCCATTTATTATGGAATTACCTGCTTATCATAGACCTCAAGCAAAGAACTTGCTTGCGCATTTATGGGAAAAATTCAAGCATTTCTTATACAAAGCATCTACAATCATTACTGCTTCTATAATATTGATTTGGTTCTTATCTAACTTCGGTTGGGCATTTTGGAAAGGTATGGTAGAAATCGAAGACAGTATTTTAGCTGATTTAGGTAGAGTGTTAAAAGTTGTATTCTATCCATTAGGTTGGGCAATGGGTGCAGATGGCTGGAAGTATTCAGTAGCATCTATTACTGGTTTAATTGCTAAGGAAGACGTTGTAGCTACTATGGCTTCTTTAGGATTAGAAGAAGGAACAATATCATTATCAAATGCTGCTATTTATGCATTCGCAGTTTACAACTTATTTACTCTACCATGTTTCGCAGCTGTTGCTACAGCAAAATCTGAAAGTAGTAAGAAAGGGTTCAGAGTTACAATCGCTTGGTGGTTAACTGCTTCATATGTAATTTCATTAGCAGTTTACTGGGTTGGAAAATTATGTGAATTGTCTTGGATAGTTGGATTACTTGTAATCTTAGTATTAATTGCTGCTATAGTATTAGTTGGATTATATGCAAGTGGAAAACTAAAAGCTAAAGAAGCAAAATAATTAAAATTTAAAAAGGAGGAAGACTTATATGAAATTTTGGGAATATATTTTAATAATCGCTATGATTGGTATGGTTTTTCTTCCATTCATATTTAGAATTGTTAATAAGAAAAAAGGAAAACCTAGTTGCTCTTCTGGCTGTTGCTGCTGTCCTCAAAGAGGTAATTGTTCAAAAATGCTAGCAAAGAAGGAGTCAAAAAAGTAACAAAAATATGAATATTACAACATCAGAAATCAAATATTTGATAACGATGGGAAAGAATGGCTTACATAATGTTACAGAAATTGCTGAGGCTCTGCACATTAGTAAGCCATCTGTTTCTATTATGATCAAAAAAATGAATTTAAAGGGTCTTATTGAAAGAGAGAATGATTATATACGTATGAGTAAAAGTGGTGAAAAGCATTATAATCATTATAGCGAATTGTATGATAGAGTGAAAAATTATTTTTATAATAGAAATATTAATAATAATATAGATAATTATATATGGTTATTTATAAGCAAAATTAATGAACAAGATTTAAAAAAGTTATTGGAATAGATTGAGGTATTATATGAAAATAGTAGAGTTTAAAAATGTTAGTAAAACCTACACTAACGGAGATCATATTTTAAAAGCCTTAGATGACGTTAGCTTAGAAATAGAAAAAGGCAAGTTAATAGTTGTTTTAGGACCAAGTGGTGCTGGAAAGTCTACACTACTTAATTTGCTTGGGGGCTTAGATTCACCAACAAGCGGAAAAATAATAGTTGATGGTAAAGATATTTCTAGTCTTACAAAGAATGAATTAGCTGAATATAGAGCTAATAAAGTTGGATTTATATTCCAATTTTATAATTTGATTCCTACACTTACAGTTTTAGAAAATATAAGCTTAGTAAATGAAATTTCTCATAATCATTTAGATGCTAAAAAAATGATTGATGAAGTAGGCTTACTAGATCACATTAATAATTTCCCTGCTGAATTATCAGGTGGAGAACAACAAAGAGTATCAATAGCAAGAGCATTAGCTAAGAATCCACAAATAATTTTGTGTGATGAACCAACTGGTGCTTTAGATAGTGAAACTGGAGTAATGATTCTTAAATTATTATCAAAGATGTGTAAAGGATCAGAACTTAGCGATGATAAGAAAACAGTAATTATAGTTACACATAATCAAAACATAGCAAAAATTGCCGATGCAGTTATTCGCGTAAAAAATGGACGTATAAAATCTTACGAAATTCAAGATAAGCCACTAAGTGTTGAGGAAGTAGAGTGGTAATATGTTGTTTAGAAAAACGTTCAGGACAATAAGGCTATATTTAGCCCAATTTATATCAATGATAGTTATGACAGCAATTGGAATAGGTGTCTTTGTTGGGTTTAATATGGAATGGTATAGTATAGAAAGAAACACAAACAAGTTCTTTGATGAAACTGGTTTTGCTGATTACAGAGTTTTTGATGAAATTGGTTTTAGTAGTGATGACCTTGAAAAAATCAAAAATATTGATGGTGTAGATGATGCAACAAGATTCTTATCTGTTAATACAACTGTAAAAGGCACAGAAAAAGTTTTAGCATTAGCAGTTAGTGAAAATATAGATGTATCAGGATTTGTTTTAATTGGTGATGGCGAAGAATATAATGCCGATAGTGAAGATGGTATTTGGTTATCTAAACAATATGCTGATAAAAACAATATAAAATTAGGTGATACAATAACTGTAGTATATAAAGAAATAGAAATAAGTGGAAAAGTTTTAGGGTTAATTAAATCAGGTGAATTTTTGATTTGTCTTCCTGATGAGACACAATTGATGCCTGATTTTAATACATATGGATTTGCTTATATTTCTCCTAAAATGTTGAAAAGAATATTAGGATTTGAATATTATCCTCAAATTAATATTTCTTCTAATTTAGATAAGAAAAAAATGTCAGAAAAAATAGATAATGTGTTTGAAAAAACTATGGTAATTTTATCTAATGATGAAAATGTATCATATGCGCAAACACAAGGTGAAATTGAAGAAGGAAAAACAATGGCTTCAGTTTTACCAGTTTTGTTTTTAGCAATAGCTATTTTAACAATGGTTACAACAATGCATCGTTTAGCTATAAATGAAAAAACGCAAATTGGTATTTTAAAAGCTCTTGGTTTTAAAGATAAAAAAATAATAGTACATTATACTTCCTTTTCAATATTAATAGGCGTATTTGGAACCTTGTTTGGTATTATAATTGGATATTTAATGGGATATTTGATAATGAATCCAAATGGCACATTAGGAATTTATTTCGATATGCCTGAGTGGAAATTATATGTTCCTTTCTTTACTTGGATAATACTTATATTAATAAATGCTTTATTAATTGTTATTGGATACTTATCAGTTAAAAGTATGTTAAAAGGTAGTGCATCTGATGCTTTAAGACCTTATACACCTAAGAAAATGAAAGCTATGGCAATTGAAAAAACTAAACTTTGGTCAAAACTTAATTTTGGTGTGAAATGGAATATGCGTGATATAATGAGACACAAAGCTAGAAGCTTTATGACATTATTTGGAATTTTAGGATGTACAATACTAATTATAGCATCTTTAGGAATGAAAGATACAATGAATGATTTTGTAGATATATTCTATGAAGGAGCAATAAACTACGAAACTAGGATTAATATATCTGAAACAGCCACTAACGAAGAAACAAAAGAACTTGCTAGTAAATATGAAGGTGATTATGCTGGTTCAACTACTGTCAAAATTAACGATCAAACTATCGGATTAGAAATATATAATATAACTCATAATAGAGTTAAGTTTATTGATAGAAATATGAAGTTCTTTGAGTTAGGTGATAATGGCGTATATGTGTGTGAAAGAATTGCCAAGAAATTAAATATAAAAGTTGGTGATAAATTGGTGTTTTTACCATATGGCACTAATAAAAGTTATGAAATTATTGTTGAAGATATTATTAGAACTTTAAGTGAAACAATAATAATGTCAGAGAAATATGCTGAAAAAATAGGTTATGACTATCATATTAATTTGGTTTTTACTAATCAAAAGAATATTGAAGCAAATAAAAACATCGTTAATACTCAAAGTAAGAGTAGTATAATTAAATCTTTCGATACATTTATGGGACTAATGGATTTGATGGTTTTATTATTAATAGTTGCAGCACTAGTTTTAGGAGCAATAGTTTTATATAATTTAGGTGTTATGAGTTTTATGGAAAGATATCGTGAGATGTCAACTTTGAAAGTTGTAGGTTTTAAAGATAGTAAAATTGGTTCATTATTGATTAGCCAAAATTTATGGTTAACAATAGTGGGAATAATTATCGGTGTTCCAACAGGTGTATTCTTACTTAAATATATGATAGAAAAATTGGCAAGTGAATATGAAATGAAGCCAACAGTTAATATACTTACATATATATTAACAATTTGGTTGATCATATTGTTGTCTTTTGTTATCAGTTTATTTATTTCTAAAAAGAGTAAGAAAATTGATATGGTAGAATCACTAAAGGGAATAGATTAATATAAATAATTTTAATTACTAGAGATATACTATAGCGGTATATCTCTTTATTGTAAAAAAATAAAAAAGGTTTGCTTATTATTAATGAAAATGATATAATTACAAAAAGTCTTATATGATCAATAATATGGATTGATTGTTTCTACGCTTGGGCCGTAAATCCGAGCACTAAGGCATACAAATATTTTTTCTTGTATGTCCTGTTTTAGGACTTTTTATTTTATAATAAAAAAGGAGAAAAAAATGAGTTTGAGTAATTTACGTGAGGGTTTAACTTTTGATGATGTTTTGTTAGTACCTCATAAGTCTGATGTTGTTCCAAATGAAGTTTGTTTAAAATCGAAACTTACAAAAAAGATTGATTTAAATGTGCCAATTTTATCGGCAGCTATGGATACTGTTACTACTTCAACAATGGCAATTGCGATGGCAAGAGAAGGTGGAATTGGATTTATTCATAAGAATATGAGTATTGAAGAACAGGCTAATCAAGTTGATATTGTTAAGAGAAATGAATCAGGAATGATTTCAAATCCTATAACACTTAATGTTAGCGCGAGAGCATATGAAGCTGAAGAAATATTAGCAAAGTATAAAATTAGTGGTTTGCCTATAGTTGATGAAAATAATAAATTATTAGGAATTATTACTAATCGTGATTTAAAATATATTGCTGATAATAGTGTTTTAGTAAAAGATATTATGACTAAGGATAATCTTATCACTTCTAAAGTTGGTACAACTTTAGAAGAAGCAAAAGAAATATTATGGAAAAATAGAATTGAAAAACTTCCTATAGTTGATGAAAATAAAAAATTAGTTGGTTTGATAACATCAAAAGATATAGATAATGCTATAAATTATCCTAATGCTTGCAAAGATGAAAAGGGAAGATTAAGAGTTGGAGCAGCAGTTGGAGTGGCTAATAATACATTAGATAGAGTAAAAGCACTAGTAGAAAAAGGTGTTGATGTAATATCAATTGACTGTGCTCATGGTCACTCTATGAATGTTATAAAATTAGTTAAAGAGATAAAAGCAAAATATCCAAATTTGGATTTGATTGCTGGAAATATTGTCACTAAAGAAGCAGCTATGGAATTAATTGAAGCTGGAGCTGATGCACTAAAAGTTGGTATTGGTCCTGGAAGTATATGTACAACTAGAGTTGTAGCTGGAGTAGGAGTTCCGCAAATAACAGCAGTTAATGACGTGTATGAAGTTGCTAAGAAAAAAAATATACCAGTGATTGCTGATGGAGGAATAAAACTATCTGGTGATATAGTAAAAGCACTAGCAGCAGGTGCATCAACAGTAATGCTAGGTTCTATACTAGCTGGTTGTAAAGAAGCACCAGGTGAAGAAGTAATATATCAAGGTAGAAAATTTAAAGTATATGTTGGTATGGGATCTTTATCAGCTATGAAACGTGGTTCGGCTGATAGATATTTTCAAGGAGCAATAAAAGAAGCTAAAAAACTTGTTCCAGAAGGAATTGAAGGAAGAGTAGCATATAAAGGGGAAGTAGCTGATACTATTTATCAATTATGTGGTGGAATTAGATCAGGTATGGGATATTGTGGTTGTAGAAATATTATTGATTTGCAAAAGAATTGTGAATTTATTAAAATAACTAGTGCTGGGTTAAAAGAAAGTCATCCACATGATATTGAAATAACTACTGAAGCACCAAACTATACAAAATAAAGAGGTAAATATATGGAAAATAAAAGACCTGTAGATATGTTAAGAATAGAAACAGAAGAGTTAGCTAAAAGTTTCATAGATGAACAAATTAAAAGCATAAAGGAACAAGTAAAGGATAAAAAAGTTTTACTAGCTTTATCTGGTGGAGTTGATTCATCAGTTGTGGCTGCCTTATTAATTAAAGCAATAGGTAAGCAATTAGTATGTGTTCATGTTAATCATGGATTATTAAGAAAAGGTGAACCAGAACAAGTTATAGAAGTTTTTAAAAATCAAATGGATGCCAATCTTATATATGTAGATGCAAGTGATAGATTTTTAGATAAATTAAAAGGTGTTAATGAACCTGAAGAAAAGAGAAAAGTTATAGGTAAAGAATTTATAAGAGTATTTGAAGAAGAAGCAAGAAAACTTGAAAATATATCTTTTTTAGCACAAGGAACTATTTATCCTGATATTTTAGAAAGTGGCCCAGTAAAAGCTCATCATAATGTCGGTGGTTTACCAGAAGATTTGAAATTTGAATTAGTAGAACCACTTAAGTTTTTATTTAAAGATGAAGTTAGAGTAGTTGGCAAAACTTTGGGTTTACCTGACAATATGGTTTACCGTCAACCTTTCCCTGGCCCTGGACTTGGCGTAAGATGTTTAGGTGTAATAACTAGAGATAGATTAGAAGCTTTAAGAGAATCTGATGCAATATTAAGAGAAGAATTTGCTATAAGTGGTTTGTCTAAAAAAGTTTGGCAATATTTTACAATTATTCCAGATTTTAAATCTACTGGAATAAAAGATGATAAACGCAGTTATGAATGGCCTGTGATTATTAGAGCTGTCAATACTCGTGATGCGATGACTGCTGAAATTGAAGAAATTCCTTTTAGTATACTTAAAAAAATTACCGATAGAATTACTAAAGAAGTTAAAGGTGTAAATAGGGTTTTGTATGATTTGACTCCAAAACCAACTGGAACAATTGAGTGGGAATAGAAGTAAATATTATAAAAACAGAAGCTAGTAGATTTTTAAAGTCGCTAGCTTTTTAGTATAACTCTGTCAAGAATTCACATTACTAACACAAGAAATTTTGTTAGTGCTAAAAAAATATATTTTAATACAGTCACACATATCATGTTTTATTTAAGGAAAATATCCTTGACTTTTTCTAAAAAAAGTGTATAATATATTAGGTGTAGTCTTTAAGACATAGACGCAGCACTTGAAAAAAGGTGGAAATTTTAGAAATACCTGTAGAGGAATTAGTAGCCTTGCTGCAAGGTGAAAGTTGTTACTAATCTAGGTCTATCTTTATGTTCAAGTCCTAAAAAATATTTATAAGGAGGAAAAAAATATGTCACGTTACACAGGTTCATCTTGGAAAATTTCAAGAAGATTAAAGTATTCAATTACTGAAACAGGTAAAGAATTACAAAAACGTAATTATGCACCAGGTCAACATGGTCAACACCGTGGAAAAATTTCTGAATATGGTACACAATTACAAGAAAAACAAAAAGTTCGTTATACTTATGGTATGAGCGAAAAACAATTCAAGAAGGTATTTAATGCCGCTAGTAAATTAAAAGGTAAACATGGCGATAACTTCTTAAAGTTATTAGAGTCAAGATTAGACAATGTTGTTTATCGTTTAGGATTAGCTTCAACTAGACCTCAAGCTCGTCAATTAGTTAATCATGGTCATATTACTGTTGATGGTAAGAAAGTTGATATCCCTTCATATATGTTAAAACCAGGCCAAAAGATTGGTGTTAAAGAATCTTCACGTAATTTAAAGATTATCCAAGAAGCATTAGATTCTATGGTTTCAAGAAAAGATTATGTATTCTTTGATCAAGCTGCTATGGAAGGAACATTTGTTCGTTATCCAGAAAGAGATGAATTCTTACAAGAAATTAAAGAAAACTTAATCGTTGAGTTCTATAACAGATAAAAAAAATAAGAGTTAGGTTGCCTAACTCTTTTTTTACAAGCACTACTTATTTTCATCCAAAGCTTTTTTAATTGCCAATGATAATTGATCAGCACAGCTTGTGCCTTTCATTCCGCAGATATTACCACTGAATATATTCATTACCTTAGAAGCATCCATGCCTTCGCATATTTTAGAAATAGCTTTTAGGTTTCCGTTACATCCGCCAATGAAAGCAAGGTTTGTGATTTTGTTATCATCAGTTAAATCAAAGTCAATTTGTCTTGCGCAAGTACTGCTTGTTTTGTAAGAAATATGTCTCATATTTAATCACCCAGTATAATTTTAACTTAAAAGCAGAAAAAAAACAAGTAAAATACACTTTTATAATAAACAAAAATAGTATATAATATATGAAGGTGATAAAATGATATATCTAGATTATGGTGCTACAACTCCAATTGATGATGAAATACTTGATTTATATGTTAGAATTGAAAAAGATTTTTTTGCTAATACAACAAGTTTACATAGACTTGGTCAAAGAAGTAATTTTATGTTTGAAAAATCTAAACAAGAATTACTTAACACTTTGGGTATTGTAAACCATGATATAATTTTCACTTCTAATGCGACAGAAGCTAATAATTTAGCAGTATTAGGTTATTTATCAAAATATAAAAGTGGTAAAATTATAACTACTAAAATAGAACATCCATCAGTATTTGAAATTTATAAGCATTTAGAAAAAAATGGTTTTGAAGTTGTATATTTAGATGTTTTAGAAAATGGAATAATAGATATAGAACAGTTGAAAAAAGAAATTACAAAAGATACATTATTAATATCTATAATGTGGGTTAATAACATTGTTGGAAGTATTCAACCAATTAATGAAGTTATTAATATATTAAAAGAATATCCTAGAACAAAACTTCATGTTGATGCTGTTCAAGGAATTTGCAAAGTAAAACCTGATTTTTCTTTTAATGATATTGATATGTTTACTTTTAGCACTCACAAAATATATGGTCCTAAAGGTGTTGGAGCTCTTATATATAAAAATAATTTGGAAATCGATAAAAGGCTTTATGGCTCAAATGCTCAAAATGGTTTAAAACCTGGAACTCTTGATTTAGCTTTAGTAGTTTGCACTTGCAAAGCAATAAAAAAGTTTTATCCATTAACCGAAAAGCATCTTGAATATGTAAAGAAAATTAATAAAATATTAGTAGATGGTTTAAAAAAAATCCCATATATTCATATTAATAGTAATAGTTTTAGTAGCCCTTATATAGTAAATATATCATTTCCTAGTATTAACGGAGAAACTATAGTTCATACTTTGGAAAATAGTGATATATATGTTTCAACTGGTTCTAGTTGTTCATCAAAACTTGCAACGCCAGAAAAAACTATTCTTGCTATGACATCATCAGTTGATTTGGCTAAATCTTCAATACGAATTAGTTTATCTCATTTAGTTACAGAAGAAGAAATAAATGCATTATTAAAAGCGTTAGGAGAAATTAAAAATGTATGATTTAATATTAGTTAGATATGGAGAAATGACACTAAAGAAAAAAAATTATCGTCAATTTCTTCAAAAAGTAAATGATAATATAAAGAATAAATGTAAAGGATTAAAAAAGTTAAAATATTTTAATACTGATTATCGCTTTTATATTTATTTAAATGGTGAAGATTATCAAAAAGTTTTAGATATATTAGATACAGTTGTTGGGCTTTATTCATATAGTTTGTGCAAACAAACTAGTACTGATTATGAAGCTATCAGCTCTTTAGCGATAAATATGATTGAAGAGTACAAGGTGAAATATCGTGCTTTGAGTGGAAATAATAATGAAAAATTAAGCTTTAAAGTAGAGACTAATCGAGCTAATAAGCAATTCCCTGGAACTTCTATTGGAATTTCTCAAGAAGTAGCTAAAAGAATCTTACCTAAAATAAATGATTTGTATGTTGATGTGCATAATCCTGATATCACACTTAATATAGATTTGAGAACTGAAGGAACTTATTTATATGTAGAAACTATAAAAGGTTTAGGTGGCTATCCTAGTGGTAGTGCTGGTAAAGGAATGCTAATGATGAGTGGAGGAATTGACAGCCCTGTTGCTGGATTTTTGGCTCTTAAAAAAGGAGTAGTCTTGAGTGCAATTCACTTTGCTTCTCCTCCATATACTAGTGATTTAGCATTACAAAAGGTTGTGGATTTGATTGAAATATTAGCAAAATATACACTTGATGGAAAAATAAAACTTTTAGTAGTTCCTTTCACTGAAATTCAAACTGCTATTCATGAAAAAGCTAATCCTATTTATACTGTTACATTGATGCGTAGAGCAATGTATAAAATAGCTTGTAGTATTGCCAAAGAGAAAAAAATAGATGTTTTAATTAATGGTGAAAGTATTGGACAAGTAGCATCACAGACTCTAGAAAGTATGTCAGTTGTTAATGCTGTGACTAATATGCCAATAATTAGACCTGTTGTAACTTATGATAAAGAAGAAATCGTCAGTGTTGCTCGAAAGATAAAAACTTATGATACATCAATTAGACCATATGAGGATTGCTGTACGGTTTTTGTTCCTGAACATCCAGTAATTAAACCAAAATTAGAAGATGTTTTAGTTGAAGAAGAAAAGTGCGATTTAGAGGAAAGTATAAAGAAAGCTATTGAAAATACCAAAACGATTACTTTAAATTGTTTTGAGAAATATTCTGTTTTTAATAGTGATTCAAATAGTAGTGAATTTGATATATAATTGGTAAAACTTACCTGTCAAATTATTGTTTATTTTTGAAATAAAAGACAATAATAATGTTGACAGGAGGTGAAAATAATGAACGGTTCATCTTACAACACAAGTAAAAACAAATTAGTGGTTCCTGGTTCAAAAAACGCAATCGAACAAATGAAATACGAAATCGCTAATGAATTCGGTGTTAATTTAGGTCCAGACGCAACTGCACGTCAAAACGGTTCAGTAGGTGGAGAAATTACTCGTCGTTTAGTAAAACAAGCTCAATCTAGTTTAGGTTCAACTACTAATAGATAATTAAATTTGAAAAATAAAAAATGCTTCTTTAAGGAGCATTTTTTAAATATTAAAAAAAGGTAGAAAAAATATTAATTTTATGATATTATAATTATACAAAATAATAGGAGAAAACTTATGGTAGATGAAAAAGAATTAGAAAATCAAGATGTTATAGAAGAAAAACTTGAATTGACTGATGAAGAAAAAATGAGATTTCGCTTACAAGAAGCAGATGTTGAACTTGAGCGTTATGAAGATATTCCCGTTGAAGAAATGACTGAAGAACAGCATAATAAGATGATAGAATTAAAAACTGAAATTAAATCTTTGCGTAAGGAATTAAAAAATGTTTCTAAAAAAGAAGCAAGTAATACCATTTGGGAAAGATTAAATATTTGGTATATTGCGTGGGGAGTTTTAGCATTCATAATACTTGTTTATCCTTTAGGACCATTAGTTAGTGCATATTATCTAACTTTGCTTAAACCTCTTCTTACATCTATTGCTAAGGCAGTAAGCAATGCCGCTTTACAAAAGATAATTGTTTTTGTTATTTATTTATTATATTTTGTTTTATACTTTATAGTGGATTTAGTTTTCTATCGTTTTATAAAGAAAAACAAAACTAATTTTTGGTCAATGATAGTTATTATTAGTGTTCATTTTATTGCGTCATTAATATCTATACTTTTTGTAATTGATTCATTTTTCTAGGAGAAAGAAATGTTATTAAAAAAAATTGATTCTTTAAATAACAACTACATAAAAGAACTTTCAAAGTTAAAGTTAAAAAAATATCGCGATGCTGAAAAGAAATTTTTAGTAGAAGGTTATCATTTGGTTGAAGAAGCTAAAGATAATTTAGTTGAAGTTTTGATTGTTGACGAAAAAGATATTGTTGAAGGTGTAAGTAATATTTTAGTAACTAAAGAAATTATTAAGAAATTATCATTTTCCGAAACTCCACAAATGATAATAGGAGTTTGTAAATATCTTTCTTATAATGAAAATGAAAACTTTAATAAAGTGCTTTTACTTGATGGTTTACAAGATCCTGGTAATATTGGAACTTTAATAAGATCAGCTTTAGGATTTGGAATTGATTTAGTAGTTTTATCTAATGATTCAGTAGATTTATATAATGATAAATTAATACGTTCTAGTCAGGGAGCTTTGTTTAAAGTAAAGACAGTACAAAAAGATATTAAAGAGATGATTTCTTTATTAAAAAAACATAATATTAAAGTTTTTGGAACATCACTTAAAAATGGTAAAAATTTAACAAGTTATGAAAAGATGTCTTCATATGGCTTAATATTAGGAAATGAAGGAAATGGAGTAAAAAAAGATATCTTAAGTATTTCTGATGAAAATATTTTTATTGAAATGAATCAAGAATTAGAATCATTAAATGTTGCTATTAGTGGAGCAATAATAATGCATTACTTTTATTCTAAACGTTAGATTTTGATATAGAAAAGAACTCTTTTGGTATCTTTTTTGTTGACAAATATAAAAAAATATTGTAAAATTATGTTAGGCTAAGGAGATGGTTAAGTTCAAGGTGAAAAAGAATTAAAAACAATTAAGAACTTTGTGTAAATGATGAGTTAGGTGTGCTAGTTTATTTTACAAAAAGTTAACAGTTTTTGACTAATATATATAAAGTGGTTTAGTTTACTATACATCATCCCCCCTATATAGTTAAAGAAATTTGCTTTTTATGTACTAGTGGTTGGCAAATGTTAATTAAAAACTTTATATTTAATAAAGTGGTCTACTTGCTATAAATTAGCAGTCATTAGACAAAAATTTCTTTAGAAAAATCTAAAGGCGGATAGCAAAACTCTTTTTAGTTTGCTATTTTTATAACAAAGCATGAAAACAATTGACATTATATTGTAATTATAGTATAATGTAGGCAGAAAGTGAAAACTAGGAGTGAGTTAATCTCACTCCTTTAAAAATGCTTATGAATGAAATTGAAATTAGAAGTGAAAAATTAGCTAAAAAGTGTGCAGAAGAATTAAATCTAGAGATTTTAGAAGTTTCTTTTGTTAAGGAAAATGGGAGTAGAATTTTAAGAATAATTGCAGATTCTAAAGGTGGATTAACGATTGATGAAGCTACTGCTTTAAATGAAAAAATCAGTGATGCTTTGGATAGAGAAGATTTTATAGATGAAGAATATTTTTTAGAAGTGTCTAGTGCAGGATTAGAAAGAGAATTAAAAAAAGAAGAAGATATAATTAATGCTATTGGTGAGTATATTTGTATTAAGACATATGAAAAAGTAGAAAATATGAAAGAAATATATGGTGACTTAGAAAGCTACGATGGAAACACTTTTGTTTTAGATTGTTTAATTAAAGGTCGTCATAAGAAAATAACAATAGATAAAAAAATAACTAGTAAAGTGCGAATGGCAGTTAAGTTTTAGGAGGAAAATATGACTAGTAAGAATTTTTTTGAATCATTAGAAAGTATTGCATTTGAAAGAGGTTTGGATATAAATGCTGTTTTAGAAAAAGTTGAAACTGCTCTTGCCGTAGCTTGCCGTGATACAGAATATAAAGGCGAAATAAAAATGGAAGTAGACTTTGATAAAAAGAAAATCAAAGTAGTTGATCATCGTTATGTAGTAAGTGAATTAACTGAAGGAAATAAAGGTGAAATATTATTAGAAGAAGCACAACTTATTAAACCAAAAATTAAAGTTGGTCAAGAAATAAAAACAGAAGTTAAACTTGAAAAGTTTGGTAGAAAGAGTGCAAGTAAATTCAAACAAGCTTTATTAAGCGGTCTTAAAGAATTAGAAAGAGAGGAAGCTTATGAATTCTTCTCTAACAAAGTTGGTGAAATAATCAATGCTAGAGTAATAGTAGTAAATGATGCTTTTGTTACTTTTGATATTGGAAAAAACTGCGAAGCAAATATGCCACTTGCTGAAGGATTACCTAATGAAGAATTTATTCCTGGTACTGAGAAAAAAGTATATATTTCAAGAGTTGATAAATCTACTAAAGGTCCAAAAGTATTCTTATCAAGAACTAGTAAAGAGATAGTTAAGAGATTGTTTGAAATAACTATTCCTGAAATTGCTGATGGTTCAATTGAAATAATGGGTATATCTCGTGACCCTGGTAGTAGAACAAAGATTGGTGTTTTAGCACTTAAACCTAATCTTGATCCTAAAGGTGCTTGCGTTGGCCAAGGTGGTTTAAGAATTAAGAGTATTAATGAAGCTTTAAACAATGAAAAAATTGATATCTTCACATGGAAAGATAATCCGGTTGAATTAATAGCTGAAGCATTACTACCTGCTAAAACTTTAAGTGTTATACCAGATTTGAAAACTAAGAAAGCTTTAGTAATTGTAAGAGATGATCAATATTCTCTTGCTATAGGTAGAAGTGGACAAAATGCTCGTCTTGCTGCTTATGCAGTTGATTGGAAAATTGATATTAAAAAACTTTCTGATGCAACAAAAGAAGGTATTAAGTTTACTTATAATGTAATTCAAAAATAGGAGGTATTTAGGATGAATAAACCTAAGAAAATCCCTCTAAGGAAGTGCGTTGCCACAAACGAACAATATCCTAAAAAAGAGATGTTTAGAATTGTCAGAACTCCTTTAGGTAGTATTGAAATCGATGAAGTGGGAAAAATGAATGGTCGTGGTGCTTATTTAAGCAAAACTAAAAAAGCAATAGAAATTGCTAAGAAGAAAAAAATTTTAGATAAGCATTTGGAAGTTGCTGTACCTGATGAAATTTATGAAAGATTATTAAAAATGTTAGGTGATAGTATTGACTGATAATACTAAAGTGTTAAATTTGCTAGGACTTGCATACAAAGCAAAAAAAGTTATCAATGGTGAAGAAAATGTTATTTTTGCTTTGAAAAGTGGGAAATGCAAAATAGTTTTTGTGGCTAATGATGCGTCGCTTAAAACAATTGATAGAATAGATAAAAAGTGTTTCTTTTATAACACTATGATTAATAGAGATTTTTCTACTGATGAGTTGTCTAGAGCAATTGGTAGACCATTAGTTAAAATTTTGGCGCTTACAGATCAAGGTTTTTATGAAGCCTTAGTTAAAATTTTGAAGTGAGGTGTATTTTTATGAAAGTTAAAGAAATATTAGAAGTGTTGAAAGTTTCAGAAGCAGAACTTTTAAAGAAATTACAAAATGTTGGTATTGATGCAAATATTGATACAGAAATTCCTGCTGATGTAATTAAGAAATTAAGCAAATTATATAAGGTTGAAATCAAACCAATTAAAGCAAAAAAAGTTGAAGTTAAGGGAACAAAGAAAGAATTGATTAAAGAAAAACCTCAACAAGTAGAAAAACCAAAAGAAAAGACTTTTGAAAATAATAGTCCTAAAAAAGAAGAAAGTAAGAAAAATGATGCGCCAAAAAAGGTAGAAAATAAAGTTAATAAAGAACCTAAAAAAGAAGAAAATAAAAAGACTGAAGTTGAGGTTGAATTAACTAGAGTATACGATGATTCTTATAATGATTATGTAACTAAAGAAAAAGAGTATACAAGAATTAAAAATGTAAAAAAGAAAAAAAATAATAAAAAAGAAAATCGTCAAGCAAATGTTGGCGATAAGAAGAAAGAACAAAACAATGTTTTGTATTATGTTCCAGGAATGAGCCCTGCTCAAATTGCTGAAGGCTTAGGAAAAAACTATGGGGATATAGTTAGAAAACTAGTTGAAATGGGTTATATGATATCTGCAACAGAAGTTCTAGATAGAGATATTATTGAAATTTTAGCAGATGAATTTGGATATACTTTAAAAGATAAAGTTTCTGAAGATATAACAAAATTTGAAGATTTAGTTATTGAAGATGATGAAAGTGAATTAGTTGATCGTCCTCCAATTGTAACAATTATGGGACATGTTGACCATGGTAAAACAACTTTACTAGATACAATTAGAAATTCTAAAGTTACTCAAAGTGAAGCTGGTGGAATCACTCAGCATATTGGTGCTTATCAAGTAAAGAAAAAAGATAAATATATCACATTTATTGACACTCCAGGACATGCAGCATTTACAGAAATGAGAGCAAGAGGAGCAGAGATTACGGATATAGTTGTTTTAGTGGTTGCTGCTGATGATGGTGTAATGCCACAAACTAGAGAGGCTATAGATCATGCTCAAGCTGCCAAAGTGCCAATTATAGTTGCTGTTAACAAAATGGATAAACCAGGTGCAAATGTTGATAAAATCAAACAAGAATTATCACAATATAATTTGATTGCTGAAGAATGGGGAGGAAATACAATCTTTGTTCCAATTTCAGCTCTTACTGGTAAAGGCGTTGATGATTTACTAGAAATGATAGTTTTAACTGCTGAAATGGAAAATTATCGTGCTAATCCTAATCGTTTAGGTATGGGTATGGTAATAGAAGCTAAACTTGATAAAGGACGTGGACCTGTTGCTACTTTACTTGTTAAAAATGGAACTATTAAAGTTGGAGATCCTGTAGTTGTTGGTAATACTTATGGTAAAATAAGAGCAATGCAAGATGAAACTAAAGCAAATTTGAAAAGTGCTGGTCCATCAAAAGCTGTTGAGGTTACAGGATTAGTAGATGTACCTCAAGCTGGAGATAGATTCATGGTATTTGACGATGAAAAAACTGCTAGATTGATTAGTGAAGAAAGAAGTATGAGAGCGTTCAATTTAGAGAAAAATAGTAATAAGCAAGTATCGCTTGCAAGCTTGTTTGATGCTTTAGATGATTCACAAAAAGAATTAAATTTAATAATTAAAGCTGATGTTCAAGGTTCAGTTGAAGCTTTAAAAGGTTCTTTAGAAAAAGTTAATGTTGAAGGTGTAAAAATTAATGTTGTTAGAGCTAGTGTTGGAACAGTTACAGAAACTGATATAACTTTAGCAATAGCTTCAAAATCAATTATTATTGGTTTTAATATTCGCCCTAATGCTTCAATCATGCAATCTGCTAAAGAGAAGTCTGTAGAAATTCGTTTATATAACATAATATATAAATTACTAGAAGATATTGAAGCTGCTATGAAAGGTATGTTAGACCCAGTATTTGAAGAAAAAGTAATTGGTGAAGCAGAAGTAAGAAGTATATTTAAAGCTAGTAAAGTCGGAACAATTGCTGGTTGCTATATCACTAGTGGTATGATTACTAGAAATTCAGATATTCGTCTTATTCGTGATAGCATAGTAATTTATGAAGGAAAACTATCTTCACTTAAGAGATTTAAAGATGATGTTAAAGAAGTTAAAAATGGTTATGAATGCGGTTTAACAATTGAAAACTATAATGATATCAAAGAAGGAGATCGCATTGAAGCCTATATTATGGAAAAAGTTAAGTAGGTAATAATATGAGTTTTAAGCAAGAACGTTTGGAAAAAATTATAATTCGTGAAATCGGATCATTCTTGCTTTTAGAAGCAAAGGATGAAAGATTAAAATATGTTACAATCACTAATGTAAGATTGACTAATGATTTATCAATTGCAACTGTGTATTTTACAGTTTTTGGTAATGAAGAGCAAAAACTTGCAACAAGCACTAATCTAGAAGAAGCCAAAGGAATGATTAGAGGTCATTTAGGAAAAGTGCTACAAGTAAAAAAAATACCTGATTTAAGATTTAAATATGATGAATCTTTAGAATATGGAGATAAAATTGAAAATATATTGAAAAATTTGAATTTATAAAAGCCATATTTATATGGCTTTTTTTAAGAAGAGGTGTCTTGTTTGAATAGTGTTGATATCAAAAATAAGATTAAAGAGAAATTAAAAGAATTGCCAAAAAAGCCTGGTTGCTATCTAATGAAAAATGCAAATGGGGAAATAATATATGTTGGTAAAGCTAAGATATTAGCTAATCGTGTTAAGAGCTATTTTGTTGGAAGTCATGATGCTAAAACTACAAAAATGGTTAGTATGGTTAATGACTTTGAATATATTATTACAGGTAGTGAAACTGAAGCTTTTATTTTAGAAATGAATCTTATAAAGAAACATCATCCTAAGTATAATATAATGTTAATGGATGATAAGAGATATCCATATATTTGCATATCAAATGAGAAAAACCCTCGAATTTATTATACTAGAGATTTAAACAAAAAAGCAAAATATTATGGTCCATATCCTAATGCTTTAGCCGCAAAAGAAGTTGTGGAGTTGTTAAATAAAATATATCCTTTGAGAAAATGTTATAAAATACCAAAGAAAGAATGCTTGTATTACCATTTAGGACAATGCCTTGCACCTTGTATAAATGATATTAAAGAAGAAGAATATGAAGCAATAACTAATAAGATTAATCATTTTCTAAAAGGTAATGTTACTGATGAGATAAAAAGATTAAAGTCCTTGATGTATGAGGCTAGCGATAAATTAGAATTTGAAAAAGCTAAAGAATATCTTAATATAATAAAGAGTCTAGAAATAATTTCAGAAAAACAAAAAATGGAAGTTGAAATGTTAGATACTGATATTTTTGGATATGTTGAAAAGGATGGTTATATTAGCATTCAAGTTTTCCATATTCGCTCTAATAAAATGGTAGAGCGTAATGGTTTCTTATTTGAGGTTATGGAAGATGCTAGCGAAATGTTTGTTGATTTTTTAGGACAATTTTATTTTGTATATAATAACCCCTTACCTAAGGAAATACTTTTGCCAGATGTAGATGTTTCTTTTGTTGATGAAAGAATAAAAAATAAAATATATTTTCCAAAAAAAGGAAAGAAAAAAGAACTGGTTAATTTGGTAACAGAAAATGCTAAAGAAAAAGTAGATGTTCTTTTAAAAAGAGAGAATAATAAATATGAAAGAACACTAGGTGCAATAAAAGAATTAGAAAAGATTTTGAATATAGCTTCAATACATACAATAGAGGCATTTGATAATTCTAATATTCAAGGAACAAGTAGTGTTAGTGCAATGGTAAGTTATGTTGATGGAGTAAAAAATCCTAAAGGTTATCGCAAATTTAAAGTGAAAACTGTAAGTGGAAGCGATGATGTTAAAACAATGTATGAAGTGATTACTCGTAGGTATTCTAGATTAAAAGATGAAAACAAAGCTATGCCTGATTTAATCTTAATTGATGGAGGTCATGGTCAAGTAGAAGCTAGTAGAGAGGCTTTACAAAAACTTGATTTAAATATTCCACTCTTGGGTATGGTAAAAGATACAAACCATCATAGCGATCACTTATTGTATCAAGATGAAGAAATCTTTTTAGATAAAAAAAGCAAAATCTTTTTGCTTTTAGAAAATATTCAAGATGAAGTACATCGCTATGCGATTAGTTTTCATCATCAATTGCATGGGAAAAACACTTTTGCTTCAAGCCTAGATAAAATAAAAGGTATAGGACCTATTAAAAAACAAAAAGTTTTAAGTATTTTAGGTAGTTATAATTTTGCTGAAGAACTTAAGAAAATTAATTTAAGCGAAGAGCAACAAAAAGAAATATTAAAAATATATAACCCCTCATAAAAATAATGCATATTATACTAGTGAAGCAATGGAGGGGTAATATATTGTGTATAGTCAAAAATTCTTGACTGGGCGTGAGAAGGAGATATTTCAACTTCTAGTAAAAAAATATGATACAACAGAGATAGCTTTAAAACTAAATATAAGTGAAAAGACTGTTAGAAATCATATATCAAATGTTATTCAAAAACTAGGAGTAAAAGGAAGAAGCCAAGCCATTTTAGAACTTATTCGTATTGAAGAATTGAAATTAAATGATTAATTAATCGAGGTGATTATCTTTGAGAATATATGGAAAAATAATTGAAACTATTCCTGAAGAAAGAATTGTAAAAATTGAATATGATGGAAGACTTTTGTATTTGTATATGACAAGAAAAGTTTTTAAAGACTTTGGACCATATTTTTATCATAATCCATATATTTTTGTAGATATAGATAATCAGCCAAGAAAATATGGTAAATATTTTGTTTATGATATTAACTATTTTGTTAAGGTAGTTGAACCAACAAAAAGAGAAAGAAAAATATTCTATGATATTTTCACAATTAAAAAAGGAGTAAAAAAACTCCTTGATAAAATTAATTATAAAATGTTTTTAGATTTAGAATTTTCTTTACCAGCATATTATCAAAGTATGCCACATGTTGCTGAAATTGTTCAATATGGAATAGTAATCGAAGATAAAGATGGAAATATTGTTTTTGAAGATAGCAATTTAGTAAATCCAAAGAAGAAATATTCTTTAAATTCAAGAACATTAAAGTTTTTATCAAGAACTAGAGATGAATATGATAATGCTATTGAATATATAGAGTTTTATGAGTTGCTAGAAAAAATAATAAAAGAATATAATCCAAAAATCATTGCCTGGGGCAGGAGTGATATGCTCGCTTTAGAACAGTCTTTCCAAGTTAATAAAGTGAAGCCATTACAAATCAGGAAAAAATATGTTAATATAATGCAGGTCATCAAAAACTATTATAATTTTAAAGAAGAAATGGGGTTGTTCCAAACTTATCAAGAGATGAGTGGCGAACAGTTAAAACCACAAATTCATGATGCGCTTGAAGATGCAATGTTAACAAGAGAAATATATAGAATGTTTAAAGTTAGAGTTAATGATGACATTAAACGAAGTGTTAAATAAAAAACGGGATTTTTTCCCGTTTATTTTTTATATACAAAGATAGAAAAATCTAAAGTTAATTCATCGTTATTAAAATCAAGTTTGTCAATACGAGTTGGATTGGTTTTATAAAAATAAGGAGTCATTTTTACAAGTTGTAGTAGATCATCATTATTGATATTTGTTTTATATGTTAAGTCTAATTTTTCTACAAGAGTAAAGTTAGAGTTAAGAATAGAATAATCTTTATCTTCGTTTAAATATGGTTTATCATATAAAGCTTTTTTTAATTCATAAAGATGATTATGATTTGGAACAACTAAAACAAAAATGGCATCTTTTTTTAAAACTCTGAAAAATTCGTTTGGAAATGTTGGAGCAAAAACTGTCAATAAGACATCTACTGAATCATCTTCTATTGGTAGAAAAGAAGTAGAAGCTACAAAATAGTTATTTTCTTTTTGTAGTTTTTTTGCTTTATCAATAGCAAATTTTGAAATGTCAAATCCATATATAGAAGAGTTGCTATTTTTTAAATAATTAGAATAATAACCTGTTCCGCACCCAGCATCAACAACATTTTTATAATCAGGTGAATATTTATTAACGACTTCTTTAATTTTAATAGCTAGGGGCTCGTAGTATCCTTTGTTTAAAAAGTTGCTTCGAGCATTAACCATATCTTTATTATCACCAGAATTTGTTTTCGATACCAAAAGATTTAGATATCCACTTTTTGAAATATCAAACGAATGGTTTTTAGAACAAATATAAGATTTTTCGTTAGTTGCTAGTTTTAATTTATTTTTGTTTTTGCATATAGGACAAAGTATATTCATTTTTCTTTCCTTTTGTTATTCGCAAATTAAAATAGATGGAAGTATAATAGGTTTTCTATCTGTTAATTGTGAAATAAAGTTGCTCATTTCAAAGACGATGAAATTGTGAAGTTGATTCTTTGTAGCTTTAGGGTTTCTTTTTAGATAATTAGAGTAAAGACTTGCTGCTTTCTTTCTGATATTAGTGATTAGTTTTTCAGATTCTTTCATATATACAAATCCTCTAGAAAAGAAACTAACATTTCCAATTAAACTTAAGTCGTCTCTTACTTTGAAAACTAAAGAAACGATTCCATCATCACCCATTAATTTTCTTTCTTTGATAACATTTCCATCGATTTCAGCATTTCCGGAATCAATATATGTATTTCCAAATGGAACACAATAGTTGCAAAAAGCACGATCAGGAGTGATTGTTAAAACTTCACCATTTTTTAAAATAAAGCAATTTTCTTTAGGAATACCAGTTTCAACAGCTAGTTCCGCGTGACGCTTTTGCATTGAAAATTCTCCATGGATAGGCATGAAATATTTAGGTTTTGTTAAGACAAGCATTATTTGTAATTCTTTTTCACTAGCGTGGCCTGAAGTATGAGTATCTGTTAGAGGACTATTAACAATAACGTTGGCTCCAGCCTTATAAAGTTTATTAATAGTTCTATTAATACTTTCTTGATTTCCAGGAATTGCACTTGATGAAAATACGATTGTATCACCAGGGATAATTTTTATTTTTCTATGAGAGCCATCAGCAATTCTTGAAAGAGCTGCTAATGGTTCACCTTGAGAACCTGTACTTAATATTGTTAGGTGCTCTGGTTTGACATAGTCAAATTCTTTCGAATTAATAAAAGTATTACTAGGTGTTTTAATGTAATTTAACTTTTGAGCAACATTAATACATTTTTCCATGCTTCTTCCAAAAAAGATTACTTTTCTGTTGTTTTCAACACTTGCTTCAACGATTTGTTGAACACGATATACATTTGATGCAAAAGTAGCAATGATAATTCGGCCTTTAATTGTAGAGAAAATGCTACGGATGTTATCACCAATTCTTTTTTCAGAAGTAGTGAATTTTGTTACATTGGCATTAGTTGAATCAGATAAAAGACACAAAACACCATTTTTAGCATAATCTGCTATTTTTTCAAAATCTGTTTGATTTGAAAGAGGAGTCAAATCTATTTTGAAGTCACCAGTATGTAGAATATATCCTAATCTTGTTTTAAGGGCTATTCCATGTGAGTCAGGAATACTGTGATTTGTTTTAAAGAAAGAGACTTCAAAATTTTTAAATTTATAGATTGAATTTGAATTATATTCAATTAAATTAATATCGACACCAGCTTCTCCCACTTTAGATTTTATTAGGCTAACAGCTAATCCTGTAGCATAGACAGCTTTAATAGGAACATCTTTTAGTAAACTAGGGATACCACCAATATGGTCTTCATGACCGTGAGTTATAAAAAGACCAATAATTTTTTCTTGATTAATTTTTAAATAAGTATAATCGGGAATAATATAATCAATACCATAGTCATTATCAGGAAATAGTATTCCGGAATCGATTATGATAATTTCATCATCAATCTCGACAACATACATGTTTTTTCCAACTTCACCTAGACCTCCTAAGGCCATAATTTTAATATTATCATCTTTGAAGGATTCTATTTCTGGAAGTTGTGCTTTGTTTTTTAATAACACATTATATCTCCTTTCTAGAATTAATTAATATTATTATATCAAAATAAAATAAAAAATAAAGAGGAAAATGTTTTATTAGTTTGTCAATATGATAATTATGTGTTAAAATTAAGTGTAAAATGGAAAAAGATGCATATTATTATTATATAATGTTATATTTTGGGAGGCAATATGATTGTACCTATACTTGTTTTAGTAATTGCACTTTCAACAATCTTTTATATGGCTAATTATTTCAACCAAGATAAAAAGAAGATTGTTTTAGCCAAAGGACTTACAAGTTTACAGTTTGTTATTTTAGGAGTTTATTGTGCTACTCTTAAAGGATTTAAAACTGATAGAATAATGCTTATTTTAGTGGGATTATTTTGTGGGTTGATTGGAGATATATTATTTGGATTAAAATATATTTTCATAGATAGAAAGAAAGAATTATACATTGGGGGAATTTTATTTTTCTTTACTGGTCATATAGCTTATATTTTATCATTCTTTGAGGAAAAGAATGAAATAATAACAATGATATTGCTATCTTTTGCTTTATTTGTTATTACTGCTCTTATTTTGGAAAAATCAGGGGTAAATTTCGGTTCTGTTCGCATTTTCAGTTATGTTTATATTCTTTGTTGCGCTTTTCTAATCTGCGTTGTAGGGGCAAATGTCTGGCCACTGCATGAGAAAAGAAGTGTAATTACGTTTGTTGGAGTATCATCTTTTTTAATATCTGACACTTTACTTTCATATTTATATTTTAAAGAAATGAATGAAGGGATTTATAGAAAGATTAAGATGGTTAATATCTTAACATATTATATTGGGCAAACCCTAATAGCTTTATCTATTTATTTTATTATTTGAGTATCAAAAAACCTGCTAGTTAAAAGCGCAGTTTCTATATGGAAGTATTAAAACTAAATTTTAGAATTGCACTTTCAAACGACAACAAAAGGCTCATAGATTTTTCCGTGAATCTTTTGTATGTTAAAAAACAGAGATGTTATGTGGTTAAAAAAAGATTTGACTGTAATGAATAGAAATAAAACGCAAACGGAACCCATCCAGAATACATTATTTATAATATTTGAAGCGAAATTGCAAGCAAGACATGTAAGAAGAATGCGATGACAAAGAAAAGACAGATAAGCATTGATTATAATCTTTATAAAATCTTAACGTCATCAACAAGAACCATAATGCTATCTTTATAAAAAATATGATATCATAATAACGATAAACGGAATTGAGGTTTTAACATGGGAATACTAAAAAGGAAGCTAACATCCTTTCAGATAATATTATTGGGATTCGCGGGGGTTATTTTGCTCGGTGCTTTTCTATTGACATTGCCGATTTCTTCAAAAACTCACGAATGGACATCTTTTATCGACGCTCTTTTTACTTCGACGTCCGCCGTATGCGTAACAGGACTTATCGTATTCGATACGGCAACGCACTGGACGATATTCGGGCAAATCGTTATATTGCTACTGATTCAAATCGGCGGTATGGGGGTCGTTACCATAGCCCTGTCTCTTGCCGTTATTTCGGGGAAAAAAATCGGATTATTTAGCCGCGAAACGATGAAAAATGCAATTTCCGCGCCAAACGTAAGCGGTATGGTTCGTCTGACCGGATTTATAATCAAGGGTATATTTTTGATTGAACTTATCGGCGCGCTTGTTATGATGCCTGTATTTTGCATTGATTACGGCGCAGAAGGTATTTGGTTTGCTATTTTCCATTCGGTGTCGGCATTCTGCAATGCAGGGTTTGATATAATGGGAACGAAAAGCGGAGAATTTACTTCTATCACGCACTATTCCGCGCAACCCGTCATCAATATTACGATTATGTTGTTGATAATTATCGGCGGTATCGGGTTTCTTGTATGGGAAGACATTTGCAAACACAAGTGGCGAATAAGAGAATATCGCACGCAAAGCAAAGTGGTATTGATTGCAACTGCCGCACTTATTGTTTTGCCCGCAATATACTTCTTCTTTTTTGAATTCGGCGATTTACCTGTCGGTGATCGAATATTTACGTCTTTATTTCAATCGATAACGCCTAGAACGGCAGGGTTTAATACGGTAAACCTTACGGCAATCAGTGATACGGGATTATACCTGATGATTATTCTTATGTTGATAGGCGGTTCGCCCGGTTCGACCGCAGGCGGTATGAAAACAACGACGGTAGCGGTTTTATTTTCTTCCGCTTTTTCCGTATTCAGAAAAAAAGACAATGCGGAACTTGTGAAACGGCGCATCGACGATGAAACGGTTAAGACGGCTTCGGCGATATTTATAATGTACATATCCCTGTTTCTGTTTGGCGGAATGACTATAAGCGCGATTGAAAAATTGCCTATTACGTCTTGCCTTTATGAAGCGGCTTCTGCCGTCGGCACGGTAGGGCTTACGCTCGGAATTACTCCGACGCTCGGAATCGTATCCAAATTGATTTTGATTTTATCTATGTTTTTCGGGCGCGTCGGTGGTTTAACATTGATATATGCCGCTTTCGGCGCAAATAAAAAACAAGTAGCAAAATTGCCGACAGATACGATTGCAGTCGGTTAAGGAGGTTTTTATATATGAAAACAAAATCTGTTTTATTGATAGGTCTCGGACGTTTCGGTAAATACATCGCAATGAAATTACACGAATTAGGACACGAAATCATGGCGGTAGACGAAAATGAAGAAAGAATTAACGATGTTATGCCTTATGTGACTAACGGGCAAATCGGCGACAGCACAAACGAAGCGTTGCTGAAATCGCTCGGCGTAAAAAACTACGATGTCTGTATTGTAACTATCGGCGGCAACTTTCAAAGTTCTCTAGAAACAACCTGTTTATTAAAAGAATTGGGCGCGCAAAAGGTTGTATCGCGCGCAGAACAGGACGTTCAGGCAAAATTTCTTCTGCGCAACGGTGCGGACGAAATTATTTATCCCGAAAAACAACTTGCCACATGGGCGGCAATCCGTTACAGTTCCGACAATATTCTTGATTACATAGAACTTGGCAATTCCTGTTCGATATTTGAGGTTTCCGTTCCGTCGGCGTGGATCGGAAAATCGGTCGTAGAAATCGACATTCGCAGAAAATACAATGTAAATATCATCGCCACAAAGAAAAACGGAAAAATCAATGCCGTTGTTACCGCCGACACGATTCTTTCCGAAGACGAAACGCTTTTAGTTCTTGGGGAATACAAAGCAATGCGAAAATGCTTTGATATTTAACAGCTGTAAAAGAAGGTGACTTTTATGGAAGGCGTAATACTTATTATTGCAGTAATCGCAGTTATGATTTTCGGCTTTTTCATTATGAAAAGGCTTGACGTCTTCTTGGAGGAAAAAAGAAAAGCAATTGAAAAGGAACAAGAAGAAAAAGACAGTCCGCTCGAATTCATAGACACGGAAAACTATGAGAATACGATTTCCGAGATTGAAGATTTCAAAAAAAACCATAAAAAAGTCGCTATTGTTATATTTGACGGAGAAAATCGTGAGTTGACCGACACCTTGAACGATTACAAAAGTCGTTTCAAGTAGATTTTATTCAAAAAATATGCTATAATATAGGAAATAAAAAAACGAAGGAGATACGTATCGGTCAAATGGGAAAACAGTATATAAACAACAAAGAACACATACTGGTTTGTTTGTCTTCCGCGCCTTCAAACACGAAAATAATTCAAACAGCGGCAGCAATGGCAAAAGCATTCGATTCATTGTTCACGGCATTATATGTAAAAACTCCCGCGTCTGAATCTATGACAACGGATGATACGGAGCGGTTGCTGGCAAATATTCATTTTGCAGAAACGAACGGAGCGTCGATAGTTACCGTATGCGGAGACGATATTGCGTTTCAAATTGCGGAATACGCGCGTCTTTCCGGCGTTACGAAAATAGTAATCGGGCGAACCGTTATCGGTAAGCGACGCTTTATAGGCAAACCAACTTTAACGGAAAAATTGATATCGCTTGCTCCGAATGTCGATATACATATTATTCCGGACAGCGACGCCGTCGTATCCGAAAGAAAGAAAAAACTGTTTGAAAAACCGAGTTTTTCAAAGTTGCTGAAAGGATTGATAATTTCATCCATTGTACTGCTGTTATCTTCTTTGCTCGGCTATTTATTTTCTCGTCTCGGATTTACCGACGCTAACATAATTACGGTATATATACTCGGCGTGTTGCTTATCGCCATTTTTACCGAAAGTAAAATTTGCTGGGTTATATCGTCCGTTGTGAGCGTTCTGGTTTTTAATTTTCTTTTTACGGAACCGAGATTTTCGTTTCTGGCATACGGAAGCGGCTATTCCGTCACTTTCGTAATTATGCTTGCGGCATCTCTTATCATCGGTGGAACAACAGAAAAGCTGAAAACTCGGGAACGTCAGGCAACTCAAACCGCATACAGAACAAAAATTCTGTTCGATGCGAACCGGTTGATTCAGAAAGCTTCCGATGAAACAGAGATATTTCAAGTTACGGCGAATCAATTGCAAAGGCTGTTAAACCGAAAGATAGTTGTATTTGATGATAAGACACAAAAAATTTATACTTCGCCGACGGAAAACGACTCTTCCGCCATACCGACTGACTGCGAGCAAATCGCTTGGCAAATAACGAAAAGCAACGTAAAAGCGGGGAAAGGAACAAATATCTATCCGGACAGCGAATATGAGTTTTTCCCGATATGCAAAAACGGCAAAAACTACGGTGCAATAGGCATTTTTGTCGGAGAAAAACCGATTGATTCTTTTAACGAAAGCATTGTGTTTTCCGTTATCGGTGAATGCGCAATCGCAATTGACGGAATCATAAACGCCAAAGAAAGAGAGCGCGCCGCCGTTTTAGCCAAAAACGAACAGTTGCGCGCAAATCTGCTCCGTTCCATATCGCATGATCTTCGCACGCCGCT
>UMGV01019435.1_pt1 | contig 52670 bp, 54 predicted proteins | sample 1965361 | NCBI WGS metagenome assembly UMGV01 (sample SAMEA4836081, study PRJEB28245) | human gut metagenome | biome: gut microbiome; material: fecal sample | place: Denmark | collected 2008
ATTTATATAATAATAAATCGATTTTAATATATAAAAAATTATATATTATTATATTAAAAATTATATATTATATTTCGCCGACTAGCGCCTTACGCAATATGTCGCCCAATAATATTTATAAATATATAAATAGAAACCTGGTAAATTCAAACGGAGTGACAAATTATACAGGGGCCCTGATAAAGGAATCACCAAAATATTTTCGTCATTCCTAGTGAAATCTCGCGGCTCTATGGCCACAATGGGGATTCACCCCTCCCCCTACAATATCGAGTTTCACGATAGAATTTTCAAATGAAATAAAAACCACCCACACCCGGCCTTTGGCAGTATGCCTTTACTAATTATTTTGTCGAAATATTTTGCAAAAATTTGACTTTTTCGTGACGTGCATTGCCCATTACTTGCTATATATAGTATATGGAAGCATCGAACAACGAGCCACGTGCAACGCGTCCCGTACCCCATACGACGGACCCCACGACTCGTCCCCCACAACCTAACCCACCTACATCGTTTCCCACGGTGTCTTCTCTTTCTCCTAAGCCTGAGGGGCAACGCCCCTCGGGCACTACCCATATCGTCACCGACGATGAATTCACTTGCCCTTCCCCCGAATTACCCCCACCCTACCCAGTGCACGAAGAGGCTCCCTTAGCGGTCGCTCCGACTGCAGAGCAAAGACAAACGAACGTTGTCAAAGCGTTGCAAGGAAAGATGGCTGATTTCATATCTGGGTCGTCGCAGAGGCATTATAGAACGATTGTCAGAGAATTGTCTGATAGGCAGATACCGTTGAACTTATTGAGCGACGAGTCGAAAGCGAAAGGTCTTGCGCAGATGTTAGAGGAAGACGTGTTGTCGTTATCGGAGCTTGTTATATTGGGCCAGTTCGCGAAGGCGATAGATGATAGCGACACGAGAGCGGCGGAATTCTTGCGAGATACAGCGGGCTACAAGCCGCAGACCGACGTCACTGTGGAACATAAAACGCAGGGCTTGGCGTCACTGACGGACACGCAACTGTTGACGTTGCTGCAAGCATTGAACCCTGAGCAAAGCGACGAGGTAAGTAATGGATAAAACGACGGCCGCCGCGCTTAAAACACTGGGTATCGATCAATGTGCATCGGTCGAGCAGATCAGAGAGGAGCTTGCCGTACGCGAAGCGCGGAAGTCCTATTATAAGTACGTCTTGTATTCGAACCAGGGTTTTATTGATACGGCGTTTCACAGGTTTCTGTGTAACAAAGTGCAAGAATTTCTGAATAAGAAAGGAAGCGCGGCGTTCGACGTACTACTGATATCGACCCCGCCACAGCACGGTAAGTCGCGTAGCTTGACTGAGACGTTGCCGTCGTGGTACCTTGGGAATCACCCCGACAAGTCGGTAATCATTGCCGGCTACTCGGAGGACTTCGCGAAACGATTCGGAAGACGTAACCTGAGGAAGCTTGAAGATTATGGACCGAGACTGTTTCCTGACTTCCACCCGGCCGAAGCGCCGTGGACAAATACTGAGTTCGAGTCTGTCGAGGGCGGACGCTGCATCAGCCGTGGTATCTTGTCAGGTATTACTGGTAACCCGGCGGACCTGTTCATAATAGACGACCCGACGAAAAATATGCAAGAGGCGATGTCGGAGACGACGCGCGCTGCTATCTTAGATGAGTTCTACGCGTCGATATTGACACGTATCGCACCGCACGGTAAGATTATCGTCATACAGACACGGTGGCACGAGGACGACTTGTTTGGCCACATCAAACGGACATTCCCGAACGTGGAAGTGCTGAACCTGCCGTGCGAGGCAGAAGAGAACGACCCGATGGGGAGACCGGTAGGAGCTCCGCTGTGCCCTGAGATTGGTAAAGGCGCCGCGTGGCTCAAAGACTATAAAGCAACGTACATAACCGAGAACGGCGAGCGTGCGTGGAACGCGTTGTTCCAAGGCAACCCGGTCCTTAACTCGGGTAACATCTTCTTAAAAGAAAACTGGCAGTTCTACGAGGACTTGCCGGAACAAGTATATAACGTCTTGTCCGTCGACGCGGCGTTCAAGAAAAGCGAGACAAGCGACTTCGTCGCTATACAACACTGGGGTAAGCGTGCGAACGACTACTACGGTATTTGGGGTACCAGACGCCGCCTGTCGTTCACTGAGATGATAACAGTGCTCAGAGAGTACATCTCGTCGCACCCTGACCTTGACGCGGTGTACATTGAAGATAAGGCGAACGGATCGGCGGCTATTGATATGCTGTCGCAAGAGTTCGACAATATCATACCCGTCAACCCTGAAGGCGGTAAGCTGTCCAGAGCGGCTGCGGTATCGTACATACAAGAGACGAAACACGTGTATCTGCCCTACGAGCCGTGGGCTTACGAGCTGATCGACGAGGCATCGGCGTTCCCGGCGGGACAGCACGACGACACCGTCGACGCGTTCACGCAAGCACTGAACAGATTGTCTATCATCGGAGCTCCGGTGACCGAGAAAGTAACGCGTGAGTACAGCGTCTGGACGCCTGACATGTATCAAGACTTCGAGGCAGCGGACGACGCACTCAAATCACAACTACTCAAAGAATGGAAATACCCCGTTGAGTGGAGGTAAGAATGAAGAAGAAAGAAACACAATACCAGTTTCCTCCGGTATCGGGGGACGTACAAGAACGTTTGCGCTACTGGCAAATGCTATTCGACGACGCGAGGGCTAAACGCAAGCCGTTCGTTGACGACAAATTGCAAGTGCGCGAAGACCTATACAAAGGTACGACGGCTGAGAAAAGCGGAACGAAGTGCTTGCGCAACATGTGCTTCGAGTTGATCGAGACACAAATCAACAACGCTATTCCGCAGCCTAAAATAACGCCGTCGGACGCTGATAAACAAGACCTTGCCCACGACCTTGAATCGATGCTCAGAAACGAGATGGACCGCCTCGACAGCGAGACGATGAACGACCGCATCGAACGAGGCGTGTTGGTCCAAGGGTCACACTTCTATGAAGTCGGCTGGGACGACACCGTGCGCCACGGAAAGAACGTCGGCGCCATCACGGTTGTTGACCGCCCGATTCAGGACGTCTGGTTGCAGCCCGGCGTGCGCGACTTCAAGAAAATCGAGTACGCGTTCGTGTTCAGCCGCGAGAGTATGATGAAAATCTATAACTTGACCGGCAAGATACCGCCTGAGAGTCCTAACTACAAAGGTATGGTCGACATGATTACGTGTTGGTACTACGACCGCGACGGCTACGTATGCCGCCTCACGTGGGCTGAGAACACCGACTTTGTAATCTTCGACGATAGAGACTTCGAGTCGAGACGTCAGCGCGTGTGCAAGCAGTGCGGCTACGCAACGGACGAAGACGTCTGCCCGATATGCGGTAGCACCGAGTTTACTGAGAAGAGCGTCAGAGAAGAAACGCTCGAAGACGACATCGTGAAAGGCGACCCGGCAGATCCGACGAAACCGAGACTGTTGCTCGCTAAGAAAGGCGACAAGGTGAAATATTACGCGCTTCGACGCATCCCGCTCGTTATGCGTGTAAACATCAGCAGGGTTGACTCACCCTATGGCGTGTCGGACGTAGATATCTTGACCGAGACGCAGCTGTCGTCGAACAACATCTTAACTAAGATTGAACAGAACATCTTGAAGGCTGGTAGTATTATCACTATGCCTGAGAAGATGAATATGAAGCTCACGAACGAGACGTTGAAAGTCGTGAGATTGAAAGACCCGAAATGGGCTGACGCGATACGCGTGCAGAACTTGCAAGCGAGCATTCAGCAGGACGACATCCTTGCCGACCGCGTGTATCAGTACGGCAGAGCGTCGCTCGGTATAACCGACTCGTACCAAGGCAAGCGCGACCCGACCGCTGAGAGTGGAAAGGCGAAAGAAATAAGCGCTGCGCAAGCTGCGGGTCGTATGGAAAGTAAACGTAAGATGAAGGACGCTGCGTACGCCGATCTGTACGAGATGATGTTCCACTTCTTCTTAGCGTATTGCGACAATAACGAGACGTTCGTCATCGACGACACGGACGGGTCGATCACAAACGCGTCTATCAGCAGGTACAACTTCTTAGACGGTGACGTCGGAAATCTGTACTACGACGATAGCTTCATGTTCTCTGTCGACACAGCTTCGGTCCTGTACACTTCGCGCGAAGCAATGTGGCGTGAGACGACTAACAACTTCGTTGGCGGCACGATGGGCAACCCGCAAGACCCCAGAACGCAGATGCTGTACTGGAAGATTATGAAGGAACTCAACTACCCGCTTGCTAAACTGTGTCTGCAAGACATAACCGAACGATTCGGTCTGATGCAGCAGCAGGTTGCGAAAGCCGTAGAGATGGGCAAGAAAGCTCAGCCTGCGGCTCCTGCTGGTGGAAATGGTGAGCAGAGTGCGGCGAGCGCTAAAGCTAACGACGAGGCTGCGAAGCAGGCAATGTACAACGAACTTCAAAGTATGATTGGAGGATAAAGAATGTCGATTTTTTACACTAACAAAACAATAACGATGAACCGAGGCGACTCGGGCGTCGTGCTGCTGTCGATACTAAACCGAGACGATACGCCGTTCGCTTTGCCTATCGGTATGAAGAATCCGACGATTGTATTTTCGGTTAAGGCGGAAACTGACACGAACGACTTGAACGGTAATATGCTCATCGAAGAGTATCTGCCGATCAAGGACTACACGTATTACGGGTATGGTACTCAGAACGCTGAAGGGCAGATGCAGATTCACGGCGGGTTCTATCCGAAAAGTAAGACGGTAAACACGGAGGAGTCTGTACTCGATACGGGAATCATATACAAGGTTCTTGCGAATAAGAAGTATATGTTCGTCGTACCGACTACTACGCCTCCGGTATATCCTATCAGCCTTACGAAACGTGAGTACGCGTTCGCTGTACCTCTGGTTTTTGAGCCGGCGTTCACTGACAGATTATCGCCCGGAACATATACGTATTCGATAACACTGCTCGATTCGACGTCGCCTATTCAGCTTACTCAAGGTGAAGGCGACAACGTCACTACTGTAGATAACTACAGTGAGTTCTTGGCGAACGTCACGCTGAAACAAGACTTGTTCGGCTCGCAGAAGCTTGTCCTGAGTGACAGCCCGATTGCGAGAGTACACGGTGACCCGATTCGAAGGATATACTACATCAAGCCGTGTTCTGAGGAATCTGTGGCGAACGCGACGGCGAGCGAGATTACGACCGGCAATATCACGAACATCGCGTTACCGCCTGTGTATATTGCAACTGCAGAACAACTCGGCGGCGTCATCGTTGGTGAAACGTTACAAGTCGACTTCCGCGGTGTATTGAACGTCTCGAAAGCGATAACGGACAAGATTGCTGACCTGTATTCGAAGATCGGCGATATGTCGACTCTGACCACTGACGAGAAAACAACGCTTGTCGGTGCGATAAACGAGGTTGACGCACACACCGATGCTAACAAAGCGGAAATAGGTGACCTTTCCGGGCTTACGACAGACGAAAAGGCTACGCTTGTTGGTGCAATCAACGAGGTCGACTCACACGCTAACACTGGAATAAGCAAAGCTGACGCCGCACAAGCCACGGCTGATAACGCCACTGTTTTGGCGAACACGGGAATAAGCAAAGCTGACGCTGCGCAGGTAACTGCTGACAACGCTCAACAGGACGCAGAAACCGCACAAGCCACGGCTGATAATGCTACTGTTTTGGCAAACACCGGAATAAGCAAAGCTGACGGAGCACAAACAACAGCAAATACTGCGGTTGATAAGGCAAATGACGCGAAAGCGACAGCGGAAGAAGCTATAATGAAAGCCGACGGAAGGTCGACCTCTATCGGCTTTATGACCGCAAAAGACGCAGTCACGGCATTGAACGGCTACCCGAGAACGCAACTTAAAGGCGGCGACACGATTTGGATAGTTGAAGATGGAACGCCCGACCTTTGGGTAACGGATGTTGCACAAGAAAGCGTGCCGTATAACTACACGACAAAAGACAAATTCAATCAAGATTTGGTCGATAACAAAGTCTTGCAGATTGGCTATTTCAAGACCGCGTATCAAGAAAGCGACGGCAAGCCAGTAACCATTGCGTGGCAAAACGTTTTGGTTAAGAGTACTGATTGGGTAGCAAGCACGGAATTTGCAGACTTCCCGTACGAGGCAAAAATAGAACTCACGGACTTTGTCGATTATACGACCGTCCCGCAAGTGGTATTTGATATTGCTGATACGATGAGCGGAAACTATGCGCCTATTTGTAAATCGGGTGATAAATGCGTTTACATTTACGGCAAAGTGCAAGACGAAATCACGCTTAAAACGGTCATCACTTTTGCGCCGAACGTCAATGGTGCGAGCGTAACGGGTGGTGGATATAACAATCGTGGTAAATGGGTTGCAAGCACGACCTATGAAATCGACGACCTTGTTTACACCGACAAAGGACAGTATGTGTGTATCGAGGGCATAACTTCGACCACAAGTCCCGAACAAGACGCGCAGCATTGGCAAGCGACTTTTGTTGCGAACGTCCCTGTAACGAGCGTAAATGGACAGACTGGAGCGGTAACAATCGACGTGCCTACCAAAACGAGCGACTTACAGAATGACAGTAATTTCGCCACTACTTCGGATATACCGACAAAGACAAGCGACTTACAGAACGACAGTAATTTCGCCACTACTTCGGATATACCTACCAAAACAAGTCAACTAACAAATGATAGCGGGTTTATAACCGCAAATGACATACCTGATGTACCGGATGCTCCTACCGCGTTGCCGCAAGAAGCAGTTGCTGTCAAGAGCGGAAGTTTACCTACAAGCGGGTGGATTACTCCTGAACAAGGGTGGAAACAAAATACTTTGCCTGCGAGTAGAAAATGGAACCGTGTAACCTACGGTGACGGAAAGTATGTTGCGGTTGCATTTGATAGTGATAAAGGCGCGTATTCCACAGATGGTATCACTTGGACAGAAATGAGTATGCCAGCAAATAGAAGATGGTTTGGTGTAACATATGGTAACGGAAAATTTGTAGCGGTTGCAAGCCAAATAGATAAAGGCGCATATTCAACTGACGGTATCACTTGGACTGAAATGACATTGCCTGTAAGCCAAAGATGGGAAGCCTTAACCTATGGCGACGGCAAGTTTGTTGCAGTTGCGGTCAATAGTACTTATGGCGCATATTCCACCGATGGTATCACTTGGACTACTACGACATTGCCTAAAAAGAAAGATTGGTCAAGCGTAACCTACGGTGACGGCAAATTTGTAGCTGTGTCGAATAGTGTTAGTTCGATGGCCGCTTATTCAATAGACGGTATCACTTGGACAGAAACGACACTTCCTTCTAAGCTGAATTGGAGAAGCGTAACCTATGGTAACGGAAAGTTTGTCGCGCTGGCTGCTAATACTCAGACTAGTTCTACTTCTCTGAGCGCATATTCAACGGATGGTATAAATTGGACTGAAACGAATTTATCTTCGAGTGGTAGTTGGGTTAGTATTACTTATGGCGATGGGAAATTTGTTGCTATCATATTTAATACCAACAAAGGAGCATACTCAGCAGACGGTATTTCTTGGACAGAGTTTACATTGCCCGCAAGCAGTTCGTGGCAAGCTGTAACTTATGGTAACGGAAAGTTTGTAGCAGTTGCAGCTAATACTACAAACGGTGTGTATCAAAACACGAGTAGCAAATCTACCTACGCCATCTCCGACACTTCCATAACCGCCAACAGCGATATCCTTATGGAACTCACAGACGAAGGAGGAGTAAAGGCTCACGCTCTTGCAAGCGGCAGTATAACAGTTATCCGCGACACAGTGCCTACACAGCCTATCCCGTACACCTACAAGGTCAAGCAGACCAACGCGAGCGGGCAGTTTACTTTGGTAAATCACTTTGTACCGGATGTTCCGACAGTACCTACCAAAACAAGTGAACTTACAAATGACAGCAACTTTGCAACGACCTCAGATATACCTACAAAGACAAGTGACTTACAGAACGACAGTGGGTTTATTACTCAGGCGGAATCAAAAACTATAACTAACGCAAGCACAAATGTTTCAATTACAGGAAGCGCAAAACCCTATTTGTTCACAGTAACCGATAGTGATATTACAAGTGATAAGTTTGTGTTGCTTTATCCGCTTGATGAAACGACGGAAACTTGGCTTAATGAAAATTCCTTGTCGAGCATTATTACAGAGGCAAGCGGACAATTCACATTCAAAGTTGCAGTAAACACTTTGCCATCAACATATAGCATGAAGTATTTTATTCAATGAGGTAATTATGGGCTATATTAGACTTAAAAACGGTCAAGTTGCATTACGACCAAAAACAAATCTAAAATGGCAAGAAATGCAAATAATATCGTACGATATAGCGTTGTCTTGGACTGGCGTCGTATATGGCGGTGATAAATTTGTTGCCCTTGCAGACGTGGAGCATACAAGCGCACATTCAACGGACGGCATAACGTGGACACAAACGACTTGGCAAGGAAAAGAATTACAGGGTACAACTCTTACATATGGCGACAATAAATATGTTGCCGCAGGCGCATATTCAACGGATGGCGTAACTTGGATAGAAACAACTATGCCTACATTAGATGGAGAAACTACACGCTATAACAGAATAACCTACGGAGGCAATAAATTTGTTGCAGTGGGGATGAGTTATACTGGAGCATACTCATCGGACGGCATAACTTGGACGAAAATGAGTATGCCGCGTTATAAGGATTGGGACGAACTTGCATACGGCAATGGTGTTTTCGTGGCGTTGGGGAATGAGTTGTCTACTGCCCACGGGGAATATATAGCCCGTTCAACGGATGGCATAACTTGGGTTGACGTAACTTCTCCGTTCACGGGTTCTCTTATGGCTATGGTATATGCCAACGGACAATTTGTTGTTCTATCAACTACGGAAGTTGGATGTTCTTCTGACGGAGAAACTTGGAATATTTCGCAACACAACTTATCGTTCATTCCATATGTTTTAGCTTATGGTGGCGGACAGTTTATTGCTCTCGGGGGCGTGAATAGCAATAGTTGGGCGTATTCAACCGATGGAATAAATTGGACAGAAGCAACGGCAACCATCAAAAAATCTTGGAACGCTATGGCGTATGGAAGCGAAAAGTTTGTTGCGGTGGCTTCGTTCGATAACAATGGTGCGTATCTCAACGCCTCTGACTTTAATAAATAAACTAAAAAAGGAGATAAACATATGTACGGAATAAGTAACAGTCAACAAGACGGTGTATCGTCCGAACTTGTTACCACGTTAAAAGGGACGAAGATTATCAAGACTTTTGACAACCTTGACGGATGCGAACTGACAAAAGGCACTACTGCCGACGGGTATATCTATTGCTGATATACAAAAATTCAAATTAAAGGAGACACAAAATGACAACTTTAAGTAGTTTACCGATTGGGGCAAAAATAAAAGTACCGCATTCCGTTATGGGCAATGTCATATTTTTGAAAGCCGACCAAAACCACGAAGGATATCCAGAAAATTCAACCACACTTATTACGGAAGAAATAATTTTGTTACGGGCGTTCGACGCAAAAGAGCCGAACAATACGAACGCGGATAGACAAAAGTATGGCAACAACAACTATTCTGTGTCGAACATAGACCATTGGTTGAACTCGACGGCTTCTGCTGGGCAATGGTATTCCTCGCAACACTCAACAGACCAGTCACCGAATAGCACAAGTGTTGTATCACAAAACCCTTATGACACGGATGCAGGCTTTTTGAACGGTTTTGATGCAAGGTTCATTGACGCAATGCAAGACACCACAATCAAGGTCGCACGCAACAAGGTAACAGACGGTGGCGGTTATGACACACTTGTAAGGAAAGTATTTTTGCCATCATACGCAGAACTCTTTAATAAAGCCGAAAACAAGATTATGGAAGGCTCGCTGTTGCAATACTTTCAAGAGAACACGAACGCTATTAGGATTGCGAAAATATCTAACTATTGCGCGCAAGACAACAATAGTCACGCAGGCTCGTCAAGCGTTACAGCGGATACGGCCGGCTGGTATTGGATGAGAACACCCCACTCAGCGGTCTCGTACTTTGTTCGCGGTGTCAATAAATACGGTTCGATGGCCAACGACAGTGCGTACTACGGAAGCAACGGGGTTCGTCCTCTTTGTAATCTGAACTCTGACACGGGAGTTTCAGACCAACCTGATAGCGACGGGTATTACTCACTGCTCTTGGACATAACGGGCAAAATTGAACTTACCTACAATGTCAAAGAAACCGCAACAATGCCCACTGCTGTCAATGTCGAATTAAACCTTGTAAAGACCTTTGGTTGCTCTACAACGGTTGAAATTTGTAACAACGGCAATGATACCGTCCCAGTGTGGGAAGATATTTCTACTGTCGTTAAGTCGGGTGTAAACCATATCTTCGCAAACAAGACAAAGACCGCGGACAAATGGAAAGTGGTTATTAAAATTCATATCGTGCGAAATGGCACTGTTGGCGATATAAAACTCTACGGAGTAAAGACCACATTCAAGGAAGACCTGTAAAACGGAGGACAAATATGGACTATATAACAGCTATGCAAAAACGTTTCGACGTACCTGATAACTCGATCTGTGTTATCAGGTCGAGCGAACCGGAATTTATCCCTATTCCGGATATGCCGGTGAGCGAAAAGATGACTCTCAAAGACGTGTTCGACTTAATGATGAGCCGCATTTGCACTCTTGAAGAGCAAGTATCTCGCTTGTCGGCTACTGTTGCGGAGCACGAAGAATCCGTGCAACGCTTATTCAACACTATCGAAAATTGACCACTGCACTGGGTACAAAATACTTCTACTCTCACGTTCGGTGCAGCGAACACGGGAAAAGGAGCTTTTATGGAAACAAACGAAATCATCAACAAAGTTGGTGTATGGGTCGCGTCGATCGGTGGCGGTGTAGTCGTCGTCCGATATATCGTGAAAATCATACTCGCGATTATAAACCTCGCGTCGAGAAAAATACCCTTGAAATTGACTGAGACTGACCGTAAACAAATCGCTGCTGAAGCTGCGACGGAAACGACGAAGTTGCTTGCAATGGGTATTAAAGTTGACGTCGACGGACAGATCGACAAAGCGACGAACCATCAGATTGAATTACTTAAAGAACAGAATCGCGAATATATCCGACAGAACAATAAACTTGTCGCGCTTATGCGTAAGATGGGTTTAGTTGTTGCCGACTTGAAATCACCGTCAGCGACGTTCAGAGACGACCTTCGTCACGAAATCGACACTGATTTTACGTCTGACGCGCCTGTACAATCACTGTTAGGTGACCCTGTTCTTGCGACGATTGAAGTATCTGACCACGTCAACATTCCGGGAACGAATACGAAGAAGTCGAAAGAAAAATACTAAGCGTTAAGGAGGAACTACTATGAAATGGAATCCCAGAGCAATTATGCTTAGTGTACTTGAGTATGTTGCTTGGTTGTGTCCTCCGGTAGCGTACTGTATTTACAGTTATGTAAGTACATTACAGTATGTTCTTGATAAAAAAGCTGTCGTGTCGTTCTGGGTCTCGTTCTCGTGCGTCCTTGTCGGCGTCATTTTCGGTGCGACGTTATTCAAGCGAGTCAAAGCAGCATACGCCCGATACGTTGCGGCTTTTGTACAACAGAAAGCGGACCTCGAAGCTCGACCTGAAGACGAACACCTTATTGACCTCGTCGAAAAGAAAAGCAAGACTATCGAAACGATGGACTTCGTTATGGCGGGTTTACCGCTGTTGCTTATCGGCGGAATGTTGTACGCGTTCCAGAATGCAATCACTGAACTTATCAACATCTTCATTATCACTGGACTGAGCTTTTTAGCGAAAGCAGGTATTCATACAGGCACCGTGCACGTTAAAGCGAAAGGAATGAAAGACAAAATTCGTATCAATGAACAGGTGAAATCGGTCGAGGAGGTGAAGTAGTATGTCGTCTGAAAACGATATTATTGCCACCCAAGATGAGATGACGACGGCTGATGTTCGTAAGTCGATGCGCGTGAGCGTATTCACGATTATGACGAATATCTTGCTTGTTGTCTTGATATGCGCCGGGTTGATATTGACCGAGTTCTTCCGATTGGACTCATACAAGTTCAAGATTCAAAGCCTCAATTTCTGGCTTGAAAAGTTAGCGTTCGCATTCTGCACGTTCGGTATAATGCTCGGTATAAGCAACTCTGCTGATGAAATAAGCCGAAGCAAGAATCCGGAATACTTGAGCGATATCATGAAGTTGAAAGAACACTATTCGCTGCTGTTGACCGAATATAATGACGAGAACTTCAAGAAGTATATCGACAACGTAAACCGCGCTGAGAAGTACCTCGTGTATGTCGCCGATCTGGACCGCAGAATATTGCACAGCCCTAAGAGGCGGCAGATCGCATTGAAACGTAGACTCTTGCTTTCTCCGGACGAAGTGTTTTACGGCGGCGTGTCCGTGCGATATAACCAAGTCTTGTATAGTCAATTCGCAGGTGTCGGCTTACCGCTGGACCACAAGAGTGACCGCGGTAATAAGTACGACGTACCTAAGGCACAAATCTATGCGCAAAAGCTCATCGGCAAAGTATGTCTCGTTGTAGGTATCTGCGGCTTCTCTGGTGACTTGTATTACTCGTTCCAGAACTTCAATGCTTCGATGATTCCGACGCTTGTTATAAAATGCGGCGGCATTATCGGCGCTATATACGCCGGGTTGAAAACTGGTTCGCAGATATTCGAACGTCGAGTGTTGGTTGCTAAACTCAAACTTGCGTTCTATTCGCAATTCAATAGCCGCAAGAACAGCGATAAACTGACCGACGAAAACCGGTACGTTGTCGAGATTCCGCCTAACCCGATCGTCGAAAGCGCTCGCAGGGAACTCGAAAAACTACCAGCGCAACCTGAACATCGACCGTCGTTCTGGCGAGTATTTGTACGAACGTGGAAACAGTCGTTCGGTAAACACAAGATTGACGACAACAAACCATTCTGGGTGAGGTTGTCTGAGAACTTGTTGCACAGCCAAGAAATACCTATTGTCAATGACAGAGAAGAGGTGTGTACGAAAGCGACACCTACTACTCCGCCTACTCCGGTAACGCCGGAAACACAACCGAGCATTATTGTTCTCGGACCGCCGAAAGAAAATTTCGAAAATTCTCAATAAATTTTTGAAAATCGTGACACGGTTTAGCGAGAACAAGCTATATAATATATAGAACACGCGGCTGAAAAACTGTACTCCCAGAAGTTCGCCGCACAAAGGAGACTGAATAATGAACTTATTCGACAAGGCTGCTAAAGATGACCTCGGTAATGCAGGTAACCCTGGTCAACCTGTCCCGCCAACAGATGGTAACCCTGAGAACATTCCCGTCGATCAGACGAAAGCTTTTGCTGAACGCCTCAAGACGGAACGAGTTAAAATCGAACGCGAAGCAAGAAACGAACTCGCTCAAAGCTTAGGTTATGACAGCTGGGAAGATTTGAAACGTGAAAACGAAGATAAAATGCTCACTGCCAGTGGTCTGGATGCTGAAAAAGTCAAACCTATCGTCGACAAATTGGTTGAGACTCACCCGGACGTAATCGAAGCGAAGAAGTTAAAAGATGAGAAAGCTGCTGAGGACTTGAAGAAAGAAGAAACCGACGCATTGTTCTCATTGAACCAGAAGTACGGAACGACGTTTTCGGCGCTCAGTGATTTGGACGAAGCGACTCAATCCCTGTACAAGAAGGGAGTGCCACTGGACAAGGCATACGCCGCTGAACACTTTGACGACCTTGTGAAGTCCCACGCACCGAGTCGTCTGTCGAAAGACCACTTGTCGCCTGTCGGTAGTTCAGGTTCGTCTACTCCTCCGCGCGTTATAAGCGAGCAAGAGATGGCCCTTATGCGTCGTTTTAACCCGGGCGTTTCTGATGAAGACATCAGGAAATACATTAACAAAACATAAGGAGACATAATAATTATGGCAAATTTACTTACCAGCTGGCAGCGTTACGACGAACAGTACGTCCAGACGCTCATTGTCGGCTCGAAATGTAGCAGCAGAAGCGCTGATTCGAATGGCCAAGCTATTACGAATCTCGGCGCAACCGCCTTCAAGAAAGGCTCGGCGGTTAAAGTTGTACGTGGCGGCTCGTCCGGATCGTACACCTACACTATCACAGATTGCACGGTCCTCACCGACGCAGATTACGTCGTTGCAAGCGATTACGCAGTCGGCGACAAACGCATTGAAGTATATCCCGTCAAGGATATCACGAATCTCGTCTAAGGAGGAAATGACAGATGGCAATTATCTTTAACATTGACGAAGCGTTATCCTTGTCGGCATTCAACGTATTGCAAGAGCCGATCAAGATGATGCTTGATAATCAAAAAGAGGCTTTCGAAAAAGAATCCCTCATCAACAAAGTATTCGCTATGCATACGCTCGATGCGTATCAAGAAGAATACAGGACCCGTACGTCGATGGGTAACTACGAACCCGGCTACGATATGGAGCCCGCGAAGCTTTCTGACTTCAAAGAAGGCTACAGCAAAATTTGGAAATCGACGACTTGGCGTAACAGCTTCGTAATTTCGAAGCAGGCTGTCGAAGATAACCAGATGATGACGATCAGCACTGACGCTATGGGCTTCGTCAAATCGTACGGTCGTACCCGTGAAATCTTCGCTTTCGGTATGCTTGCAGGCGCTCTCACCGGTTCGTATACTCAGGGCAAATTCACGTTCGACTGCCGCGGCATGGATACCACGGACGGCTCGCTCGAAGGCACGAAACAGTTGTTCTTCACGAAAGACCACTTGCCTCCCATTACGACCGGTCGTACCGAAAAACAGAGCAACAAGTTCCACTGCCACGTTGACCTTACGGCTCCTAACGCTCACCTCAAGATTCTTAACATCGTCGGCTATGTAGAAAACCAGATGATCAACTACACCGACTATGACGGCAACCCCACACCGATGGCCCCGACGACTCTGCTCGTTCCGAATCACTACGCATTCAGAAACGCATTGCTCGCTGGCTTGAAGACTCAGTACACCGAAGTGCTCGGCAACAACGGTCTCAATATGGAATTCGGCAAGTGGACGGTCCTGACCACTCCGTACCTCAACAACCTGAAAGGTTTCTCGAACGCTGACCAAGCATTCATTATGATTGACCCCGCAGCGAACAAAGAAAACCTCGGCGCAGTGTTTATCGACCGTGTTCCCCTCGAAGTTTCTTCGTGGTTCGATCAGCCCAACGAAGCGAACGTTTGGAAAGGCCGCGCAAGATACAGTGCAGGTTTCGGCGACTTCCGTTCGATGGCCTACGTACACTGCGGCGCTGACCAAATGGACGCTCTGTACGATACCGGCGCTAAGAGTGGCGGCACGTACAACACTACGGACATTCCCGAAGCAGACGTCGCTCCTGCAGGTCTCGGCGTAGTCGTGCAGAACACGTCTACCAATCCTGTTCAGACGAAAACTGTAACCTAATACACAAAGTTGCCCCACCTCGATGCAACGTCTCGGGGTGGGGACTTTTATAAGAGGCAATTATGAACATTTCAGAATTTACGACAAGAGTCTTAAACAAGCTATTTATCACTGAACAAGATTCGAAACAGTTCGGATACGATAGCAAAATAATTCCTACGTTGAACGAATGTTTGACGTTCATTGCTAACGACGTCCTCGCAAACCGAGTGACGATTCCTTTCGACGTAGCGTACGACACGAACGGGTATCTTCCCGAATGCTCATTACCGAGCGACGTGCTGTCGGTATTGTTTGTTGACACAGACGTTCCTGGTGCAACGTACTATCAGCCCACTCGTCGTACGATCAGATTTAATTACCCCGGCAAATACTTAGTCATTTGCGATACGTTATATCCGAAGATTGAAACGGGTGACACAGAACATAACTGTGAAACTATCCCTGAGTCGGTTATGACGTGCGCTGTGTTATATGTCGCTGCTCAACTTATGCGAGACATCGACTTAACGACGGCTATTACTATACAGAACGAATACGAGACAGCGATTGCTCGTCTTGATAACGGTATATCCGATTTACAAGAATCGTTCAGATTTGTACCTAAGTGGTGACCTATGGAAGACAAACTTATTTTTGAAGTATCTAAAATCGAAGACGACTATACAATGCGCGTCGGTGAGAACGTCACTGGCGACGAAATTTTTCAAGGAATGGCGGTGTTAGTCAAAGAACTTGGAAACAGGCAACGTAAGATTGACCCGAATTTCTCTGACAAAACTATCATACGAGGAGTAGAATTATGGCTTCGATATCTCGAAAACGACCAATAAGATATAACGTCCCGGCGTCTCGCGATTTACGTAAAACGTATACGTCGAGCGTCACGAATTTCCGCGGGATATACAATACCGAGACGACGATAGAAATGGCGCCGGGTGCAATGAACGACGCCTGTAACGTTTATGTCGACGAAGACTATCGTCTTGTCACGAGGAAACGTCTCACGCCGTTGTTCTTGCCTGAGAAAGACGTAACGGTCATTGACTCGGTTTCTCTGGGCGACGATATCTACGCGATTATTAAGGACAACACAACCGGTGCCGAGCACGAATATGCGTTCTTGAAGTTATACCCGACGAAGACGTATATTGATTACCGTGTGACGGCTGACAGTAGGTTGTTCGTTGCAAATAATAGTATATACATTACGAGGTGCAACTCGGACGATCAATTCGGCGTACTGCTTTATAACGGTACGTCCGTTTCCTCGTTGACCGAAGGAGCGAATATACCGACCGTATACCTTGACCCGACAGGTCGTCGTGTTGCCGTCAATGAGTACGGTGACGCGAGTGAAGCGTTGAATATTTTCAGTACGAAAGCGAACAACGGTCCTGGTTTCAGGTTTTCTTCGTTGAGCTATTCGACACCGTATGACCTCAGAGGAAAGTTCCAGAATTACATCACTACCGAAGCCAGCTACGCAACTGCAACTCTTCCTGCCAGATGGGAACGAGACGCGTGCGACGCAAGTGGTGGTGTCCTCGTAACGATTGCGAGAATGAAGAACGAGTACATTCCTCCTAGTGGAGCGCTGTGGTCAGGTGCCGACGTCGGGTCGTCAGAGACAAGTGGTATCCCTTCCGGAGTGCAGTGCGAGTGTAGAATATGGGTTTCAAGTGGTGTAACGGTTAACACAAAAATCGTTCATTTGAATATGATACGATCGTCTGGTAATCAGCCATTATCTACGAACATAATAGAGTTAGTCCCGAGCGGGTCAAATAAGAACTGGGACGTTGACGTTGACGGCGAATTTACAGATGAAAACATTCTCAGAAAATACCACATTGATTGGGCGTGGGCGCTAAACAACACATCGATTCCGGACGACGTCATCGTCAGGGTTGGTATTTCGAACTACGGTATAGTTGAAGGTAGCAAACCTACTAACAGCTCGCAGCAGTGGGGTATTCACGATTTCACGTATAAAGTCGCAGGGCCGTCAGGGTACGTCGACACGTTCTATTCGTGCGAAAACAAAATATGTTTGATGAGTCCTGTCGACTACGGCGAGACTTGGGAAACCGAACAGAAACAAACGTACAAAGCGTTGGCGGTGTACGCAACTGTTTCATCTGGTGACTTGAAAATCGAAACACTTGCTTTCAACTCATTGGCCGAAGGAAGCGTTACGTCGTACGCTGTATCAGATGCAGACCTTCCTGACACCCTCACAAGTATCAAAGACGTGACATTGCTCGCTGCGTTCAGAGTGAGGTACACTAAAACCGACTACGAACCTGAGTATATGCTTACGAAGTCACCGCCTGTCGCAATATATCTGTTACGTATCGGCACGACGTTATACACGTACTGTCCGATATCTGGTGAGACAGGTGAGATGAAAGCGTTCTCACTTCCGTTCAATAACGCCGATAATACGCCTACTGTATTGGGGTTGTCGTTTGCCTCTAACGAGATATTCGTTCAAGGTGAAACCGGAACCACCCACACCTATGCGTACCCTGTCATTGGACATATCTTTGCGAAAACCACTGACGAACTCAGAATCTTTGGAATAAACACTACCGTTTCAGTGAATATTACAACGTCTACTACGACGACGGTTTCCGTTTCCAGTATCAAACCGGTACTCACAAAGTACGCTGACTACACGTCCGTCTTGCTTGACGGTGTTGAAGTAAACCCGAAGTACACTGAGCTTATTATGAATGACGAGATTACGTCGTTCGTTGCTAACGCTACAACGCTCGTAACGAAATATTCTCGTTCGTTCGGCAGTGAAGCGTCTTTGAAGATTGTAAACGTTTACGCATACACTACGCCTGTTCTCGGACAGATTCAAGACGGAGCGTTTACGCACAAGTTCGAACAGCAAGGCGATGGTTCTATGAAAGTTCTTGCCGGCTCCGGATCGATAACGTATGCGTACTCTGAATCTCAACTTTATGGCACGACCGGTACAAACGGTTCGGCGTACGCTGACCCGATATTCGATATCACTGAGAAAATCGGCACTGCGCTCTATACTGTTTGGAACGACGCCCGAGAAGCAATGAAGAACATCGACGGTGTCTACTCGATGAACAACTGTATCATCTTCACGTCCGGCAGGAATTTCGCGTACTCGATGACCTTCAGCCCGAAGTATGTCGACCCTTATTCGTGGGAGCAGATGTCGTCAACCGACGATAAAGTTCTTGATATCCTCGCAATAAGTCCTACGGCGGCGATTATGTCGACCGAGAAAGGCGTATACTGGATTCTGGGTACCGGCACAGGTCAATTGACTCACTTGAAACCCGTTGTGTCACAGTTCGACATACACGGACGTAAACGCGGTAGCTTTGCACGTCGAGCAATGGACGACGTACCTACTATAATGTGCGACGACGGCGTTATGATGTTCGTCGGTACAAGTGAAGTGACTGAGACGGCAAAGAACATTGCCACGATGAGCTCTGCGATATTCCAGAAGTACGACGAGTTCCTTGCAAACGAGAAACGTCGCTTTACGTTCAGAGGACGTTGGTACAATATGTATTGCATATCGACCGGAGCTGAGACGAAGATTGTCTTCTTCGACGTCAGGTCGTCGGCGTGGTGGTACTGGACGTTGCCCATCGACGCAATGAAATTCTTCCGTTCTGGCGACGACTTGCTCGCTCTGACGAGTAACGGACTTATATACAAGTTTACAGACGAGGATATAATTTCGAATAACGGATACACTGCCCGATATAACGACGAGCTGGTAAACGTTTCTTTTGAAAACGTGACGCCCTTTTATGAAAACTTGCAATATAAAGTACAGTGGTATATACAAACGCACCCAATGAGTCTCGGGAACACAACGAAGAACAAGAATATGCGTGACATTGTCCTTGCGCTATATCCGAACGAGACCGTTAAGAATTTCGAAATGAACGTTGACTTCGAAGTGTATACACGCGAATTCACCGATGGACGTCCGTACATTACCACTGAAGATATCAAAGAATTGAAAGTGTTGTTGTTACGTACGTACATTCCGAAGTTCCAGTACATCGCAGTGCGTATGTATTCTAAGAATGACTTATCAGTATACGAGAAGTTACAACTTCGTTCCCTTGCGTTCGAATATCGAATTTTGGATAGGTTAAATTAAGATGGCAAAGAAAAATCAATACACTCGCGAATCTTATAATGCCGTAATGCGGGCAGGAGACTTCGACGATTTGTCGAAGACTCTGTCCGCGTCGAATTATGACGCTACATTTGGACAGTACGACACCGCATTACAACAGATCGACGAGTTTTACGTTGGACTCCAAGATACGACGAGAGAGTTATACGCGAACGCTTATGAGAATGCTAAAACGCAATCCGAAGCGACGGGCACATACGCTCTGCAGCAGAGAGAACAACTGGCCGGAGCAACAGGTTTGCTCGGCTCGCGTAGATACGCCGATCAGGTCAATCAGAAATTCTTCGATATGACTGACGTGAAACAAGACTACACAACGAAACTCGGTGAGCAAATACTCAGCCTCGAACAGCAGCGTCAGAAAGCTGCGGAAACTGTTCAGGCTGAACGTACGAAGTTCGGCGAGTATTTCGAATCGAACGTTGCAAAGATGAGCACGTACATTTTAAGTCGACTCGACCCGAATGTGATTGACCCAGCGACTGGGGATATCAGTGCGTCGCAACTCGAAGCACAGGGCTATGTGAAACGTAACGCTGACGGCACGTATAGTACGACGAGTAAGTTCAAACACATCCTTGCCCAGTTCGCCGACTCCGACCCTGCGAGCGTTCAAGCATATCGTGAAGAGTTGTTTGCGTCTGACAAAGACTTGTACGACTTCTACACTCAGTACTTCCCGGCCGCAATGCAAGCCGCAGGCGAGTTCTCAGATGGCGAGTTGGCGAAGTTCTCAGACGATAAGATTTACGCGAACGAATACTATAACGAGGCGAACTTAGAAGTATATCGTCAGGTGATTGACCGTCAGAATGGCAACCCGGCATTGCAACGCACTATGCGTAAAGCGCTTATGTACGGCACGAACGATATGGCCGACTTCACGAAGATGAGCGACGCTGAGATAATCAAGTGGGCGAAATCGATCAACGTTGAAACTGGTACGTCGCGCATCGACCAAGAATTTGTCGATTCTGCAAAGAAAAACCAGAATAAAACAGACGTCCGTCTCAAAGACAAATCACTTTCTGAATGGCACGATTCTAACAAAGTCATTACTGCCGGAAATAAGAAATACGTTCTTGATAGCGATAAGAATGCAAAATTCTCGTCAACAGCAGGCCAACCGCACGAAGCCGCGAAAGAACGTGCGACCTTGTGGGACGGCTCGACCGGGAAACTTACAGATTTGGTAAACTCTGGTGTAGTGACCGTCGGTGACGTCGTCATTGTTAACGGACAACCGTACTTAGTTGTACGCGCCGATAAGGACAAAGCTACAAATGCGGACGTCCGTCTCAGAAAAGTTAGAGAAGTATAAACGGAGATTCTATGGCTAGGAAATATACAACTTCAACCGAACTAAACCCTACCGAGTATTTACTTGACCAAGCGAAACACAGTCGTTTCTACAGTCCAGATAAATACTCGCAACTCGTTGCTGCCGGTGACCCGGAAGCGATTGAGTTATACGTCAAAGAACAAGCGATATTCGCAAGTCAGAAACCGATTAACTCTTGGGACGAGTCGTTTTACGACGACCTCAGAGGCGACGAGTTCGCTCAAGAAGTATATCGTAACGCACAATACTTCGAAACTGATGAGAACGAGTACGCCGTGACTATGGAAGCATTGACCGAAGCGCGAGCTGCAGCGGTCGCTGAACGTGCTTATCAAGCACAGACCGGAGCGAAAAAGTTCTTCTCAACTATCGGTTACGGCCTCGGCGAAGCACTCGGCGTGTTTGCAGCGTCAATGACCGACTTCGTCAAATCACTTGTCGACGTCGGCTATTACATCGGTACGGCAATTACGAACGAAGGTGAAGGCGAATGGAACAGTCTGGCCGACGTTGAAGGGTACGGTGAAAATTTCTCGTTCACGAACTACATTATGGAAACGTTCGAAGAGAAAGGCCGCGGCAAATCGCCCACGTCTATGAAGTGGTCCGGTCTTGCCGAAGGATATACTGTACGCAACCAAACGGTCGAGTTTTTCCAGTCGTTATTCGATAACGTTGCAAAGATGGTTCCGGCAATCGTTGGACGTGCCGTCGGCTCGCCCGGCTTAGTTATGTTGTACGCCGGTGAGATGTTCGGTACGATTTACGAATCGACTATCACTGACCCTGAGTTTATAAAACTCGGTGAGGAAGGTAGGACTGGCGAACAGTGGGCATTGATTGCTGAACGTCTTGCAACGGAATACGGTCCTGAAATGTTGTTCGGCGGTGGCGCATATGGCGTCGGTTTCTTTGACCTCGCAACACGCGTATCTAACAAGATTCTTGCAAGCGGCGCAATCACTGCTGGACGTAAGTTCGCTGCTGGTGCTGCGAAAGTTATTCTGGACGCCGCTCAGGAAGGTACAGAAGAAGCGATCACCGAATGGCTGCAATGTGGACTCGATTCCGTCATTATAGACGGCAAATGGGAAAAGGTCGACCGTGAAGACGTCTTGATGGCGTTTACTATCGGTGCATTGTCCTCGTTCCTTATCAGCGGTGCGCAAATCGCAGTGCAACAGCAAATCACTGTCGGTGACATAAAACTCAACAAATTCGAATCGTGGCTTGCTGGCGACGGTCTCAATAACTTGTTCCGTGACACCGCTGTATCGAAAGCGGCAGCTGCTGCGAACGTGACTGTTGACCAGTTCCTTACTGATACGCAGTATGCTAAACAAGCTGAGAAAGCTCAGAAACAAGACGCTATGGCGTATCGTTCGACGATCGCTGCTACAGCGCTCTTAGAGTCATATATCAGCAAGAGCAGTCCTGAGTCGTACGGTACGATTACCGAGATGGTAAGCAACTCGTATGAATACCGCGCACGTAAGGTTCGTGAGTACATTACCCAGAAACAGAATCAAGCGAACTGGGATGCTGTAAGTCAAGCCGTCAATAAAGCAGACCCTAACCTGACGTTTACGCCGGTTGGACCGTCTGAACATTCACAGGCGATTGTAAGTAACATTTCCGCTGTACTCGGAATGCAGACAATTGTCGGCGAGTTCGGCGCTATCAATATGGCGGACGGCGGTGCTCCGTTCAAGATTCTCACTCTCGATATTGCAGATGAGAACGGCAAGGTTATGCCTCATCAGGTTTGCCTGATCGACGCACAGCAAATCAAAGACAGTCGCCCGACGCAGTTGTTGCAACACGCGTTGTCCGAACAAGCGTTCGCGGCAGGCATTGCGAAAATGCTTCCGAACTTAACGGTCCGCGATCGTCTTTCTCTTGAAAATACTCTGAGAGTTGTTGGCCGTATAGGCAAAGCGCCTTGGAACAGAGGATATAAACTCGAAACAGATATCGAGCTCGCGAGCGTGGCGTTGTATTCAGACGTTGCAATGCGAGCTATTGCTCGTGCCGACCGTAAGGTCATGACCGAATTGTCAAGAGCGGTCCGCAAACACGTGACCGACCCTAACGCAGAAGTACTGAAGAGAACGAATTTCTTGACGGACCAGATGTTGCAGGATATGTACTTGACGTTGTCGAAATACAATGACTTAATGTACTCCGAACTTGTCCGTAACGGATATGACGTCGACACTGCTAACCTCGACGGCAAATCAGTCGTTGAAAAGAACGAGATTCTTTCTGAAGCATATGCAGAGATTCCGTATTCAGAAAGTGTTTGGTCGTATATCAACGAACTTATCGACTCGTACGTTTCTGAGAACGGCCTTGACGTAACGGACAAAGACACGCAAGAGCTTATCGCTGACGCGTTTTGTGACGTGCAATGGGACGAGAAGTCGAAGAAATTCGTACCGTTGCCTCAGATTGACCCTGTAACGAATGACCAGTTCATCAGAACGAAAATCGACCTGAGCAAGAGAGCACTAACCGCACTCGGAAAGTCAAAAGCTGACGCAGAAGCACAAGTAAACAGTGCTACAACTGTGCGATTCGGAGCAAGTGACATTATTTCAAATGCAGGAATGTATGCGTGTAATGGGGAAAATGCTGCGAGTGTATCAGTTGTTTTGAACGCAGACCCCACCGCAACAGACACGACGGGCAAATCAACCATTATTAAAGCCGGTTCGACGATTGCGAATCGATTCGTTAAAGCGTTTGAAAGAAATCTGCCTGACGAAGTGATGGCCGAGAAGTACGGTAAGTTCTTCCCGGTATTGAAAACCGCCGAAGGACCGAGTCTTCATACAGCGTTAACCGAGATATACAACAAACTGAGTTCCGGTCAAGCATATCGTGAAATCACTATCACGTCAAACGGTACAAGCGTGAGCGCGTTAAACGACGTCACGTTGATACCTGTAATTTACCACGAGTTCCGACATCAAGTAGCCGACATATTCGGTATGGACGCCGGTACGAATATAAACGTTGTACGTAGTATCGTTGCTAAAATGAACGAGACGCAAGTACGCACAATGATGAGGAACATTTACGAACATCGTAAAGAGTTGCTCGACGCCGGCGTGTTCGCTGAAGACGGCAAACTTGTAAAGAAGATCGAGGCACAATACGACTCGACGAATAACTTCGAGACAGTCACGAAAGAAGTCCGTGGCTTGCTGTCGCAATGCATTTACCAGATGAACTACGGTGAAATCTATGCTCGTTCTGGTAGAGCAGTATTGCAAGAAAGCGTGCCGTTGTGGACAACCGCTAAGAAGAGTGAAACCGGCGTTAACGAGTTCGTTGCTAACCAGACGATGAAAGACCTCGGGTTTACTGACGATACGGTCGAAGTTCAGAACACGACGTCGCAATACTTGCCGGAAGACGTGAAAGGTCTCTGGGAAGATATCGACACGACTGATTCTGATACACAGCGTGAGCGTCAAGCCGTAACGCAGTTAGAGAAGTTGTTCGAAAACGACTACGCTCGTTCGATTCTCGGCAAATTGTATACTGAAATCATCGGGTTCGACTTTGACACTCAATATGCAGAAGGCGTTAAAAATGGTGTTCCGGTTATGAGTTGGTTTATTCCGGGCTTTACCGTGAATCCGACTATATCGCTAACATTCTTGAAGTCGTTGTTCATTGCCGATCCGGAACTGTTTGCAGAATATACGAGTATTGTCGCTAGAGGTTCGACGGATTTAATTCGTACGCTCATTCAAAAGCAAGCGATTCAAAACATCTTCGCCGACCCGTTAATGCGTGAAACGTACGGCGACGCGTTTCTTGAAAAATTCCTAGACCTCGAAAATCGATATCCTGCTTCGTACGGGTTCAAGAGTACGATCAAAGAAACTCTCGCTGAATCCAACGGTGTTAATGATTTAACTGCTGCTGAAGTCGACGATCCGCTTGTTACTATCGGAGCATTTAGCGGTACGCAAGCACGCGAAGTTGCTAAGTACTCGTTCACATTAGGGGTAACAATAAGAGAAGCGAGCAAGAACATCGCCGGATTCTTGAAGGACGGCGATCTGAACGGGATATTCGATATAAACGCGTACTCGTTAGAAGGAATCGACGAAATTCGTTCAGTGCTCGCTGACAAAACGAATCCGAAGCTCCATCACGAATACAACATAACTGAAGATTATTTCTCAGGCGATACGTGGTCTCGTACTGTCAACTGGTACTTAATGAAACGGTACTCGGTAATGTACGACCCCGTAACGAAGTCGTTTGTTCCGATGTTCTCAATGCCGACACAAATGTTTTCAGGCGTGAAGAAAGCGTACACCGTCGACGGCAAAGAGGTCGAAATCGACTTTACGCAACACGTTACACCGACGGCTAAGAACACTATGAAACCGTTCGGCAAATCGCCGTTTGAATATACTAACTACGTTGGCAATGACGCCGTTGATAATTTCGGTCAAGCGGTTGTTGTGCGTGCGGAAGATATTATTGACTTGTCAAATCTTCCTAAAGAATTACGAGCGAGATACAAAGATATCCCGATTGTTTTCGCAAAGAACGACGCGAAACCGTTCACGATCGACGGCCGTCCGTTTGGCTTGAGAGCAAATATTCCTATCAGAACCCGCGAGTCGTACTACGACGGCGAAGTTATAGTAGTTGCAGTCGACACTTGGTTTGATGAAGCCGGCAACCCTGCCGCAACAGCCGCACACGAATTCGGTCATGCGATTACCGATATTGGTAGTCGTTCTATAAATATAACGAAATTCGCAGAGAGAATCGATAAATATCTTCCTGAAGGAACATCTGCTCGTACTGCGCTTGCCGAAGCACTTGCTGCCGCGCTTGGTACACCGGACAACGTCGAATCATACATGGACTCATGGCAAGCAGCGTATGCGTTCTATCGAATATTGCAATGCGAACGAACTACCAGAGCACCGTACCGTATTATTGCCGAGCGCTTTCCGACGCGCCTCGAAACCGATTTGAGTACTGGTAAAATAACTCGTGCCGGTAAATTCGCCGACCCGTCGCTCAATATGTTCTTTTTAGGAATATTGCCGGCGTTTACAGCGTCCGGTGTATACTTCTACACCGCAAAGAGCAACGCACAGAAAGCAACGGACGTCGCATATCAAGTCGAGACCGACCTTGGACTGGGTGTAAACGAGACGGATAGCTTGCGAGCATACGGCTTCTCAGATGAGTTTATCGATATATACTCGACTGGTCGAATGACGAACAACGACGTCAGACGTTTGATTTACAGCGATAACATCGGTAACGCTGACGCTTGGAACTTCGTTACGACGGTATTGTACCCCAACGAACAAGTAAGTGCGGCATTGTCGGGCACGATACAACGCAACTTGAAAGATATTCCGGAGTTGTTGCTCATCATATATTCGATGGGTGACAAGAAAGGGACGTTCAAATCGTCGCAAGACGTTATGGACGCGTTCAACGACACGCTTGCCGCTGACCCGAACGTCTACACGAAATACTCAAAGCTCGTCGATAAACTGTTGACGAACACGAACGTTGCAAGTGGAACGGCGAACGTATGGTTGTTATCGTACGACGGACCGATATTGACTTACGATTGCGCGAAAGCGTACGTCGATCAAGCGAAATACGGCTTCACGCCTGACCTCAAAACGACCGCGATTGAGGTAACGACGTCTGAAGGAAAGGACGTTCTTATTACAGATATCAATGGCAAAGGCGTCACGGAATCGACCGAAGATATTGCTATTCGAAACCTCGAAGAACAAGGCGTCGACGACGTTATTCCGTCGACAGAGCTTGGCATACCGAAAGACGAGTTTATGAAACGGTACAAAGAAGGTATCGCACGTATGAGCGAAAAAGAGCGCATTCACGCGTGGGACGTCTTGGAACTGCGTCAGGCCAAAGCGGACTTGAAAGCAAAATTCGGCGACGAATGGAACGACGTTCGAAAGGAAATGCAACAGTTGTTGCAGCCGCAAGACCCGAAATACAAGTTATCTACGGTCCATCAGCACATTCTCAACAGAATACGCGCCCAGATAAGCAAGGCACGAATGAACAACATTGACGTCTCTGGACTTCCTCAGAAAGGCGTAGACTACAACCTGTACACCGACACCGAAACGCTGATGCTCATCGAAGAGACGTACGCAAATTACGTCAAGGATAGAATCAACGCGAAAGAAGTCGCTGAAGTTAGGTCAACGCTCAACATTAAACCTGAAAACGAAGGTGTGAAAGCAATCAAGGAATCTGCTCGTAAGAAAGCTAAGAAAGGCGCACCTGACACGCAGCAAACGCCTGTCGACAATATGGAAGACGTTCCGGTTAAAGACGGAGTTATTCCTGTTGTTATTCCTGAAGAAACGGACACGACGGTTGAGACTGAGACGAGCAATGTTAAGAAAATCAAGAAGCCAACTGCGGTAACACCGTCTGAGCTTCCGTCCGAGTGGAAAACGGTATTTGACATGAAGTCGCCAGATGAAAAATATGACTACGCTTCAAACTTGCGGGCAATGGGTTTTTCAGACGATTTCATTGAACACTTGCAAACGATAACGTACCCTCATCGAGGGACTATGATTGCTCCGAGTTGGATAGACGAGCGTGTGTCAATGTACAACGGCACTAACCCCGAGGTTATCGGCAACGCTACTGCGTGGGCCGTAGTATTATCGAAGTTTTATCCGAATTCTCAGTTCAAAACTCTGGACCAAATACAGCAAGCGTTGTACTGGTTGCCTCGATTTGCGTCGCTCGACACAACGTCGACTGGCGTTCGTGATATGGCTCTCGACGAGTCAACGGTCAACGAATATTTCAACGAAGCGCAATGGGAACAAATGCAGCTGATGATCGAGAGACGAATTAAAGACCCGAAGAGTGAAATGGTTTCGTGGATTCTCGACACAATGACGTTGCCGTTCACTGTCCAGAACGTGTACGCGTTCCTCTTGAACTACGCACGTAAGAAAAGGGACAAAGGTCTTACTGCAGCAATTGGAATACAGCAAAGAACGAACCAGTTGACGCCCGCGCAAAGACAACAAGTGTATGACAAGATATTACTTGAAACAGGTAAAGACGCACACGACGTCGAAGCGATGGACGATACCACGTTGCGTGTTGCTCAGAAAGAAGTGTCTGAAATTGAAAAGCGTAAGAACTCATACAAGCTCGAACCGGAACAACAGTTCTCGACTGAAATTGACCCGGTGAAAGTTCGTGAAGAAGCGCTTGCCGAAGCTAAGAACGCCGCGGAAATCAAAGCACGCAAGGAAGAGTACAAACGACAGAGGCAAGAAGAAAACCTCGCGAATGCCGCTGAAAATGCGAAGATTCGCAATGCTGCTCTTGCCGAAGCTGAAGAAGCGTATGAAGCGAACAAAAACATAAAGGTTGAGAAATCTAAAAAAGGCGGTCGCTTGATCGAAGCAACGAACTTAACGACTGGCGGTCCGGACGTCAAATCGAATCGTAAACCGAAAGACTACGTCCTGAGTCCGAACACGAAAGAACGTTTCAATAAACTCAAATCGTGGCGTCCGAGTAGAAACCTCAGGCCTATCACGGATATCGAACAGTTCAACAACGCGTTCAAAGCTCAGTTGATGGAATGGAGCAACGAGTCGATCGTTGACTTTATGGATATGGTCCGTGCGAAGTACCAGAATCTGAGTGACTACCAGCGTCTTGCGATATTCTACACGCTCGCAACGTTGTATGAGTTCAACCAGAATATGTCTCTGACAACGCGTGACCTTGTCGGTCAGTTCAGAAAACGACTGTCAAGTAGTTCTGGTACGCTGCTCGCTGCACAATCGCACGTTGAAAATACACAAGCCGACGCTGACCGTTACCGTGACGCTGCTCGTAAGATGGGCATCGTTGCAGATGAAGAGTTGCTTGCAGCGTTTGTCGACGCTCGTCGTTCTGGGGACTACAAGAAAGCAATGGAAATACAGCAACAACTGTTGCTCGATATGGCGAACAAGATTCCTAAGATACGTGAGTTGCTGAAACAGAAACGTTACCACGAAGCTCTTAAAATCATCACTCGTCGTATCAACTCGTTCAGGTACACTGCGATGTTGTCGAACCCGTCAACGCACGTCAGGAACTTAACGTCGAACATTGCCCTCAGTGGAATAAACGAAGTAAGCGAACGTCTTGCACAACGCTTAGCAGTCAAAATCAACGAGAAGCTTGGAATAAAAGGCGAATTTGTTCTCACTGCGAAACGTCATAAGTTCAAGGATATTCCGTCTGACGTCAGAGCGTATATCGATCAGAAACTTATCAACAATGGACGTCTCGACGCTATCTTGAACGGTAGTAAGTTCAACCCGACGAGCGATAACGTTATCGAGAATATCACGAACGCGTATCCGTTCTTCGGCGACGACGTTGTAAACAAAGCATTACAGAAGTGGTACACGTTCACATTCGATATGCTGAGTAAAGGCGACGCTATATTCCTCGGCCGCGAGATACAGATACGTCTCGCACAGTACCTTGAATCACTGAATAAACCTCTTAAAGACATAAGCAAAGACGACTTCGAGATGTTACTCAATATGGCTCTCGACGACGCACAGCAACTGTACCTCCGTAAGTCGAACAACTTCACGAAGTGGTACGCTAAGATGTCCTACGAATTCCCGGTCCTCGGATTGCTGTTCACGTCATTCTTACCGTTCGCAAAGGTCACTGCGAATATCACGTCATTCTTGATTCGATTCTCGCCGTTCAACTGGGTGAAAGTCCTTGCCGACGCTGCAGCGTATAAATACCAGACGCAAACATTGTTCATTGAGACAGTCGAAACGCGTGTCGACCCGATCACCGGTAAGACGTATGAAGCTCTCATACAGAAGAAAGTAATGCGCGGCGGTGACGCCGACAAAGCACGTCAACGTGGAAGTCAGTTGTATGATATCGTTCCGCAATTCGCGAACATCATCGGTCGAGACATTTCCTCAGCGACGATAGGCACTGTTCTGTTTGCAATGGGCATTGCTGCTGGTCTGGGTGGCGTGCTTGACTGGGACGAAGATACTTATGGCAACCTCGTCATTCGTGTCGGTGATTACGCAATCACAATCGACTTGTTGTCACCGGGTATCAGTGCGTTGCTCCTTGGTGCGTCGATCACGAGCAAGACGAAGATGAACGACAAGACCTGGGACACGTTCGCAGACGTGTTGAGCAACCTGACCTTGCTTGGAACATTCGACGATATCTTGCGGTACAACGATAACGTCGGTGACGTCGTTGCAAGTGCGTGGGGTACGTATCTGTTACAGTACGTTCCGGCGCTGTTCAAGAGCATCGCGCGTGTTATCGACCCGAGCCTTAAGAAAACAGGGTCGAAGTGGTATTACCGCCTTGCTGCGGCACTTCCTGGGTTTACGTATCTCGTACCGAACAGAGTCGACCCGTATACCGGTGAGTACGTCAATGACGACGGAACACATCGTTGGTTGAACTTAATGCAGATCGTGTTGCCTACAAGAATTATCAAGGAAAGTACGAATTACCTCGAACTCGAAGCGATACGACTTGGCACGACGACCACAGGACCGAGTGGCAGATTACAATACAACGACGACGTGGTTGTTCTCACTGGTAAGGACAAAGAACAGTACGAACAGAGACGTGGGGCATACGTCAGGTCGTTAGGCAATAAGATGGTTTCGAGTAAAGAATATTTGGACGCGCCCGACGAGTTGTCGAAAGAAACAAAGAAAGCCACAGGAAAGCGTGATAGAAAAGATATGCTGGAATGGGTTTACAGTAAAGCAAGTAAGTATGCGAAGATTGAATATTGGTTGAATAAAGGAAATACGTACACTACGTCAGATGTGAACGAGTATCAAGAATTGGTCGCGATATTCGGACCAGATAAAATCAAGTTCAGGAAAAGCGGAAAGCTGCTAACGAAATTTACGAAATAAAAAAAAAATACCCTCGACATTACGTCGGGGGTATTTATATTTAGTGGAGACAGATGAAGTTCGGAATGAGCTCGTGGGCGTATCGGATATAGAAGTCGTAATCGATATCTAAGTCCTTGAGATTATACTCAGAAATATCGCCGTTGATCAAGATTATATTGTCCGGGCAATCCGGGAAACGGTGCGCGGAGCCGTCTTTAATTTTGTACAACGTACCGATGCCGCGGCGTGATACGACAAATCGATTCGTGTTGTTGACCTCGAGTTCTTGTGTGTTGGTCTTGTATATCGTCCGTTCAAACGAAGTACCACTCTTGACGCACATAGCAAAGTCCATTATGTCAGTACAATTACGGACAGTTTCTTCGATCGGCGTACCGTCGAGCAAGAGCTTGAATGCCGCAATATGAGATATAGCGTACGACGCGGGTTTTAACCTATCACGCTTCGGATATACCCACGAACCTTTGCTCTTCGCTTGTCCGTTGTCTTTAACGAAGATGTAGTTATTGACGTTGTTCTGAACAAGCATTTTGCCAGCGTCGACCTCAAACGTGAAGCCAATGCGTTTGTTGATTTTCTCGACCGCTTCCTCAAAGCCTTCCCAGTTAGGTACGTATAAGAACGCGCCATCAGTATTTGTCTGAAGTACTTCAGTCCCCGGGAATTGTTTCTTCAAGTCGTTGACAACGGCAATCAAGAGAAACTCACCGACAGCGCACATTGTTATGATACGCGACGGGTCATAGAATTTCGAGTACTTGTTGCGCATTGCTCCAGAAACAGCGTTGATGAGGACTTTGTACTTATCACGCAGTGACTTCGCTTGCTTGGCGGACTCGAAATCGCCAGCAGCTTCGTACTCAGCAACCTTGACCTTTAAGTCTCGGACAGCTTTTATCATATCGCCGAATATTCTCTTGCCAGCTTCGTCCATACCACGCGGCATAAGGTCAAAGTTCATAAGCATATTCGGATAGTACTGTGTAACGTCAATCGAGAAGATTTTACCGTTCTCGTTACTCTTGACGATAATCGGTTGCTCGAAGTCGCTATGCACGCCGCCAACGCCGAGCTTGTACACGTCGCCGTCATACACGAACGTACGTACTTCGTTCTGGTCTTCTAACAGGAATGCGAACGGGTCAACGCCGTCGAGCATTTCCTTAATGTAATCGAGAACGTAGATCGATGAACGTTTGTCCTCTGCAGCAGTGCACGGCGTTTTCTGTACGCCGGTCGCTTCTGCGGTGAGTCCTTGCATTGTGCGCTGATACGCTTTCTGAAGAGGAATGTTGTAGTGTTCCGAGACGTATTCGTGTATTGAGAAATATCCTTCGCGGTCGTGGAACAGTCGTAATGCTGCATTTGTGTCGGCGTGGCAATACTCGATGATTTCCATCTTGTCACGCGGACTGAGATTTTCTTTACCGAACGGAACGCTTGACTCGACTATCGACATACCTTGATTCGCTTCATACATTTTCAATGAGCCGAATTTCCAGTCGCTGTACAAGTCAATCCAGTTCCAACGGTAATGCCCGAAGTGTGACGTCCACTGTGTCGAGACGTCGTGAATAAGGTTATCAGACACTTCGTACACTTCTGAGGGAGTACAACCGCTTACAATTGCATACAGAATGTACAAGTCGTATGAGCGGATATTGAAGCCGATAAGACGGCAATTTGCAATTAAGAGACGCAGGGTACGTACCGCTGCAGGGTCGTCGGACGTGATAACGCTGATTTTTTCAGGCGTATCAACACGACGAGTGCAGCAGCACCACCAGTTAGGGAAGACTTCGAAGTCGAAGATGATGTTAATTAGTTTTGTTGTCGACATAAGTAAACCTCAATACAGTATTCTGTCCAGCGTCATCGGGTAATTTGGCGCTAGTGATGAAGAGCAGTGAACACAACTCAGATACGAAACTATGTTTTCCTATCGGGCGCATACCGTTAAGCTGACAATACAACGCGTATTCCGCGAAGACAGAGCCAACGTCTCGGCCAATAAGCGAGTCGCGAGTGATGTTCTCGTCGTCGATATATTCGGACAATGCCGATTGCATACGCTGGTAAGCTTGTAAGTTGTTGTCAACCACAAACGAGCGAGTGAGTTCGCCGCGTTCAAGAGCGGCACGTATTGCCGACGCTGCAAGGTAAATCAAATACTCGAAGTCGGCTTCGCTCAGCTTGTCACAGAAGAAGGTCGTCGGCTTTTGTATCTTAGTATTCATATCGATGAGCACTAAACGACGCATAAAGCCCGACGTACGGTCAGCCGTGTTCGGCAGCTTGTTCGTAGTGAAAATCATTGTTGCGTAGTTCGAAAACGATGACGGGTGACCGAACTTACGTTGTATCATCATACGTTCGCCCGATACAAGTTTCTTGATAAGAGACGAATCGTTGATTTTACCGAACGGGATATCGTCGCCGATATTGACGAGCTTTCCTACAAGCTCCCACGGGTAAAACGTATTTTCAAGGTCCTGCAGCGACAAAAATGACGCATTCTCTTCACCGACGAGTGACGTAATGATACGCAACAACGTCGATTTGCCCGTTCCGCCTTCGCCATAGATAAGATACATCTTTTGGAACAATGCTCTTTTAAGCAAGCAATCGCCGATCATTTCGAGTATAATCGCTCGTTTCTGAACGTCGTTGTTCGAGCACATATCCAAGAACGCGTTCATAATCGCGGTAGGTGGAGCGTTTTCTATATAGTTGTGGTTTATGTGAGTCGACACAAAAAGCTGTTGTGAGTGCGGGAACGTTTCCCCAGTCTTAATATCGAGTACACAGTTGTTAAAAGATATGAAATGCCAAGCGGCGTCCATTTCGTCTTCGACAAGTGGCGCTTTGGTCAGAAGGTGTTTGTACACTTCTTCACGGCTTGTTGAACGGAATTGCGGCGCATATTCGACAGAGATTTCACGTTCAATGAAACGGTCTGCAATAGGTTTGTAATAACGTCCATCGAACACGTATAGTCGTTTCTCATCGCTGTAAAACTGTTTGTCAAGCAACATTTGACGTGCAACGTCCACTTCTTGCTCAGCAAGAGTCTTACGTTTTGTGCTGTTGCTCGGCGCGGTGAGATTCGATTCGCGCAATACCGTCGAGTTAAGTTCAGCGTTCGATAACGGCTTCGCAAACAGACACTCGTTTATCATCTGCCCGATAGCGGACAAGGACGCAACGTCGTTTGTCTTGCTCTTGACGCGGTTTATCCATCTGAACAATGCATCGTTCCGGCCGTCGCCGTCGTCTAAACCCATGAGGTTGACATCATCGAGATTGATCGACCCCGCTTGACCGAAAGGGTATAACGGAATCGGTAAGTAGTCAACTTGTTCATCGAGATGAGTCCACTCACGATCAGGGTCATTGAGCGGCAAGACGATATATCCACGCCCATCGACGCGGTAGTCGACTTCTAAGGACGACATTGTAACGACGTGCGATGAGTTAGTGATTGTCCGAGCGATGCGCACTTCCGCAGGCAAACGAAAAATGAAGTGCATTCCGCGAGACGTTTTGAAGTAACAACAATGAATGTCGTTCAACTCAACATATTTTCTGACCGCGTTTGCAGTGATCATATCGTCACAGTCGACAACACAATGTCCTTCTGACACTATCCAGCCGACACGTTGATTTGGCCCAACGTACAACGTTTTGTAGGGGTACTTCTGAATGCCCTCAGGTGTCTTGTCACCCGCTTTAATCAGACGGTAAACTGAGTTAGGAAATATAGTATTAAACCTTTCGAATTCGGTCATATTATACCTCCGAGTGACGTGTCACCGAGCGCAAGTACTCGTCAATCGTCTGTTTCGTCTGGACAGCGTGGTACACTTTCTCGTCAATCGTTCCTCTTGAAATCAACGACGTGAAGTACGTTTCCTTGGTCTGTCCAACGCGATAGATACGTCCTTGCATTTGGGTCCATTCAATGTAGCTGTAATCATACGAGTACATAACCATTCGCCGCGCCCACGTTTGAAGGTTCAGTCCTTCGCCGCGGCTTATCTGTCGTAAGAACGTATTTGCATACGGCAGCAGAGATACTTCGTCTGTTACAGTTCGGTTTTCTTCGGCAAGCATTCGTTCGATCATTTCCTTTTCGTAGATAAACGAATAGGCAATAATGATATTCTCATCTTTGTGCTCACGAATGTATTTCCGCAGTGCTTCGATTTTCGGATTCTTGTCAGGGCACAAGTTCTTAACAAGCTGTTTCCCAGTATCAATATCGTTATAATAAATGAAACCGCCTGCAGCTTGTCTTGCCTTAGCGCACGCTTCGAGTTTCGCAACGATAGAGATATCATCGTCATTCAGAGCGATGATACCCGCTTCAATCGCGGAATACTCAGGCGTTGCCATACCGTCGACGTATATCACATCTTCGTGACGCTCTGGTAACTTGTGAACATCGTCCAGATTGATACTGTCGCAGTATTGAGCGAACGTCGAACTAAGTTCGTCGGCAAATTGCAATCTGACCGTTGTCGGCTTACTGATGTTCTTTGTACCATACCGCGTTGCAACTGGGAACGAATACGTATTGTAATAACGCCCAATGAACGCTGAGTCAGGATACTGGAACTCAGCAACACCCATATTACGCAGAATACGGAAGGTGTCGATGTACGAGTTAGCAGCGATCGTTGCCGACGCTCCCCATACGACTTTCGCTTTCTTAGACAGCTTCGCAGCAATACGCGCAGTCTGAGTGTTACAACCTTTGATTTTGTGGCACTCGTCGAAGATGATATAGTCGAACGTAGGGAGGTTTGCGATACGAGGGAACATATCGTAGTGCAGATACGTCACGTCGTGATTGATAGGAATACCGAGCTTTTCCCACATATCGAAGCGCACTGACTTCGGGGAAGCAATGAGAACTTTACCGCGTTTCAATTGGTTGAGAGCCGCGATGAGAGCAAGTGTCTTGCCTACGCCGCAGTCCCAATAGAGAATGTATCGTGGGTGTGATAAAAGTAAATCGACGCCAGAGATTTGATAGTCGAATAAATCGTACTGACGTCCAGAATTATCTGTTAGTATCATTTAAGTTATTCTCCAAACTATTCAGTTCTACAATAAACTTATCAAAATCGTTTACAACTAACGCTATTCCACCCGCTTTCGTGATGTTTGCTAGTTGTATTTTCTGATGTTCCGATAAACCGTTCTTACGGCCGGGGCGCTTGACTTCGATGCCGATGAAATGTCCGTGGTAACATGCAAGTATGTCGGGTATTCCGCGAGGCATTTCGGGCGATGCTGCTATCTTAACAAACCACGCCCGGCGTCGCATAAGTTCGGTTTTAATGAGATTCTCGAGTTGTTTCTCCGGACCCGCTGTCGACATCGTCTTCCTCCGAGGTGGCGTTCAAGTTTAACACTGCTGATAAGGCGCTGATAACCATATACAGGTGCGACGCGATTTCGTCAGCTGCCTCACTGTCAGACAATTTAGAGGCATTAAGCAACGACGCGCTTGTGCTGTATTTCAAAAACCACTTATCGTATTGTTTGAACTTGCGTTTGTTACGAGAGCACGCGAAGACGTAAATACAATACCCTGACGGGTCGAGTTCTTTGACTTTCTTTAACAGAGATTCTGTGAGTGCTGGAACGACGGTAACTGTTCCGTCAACGAGTCTTTCCTCAGTAGTAAATGACACTGGAACATCTTTGAAAATTCCATCGTGCTTTGAGCTAACCAGCTCGTATGTTGGGCCATCGAAAATGATTATCATACTGTCTCCTTATAAGTTTTCTGCAATGTGGACTTTGAGAACGTCCGATGCATATTTCACGCGGCACAACGGGTGTCCGCTACAAACGCTGTACGCTTCGTATACTGTAATGATTTCGCTGAGCATATCCTTGTCAGGTGAGAGAGGGTGTTCCTCTTCACGCTTTGCAATTCGATCAGCCGTTGACTCAACGTCCTCAGGGACGAATATCGTCAGCCCAGAGCCGAATCGGGATATGAATTTTTCGAGAAAGATACATTGCTTGATACTCAACGAAGAGCGTTTACGTTCGTAATTTCCGTGGACCCACTCAGACACGAAACAACGGTCGACAACCGCGTTCTTATGAGTGAGTTCAAAAATGACGTACTTCAAGACAATGTACCAGCCGCGCTTGATTATGGGTCTACCGTTATGATAGTACTTAAAACCATAATTGACGAGCTCGTTTGCAAGAGTCGTTTTGCCTGTTCCGTTAGCTCCATCGAGCCAGATATTATTTGGCATTCTTTACCTCCGACATTGTCTTCAAGAGCTTGAATTGATTGTTCACTTCACAAAGCTGATCGATCGCGTCGTTCACTGTGGGCGCCGTCGTTAAAATCGGCAGCAGCTGGTTCCAGTCGATCGGGTCAAGAGCTTTGACCGGATAGAAGCGTTCCTCACGGCAAGAGATTCGTGTACTCAACGGTGACTCGATAAACTCTTTCACGTCGCCCGTATACAAGTGCACGTTGCCGGCAATGAAATGAAGTTCTCCGTAGTCGAGCCCAGCGTTCGCAGCACAGACTTGCAGCAGTAACGTGAAGAACGGTAAGTCGTATACAATGCCTTTCCATATATCGGAACTGCGCATATAGACTATCGCGTCAAGACCGTCAGTCAAATCATTGAATGCGAATTGCAGCATAACGGTGCAGCACGTGTCTTTGGACGGAGTCTCTGGCTTCAGCGGTGGCTTGATATGAATCACTGCCTGACGAGTGAATTGGTCCGCTTTGAGCAGGTCGATACAATATTCCAGTTGGTTGAAACCGTAAGCGTATTGTACTTTGTGACCGTAGTTGCTGTTGACGTGAACGCCGTCATCTGACAATGATTTCCAGATGTTCTTGCCGGCATTCGTTTCAAACGATTCCCACGTATCTTCGCCTCTGATATACCAGCGAAGCTCGGCTACAAGGTAACGAAGCGACATTGCTCTTGTTTCCGACAATACAAGCGGATATCTCGTATCAGTCAGGACAGAGTGATGAGCAATAAGAAACGTTGTTTCGTCACCGCCCATATTCTTACGGCAAGGGTACTTCGGCATATACGGACTCGATAACCGACAGTACAAGTTTTCCCATAACTCCGTTGCGGTAGAGTATTGGTTTATGCGTTCATACGCTATCATATAGTTTACCTCGTTGTGTCCCGCTCAGCTGCACGTGGGCGATAATCTTTAATCTCAACGTCAGGCAATGCGGGGTGAATAATCTTGAATACAACCAGCTGGAAGTACGCAGTGCCACCGAAGAGCACGATATCCTCATCTGAGAAGTTGTGTACCCAGACGTGAAGCGGCCCGGTGTAATGCGCGTCGATCGGCGGGTTTTGTATCAAGATTGGCAGATGAGCCCATTTGCTGCGAATGAAGATAAAGCCGGCGGTGAACGCGGGCAAATCTAGATTCGCAACTGAAAGCTCTATTGTTACTCCCGAATGAGCAGGAATGTGTACGTCTTTTTCAAGAGCGATATCAATGCCAGCGTCAGTCGGATGTCCTTTTGTTAATTCGTTCATACGTTTCTCTCCTTTAGCTTAGTAATTATACGACGATATGTTCTGTGAACAGTGGACAGTGACATTCCAGTAAGTTCTGCGATGTCCGTCTTAGTAAGCGAGTCGCAAATAAGCCATTCAACGAAAAGCTTTTCGTCATCGGTAAGGGTAGACACGTCAAGGTCTGTAATGCAAATCTCGTCAGTGAAATCAGAACAACTGTTCTGTGAGTCAGGAATATCAGCAACAAATATGTTGCGATGCTTTGTGAGTTCTCGTAAGATTTTACGATACAATATCAAACGAAACAAAGAATACGTTTGGAACGATTCTTCTTTTTGAATCAGATCGTATATTGCGTCCCACGCAAGACTCTCAATGTCAACGCGGTAATGGGCACGAGAAAAAGTATACTCCATATCTCGTACCCCACGTTGAACCATTGACGACATTTGCTCGTCGGTAATCATTTACCGAGTGCCGCAAGTAAAGCCATTGCGTCATTGACGCGTGCGATGTCTTCAGGGTTTTCCAAGAGACCTGCGGTCGCGAAGACATAGTTCGAATAAGGAATGTTCGTTTTGCTCGTTGCCTTGGTCAGCGAAATGAGCACGCGGTAATCGCGCAAACGTTTTCTTGCCATAAGAACTTGTGTCTGGAACTTCGCGAGGTTGGATAAGCTCGTTGAAGGTAAGTTGATGACTCGGGGAATTTGTTCGCCGTCAAGCAATACGTAGAGCAGACGACGGTTTTTGCAAGCTTTGCCTCCGTTCTTGCCGCTGCCGAACTGATTGTAAGTGCATTTTGCACACTCGTGTTCGTTGCCATCTTTGTCGACGCCTATGACACCGTCATTCGACGAACAATCAGGCGGAACAGCGGTTCCATCATAATCGTCGAGATACATGACGTTCGACGGGAAGCTCTTCAAGATAACACAATCAAGTGTTTTCATCGGAGCGGTGGTCCCAGTGGTGGGGTCTTCGATTTCGAAAATCGTACCGCCAGCTGTCGGGGTATTGATTTTCATAAATTCGAGGTGCAGCCCGTCAGCGTCTGCGAATACTTCGCTGAGATATTCTTCGGGGCTTTGTGCGACAGGGCCGAGAGCGTTATCGGCGGGAACGGTGGGAACAATTTTGTTTTCGACTTCTTTTTCCATAAGTGTCTCCTATTTAGATTTGGTAAAACTGATGTCGTTGTATTCAAACCCTGAAAGAGTGCTTAACAAATCGGCAGGAATTTCGCCGTATATTTCTTTCAAGTCAGAACAGAACGCGTTGAGCTTCTTTGAGTTGATGCCGTATAACGCGGCGGTGTGATACTTCGAGTCGAGTTCGTTGAACTTCTCCGGATCGATTACTGAGTACGAATACTTGGTAACAACTTTCGCTGTCTTGCCGTGGGCAGACGCAGCGGTCAGACCGTTCTCGTTCAGTTGTGAGATTATCAAGTTCTTGAGCGAAGTTCGACGGGCTTTGAGCGACTCAAGCTGTTGTGATACTTGCGCACATTCGTCGTTGATTTCGATGAGTTGCGCGATTAAATCAGGCATTTCAGGCATAGTCGTCATATACAGAGGTCATCGGCATCGATAAACGCTTCGGCAATAACCGTCGAGTTAAAGCCGACTTCCTCTAAGATATCCGCCAGGTCGTCCATACTATTGGCGATGGCAGAGTCATACGTTTCCTCATAAGGAATACCAAAGGCGTACGTAAGCTGTTCAGTGCGGACGGTTCCATACGGAGTGAGAATAAACATTGCCCAGCGGCAGTTGCGACGATTCACAATGCACAACTTGTAACGGTTGTCAGAGTTCACGAACGCAACTAACTCGCGGACGAATGCTCCATTGGTCTGTTCATACGTAGGCAAAGGCATTGCCGACATAATCTCGTTGACCTGCTGCAATGGATATATTCCCCGTAGACATTCCGCAACAATCTTGTGTGCAAAATATCTCGGGACCATATTATTCCGCCATTGCGTTTGCTACGTCTTCGGCGATTTTGCCGAGTTCACTCTTGGGTTTGTTTGCGGCTTTCGCGGTTTCGATTTCCTCGATGAAGCCGGCGTTGATCGCTTCGACGAGAGTGTTGAAGATCGTAACTTCGTCTGCGGACAGGAATTTTTCATATCCTTCGGGGACGACTACGCTGGGAGCTTTACGTTTGCGCCCTGCGCTTCTGCCGGCAACGAGAGAGTTCTCTTCGAGCGTCACGACTTTGTCTTCAAGGTCGCCGATGTTTACGAACGATTTGCCGAAGCCGAGTTTCTTGATGTTTACGGAATATTTACCGCTGCTTTCTTTAACGATGGGGCAAACAATCACGTTTTCGTCGTTCTCTTTCTGTGCATAAGCACGTTTTTCGGTTGCTACAATTTTCAATGTTACCATATTAACCTCCTTGTTGGTAAACATATTTTTGTCTTGGTTGTGTCCGAACCACATTTCCGCCGCGTTCTCTGGGAGTGGCGACGGAATGGCCGGTGAGATGTCAGAGCCATATACGTTGCTCGACGATAACGCCTCTTTAATTTCTTTGATTTTGTTCGGGTCGGTAACGACTACAGGTTTATCGTCAATCATATTTGCCTCTGGCACAGGGTATTGTTTTTTAATACAATTTTATTTTTTAGCATCGTCAAACGTAACAATGACGTCGTATTTGACGAAGTTGTCTCTGACTTCCGGGTCTTTGTACGTATCGCGGGGTACAACGCTAACTATCGCAATAGGCAGCGTGGCGATTTCAGGCCATTTCTTGGCGCTTTTTGAAAGGTCGGCCATCACGTCTACGCCCTTGTACGGGGCAATGACGTTGAGTTCGATGTTCGGGTACAGAGCGTCTACGAGCTCCGGAAGAGTTTTACCTACAAAGGTTTCGGGTTTGGTTGCTTCAAAATCGACTGTGTTCATTCTTTTGTCTCCTTTTTATAAATTTCTTCGCTTATTTTGCGAATCTTTGCAAAAATGTTTGTGAGTGTTTGTCCGATTGACTTGGACTGGTACTTCTCAGCCAGTTCTTGGACTGTAGCGCCGCACAAGTAATCGCACAAGATATCCCAATGTTTGGGGTACAGTTTTTCTTTCGCTTTGGCCAGAACGTAGTTGACAATCATACGCTGGTCTGCAGCGGCGATCGAATCGAAATTCTTATCTGGAATGTTACGTTTGTCGTCAAGGCATACTGTCGGTGAACGGTAATACCACCTGAAGATTCTTCGCGCTTCGGTATACATACGACGCTCGATGGACGCTGCCGCAAACGTTGAGAATTTATACCCAGTGGACGGGTCATATCGTCTCGCTGCTTGCAGAAGTCCCAAGAAGCCCGCAGATATCAGCTCGTCATAAAACCGCTCTTTGATTTCTTGGTACTTATTGAACTTGTGCCAGTACACGTAGTACACAAGCGGAATGTTCTCAGTGCAGAGCTTCTCAATATCGACTGCGGGTTGCTCATTCGTAGACATTGTAGATTTCGTCCCCTTCTTCGATGGTTTCTCCGCACATATCACATTGTACGCCGTCTTCGTCGTGTACGTAATCTTTTGCTGTGAATACCTGTTCACCACGAGATAACAACTCGAGGTAACATCTATAACAAATAGTCATACTTGCCTCCTTACAGAATGTTGTCGAGCTTTGTGATAAGCTCATCGTAATATGCAATACTCTCGTTTAAGTCTTCGAGTTTATGCTCGGTTTCAGCGTCATAGTGATCGAGCTTTTGATACGCCATTTCCGTGTCAAGCCGTCTGATTGCCAACTCAGCACGAACGTACTTTACACAAAGAAGCGTGCGGTATTTGTCTTGAAAAGATAATGCTTCCGTTGACATACTTGCCTCCTAAAACCACTCATAGGCTCTGGCAAATTCACCTACTTCGTCGTCGCTTAACCACGATAACAGGTCTTGTGCCAGTTGTTCCCAGTTACATCCGTTACTGAGAATCTCTTGTAACTTTGCTTCATTCGGTCTTGCTGTGTAGTAATCGGACATTTTTACCTCATTATTCGACGTACGTCAGGTTGAATTGGTCTGCCGGAGAAAGACGTTCGGCGAGGTCGCCTTCTCTGGTTTCGAAATTGACGTCTACAAAGTCAGCCGCATCGAGCACAAACTTTCCGTTGTAGTACGCGTCGATTACTTTCTGTTCGGCTTCTTCTTGATTTTCCGCTTTTACCACTACGGGACGGCTGAGTGTTTCTGTTACAAAGGTGTAAAAATACTTCATAGTGTCCTCCTCAATTTATAGGTTCAAGCCACGTTTTTGAGTTCACGTAGTTCTTGATGTCGGGGTTGTATTGCTGGTCGTCGATATACTTACACAACGCATTACGCACGTCGTCTTCAGTGCCGTAGTCGAGGGCCGACGAGATATCGCGCGGTAGTTCGAAAATGCTTTCGTACGACATTACTTCACGATAGAACTCATACGGGTCATACGCGTCCATACCGGTTGTTTCTTCGTTGTATTTTCGATCAAGAATCAAATCGATAATCATACGTTACCTCCTATTCCTTTTCAGGGTTTGTGAGTAACGAGAATATGTGATCGATTGTAACAACCGGAACATATTGCTCGTCGTGGTATTGTCCGTTGCTGGTATCTCGCATTAAGAACGACAGCGCGTGTTTCTTAATTGTATTTACGAACGTTTCTAAACGCATATTGACATACGACTCGATAGAGCTCGTTGCAACTTTGACGACGTCCGCGAGGTTCTCGTCAAGTATTTCCTTCAATGGTACTGCGCCGATAGGTGAAGACGCTTGTTTGTTGGAAGCATTCTGTTTCTCTGCCGGAATTTGAACGATACCCATATCCACAAGCTCAGTTGCATAGCACGTTTCGAGACAGTTCGGGCAATCATAGAATTTGCATTCTTCGCATACTTTTCCGATGCATTCGCGTACGCGTGATTGACGCAGTACGTCTCTGATAAATTCGATTTTTTCGTTTCTGGTTGGCATAGTGGTTACCTCACGGATAAGATTTTGTATTCGCCGTTACCGAGAGCAATACTCAGGTCGAACGTACAATCAGTAAGTTTATAATTCGAATGGAACACGAGCGTGTACACTGTATAATAGTTTTCTCTGACAGAACATAACGATTCTATCGGACGTATCATTTCGAGTAACTCACTTCCATTAGACCTAAGTAACATAAAATTAAACGTATTGGTATCTTTGTTCAAAATCGGCATAGTTGCGACATTTGCTGTAGTTAACAATACAACAATGAAGTTATCTTCAGTATGATAACCGTCGTTAAAGTCCGTTGCTTTTGCGTTGTTGAACTCTGTAACGGTCGTTGCTTTCACCGAATATGCAGGTGTTTTGGGTGTATTGTCAGGTTTTGTACAACCTGCAAGGAAAATGCACGTAAGTGCGAGTATAATAGTTGTTACAAAAATGATTGCTTTCTTCATAATTATTCCTCCGTATTGTCATATATGTTGCTTATTACTTTATAAGGGCAGTCGTCCATTGTCTGCCAGTCGTCGCCGATATTGACTAAAAACGCACACGTTGCTCGATGCCATTCGACAATGCCCCGTGTTCCATGTGGACTTTCGACGATATCGCCCTCGAAAATCTTGTTGCCGTTCTTATCGCATATGCCTGTAAATTGTCCTATGGTTTCGGGAAGAACAGCGTAACGCCCCAAATAGCAATCGCGGTTTATAACGTCGTCGTGTATTCTGTTTCCATATACCCAGTCGTTGTAATCTACTCGTTTACCTCTGAATATAATGTCTCTCATTCCTTTACCTCCACGCCGTATTTTTTAGCGATATTCTTTACAAATGTATTATCAAGCCCCATACTACTGTTATCGTCTGCCCATTCTTGCAAAATCTCTTTTGCCGTTTCCTTCTTTAACTTTTCGGTAAGTCGTGCGTTCTCGGCTTTCTTACACGCTTTAAGACGTTTGCAATGGAAATCTTCTTCTTCCAGTGCGTAGTTGAATGCGACGCAATACGCTGCAACGCCGTCGTCTACGCACATAGGGCAAGTATTATAAGGCTCGTCGCAGTATTTTTCAGGTACTTCGAGTTCAACTCTTATCTTCGGCATTTTTAATCAACTCCTCGATGAGTTCGTCGATCTTCTCGACTTCGACAACCTCGCGGCAATAGTCGTTCACGTATGACTTCGCTTTCAGTTCGTTCAAGACATTGATTGTTTCTTGCCTCGCGTTGCGCAGTTCGTCGTCAAGTAAAGTACACTCAGTTTTGAGTTGGTTTATTTCTTTTTCTTGCTTTTTTATGAGCGCAAGCGCCGCGAGTTTTATTTCGTCGAAACACAACTCATACGCTCCAAACGGACAACCATCACAAAGACTGTCGGTTGACCCACAGCGTTTTAGCCATTTCTTAAGCTCTTTGTTCGTCATTCCCGTTCCTCCATATACTTGAACTCGAATCTGTGCGTGGACGTGTGATACACGAGATACGCTCCGTCATCACGTATGATTCGGTACGCACACGAGAACAAATAGCAATTCGCCCCGGTGATACGCATATCTTGTCCGCCATGTTCTTTCATATCGCGCAAGCAATATTTGTACGCTTTTTCTTTGTTATCGGACCACGATTGGTATACGTCGTGCAGTGACGTTGCGCAGCTGTTGCAATATCTGTGAAACATCTCTTCTTGTTTCTGAGTTAAGTTACAAGGTCTTAACATTATTTCCTCCTGTTACGCCTCGCCCGTCGCTCGTCGCGCGTTGGGCGGTACGTTAAGAATATTTTATTTTCCTTGTGTTGACGCCACGCATTGAGCAGCGCCGTTGAAATCTTTTCTTGATACACGCAGCCTATCGTTATTATTGCACCGAGCAATGCTCCGATAAGCAGCCAGATATAGAACGCCCATTGCAGAGACCCAAGATATACTATCACCGCCGTTCCGAATATAGTCCAGAGCGTAGTGAGCGTACGGCTTATGATTTGTACGATGACGAACGTCTTGGTCTTCATCGGCGTGAGTCCAGCGACTAAGCATAGCAAGTCATCTGGAAACACAGGGAACAAGAACATAAACACAAGCGTAGACACCTCTCGTCCGTGCAGTCGAGCAGTAATCTTGTCGTACTGTTCTCGTTTGATGAGTCTCAGTACAAACCTAAGCCCGAAGCGTCTCGCTAAGTAGAACGCGAGCAGCGAACCTGTGAACTGACCGATTAGGGTCAATATCAAGCACTCCCACCACGGGAACAGCAGAGCTCCGAGTACCGTCACAGGCGTCGAACTTATCGGTATGAACGTTACCTGCAAGAACTGGAATATCGTGAAGACGATCGGCGCCCACGGTCCGCTATTCCGTATGGCTTCGAGTATGGCGTTCATTTCCTCAGTTCTGCCTTCAGGTTCAATATCTCAGTGGTCTGCTCGGTGATGGTCTTGCGCATCAGGTTGCACTCATTGCGCAGTGCTTCGACGATGTACGCCTGTGTGATATTATACCCAAGTTCTCTGAGGTATTTCCTTGCGTCAGATACCTCAATGTTGAGCACGTCCGCACAGTAGTTAATGTCGTAGAACGACGATTCCCAGAGGTCCGCAAGTGAGGTGTAGACGTCTTCAGGAATGATGGTCGTATTGTCGAGCGCTATTATCTTACTGATATACGACGGTGATTTGTGATATTTTTCCGCGAGTTCCTTGTAGTCAAGTCCATCGAGATAGTCGAGCAATACGTCCTTGACGGTGCCTTCCGGTACTCTGGGCAGAGTTGCTTCGATCTCTTCACGACGCTCGTCGCGCTTTGTACGAAGAGGTATCTTATTCTTGCGCAATATCTCATACACAAGTGCTGTTGTAACGCCGAACGTGTCGGCAAGGTCTTGAACAGTCGGGACCGTCGATGAATAGAGGTATTGCTCACAGAGCAGTTTATCTCGCTCGCTTCGCGAGAATGTCAGGACTTCCGCGTCGAATATCTCGCGCTGGGGCGTACCGCTGAGCGCAGGTAATATCGTTTCAAGCGCAGTGGCGTCGCCGGTCAGGAAGACAATGTCGTCGTTCGCAATGTCGAATTCCCAATACACAGTCCGGTTCGCGCACATAACATGCAGTGTTTGTATGTCTTGCTCGCGGTCTGCGTATATGCCAGTGTCAAGCATAATTTTCCATGTTTGCATTCTTAGTCCTCCAGTTTTAATGCTGCTTTCAGAGCTGACGCGGCTGCCCTCAGTCGTATAGAGTACAGTTCACAGCGACGGGCAAGTTCTTCGTTGTTCAGCGGTGTTGTGATAGGTCTCGATCGTATGACCATATTGACGTATTGCGTTGATACGGCGAACTCAGGGCAGAGTTCTCGCAAGTAGCTGCTGATGTCAGCGGCCGTTGCATGGTCCCGGTCAGTTGCAAGCCGATAAGCATAAGTATAGCGTATGAAGTCGTCTCGCGTAATGCGCGCTGCTTCAAAGACTTCTTTCTTATCGTAGCCTTGGTATTGTTGTTTAAGTTCAGGTTCTTTCTTCATATTATTCGTAGTGTCTTTGCTCGGCGTTCAGCACGATTTTCCCGATGGGTAATGTGTAATGGTTGATGTCCTTGCGCGTCAATGTATGAGCTTGTATCTTGTCGTAGAAGTTTCTACGCGCTGCGGGTCCAATCTCATAGCGTATCTGACGATACAAGTAGCGATTCGTTCCGTCGTGATGATGTGCGTTGCAACGAAGGTCGTTGTACTCGTCAACGTACCATTCCGCTTCCTCGATATCTCGGCCAGATATGAATAGTTCGTCGAGCGTCGGGGCGTCGAAAATGCGAAATGCACTGTGCTCGCCGTCCCATAGTCCGAGCTTCGCAATACAAATCACGTCGGTCGGAAAGATTGTATCGGCAAACGTATTCATAAGCAATCGACGGTTGTCGAAATACAGGTCTGACGCAAGCTCGTCGAGCAATTCATCTGACGCGTCGGGATAGAATTCTTTCAGGTCTTCCATCACGACGTCGCTGTAAATGGTATCGTACATATCCGATACAACGACGTGTTTCTTCGGTTTACGTTTCATGGATACCTCCTATGCAAGCTCGGAATCAATGATTTCGATGTTCGAATCGTCAATGTCCCATTCGTCGATGTTGTCGTCGAACGTGTAACGGTTTTCAAGGTTCATTGAGTCGCAACAGAAGCTGTACGCGGCGTCCTCAGCTTCCGAGAGACTTGACGCAGTGACCGTTAAGCTTAGTTCGTAGTTCATTGCAATTCTTATGTTGTACTGACGTTTAATACACGCTTCAATCGCTTCTTTCGCGGCGCTTTCAGTCTCGTACTCGCCGATAACCGTGTAACCCGTATAGTCGTCTTTCAAGAATACTTGGTACGGCGTACCTTCAGACATCGGTGAGTGACTGACCTGACGCATATTGTGGTCAGCGTCAACGAACGCCTCGTCGTCCCACTCAGCAAAGTACGCTTTCAGGAACTCGCACATATCTCGGACATATATCTCTTTTCTGTCCGGAAATACGGCAATAATGTCCGTACCATACGTGTCGTTAAAAAGGTTAATTTTCTCATCGATTGAATCAACAATGTCAATTGTCATTTTCTTTATCCTCCATTTGTTTATTTGTCGATATTTAATTCGGACGTCTCAGAATACTGCGTCCGTAACCAATGCGCAATGACGTCCTCGCATTCAACGACAGTACCATCAGGCGCATTTTGATCGAGCTCGACGCACAAGTTCGTCAACGGACAGTCGTGAGCCATCTTGAACTCGCCAGTCTGTGGGTCGTAATCCATGCAAAAGAAATGCTTCGTATACAATCGAGCCAGCTGCTTCGTCGTCAGCGACTTCAAATACATTTCATTAGTCATGCCGTGACTAGGTACGTCGTACAATGCTCGTTGCTGCGTTGCGACAGCGTCTGACGGTACTTCGTACTTTGCACTGAGCTCAGTTATCTGTTGAAACAGCTTATCAATGCATTCACGCAACTCGGTATTTTCACGCTCAAGCGCAATAACACGTTCAGGTCGTATGTCGTGCATAGTTGATACCTCCATATACAATATATAAATGCGGCGATGCCGCGTTAGATTCGGGCTACCCAGACGCACGGGAAAACTAATGACAAAAAACCGTACGTCGGGTAGGGCTGGAGTTCTGCGGGCAATGCTCGTGGCTCAGGGTAACGTTGACTGCAAAGACGTTCGAGCCAGTCATGGCAAATGTTCGACTGCCGGGAGAAAAATGGAAAAATGTCAACAGTCGTAACACAATTGCTCGCAGATTATATTGTAACCGCCGAGCTTGAGGGGATAGGGTAATTTACGCGCTCAGCGGCGTAACAAGAACGTGCTCTGACCGCGGAGATTACGCTGAAATCGGACGTTTAAGACGGTCAGCTCTATGCACTGTTCATTTGTTACAATGTATATTTTTTAATACAATTTCAGATTGATAGTGATTTATGCGTGCAAGATAGAACGCTTTGACTTTTGTAGTTTGCAACGATTGCGGAGCATTATTTGCAAGGAAATGTTGATACAAATGGCATTGCAAACACGAAAAAGTCTGAAGATTGTTAAATGATTAACAAAGTGCAGTGAGTGGAGTTTGTTAAACAATTAACAATGTTCGATGAAATGGTGCATTTTGAACAAAATAGTACTGTAAAGTGTTCAAAATTCTCCTGTTTTTATATATTGCTACTTATTTATTTTTCTTCTTTTTTAATTATTATCTCTCTTTTATTCTATATAATAATTATAATAGAAGAAAAAGAAAAGAAAAATAAAAAAATATGACGTATAGTATAATGTGAATGCGAAGTATTGTTCACGTTTTGTAAACGCGCATTGCCTCTTGCCCTCCGACCACTGAGCCCAGTACCTTGTACTTTGCCCATCGAACATTGAAACATGAAACATTATTCACATTTCATTGCACATTGCACGTCGACCACCGATTTTAGTGCCGCGGGCTGAGAAAAATAAAAGAAAAACGGCACCGCATTGGGCACCGTTCTTCGTATTGTTGTGTTGTTATTCAGCTTTCTTTGTTTTCTTGCTGCGTTTTGCCGGTTCTTCAGCGCTTTGCTCTTCGTTTTGCGGCTCAAACGCTGCGGCCTCAGCCTCGAGTTTAGCGATTTCCGCACGTAATTTCTCGATTTTAGCCTTTTGAGCGAGTTGCTCTTGATTCGCAATGAGCTTGTCGATCAAATTTCCGAGCATTTCCGCCTCTTCGTCGCTCACGAGACCTTCTTCAACGAGCACAGACTTAGCGTCCAACAAGCGTTTTGCAACGTTCTTTGCGCTGAGAGTCGATTTCACGGCACTCGAACCGTCGGAATTCGCGCTACGGCCTGATTTTCTGCGCATTGCCTCTTCTTCGTCGACCTCTATAACACGGTCCGTCAAATCGCGACCAATATTATAGAACTTCGTAGGCCATTCCACTTTGCCTTTTAAGACAACGGAATAAGATTCATTGCTTTCTTTTTTCAAAGAACAGATTACGGACGCCTCTGCGTCTTTTGTTACTACAGCTTTGCGGCTTTCGCCATTGATTTCGATTACAAGTTTCGACATTTTCTTGTCCTCCAAGTTTTATTTTTGTATTATCTGATTTTTGATACAATTTTCGTTGAGACGTGATTCGACGAGCAACGGGCATCGGGCTTAGTGCTGCGAGCGTGGGACATGGGCCCGCGACCAGTGCCGTGCGCTTCGGGACTTACGAACATAGTATTGCGGGCTTAGTGCTGCGCGACCAGTGCTTCGCCCTTCGGGCAAAATAAAAAAATAAAAAAATACGACGGCCCTCTGTGCGAGGACCGCCGTACTTAGTGCTGCGAGCGTAGTGCCGCGAGTTTAGTGTTGCGCCGAAATGCATAAAAAAAGGGAGGCATCAGCCTCCCAGTTTTTCAAGCTCAGCTTTCAGCTTTTCAATCTGGTCCTTTATGCGAGCTTGTGCAGCGGTTTGTTCGAGTCGTGCAGCTAAGTTTACTATGAAGTATACTTCTTCTTCAGTCACGCCTTCGATTGTCCTCAGAACTTCTGAGTCTTCCATAAGACGTCTTGAGATAGACGCAACACGAATCTTGTGCGGATTGTTGTCTGTGAGCTCTTTGCGAGTGGTTTTGCGAGCTTTGCAATCAACATCATTGGTTGTAATAACTCTGTCTTCGCCCAGAGCGCCAATGTTATAGTACTTAGTAGGCCATTCGACTTTATCTTTCAGGACTACAGAGTAGGTTTCATTACCCTCTTTCTTAAGGGAACATACAACGGGCGCGCCCCCGTCGACTTCAACGACTGCTTTACGAGTGGTAGTGTTGACTTGAATTGTCATAGTTTTCATGGTTGATACCTCCAAAAATATAATATTTATTCTGTCGTTTCCGACATTTTCTGTTTTTTAATACAATTTTCGCCGCAACCGCGTATACGCAAACGCATTGTGCATACGACATACCACGTCGACTAGCGCTGTGCGCCTCCCCGTATATCAAAAATAAAAAAAAAGCGGCCCCGAAGGGCCGCAATTTTCTTTATTCGCCGAAGCGAGAGGGTATTAACCCTCAAGCTTGGCATTGGCGATGTAAGCGTCGATCTGATCGTCACTGAGACGAATACGTTCGGGTTGCATCGCATTGATTTGCTTTGCATATTCGCCGATTTGATCGTAGTCGTCAGCGGTAAGTGCTTTGATCGGAAGTACTTCGCCAGAGTCGTCGATGTAGCAACCGATGTCCCAGCCGTTGAGGTCGAAGTGGTACGACTCTTCATAAACGTCAGGGTTGAGAAGGTAACCGCAGCGGTCGATACCGGAGACGTTCAACATTTCAGCAGGAACCGTATTGTAGTAAACCTGAGCGAGTCTGGCAAGTCCGTCGCCACTGGAGTAGCTCCAGCCGGGAGCTGCGAAGTTGTTCAACTCACACACGAGCAGGTACGCGCGTACGCGGTTGTAATTGAGACCGTCGTCGAACACGAAGCACAGGTCGTTCGGGTTGTACTGGACAGCGTTCAGATCGTACTCAGCACTGTTGCGCTCGCGGCAGGGATAGCTTACGACAACCGCACGGGTTTCGGTATCCATTTCATGAGGGTCGAACTCACGCGCAGCGTCCTTGCGGACGCATTGCTTGATATCGGTTACGAATTCGTCATCATCATCGCGATCGTACAGGTAGTCAGCGCGGGCGATTCTGTAATCATCGAGGACAGCTTCGATATCGTCGTCACTCACTCGGACGCTTTCAGGTTGCATTTCGTTGAACTTCGAAGCGTATTGGCGAACAACAGCGAGGTCGAAGTCGTTCATCGGGATAATCGAGTAGGTTTCGCCGATGGTTGAGACGTATTCTTCAGGGCGCCAGCCGTTGAGCTTTATCTCAATCTTTTCGGGAACTTCGTCGTACTCACGGAGTTGTTGTACCGAGCCGATGCCGGTGAAGTTGCGATACTCAACAGTGTTGTAGTACAGTTGTGCGAGGCGGGCGAAGCCTTCGATTCCGTTGTCGGGGGTTTCGAAGTGATTTGCTTCACAGAGGACGCAGTAAGCGGTGAGTTGTTCGAGTTTGACGTCGTCCCCGAACAGGAAGCCGTCGCGGCCGTTGCCTGCATAACCGATTGCCGAAGCGATGATAGAAGCGTTAAGAGCGTCTGCGTTGAAGTTGATAGTACCGTTGGTGATTTGTTTCATAGTTTTTACCTCCATAGTGTTGTTGATTTGGTTGTTGTTGTTGCTGCAGTTGTTGATGATGATGTTTTTCATTTTGTTTACCTCCATTTTTCTGAAACGTTTTTGTTACGGTTGCTACACATTCGACTCATTTCGTACTAACGACTATTTCCAGGGACTAACCACTCACGGACCGACCGAGCCGACTCAATATATATTTTACTAAATATATATTATATATTATTAAATTTTATATTATTTATTTTTTAATACAATTTTTAATTTTTTA
>UMGV01090403.1_pt1 | contig 52619 bp, 42 predicted proteins | sample 1965361 | NCBI WGS metagenome assembly UMGV01 (sample SAMEA4836081, study PRJEB28245) | human gut metagenome | biome: gut microbiome; material: fecal sample | place: Denmark | collected 2008
TGAATATCAGCAAGTTGTATATATTCAGTGAACACTAATTACGATTTATGGATTATGCTTTGTAGAGAAACTGGCGTAACACCGCAATGATGTTAAGCCTATTTAAGCCTTGGCGTTAAGGATGTATAAGCCGAAAGGCTTGGGACTCTTGCTTTTTCGGCCTACCTTTGCAGTGAGAAAAACTAATGAGAGATGGAAAGAAAGGTAATGATATTGATGCTCTGCATGGCAGCGACTGCTGCTTATGCGCAGACAGACGGAGCGGGCACAGCCACAAGCTCTGTCGACTCACTACGTATGGACAGCATCATCCACGCCCTGCCAGAGGTGATGGTCAAAGGCGAGCGCCCTATCGTGAAGGTGGTGGGTAGCAAGCTGACCTACGATATGCCGCTGCTGCTTAAGAAAGAAAGCGCGGACAATGTCTATGACGCGCTGAAGCTCATCCCCGGCGTGACCGACAACAATGGTACGCTCACACTTGCGGGCAATGCCTTCAACGTATTGATCAACGGCAAGCACTATCAGATGGATGCCGCTCAACTCAATGCCTTGCTGAAGAGTCTTCCCGTTAACAGATTGAAGCATGCCGAAGTGATGTACACCACACCTGCCCGCTACGAGGTGCGTGGGGCGAGCATCAACCTCGACATCGCCTCCGACAGTTCGCAGCCCGACGGATGGCAGGGAGAACTCACGGAAGCCTGGAACCAAGAGCACGAGGCGATGTGGAGCGAAAAGGCAGGACTGATCTATCATAAAGGAAAACTCGACTTCAGCGTGAACTATCAACACAATCATGGCAAGACCTACGGAACAACGGACGAGACTTCGCTTCACCATCTCGACGACGGAACGACACACGACATTGAGACGTACGAGGCGCAGCGCAGCCGCGATCACAAGCATCTATGGCGTATGGGACTTGACTATGCCTTTACCGACAATCATCGGCTGAGCCTGAGTTACACCGGTAACTACGACACGGAACACGCACGCGAAGACGTGACGGGTAACGTGATGGCGACCAATGCTTATCGGACGAGAAAGACCATGCACGACGTGATGCTCGACTACCAGTTGCCTACAGGCACGAAGGTCAACGTGGAATACACCTATTATAATACACCCTCGACACAGCATCTCATCAGCACTCTGCCTACGGGTGAGCTCCACTTCGATACTGACGAGCACCAACGCATCAACCGCTGGAAGTTCCATCTCGGACAAGAGCACAGCCTTGCGGGCGGATGGGGACTCAACTACGGCGTGCGCTACAGTCTCACCAATGACCACAGTTGGCAGACATTTCTGCCTACGGGCAGCAACACCGCCGCCAGTCCCACCAATTCATACAGTCGCCAAAACGAGGACATCGTCAATGTCTATGCCGGTGCGGATGGCAAGATAGGAGAGAAGCTCAACTTCGAGGTCTCGTTCGCTGCCGAATATTATCACTCGCCAGCCTGGCATCAGTGGAATGTCTATCCCACGCTCTCGCTGACCTACATGCCCAGCAGCGGTCACATGCTTCTGCTCAACGTCAGTAGCGACAAGCGTTTCCCCGACTATTGGACACTGCAAAACTTCACGTCGTTCAGCAATGGCGGCTACAACGAAGTGGTGGGCAATCCGAGTCTCAAGCCTTCGAGCAACTATCAGACACAGTTGGTCTATGTGCTGCACAACAAATACCAGTTCGTGGCATGGTTCAACTACACCGATGACTACTTCACGCAGACACCTTACCAGCGCCATGACCGGCTGACCGTGCAATACAAGTTTCTCAACTTCGACTATTCTCAACAGTTGGGCTTGCAGGCGTCTGTGCCTCAGCGCTTCGGCAGCTGGCTCGACAGCCGTCTTACAGTTCTCGGTGTGTGGATGAAGGAGAAATGCTCGGCGTTTTACGACATCCCCTTCAACCGCGACATCGCTTGGGTGATGGCCAGCCTGCGCAACAACTTCACCCTTGTCCCCAACCATCTCTATCTCAATCTCGACGGCATGATACGCTCCAAGGCTCATCAGGCAATCTACGATCTGCCTTCTTCGGGCAATGTCGACCTTGGACTGAAATATATCTTCTGGAAGAAGCGTGCCACGCTCCATGTGTTCTGCAACGACCTCTTTGAGACTTCCGGCATCGACCCTGTCATCCGTTACGGCAACCAGAATATGAAGATGGACTTCTCGTGCTATCGTCAGGTGGGCGTGTCGCTGGTCTATAGGTTCGGAGGATACAAGGACAAGAACAAAGAGGTAGACACGGCGCGGTTCAAGCAGTGATGCTAAGCAGGAGGATGCTGCAAAGCGGGCGGATGCTGCAAAGCAGCATAGAACTGTGCCATACCCTCACTGCGGCACTTTATAGAGGAGAAAGGACCAGTCATAAGCAGAAAAAGTGTTATCTTTGCGTGTATGAAGTGGAAACGAAACCTTATCGCCATTGCCATTGCACTGTCGGCGGTCATCGGCTTGCTGTGCTTTTGGCTTTTCCGGCAGTACAACATGCAGTACGCACGGATGCGCCAACAACTTGATGACGCCATCGCCGAATGCGACTATGAAGAGCTGCTGATCCGAGGTCAGCGGCTCTACCATAAGCAGATGACGGCAGAGTATGCCATTGGTGATCAGGATAAACACCAGGAAACGTTGTGGAAAGCGATACGTATCGAACGGAAAGGAAACGTTGTCAAGAAGACCACGATAGAGAAATACAAGGTCGTGAAATCTGACAGTGCTAAGAACGGAAAGGAGAAAATACTATCTCTCGACACTGCCAGATCCCATCCCTTCGCCTCCATCATCAAAGAGATGCGTAGAGGTTTGCATGAGGTGGTGGACACCGCTGCCCTACCGGACGTGGCTACTTTCTATAATCTGCTGGACGCGAAGATGGCCGCTTGTGGTATGGAAGGAACAATGAAGGTAGAACTGTGGAAAGACAATCGGATGATTACGCATACAGAAAGGATTGGCTACAGTCACAACCACACTGTAGAGATTGCCCGGTTGCAATGGGACGTAGACGGTCATACGCTTAGCTACCGCGTGTTTTGTGTACCCTTGGGGTGGATCGTGCTTAGCAACATGGAGGGTGTCATCGGCCTATCGGTGGTCGTCATCCTTTTGTTGTTAATGGTGTTCTGGATGTTGGGGCGTACCATCCGGGAGTTGCAAGCTGTCGACGAGATGAAGAGCGACTTTGTCAACAACATGACGCACGAGTTGAAAACACCGGTCTCTGTGGCATACGCCGCCAACGATGCGCTACTCAACTTTGGTCAGTCGTTGCCGAAAGAGAAGCGGACTGAATACCTGAAGATAGCCTTGCAACAACTGAAGAAGCTCGGACAACTCGTGGAGCAGATCCTTCAGATGACCATGGAACGGCGCACGACATTGCAGCTCGATATGCAGCAAGTCGATGTGTCGCCCATAGTGGGAAGCCTTGTTGAGGAGTATCGCTTGAAGACCGATAAGCCCGTGGCTTTCCATGTCGTAGGTGGCGACAACCATCCTATGGTATTTGCCGACGCGGCTCAGTTGCAGCATGTGTTAGGCAACCTCATAGACAATGCCTTGAAATACTCAGGAACCACGGTTGATATTACCATCAGTCTGTCTGATGGGGTTATTACCGTGGCAGATAATGGTATCGGTATTGCCAAGGATAAGTTGGACTATATTTTCGACAAGTTCTACCGTGTGCCGCAGGGCAACCTCCACGACGTGAAGGGCTATGGCCTCGGGCTCTATTACGTGCGCAATATCATGGAGCGCATGGGTGGCGAGGTCAGCGTCAGAAGTACGTTGGGGAAAGGCACGGAGTTCATATTGATGTTCAGTCAATAAGTAGGAGGTGCGGCACCCGTCGTGTAATATATGGGGCGTGACGCCGCATCTTCTACAAAGTTGTATAGAAGAAACAGAAACGATGGAGCAAAAGATAAAAGTATTGTTGGTCGAGGATGAGGCATCGTTGGCCATGATCATGAAGGATACGATGGAGCCTGAGGGCATGAGTGTGACGCTTGCTGCTGACGGCGAGGAAGGACTGCGTGCTTTTTTTGCCGACAAGCCCGACGTGTTGATCGCTGACGTGATGATGCCGCGCATGGACGGCTTTGAGATGGTGAGGCGTATCCGTGAGCACGACAAGTTGACACCGGTGCTCTTTCTCACCGCCCGCTCATCGGTCAACGACGTGGTCAATGGTTTCAAGATGGGTGGTGACGACTATCTGAAGAAGCCGTTCAGCTTGCAGGAACTCTTGGCGCGTGTCAGCCGATTGGCTGAACGGCACCAACTTTACCGTCATTCCTCATCGTCGGAGCCGGAAGAAAGTGACCGCTGGATGGAAATCGGGACCTATCGTTTCAATCCTGTCACACAACAATTAGTGTGGCAGTGCCATGTAGAGGAGCTTTCGCATCGCGAGGCGGAGTTGCTGCGGATGTTGGCAGAACACGTCAATGAGGTGGTGGAGTCGCGTGACATCCTCTTAGCCTTGTGGGGCGACGATACGCTATTCAATGGGCGCAGCCTGCAAGTGTTTATTACCAAGCTGCGCCATCGCTTAGAGCGTGACCCGCAGCTGCGCATCGTCAATGTGCGTGGCATCGGTTACAAGCTCATCATCACTTGACGAGCTTTTGTTTCATAGCCTTTGAAATAACAAAAGTAAATTGAAGGAACAAACAGAGCATCCACAGTCTGAGCGTTTTCAGACCATGGATGCTCTTGTTGTTTTGAATAGAGTAGGATGGACTACATGCCCATTTTGCTTGTCGGTGAGTCTTTCTTTTGTGAGTCGTTGAAGTCGTTGTTGATCTTCGAACTGTACTGTCCGAACTGCTTCTTTGTGTTTCCAAAGTTCCACTTCACTGACAGGGCTAAGACCTGTAGGGGGATGGAGACGTGGGTATGGTTGCTGAAGTCGGCACCGGCACTGTGCTGGTTGATGATCAGGTGGCTGCGGAGCGGGTTGGCATAGCGGGCCGAGAGCTCTAAGCGATCCTTGAAGAAAGAGCGGGTGAGCGAAGCATTGAAGAACTGCATGCCACTGTTGTAGCCCATGAGGTTGTACTGGCGTGTTTGGGCGAAGAGTCCGAATGAACTCTTGATTTTCCATGGCAGTTGCTGCTCCAGTCCGACATAGGCGTTGCCTGACCATCCCCAATTATGATAGCCCAGCTCCTTGGCTTTCCAGTCACCGTAGGACACGTTGCCGCTGAGCATCAGCGTGGAGTTCTTGCAGGCTGCCCAACGGACGAAGGCATCCACGTAGGTGTTTCTGCTCTTGCCGTTGTTGGCGTAGGTGCTGTTGTATTTGTTGTCGGCATCCACGAACTGGTAGTTCTCTATCTCATTGCCGATGTAGTCGTGGCTGAGGCTGACGTTGAACATCACCTTCGGCATGAAGAAGTTGTAGGCCAGCGTCACGTTGTGCGACTTCACCACGGCGAGTGACGGATTGCCGTAGGTGAGCGCTGTCGGGTCGGTGCGGTCGGTGTAGGGATTGAGCTGGCTGATGCCTGGTCGCGAGATGCGCATGGTATAGGTCAGACCGAGGTTGGACATCGGTGTGATGTTGTAGCCGATGCTTCCCGAAGGCACGAGGTTGCCATAGTCCTTATGGAAGTTGCGGTCGCTGTGCTCAGCATATTTCACGCTCTCGAAGGTATGCTCGTAGCGCAGGCCGAGGCGTGCGTTGTACTTCTCCTTGGTGAGCTTATACTGTGCATAGCCTGCCACGATGCTCTGCAAGTTGCGGTAGAGCATGCTGCCGGCGTCGTTGAGCACGTCGTTACCGCCAACGATGTCGTAGAGCCGGCTGTCGCTCTTGTTGCGTCGGCTGATGAACTTCGTGCCCGTCTCCAGCGTCTGTCCTTTGCCAAGGTCCAAGGTCAGGTCTGCCTGACCCGTGTGGCTGGTGCCCCATGTACGTGAGTCGGAGAAGAGATCGGTAAGGGTGAGTCCCGTCACACCCGACACATTATTATTATATATAGTCCATGTACGGTTACGGGCCGGGTTGTAGTCGAAGAGATAGCTCAGCGTCAGCGACGAGGTATGGTCAGCGTTGAGCCATCGCTGATAGTCGGCACTGGCATTGGCGCCCATAAAGCGGTTGCGTTGGTTGGAGTTGTAGATATAGCTAAAGCCACTGCCGTAGGGGCCTCCCGAGAAGGAGTTGCGCGGTTGCATATTCTGGTTGGTGTAGCCGCCATTGACACCGGCACTGACGTTGATGGTGCTCAAAGAGTCGAGGGCGTAGCCTAAGGTGAAGTTGCCAAAAGAGAAGGGATGCTTCTGCTTGAACTCCACGTCTGTGGTCTGCAGCGACTCACCGAGAGAAGTCTGTTGCAGACGGGTATTGGTCACCTTGAGGTTGCCAAAGTCCTGCCAGGCAAACATGCCCATGGCACTGTAGGTCAGCTTGCCATGCTGTCCGCCGATGTAGGCGTTGGCGCGCTCGCCCTTGTTGCTGAGGGAGAGCTCGACATTGCCGTTGTAGCAGTTGTTGCAGTCACTGTTGGGTTGTCCGCTTTGGTGCACCAGCTTGATGTCGAGCACGCCACTGGTACCCTCGGCATCGTATTTGGCACCCGGAGAGGTGATGACGTCGATGCTCTTCACCATGGAGGCAGGCATCGACTTCGCCACCTGTGAGAAGTTGTTTTGGAACATCTGGTTGGGCTTGCCGTCGACATAGACCTTAAAGCTGGCAGATCCCTTCACGGTGACGTTGTCCTGTCCGTCAACGTTGACCATGGGCACCTTGCGCAGCATGTCGAGGAGCGTCATCGTCTTGGCGTCCTCGTCCTGCTGTACGTTGTAGGTCATCTTGTCGGTCGTCATCCTGACGACGGGCTTTTGCGCCACCACCTCCACGCCTTGCAGGTCGAGGCTGTCGTGGATGCCTTGGAGCTTGAGGCTGTCGGCGGTGTTGACCGGAGCCTGGGCCAGGGCGGCGATAGGGGAGAACGAAAGGAGAGTGATGGCAAGCGCCTGCTTGCCTTTGATATAGTTTTTCATTGTTTTGTTATTGTTTTTGGTGGGACACTGCAGAGCAGCGTCTTACTGAACAGAGGCTACCGCTTCCTTGAGCTCTTCCCAAGAAATGTCGAGGAGCTTCATTTGGCGTGCAAACTCGGGGAGGACGGTCTTGAGAAACGTCTGACGCCGTGTCTGCTTGATATGTCGCTGCGCATCTTCCGCTACGAAATAGCCGAGGCCGCGCTTGTTGAAGATAATCCCTTCCTGAGCGAGCTGGTCGTAGGCTTTGACCGCCGTGTTGGCATTGACGCCGAGCGTGGCGGCATATTCGCGCACGCTGGGGATGCGGTCAAAAGCCTTGTAGACACCAGCGAGGATCTCGTCGCTCAGTCGGTCGGCTATCTGCAGGTAGATGGCTTTGTCGTTGTTGAATGCCATATACGTGAGTGTTATGAAAGGTGAGGCTATTTGCCAAGTTGCAGTCTGTCGGTGTCGATGTCACCGCTTCCCGATACGCTCTTTTCGAGCGACTGCAGTGTTCCGGAGAGGTCGATGTCGCCGCTTCCCGAGATGCTGATGTCGGCATGGCCACAGTGGTCGAAGTCGAGGCTGCCGTCACCACTGCCGGCGATGGTAAGCTTGGTCGTCTTTACCTTAGCGAGCTTACTCTTGATGTCGCCACTGCCGCTGATGCTGAACGAGGCGTTGCTGGCTTGGAGCGTGCCGGTCTCTATGTCACCGCTTCCGGCAACGTAGTAGGTGAGGTTATCAGAGAGCGTGACGTTCTTCAGATGGCTGTCGCCGCTCCCCGCGATGGACAACTCCAGGCTTTTGCCGGTGATGTCGTTTTCTGCATAGAAGTCGCCACTGCCGGCGGTGGAGAGGGCAATCAGCGAGGGCGCGCTGATCCAGAGCTCGGCACCAGAGCTAATATTGTTGAATTTGAGGACAGTGATACCCTTTTGTTTTTTCTCCTCCTTTTGTGTGATGACGAGCTCTCCGTTATTAGCAGTGATGGTATGGGCATCATACCAACGTGGGGTGGCCTTCAAGACAACTTTGTAGGTGTCGGACTGCGTAAAGTGGATGTCACAGCTTGTGTAGTTCTTGATGCTTTGGAAGTCGCGGAGGTTGAGCGTGTAGGACTTCGTGGGCTCGTCGTTGTTGTTGACTTTTTCAATGCGGCAAGCAGAAACGGAAAGAATGGCCACAAGGGCGATAAACATAAATGCTAACTTTTTCATGGTAATACTTTTTTAATGATTGAAAGATGCTGCTGAGCATCGTCTTACAAAACGAAATGGTTGCCTTTTATTTGTTGATCCATTGGTTGTTGATGACCTGCAGACGGGTGTAGCGGCGGAAGGCGAACCAGTAGCAGAAGATGATGAGGGCGATGCTGACTACGAAGTAGAGGGCTTTCCACCATGCATCGTAAAGGATGATCGTGTAGCCACTGTTGAGGAATTCAGAGAGAAGGTTCGCTGCCAAAGCACCAAGCATGAGGAGCGCGATGCCGAGACCCATCCACGTAAGGACAGCCATCACGAGTGGATGCTTGTGGTAGATGCTGCCGAAAAGTAGGAAGCAGGCGTGCTGCGTGATGGTTCCTAAGAGAATCACGAGGAAGCCTTCAACAGGGGATGGGTCGCCATTGAGATTGGTATAAAAATGGAAGATGCCATTGCCGTTGTTGAGGCCTTCCGTGAGTGCGCTGGTAGCCCACTGTGCCGCGTCGCTGTTGATCATCAAGCTCATGAGATATTGCAGCACGTCGCCGGCAAAGAAACCCGCGATGGCGGCCAGCGGCATGGCAACCACGAGTACGAGGTAGCGGGCGATGAACTTCTCTTTGTTGGAGGCAGGGAGCATGAAGTTGTTGATGCGCTGTTGACGGCTTCGGAGGCTGGAGAAGATGAGCGCACCGCTGCAAAGCAGATAGGCAGACAGCGCTACGGAACTGATGATGCCCATGGTGTAGGCACTGCTCGACGACGACTTGAAGACGAGCGTGAGAATCTGTGGAATGACAACCAGGCCGAAGAAAGTCAGGGCCATGGTGGCTATTTGACGTTTGCTGAGCAGCAGCTCCCAACGGAGCACTTGCAGAAATCGTGACATAGTAATGTATAATGTATAGTGTATAATGAATAATGTATAAATAAGTGCTAAGCACTAAGCATTTCCGAGCTTTCCGCTGATCGTAGCGTTGAAGAGCAGCTCCAAGTCTACTTGCGTCTCTTCACCTTCGCCACGTGGCATGATGACGGCGTTGCCTTGCAGTGTGGGTTCGGCGTAGAGCACCGTATTGTCCATCTCCTGCGGCGAAAGGTAGCGGAAGGCATAGCGACGAGAGATGTCTGCGATGGAGCTGTTGAGCAGCACGCGGCTTTGGTTGATGATGACCACGTGGTCGAGCAGACTCTCGATGTCGTGTACCTGATGGGTGGAGATGATGAGCGTACGGTTATCCTCCATGTAGTTGGCCACCACCTTTCGGAAGAGTGCTTTCGACGGGATGTCGAGTCCGTTGGTCGGCTCGTCCATCATCAGTAGGCGGGTGCCCGTGGCAATGGCGAAGCTCATATACACCTTTTTCTTTTGTCCCATGGACAGCTCCTTGAGGTTGGGACGTGCCGGCATCTCGAAGTCGGTGAGGCATTTGGCCAGCAGGTCATCGCTGAAATGAGGATAGAAGGCGCGCATCATGTCGGCGAAGGCTTCAAAGCTCATGTCGGGCATGGCATACTCCTCAGGTACGATGAATACTTCCTGCAGCATTTCGGGAAGGCGCAACCGGCTTTCCATGCCGTTGACCGTCACCGTGCCACTGTCGGGTCGGAGCAGTCCACTGATGAGATAGAGTAGGGTGGACTTTCCCGTGCCGTTCTTGCCCAGCAGTCCGTAGACGCTTCCGGGTTGCAACTGCAAGGCGAAGTGGTCAAACACTTGGTGCTTGCTGCCCTGATAATGAAAACAGAGGTCTCTTACATCAATCATATTGTTCTTACGTTTAATTGTTACCTATATTAGTGTACTACTTTAATAGTACACTGCAAAGATACTATGATTGATTTGAAAAGACCAAATATTTTGGCAATAAAATGCTTGTCTTTGGTGTATATTTAACTTTTATACAGATAATAATGGCATTTTCTTTGCTTCTGTTAACTATTTTGTAAGAAAGGTCAGAGCGCGATCATGCGAAGAGTAAGCTGTGGTTATGGTGCGAAAAAGGGGTTGTACCACGTTTGTGGTATGCAATATGACGTGATTATGCGATTTCTATGATGGGAAAATCGTCGTAACTTTGCATCGTGAAAAAACAATAGATGTAGAACCGCTGAACGCAACATCTTATATAAGAGTTGAGGGAGGCATAAAAAGTAAATGACTATGAGCAACGAGAAAAAGCTTCATTTCGAGACACTGCAACTCCACGTAGGCCAAGAGCAGGCCGACCCCGCAACCGACGCGCGTGCCGTACCTATCTACCAGACCACCTCTTATGTGTTCCACAACGCGCAGCACGCCAGTGACCGTTTCCACCTGAAGGATGCAGGAAACATCTATGGCCGTCTGACCAACACTACTCAGGGAGTTTTTGAGGATCGCGTTGCCGCACTGGAAGGCGGTGTAGGCGGCCTGGCCGTTGCCTCGGGTGCAGCAGCTGTAACTTACGCCATCACCAACTTGGCATACGCCGGTGACCATGTGGTGGCAACAGATACCATCTACGGCGGAACCTATAACCTGCTGAAGCACACGCTGAGCAAGTATGGCATTGATACAACATTTGTCAACCCAGACGATTACGATGCATTGGAGGCGGCCATTAAGCCTAACACCAAACTCGTATATATTGAGACCCTTGGTAATCCGAACTCCAACATCAGCGACATTGAGCGCTCTGCAGCCATTGCCCACAAGCATGGTATCCCCTTGGTGATCGACAACACTTTCGGCACACCATATCTCATTCGTCCTATAGAGCACGGTGCCGACATCGTGGTACACTCCGCCACTAAGTTCATTGGTGGTCACGGCTCATCATTGGGCGGAGTCATCGTCGACGGTGGTAAGTTCGACTATTTCCAGAACGACAAATTCCCCGGTTTCACAAAGCCCGATGCCTCTTATCACGGCCTTGTCTTCGGCAAGCTGCCTGCTCCTTTCGTGACTCGTGTGCGTGCGCTACTGCTTCGTGACGAGGGTGCCTGCATCTCCCCGTTCAACGCTTGGGTATTGTTGCAAGGTTTGGAGACTCTGTCGCTGCGTGTAGAGCGCCACGTCTTCAACACGCTGAAGGTCGTCGACTACCTTAAGACACAGCCACAGGTGAAGAAGATCAACCACCCGTCGTTGCCAGATCATCCCAACCACGACCTCTACGAGCGCTATTTCCCCAATGGTGCCGGCAGTATCTTCACCTTTGAGATTGATGGAAGTCAGCAGAAGGCTTGGGACTTCATCGACCATTTGAAGATCTTCTCAGACTTGGCCAACGTGGCCGACGTGAAGTCGCTGGTCGTACATCCCAAGAGTACCACACACTCCGAGTTGAGTGAAGAGGAGGCTTCTGAGCAGGGTATCTTCGACGGCACCATCCGTCTGAGCATCGGTACCGAGCACTATGAGGATCTCATCGCCGACCTCGACCAGGCTTTTGAAGCCGTCAAGAATGAGAAGTAGGCTTAAGCAACGATTTCCTTTGTCAAGAAGTAGGAATTGAAGATTCTCTTTTATCAAGATTTATAGACTTGAAGTATTAGAAACCATTAGAAAGAAAACATATTATGGCAAGAATATATAAGCATATCACAGACCTGATTGGTCATACACCTTTGGTAGAACTCAATAAGTACTCGGCTCAGCGTGGCTTGGAGACTCCAGTGCTGGCCAAGGTAGAGTTCTTTAATCCCGGCGGCAGCGTGAAGGACCGCATTGCACTGGCAATGATCGAGGCCGCTGAGCGCGACGGCAGGCTCAAGCCGGGAGCCACCATCATCGAGCCGACCAGTGGCAACACGGGTGTAGGCTTGGCTTTGGTGTCAGCCGTGAAGGGCTATAAACTCATCCTTACCATGCCTGAGACGATGAGTATAGAGCGCCGCAACCTGGTGAAGGCATACGGTGCACAGGTGAAGCTCACCAGTGGCAAGGATGGAATGCCGGGTGCTATCAAAGCTGCAGAGGAACTGCGTGACTCTATTCCCGGCTCGGTCATCCTTGAACAGTTTGAGAACCCCGCCAACCCGCAGAAGCACTATGAGACTACGGGTGTGGAGATCTGGGATGACACCGACGGCAAGGTCGACATCTTTGTGGCTGGTGTAGGTACCGGTGGAACGATCTCAGGCATCGGCCGCAGACTGAAGGAGAAAAACCCCAACGTGAAGATCATCGCCGTGGAGCCGACAACTTCGCCGGTGCTCAATGGTGGCAAGCCGGGTCCGCATAAGATTCAAGGCATCGGTGCAGGCTTCGTGCCAAAGACCTATGACCCGAAGGTCATCGACGAGGTATTTGACGTAGACAACGACGCTGCCATTCTCGCCGGCCGTCAACTTGCCCAGCAGGAGGGACTGCTCGTGGGTATCTCTTCCGGTGCAGCTGCCTATGCTGCCACAGAGATCGCCAAACGTCCCGAGAACAAGGGCAAGACAATCGTGGCACTGCTGCCGGATACCGGTGAGCGCTATCTCTCGACAGTGCTCTACGCTTTCGAGGAGTATCCGCTTTAACGACATCGTTTTCTCGTTTGCATCATTGCATACACTTAGGGTCCACTGCCAGTAGTCTCACTTCCAGGAGACTGGGGCGTGGACCCTTTTTTTTCATGCTCATTGATCAGTGATGAAGAGTTGAAGCAAAGAAGAAGACTGATAGAAAGCCAAAAGGCACTGACAGGGATGCTGTCAGTGCCTTTTGATGATGATAGCTTAGAGCTTTGTTTATGCTGGAGTGACCAAGATGAATGTGCGAATGATCCAATAGCAGAAGATACCGCCTAAGTAGCCTAAGGCAGCTATCCAGCTCACATGTTTCATATACCAGCCGAAGGTGATCTTCTCCAGTCCCATAACCACAACGCCGGCAGCAGAACCAATGATGAGCATGGAGCCACCCACACCGGCACAGTAGGCGAGCAACTGCCAGAAGATGCCGTCGACAGCCATGTCGCCTGTCGGTGCCACAGGATACATGCCCATGCAACCGGCCACCAAGGGTACGTTGTCAACAATACTCGACAGCACACCGATGATGCCCGTCACAGCGTAGTGGTTGCCGTCGAAGGCTACGTTGAGGCCTTTGCCGATAGAGGTCAGCACGCCTGTCTGCTCCAAGCTGGCCACTGCCATGAGGATGCCAAGGAAGAAAAGAATCGTGGACATGTCGATGCGGTGGAGCAGATTGACCACCCGTTTCTTTGTTCCGTGAGTCTCGTAGGATGTGGCAAGGTTGCGATAGAACAACTCAGTTGCAATCCACAGTACACTCAGCACGAGCATGATGCCCACGAAGGGAGGCAGACCGGTGATACCCTTGAAGACTGGTACGAGCATCAGACCGCCCACACCGATGCAGAACACGGCAGCACGCTGGCGGTGCCCCAGTTCCTGTTCTTCTGTCTCCACGGGTGCATCGGGACTGTCGATATCGTCCAGGTCACCATGGAGAGAATATTGCAGGATGAATGCCGGGATGACCATCGACACAATAGAAGGAATCGTGATCTCGGAGAGTACGCCTAAGGCAGTGATGACACCCTTGTTCCACAGCATGATCGTTGTCACGTCGCCGATGGGCGAGAACGCGCCACCTGAGTTGGCGGCGATGATGACGAGTGAGGCGTAGATGATGCGGTCCTTGTGCTCTTTCACCAGTTTACGCAGGATCATGATCATTACGATGCTCGTGGTGAGGTTGTCGAGGATAGCAGAGAGGAAGAACGTCAGGAAGGCGATGCGCCACAGCAGTGTGCGTTTGCCTTTGCTCTTCATCACGCCACGCACCCAGTTAAACCCACCGTTCTGATCCACGATTTCCACGATGGTCATGGCTCCCATGAGGAAGAACAGTGTTGTGGAGGTGTCGCCTAAGTGCTCGGTGATGGCAGTGCCTGCCTTGTTGATGAGTTCCTGGCCGCTGAATCCCGGCAGATAGCTTCCCGGGTCGATCATGAACAACGTCCAGCAGACCACAAACATCAGCAGGGCTACGGCGGCTTTGTTGACTTTTGTCACGCTCTCCAGGGCAATGAACAGGTAGCCCACGCAGAACACGACAACAATAGCGATAGTTAATGTTGACATAAGCGTTACGTTTTTATGCTTTCTCTGTAATATAGTTAACCAAGTGCAAAGATAATCATTTTTCTAAAAGCAAGAGGCGAAAAAGCCAAATATTATGCTTTTCCGCCTCTGTTGTATCTGTTTTGTCATTTGGTGTTTATCCGTTTGATATGTCCCAGAAGCGTTCCTGACCACTCAAAGGCATACCCAGTTTCTCTCATTGCCAAAGAAAGACAATGGAAGCTATTGGTTAAAGGATGATGTTGCTGCCGAGCTGTTTGGCCAGAGCGTTGCGCATGGTCTGCAATTGTTGGTAGCGTGTCATCAGTTCTTTGAGTTTGCCGATGTCCTTGGTGCTTTGCGCGATCTCGGCCTGCACCTGTTTCAGTTGTGCCTCGACATAATCTTTGCGGAAGTCAAGCATCAGGTGCATGGCCTGGTTGCGCAGGTCGTCGGTTTCGTTCTCCATGCGTTGCTCCAGTTCTTCTTTGTTTTTCGGTGCTTCCTCCTTCTCGATGAGATGGTACTTGTCGGCTGTCATGTCGGCGGCAAGTTGTGCGATGGCGATGTTGTCGTGGTGGAGGAAGTAAGACTCAGCCTTGAATCCAGGTTCTGCACTTTTCTGTGCTGCTTCTTGTAGAATGCGGTTGTAGACTTCGTTTTGGAAAGAGAGACTGTCGGTGGTGAGACTATAGTGGATATACTGTGCCACGGTGAGCGAGTGGAGCTTACCCTCATCATCCTCCACGTTGTTGAGGATGATATGTTCACCATGCTTGATGATGAGTTGGATGATCATGCTCTCTACCTGAGTAGCCTGTATTTGCGGTGTAACGGGCATTGCGTGCTGTACGCCGGAAGTTTGTGCGGACACGGTGCTGTCTCCGGGAACAGCCGAACCGAGTGTACCGTTTTTACGGCTACGGATGAAGTTGTTCATCTGATTGATGAGCGTAGCCTCACCGATGCCGATGCGCTGTGAGCAGTCATGGATGTAGGTGTCGCGGAGAATCTGGTTGGGCACCATCGACACGGACTGTACGATGGAGCTGATGGCATCGGCGCGTTTCTTCGGATCGGTTTCTCCACGCAGCATCAAGTCGGTCTTGAACTGGATGAAGTCGGCCGAGTGGTCTTCGATGTATTTCCGGAAGTCGGCGGCAGAGTGAGAGCGTGAGAACTCGTCTGGATCCTGTCCGTCTGGCAACAGCAACACTTTGAGGTTCATGCCTTCAGAAAGGAGCATATCGGTGCCTCGGAGAGCAGCGTGTATGCCGGCGGCGTCACCGTCGTAGATGAGTGTGATGTTCGACGTGAAGCGGTGAAGTGTGTGGATTTGGTGCAGGCTGAGTGCCGTACCTGAGTTAGCCACCACGTTTTCGATGCCGCACTGGTGCATGGCGATGACGTCGGCCTGTCCTTCAACCATAAACACTCGGTCTTCTTTTGCTATGGCTCGTTTGGCCTGCCAGATACCGTAAAGCTCGTGGTCCTTATGAAAGATGTCGCTGTCGGGCGAGTTGACATATTTTTGATTGACGCCTTTTGTGCGGCTGTCGAGTACGCGGGCCGTGAAGCCCACTACTTTTCCACTCACGCCAATCCATGGGAAGACTACGCGTCCGGCATAACGGTCGATCAGCTCACCACGGTCGGTGCGGTAGCAGATGCCCGTTTTGAGCAGATACTCTTCTTTATAGCCTTTCTGCAGAGCGACACGGGCCAGGGCATGTCGGTCAGAGATATCGAAGCCCAATTGGAACTTCCGGATGATATCGTCACGGAAGCCACGGCTGCGGAAATACTGCATGCCGACAGCCACGCCGTCGGCATGGTTGTGGAGCAAGTCCTCGAAGTATTTTGCTGCCCATTCGTTGACGATGAACATAGACTCACGCTGGCTCTGCTCTTCTTTCTCCTTATTGGTGAGCTCTCTTTCGTGGATCTCGATGTGGTATTTGTTAGCCAGCCAGCGCAGAGCCTCGGGATAGGTCATCTGCTCGTGCTCCATGATAAAGGATACGGCGTTGCCGCCCTTGCCACATCCAAAGCAGTGGCATGTGCCGCGGGCAGGTGAGACATAGAACGATGGGGTCTTTTCGTTATGGAACGGGCAGAGACCTTTGTAGTTGGCTCCTGATCGCTTGAGCGTGACAAATTCGGAGACAACGTCAACGATGTTGGCGGCTTCCTTGATTTTCTCTACTGTCTGACGGTCAATCATGGTTCAGTGTTAGAACGAAACAAGCGTATAGAGATACATCACAGCTGCAGGAATCGCCATCAGGCTTGAGTCGAAGCGGTCGAGCATGCCGCCGTGTCCCGGCAGGATCTTGCCGCTGTCCTTGATGCCCAAGGTGCGCTTGAAGAGACTCTCCACGAGATCTCCCCATGTGCCGAAGACCACGACGACAAGTCCCAGTCCTGCCCATTGCCATTCGTTGAGCTGATAGATGGGGCTCTCGTTGGCGAAGAGTCCGATGACGAAGGCAGCGATGATCACGATGACACCGCCACCGATGCTCCCCTCCCAGGTCTTTCCCGGTGAGATGCGTGGGAAGAGCTTGTGCTTTCCAAGCAGCGAACCTGTGCAGTAGGCACCGGAATCGTTGAGCCAAAGGAAGATGAAGACGCACAGCGGCAGGAGCATGTTGTAGTGCACGCCCGTTGCATCGGCGTTGACTTCGAAAGCCAGAATATTGATCAGCGACAGCGGCATGGCGATGTACATTTGTCCCAACATGGTATATGCCATGTCGGCCACTGCGTTTTTGTTGCCTGTATACAGTTCGCTGATAAGCAAGTAGACGATGCTGAGGATATAGGGAACCATCACCACGAAGTTGCTTACCAGCCCAGTGCGCCATCCGGCTACGGCGAGGAAGAAATAGACGCCGGCCACTGTGGAGATGAGGCGGTTGACCTGCACGTCTGGTACGAAGTTGTTTACCAGTCCGGTGTACTCCCAAAGGGCGAGAGCTGTTATGAGGGCGAAGAGTGCCACCATTGTTGTGGGAGTGAGAAATCCTGCCACCATGACGATGACAAAGAGCACCCCTGTGATGGTGCGGATAATGAGATTGAGTTTCTTGTCGTTCATCGTATTGTCGTTTAAGTTGTGTAATAGCGTATGGGCGCACCCATAGAGGCGCGCCCATACCTTATTTATAATGTATTAGTCAGCCTGCTCAGCGTCGCCTTTTTTTTCAGTGTTGGCGTGAGCGTCAGCCTCTTCAGCTTGCTTCTGCTTCTCGGCAGCTTCGTGCTCGGCCTGTGCCTTTTTCACCTCGTCGGGCATGTCCTCGAGTTTTGGCTCAGCAGCCTTAGCCTTTTCAGCCTCAAGCTTGTCGTTTTCTTCCATGAGCTCCTGAGAGCGGCTCACCCATGGACGCTTGCCAAAGATTTTCTCTACGTCCTCGGCATAGATGACCTCCTTGGAGAAGAGCAGCTCAGCGAGTTGCTTATGACCTTCCTTATGCTGCGTGAGGATGTTCTTGGCACGCACATACTGTTCGTTGATCATCTTCAGCACCTCGTCGTCCATGATCTTTGCGGTGGTCTCGCTGTAGGGGCGTTGGAACTGATACTCCTGATTGTTGTAGTAGCAGATGTTCGGGAGCTTGTCACTCATACCCGCATAGGCCACCATGCCGTAGGCACTCTTTGTAGCGCGTTCCAGATCGTTCATGGCACCAGTGGAAATATGTCCGGTGAAGAGATCTTCGGCGGCGCGTCCTCCAAGCAGTGCACACATCTCGTCGAGCATTTCCTCCTTCGTGGTGATGACGCGTTCCTCGGGCAGATACCAGGCGGCACCGAGAGCCTGTCCACGCGGGACGATGGTCACCTTGACCAATGGATTGGCGTGCTCGCAGAACCAACTGATGGTGGCGTGTCCTGCCTCGTGGATTGCGATGGAGCGCTTTTCTTCTTTGGTCATCACCTTTGTTTTCTTCTCCAGTCCGCCGATGATGCGGTCTACGGCATCGAGGAAGTCTTGTTTGGTGACGTATTTCTTGTCGTGACGGGCAGCGATCAGGGCAGCCTCGTTGCACACGTTGGCAATGTCAGCACCGGAGAATCCAGGAGTCTGACGCGCCAGGAAGTCGATGTCGAGACTGTTGTCGGTTTTCAGAGGCTTCAGGTGCACTTGGAAAATAGCCTTGCGCTCAGCCATGTCGGGCAGATCGACGTGGATCTGACGGTCGAAACGTCCTGCCCGGAGCAAAGCCTTGTCGAGCATGTCGACACGGTTGGTGGCGGCCAGCACGATGACACCCGAGTTGGTGCCGAAGCCATCCATTTCGGTGAGCAGTGCGTTGAGCGTGTTCTCGCGCTCGTCGTTTCCGCCCATAGCCGGATTTTTCGAACGTGCACGACCCACGGCGTCAATCTCATCGATGAAGATGATGCATGGTGCTTTCTGCTTGGCTTGGGCGAACACGTCGCGCACGCGACTGGCACCCACACCGACAAACATCTCTACGAAGTCGGAACCTGACATCGAAAAGAAAGGTACGCCGGCCTCACCGGCCACAGCCTTGGCAAGCAAGGTCTTACCTGTTCCCGGTGGTCCGATGAGCAGAGCACCTTTAGGAATCTTTCCACCCAAGTCGGTATATTTCTTTGGGTTCTTGAGGAACTCCACGATTTCCTGCACTTCCTGCTTGGCACCTTCCTGTCCGGCAACGTCCTTGAAGGTGATTCCGAGCTCACCGGCTTTCTCATAGAGTTTGGCTTTGCTCTTGCCAACGCTGAACACGCCGCCGGTGCCACCCGTGCCGCCGCCCATGCGTCGGCCTATGAACCACATGAGCACGAAGAAGATGATCAGCGGCGAAAGGTTGATGATCAGCGACATGATGTCGCTCGTCTTGGCGTTGTCGTAGCTGTAGCTTGCAAACTTGCCTTTGGCCTGCTCGGCAGCTAAGTACTTGTCGAGCTCGTCGACGGAGCCGAACTCTACATTGACGTAGGGGTCGTTGCCAGTCTGTTGTGCAGTCTGTTGGAATACGTTTTGGATATACTTAGGCTTGACGTACATTTTCAGCGTGTTGTCGTTTTTGTTGACGACGATACGCTGGGCATAGCCTTTCTCCACGTAAGTCTTGAAATCACTGTATTTGGCATCCTTGCTTGTGCCTGCGGCCTGCGCCAGGGAGTCGCCTCCGCCGGTGAAGAAGAGCACGGCAAGGCCAATGAGCACGATGATGTAGATCCAGTTCATGTTGAACCGTGGCATCTTCGGCTGATTGTTGTGCCTTGGAAATTGATTGCTGTTTCTGTCCATTTCTGAGGAGTAGAATTGTTATGTATGTTAGGATTGTCTTGTCTGTCGCTTAGTCCACGTCGGGCAGTTCGGTGAGCTTGGCATCTTCCCAGAGATTCTCCAGGTCGTAGAACTCTCGGGCTTCCGGCATGAAGATATGCACGAGCACGTCGACATAGTCAATGGCCACCCATTGGTTATTGCCCAGTCCGTTGACGCCAACAGGTTTCTCACCGGTTTCCTTCCGGCAGATGTCACCGACGCTTTCGGCGATTGCCTCCACCTGTGTGGGCGAATTGCCCTGGCAGATGACAAAGTAGTTGGCGATGGCGCCGTCGATGTGGCTGAGGTCAGCAATGACGATGCGCTGTCCTTTCTTCTCTTGTATGCCCTTTGTGATGGACTTTACGAGATTTGTTGTTTCTGTCATGTATCAGTTTAAACTTGGTATACCTTATTAATATATATATGCTTCGAAATGCAAAGATACGGGATATTATCGAAAGAAAGTAGCCTTTCGATGTTTATTTGATATTTTTTAGGAAGAATAAGTGGGATACAGAGAGACTTGGAGGATGGGAAGGTGTGTTAAAAGAGGAGAAAATGCATTTTTTATAAAAAAAGTCTTCAAAAGTTTTGGTGATTCAAAAAAAGTCCGTACCTTTGCACTCGCAATACAGAAGCAAGGGAGTTGCTTCTAAAGCAATTGAAAATTGGGATATGGTGTAATGGTAACACAACAGATTCTGGTCCTGTTTTTCCTGGTTCGAGTCCGGGTATCCCAACAAGAGATCGCTGAATAGCTTAGCTATTCAGCGATCTTTTGTTTGTGTCTGCCTATAGGGAAGGGAAAGTGACGTCACGACATATCGTGATGAACAGAACATGGAAACCTCAACGCCGGAACACAGAGCCAGAAAAAGGAGGCTCCGCTCAATGCCGGAACACGTAGGCCAGAAAAAGGAGACTCTGCTCGACGCCGGAGCACGGAGCCAAAAGAAGAGGGCTCCGCTTTACCGAAACAAACTGAAGTTGACGCTGCCGTAGTGGCGGTGGTCGATGAAATGAGGATGCGACTCAAAAGAGTGGTCTTTGCCGTGTTCCAGGACGAAGATGCCTTCGGGAGCCAGCAGGTCGTGCTCGAAGATGAGGTCGGGCAGGGTGGTGAGCTGCTCAAGTGCGTAGGGAGGGTCGGCAAAGATAAGATTGAATTGCTGGTGACAGGATTTCAAGAATCGAAAAACGTCGCCACGGATGAGCAGGTTGTTGTCCGCTCCAATTTTCTTCATGCACTGAGCGATGAAGCGTGCGTGGTCGCGGTCGGCCTCCACGCTGATGACCTGGGCGGATCCCCGTGAGAGCATCTCCAGCGAGATGCTGCCAGTGCCGGCGAAGAGGTCGAGAGCGGTGATGCCGTCGAAGTCGAGGTAACCGCCGAGTACGTTGAAGATGTTTTCCTTGGCAAAGTCTGTAGTGGGTCTTGCCTTGAAGGTACGCGGCACGTCGAAGTGCCGGCCTTTATAGATGCCTGTGATGATTCTCATTGCTTTCTTTGTGATCAGGGTGAATGTTGTATGACGGGCCTAAGGGAGCTTTTGGTTCAAGACGGACAATAGTCGGAGATAGAGCGTTACTATACCGAAGGTCTATCCTTGTTGAACGTTACAATGTCGAGGAGCTTATCCGAGATAGAGCGTGACCATGTCGAGGGGGATGCCTTTGATGTCGGTGATGGCGGCCCGGTTGAAGTCAGCCTTTGGGTTGATGAAGGAGACCTTGGACAAGTATTTTTGCAGCATGGCGGTGAGGTCTTCCTTTTCGCGAATATCTCCTGCGAGGTAGAGTTCGTCGGCTCGCTGGTCCATGGCGAGTTGCTTCCAGATGAAGAGGAGAAAAAAGACAGCATCCTGCCACTCTTTAATGGGATATTGATTGGCGAAGACAAACCTGTTTCGCTCAAAGCTGAACGCCTCCATCTTTCCGTCGTGGAAGTGTGCATAGAGTTTGCGGCGGCTTGAGACGAAGCTGCGGCGGTGCATGTAAGTCCATACGGGGCGCATGAGCGCGATGAAGCGCACATCACTGTAGTGGTCCTCCACGACGAGCCGTAGGTCTTTGTTCAGTGCGAAGAGTGCCACGGCATTGAGGTCGGGAAGGATGTTGCTCTCCACGGCGTATCCCTCGTAGCCCGTGATGGCCTGGTGATAGAGTATGTCGTTTTTTGTCTCGTCATATTCCTCTATAGGCACAATCACCACGGGTGTGTCCACAAGCACCTGTGCCCTGTGTGTAGACCTTTGCAAGATGTCGGCAGTCTTGAAGGCTTCGCGCAGGTTGGCGGCCATTGACACACCGCTTTTTGCCGTGTAGGGCTCATAGATGATGTTGTGGGGATGGTCGGTGTCGGCGATGGCAAAGATGAGAGAGCCCTTGCTCACACGAATGGTCATACGGGGCGAGAGTCCCTGAGGTGTGGTATTGTTGTTGTCTTGCATAGCTTATTCCCAGTTACCGGCGTTGTCGTTGGGTTGTGTGGTGTCGCCAAATTTCAGTCCGGGGAATCGCCCAGACTCGTTGGCGGCCTGCGTGAGATTGTCGATATTGTTTTTGTCGAGTCCCTTGAGATATTCGTCGTAAGCGGCGCTGCACTCCATGAGCGGTATCTGCCGTCCGCTTTTTGCGATGGTCGTAGTGGCGTCAATGGAGAATCGCTTACCGTCGGAGTAGGGAATATACTGCAAGGAGTCGGCGAGCAGTCCGCTCTTGATGAGAGTGCTGAAGTCGGCCGTGTAGACCCCGTGGCGTAAGCGATATTTCTCCTCGGCGGTGCGGATCTTTAATAATCGTTCCTTGACGGCATTCTCGCGCTGCTGCTGTTGATGCTCAAAGCGCATGGGCGAGCTGACGCTCAACACGCACAGTACAGCCAGGGCGAAGACGCAGGCAAGGAGCCCGTAAGTGTTTTTATGTTGAATGTTCATCTTTCTCGATAATTATTACTACCTTTGCCCATCAAGGGTTTCGTAGTTGCAAAGATACGAAGAATTATTGTTTCATCAAAGAGAAAAGTGAAGATAGCGCAATTTATAGATATGATTGTGGGCCAGTTTGGCTTCCATCCCACAGTTTGCCAGCTGACGGCATTGCAGACGTTTGGTCAGTTTTTAGCAGACCGCAGGCCCGAGTCGGTGATGATCCTGCGTGGTTCGGCGGGAACGGGCAAAACCTCATTGGCAGCTGCCATGGTGGGCACGCTCCACCGGTTGGGACAGAAGCTCACGCTCATGGCACCTACTGGGCGTGCTGCCAAGGTGTTTTCCCGTGGCAGCGGTCTGCCGGCCTATACCATTCACCGTCGCATCTATCGTGAGCGTGTCTACCAAGGACTCGACGGGCAGTTCAACCTCAATGACAATCGCAACCATCGTATGCTCTTCGTTGTCGACGAGGCGTCGATGATCGGTTCCGGCTCTCAAGGCGAATCCGCCTTTGGCTCGGGTTCGTTGCTCGACGACTTGATTAAGTATGTCTACAGTGGCGACAACTGCCGTCTGTTGCTCATTGGCGACAAGGCACAGTTGCCGCCGGTGGGCGAGGATGAGGCTCCGGCACTATCGTCCGACGTGCTTCGTGGGTATGGTCTTGTGGTCTATGAGTGTGACCTTGATGAGGTGCTCCGCCAAGGAGAGCGGTCGGGCATTCTTTTCAATGCCACGCGGCTGCGTGACATGATCGTGCGCGACGAGACGACCCAATTGCCGTCTGTGACCTTTGAGGGCTTTGCTGATATTGTCAACCTCAGGGGTGACGAACTCGTGGAGACTCTTGCCTCAAGCTACAGCCAAGTGGGGATGGACGACACCATCGTTGTCACGCGCTCGAACAAGCGTGCCGCCATCTACAACCAAGGCATTCGTAACACCATCCTCGACCGTGAGGACGAGCTTTGCTCGGGTGATCTGTTGATGATCGTACGCAACAACTACTACTGGACCGAGCGTGAGCAGGCTGCCATCCGCGAGAGTGTGAGCAAAGGCGAGCCAGGACAGCCGTTGCCCGTGAGCTTTCTCGCCAATGGCGACAGGGCTGTAGTGGAGCGTGTGCGCAATATCCGCGAGCTCTATGGCTTCCGCTTTGCCGACGTGTGGCTACGTTTTCCCGACTACGACGACTATGAGATGCAGGTGACGGTGAACATGGACTCGCTGCTCACCGAGGCTCCCGCGCTGACGCTTGATCAGAGCGAACAGCTCTTCAATCAAGTGATGGAGGACTATGCCGACCTCAAGACCAAGCCAGAGCGGCTGCGGGCGGTAAAAAACGATGCTTACTTCAATGCCCTGCAAGTGAAGTTTGCTTATGCCGTCACTTGCCACAAGGCGCAGGGTGGACAGTGGAGTCACGTCTATGTTGACCAGGGTTATATGACCGACGACATGGTCAACGCTGACTATTACCATTGGCTCTATACGGCCTTTACACGTGCTACAGAGAAACTCTATTTGGTCAATTGGAAGAATGGGTGAAAAGAATTGGTTGGCCATGAATCTTTACAAAAGACTGTCTTCTCGGCCGACGCTTCCAGAGAATCGGCTAAAGAAAAACAAGGGATAAACAGGGCTGAAAGGCGCAGAAAACAGACGAAAGAAGAAGAAAACGGTAGTTTGACAGTGACAAATCGCTGAGATGATCATGTGAAATCACCGAGATGACAGCAAGAAAAAGGTACCTTGACGATGAAGGGTTATCGTCAAAGTACCTTTTCCTTATGGTTCCTTGAGGAAAGAAAAGTGTAAGTAGTTAAGTGTCTGAACAGATTGAAGAAAAGTGGCCGAAAATTGCGAAAATCAGGCCAAAGGAAGGCTTCGTTCAGAAAATAGCCGTATAGGAGGCGGAAAGATGTCAGTTTGTCCAACATATCTGCCTTTTCTGTGTGGTACCGGATTCTTCGGGAAGCTTATTTCCCGGCTCTGTATTTCTTGCGTATATTGGCAGGCGAGGCGTTGAGGTGCTTGCGTGTGTAGGTACCGAAGAAGCTCAGACTTGGGAATCCCATGTCGTTGGCGATTTCTTTGACAGTCTTTGATGTGTAGCAGAGTTGGCGTCGGATCTCTTGTGCCACAGCTTCGTCGATGAGTTGCTTGGCGGAGTGCCCCGTTTTATCCTTGATGATGTGTGAGAGGTATTTCGTGGTGATGCACAACTCGTGGGCGAAGTAGCTGACGTTTCTGACCTTGCCTTTACTCATAGCCAGCAGTTGCAGGAAGTTCTTGAAAGTGTTGTCGGTCTGGCTGTATTGCTCGTTCTCGGGGATTGTGTCCATGCGGTTGAGCAGCATGTCGGCGATCTCGTAGATGATGCTTTTGTGCAGCGTGTGCAGAATGTTGCGCTGGAATTTTGCCGGCTTACGTTTTGAGTAGGACTTGTAGAGCTGGTAATATTGCTGTCCGACCTCTTTCTCGTCGTCGGTGAGGTGAGTCTTTGGGTGATTGGCAACGAACTCGATGGTTGGCCACAGATTTTTGTCGGCCAGCAAGCTGTCGTTGATGACAGATGGAGAAAGGCTGAGTACCAGCATCTGCAGGTCATCGGAATAATTGAAGTCTTCCAAGGAAGTGCGTGGGAGAACAATCATCAGATCTCCATGGGAGAGGGTTGTAGTCTGTTGGTGGTTGATGGTGGCGGACAGAGTCCCTTGTTGACAATAGGCCACGATGAATCTGTTGGGGATGAAGAAGTCGATTTGCTGCGAGGTGTCGGCAAAATCGTCATAGAGGATAAATTCTGGATCTGTCTCTGGAGTGGGACGGATGTCAGCAGTGGCGATGATGTTGTCGTTGGGGAGTGTTTGCTGTGGTGTGGACATGGGTTCTGGGATGCTAAGTTGATTAAAGGCTGAAGGGTGTCATGTTTTGCGTCTTCTCTTGATAGGTTGCGGGGTCGACGCGCCGTCCCCGCAGACTGCGTACGCGCGGCATGTTGTCGAACCATGGGTCTTCGGTGACGAACCAACAGAAGTGGCTAACCTCGTTGATAGAACGCAACCGGTTGTTGAGCTCTCGGGCGAAGCGTGGGTTCACAGCGGAGAGGAAATGGTGACCGTCGTGCATCTCTATGGCGAGCACCAAGTGCTGTTGCTTATTTGGGTTTCCGGAAGTGTGGGCCGGGAGAGCTGACTTACCGAGGTTGCGGGTAGAGCTACTTACGTGTATGTCCCAGCCATCGCGGTTGAGTCGGTCCATGATGCCCCGGAAGACAATGCCGTGGGGCGAGGAGTCGCGGATACCCGTGTATGCGATGGAGTAGTGGATCATCTCATGGAGCAACACGCTTTGAAACTGATGCTCGTTTTGGTCGTAGTAGTTGCTCATGCCCAGTGTGTAGTCGTAGTTGACGACCTTTCGCCACGTGCGCTTTCGCTTGAAGGAGAGAGAGCCCAGTCGCGTACGCGACCGTCCGATGTGGTAGCGTGGCTCGGGCAGCCCGCCGTCGAAGTATCGACGGTTGAACGTCTGAAAGTTGGCGCGTAGCCATGAGATAGTGATTTGCATGAAAACGATCCTTTACTTTTATCAAAGCAAAGTTAGTGTTTTTCCTTTTATCTACAAAGCGAAGAGGGGGTAAAGTTAGGCTTTCGGCTGTTTTTCATGAAAAGCGGTAAGCAAAACCAACTCTTACAATGAACGACAGCGATCATTGGAATTTCTTTCGGGGAGGCACTATAGATAGTAGGTTCCACCGACGTTGCAGTGACATACGGCTAATAGGCCTCGCGATATTTGCTCTCGTCCTTATCCTTGAGCATGCCGAGATAGCTTTCGTAGCGCGACTCGGCGATGTAGTGGTTGCGAACCGCCTCAATCACGGCGCAGCCCGGCTCATGGGTGTGGGTGCAGTTGGCAAAGCGGCAGTCTTGTGAGAACTTGAAGATTTCGGGGAAATAACTGGTGATCTCCTCTGGTTCCATGTTAAACGTGCCGAAGCCTTTGATGCCCGGTGTGTCGACAACATAGCCATTGTTGTCGGGTAATGGCACCATCTCGGAGAACGTAGTGGTGTGCATGCCTGTGTCGTGTGCTTCGCTGATGTCGGCTACACGGGCTTCAGTGCCGGGAATCAGCAAGTTGAGAAGGGTAGACTTGCCCACACCTGAGTTGCCACTGAGCAGTGTCACCTTGCCGCTGAGCAGTGTGCGCAGTCCGTCGATGCCATCGCCGGTGAGTGCCGACACCTGGTGACAGGGATAGCCGATGTTGTCGTAGAGCGTCACCATCATGTCCTGATAGTGACGCTCTTCGTCGGTGAGCAGATCGGTCTTGTTGAACACCAGTACCACCGGCACGCTGTATGCCTCGGCAGAAGCCAGGAAGCGGTCGATGAATGTCGTAGAAGTCTGTGGATGCGCCACGGTGATGATGAGCATTGCCTGGTCGAGGTTAGCCGCGATGATATGGCTTTGCTTCGACAGGTTTTGTGACTTACGGATGATATAGTTCTTTCGGTCTTCGATCTCTGTGATAAAAGCAGTACCCTCCCGGTTGATGTCTATATGCACCCAGTCGCCGACGGCAACGGGGTTGGTGCTTCTGATACCCTTCAGCCGAAAGTTACCTTTTACTTTGCTGTCAACGAGCTGCCCGTCATCGGTCTTGACGGTGTACCAAAATCCGGTGTTTCTTACGACAAGTCCTCTCATGCGCCATGGATTAAACGGTCATCACCTCTTTCTGCTTGGCAGCCAGGGTGGCGTCGATCTCCTTGATATATTTGTCGTGCATCTTCTGCAAGTCGGCTTCAGCGTCCTTTTCCTGATCCTCAGAGAGTCCGTCCTTGATAGCCTTCTTCAACTTCTCCTTGACCTCAGCGCGTGCGGTACGCACCTGCACTTTCACGCCCTCGCCAATCTTGTTGCACTGTTTGACAAGCTCCTTGCGGCGGTCCTCAGTGGGCTGTGGAATGCGCAGGATGACCATCTCGCCATTGTTTTCCGGTGTGATGCCGACATCGCTGTCCATGATACCTTTTTCGATGTCCTTGATGGCCTTGCGGTCCCAAGGACGGATGGTGATGGTGCGAGCGTCAGGAATAATGATAGAGGCTACCTGGTTGAGGGGCATCATCTGACCATAGGAACTTACGCGCACGCCATCGAGAATGGCAGCGTTGGCACGGCCGGCACGGATGCGTGCGAGCTCCTCTTGAAGATACTTCGACGCCTTCTTCATTTTTTCCTCGGCGCCATTGAGGGTTTGCTTTACGTCTAACATATTTTTAGTGCTTAGTTTTCTAAGTCACAAATTTAAAAAGATTTTCTGGACGATGCAACTATTTCTCCAACTTTTTTCTTTCGTGACATAATAACAGAGGAATAAAGACATAGTAACATATTAAACAGATGGATGAATAGACATAGTAACATATTAAACAGATAGTTTTTTAGACATAGTAACATATTAAACAGATTATGCTATTTTATGTTCTATCTGTTACTATGTCTAAAGTTATTATAGTTATTGTGTCTTTATATACTCTGCCTTTTATACCGCGCTGCTGTTTACTTTGTCTGCAACCATGGAGGTGAGCTCTACAAACTGCTGGACGGAGAGCTGTTCGGGCCGCTTCGTCATGATGTCTTGAGCGAAAAAGTCAGGCGTGGGCATGGTCTGAGGTGTGAAGAGCTGGCGCAACGAGACGCGCAGCATCTTGCGGCGTTGGCCGAAAACCGTCTTCACCACACGTTTGAAGAGCACTTCGTCGCAACCGAGATCATTTACGTTGTTGCGTGTCATGCGTATCACGGCACTCTTGACCTTTGGTGGCGGGTTGAAGACGCCCTCGTCGACGGTGAAGAGATACTCCACGTCGTACCACGCTTGTATCATCACGCTGAGGATGCCGTAAGCCTTGTTGCCCGGTGCAGAGGCGATACGCTGAGCCACCTCGCGCTGAATCATCCCCGTGCAGCAGGGGATGAGATCTTTATAGTCGAGCATCTTGAAGAAGATTTGGGAAGAGATGTCGTAGGGATAGTTGCCGGTAAGCACAAACTGTTTGCCGCCGAAGATCTTGTTCAAATCCATGCGCAGGAAGTCTTCCCCGATGATCTGGTCGCGCAGCTCGGGATAGCGTTCGTTGAGGTAAGCCACGCTTTCGGAGTCGATTTCCACGGCTTTCACCTCCCGGTTTTTCTTCACCAAGTACTGTGTGAGGACTCCCATGCCCGGTCCGATCTCCAGAATGGGCAGAGCCGGGCAGGCGTCTACTGTGTCAGCGATGCGTCGTGCCACGCCAAGGTCGGTGAGAAAGTGCTGACCGAGGTTTTTCTTTGGCTTTACTTGTTTCATGTTGCAGATATGTATTTTTCTTTGGTTACAAATGTACGAAAAACATTGGGGATAGACAAGAAACGGGATAAAGAATTGCCGTCAACGCACAAAAAAGACCGGAAACAGATTGCTCCATTCCCGGTCTTCTATGTATTCTCTCTATTTTATTTCAAATCTATAAGGCTGTTTACTTGCCCTCGACCATATGGTCCATTGTCAGAGCCAGTGCAGAAGCACCTACGAAAGCAACAGCTACCAATGTGATAAATGTCATCATACTCATAATCTTTTTACCTTTCTTTACTTTTAATTCTACTTTTGTTATCCTTTGTCCGTGGTCTCGTGTTGTGGAGATCTTCTTGTGGACTTGTTATCCTCTTGACCACTTGTGGTCTCTGTTTTACGTTTGCAAAGGTAGGAGTTTTTCTCTGTGTGCGCAAACAATCGTAGTTTTATTCGCGAAATATGTGATTTTAATTGATACGTGTCAAGCAGATTGATGTGTATCAATGAATTCTATAAGGGAAAAGGCGTACATTATAAAATGATTATTTTTCTAAAAAAGTTTCGTTATTCCACTGAATTGCATTACTTTTGTATGCTATATGAAGAAGAGAAACACCATCAACAACATAGTGAAGGTGGCATTGAGCCTGTTGCTGGGCGGTGCCATCCTCTATTGGATGTATCGTGGTTTTGATTTCCAAGGCATGAAGCAGGTGCTCCTCCATGGAATGGACTGGACATGGATGCTCCTTTCCTTCCCCTTCGGCATATTGGCTCAGGCTTTCCGTGGCTGGCGTTGGCAGCAGACTTTGGAGCCTGTCGGGGAGAAGCCCCGCGCCTCGGTGTCGGTCAACAGTGTTTTTGTGTCCTATGCCGTGAGCTTGCTTATACCACGTGTAGGTGAGTTTGCGCGTTGCGGCATCCTTCGGCGATGGGACGGTGTGTCGTTTCCCAAGGCTTTGGGGACAGTGGTTACGGAGCGTGCCATCGACTCTTTGCTGGTGCTGGTGATGATCTTTGTCACGCTTCTCTCCCAGTTTCGCGTTTTCCAATCATTCTTCCGGCGTACGGGCACGCGTGTCGATGAACTGTTGGCAAGCTTCTCGTCTACCGGCTGGCTGGTGACAATGATATGCGGTGTCGCCGTGGTGATACTTCTCTGGGTGCTGCTCAGAAAGATGTCTATATATAATAAGGTGAAGGAGCTTTTCCATGGACTGTGGCAGGGAGTGATGTCGGTGCGCTATGTCAAGAATGTGCCACTGTTTATCTTCTACTCCGTTGCTATCTGGGCATGCTATTTCCTCCACTATTATCTCACCTTCTTCTGCTTCGGGGCGACCCGCCATCTGGGTTTCGCCTGCGCGATGGTCACATTCATCGTCGGCAGTATTGCAGTCATCGTGCCCACGCCCAACGGAGCCGGCCCATGGCATTTTGCGGTGAAAACCATGCTCATTCTCTATGGCGTGGCGTCTACGGCAGCCTTGAACTTTGTGCTCATCGTCCACAGCATCCAGACCTTGCTCGTCGTGGTCATCGGTATCTATGGATGGATGGCACTAAGCTTCACGAAGAAAAAGGCGAGCAACAAGCAAGAGACAATCATCAGTGAATAGATAAAATATTTATTGTAACCATTAAACGTAATATTATGAGTGAAATCAGCAATCTGCAGCCAGCAGCCATCTGGCGCAACTTTGACGCACTGACACAGGTGCCACGTCCGTCGGGTCACTTGGAGAAAGTACAGCAGTTTCTTCTCGACTTTGCAGCCAAAATCGGCGTAGAGGCCTTCAAGGACGCTGGTGGAAATATCGTCATGCGCAAACCGGCTACCCCAGGCTATGAGAACCGTAAGACTACACTGTTGCAGGCTCACATGGATATGGTGCCACAGAAGACTCCTGACAGCAAGCATAACTTCGAGACAGACCCGATTGAGACCTATGTCGAGGACGGATGGGTACACGCCAAAGGCACTACGCTTGGCTCTGACGACGGTATCGGTGTGGCTGCCATCATGGGCGTGTTCGAGAGCAACGATCTCAAGCACGGACCACTGGAGGCTTTAATCACACGCGATGAGGAAACCGGTATGTTTGGTGCCAATGAGTTGCCAAAGGGAGAACTCAACGCCGACTACTATCTCAACCTTGACTCAGAGACATGGGGCAACTTCTGTATCGGTAGCGCAGGCGGTATCGATATCACCGCAACAATGCAATATCAGGAAGTGGAAAACGACCAGGAAGCTGCCGTCAAGGTGACCTTGAAGGGATTGCGTGGTGGACACTCTGGTCTGGAAATCAATGCTGGTCGCGCCAATGCCAATAAGGAGATGGTGCGTCTCGTGCGTGAGGCTATTGCCGAACTTGCTGCCCGTCTGGTCAGTTGGGAAGGCGGCAACATGCGCAATGCCATTCCTTCTCATGCTGAGGTGGTGCTTGCTTTGCCAAAAGCCAATGTGGAGACACTGAAGCAGATGGTAGAAAAACAGCGACTGGCCATTGAGGATGAGTTCAAAACCATCGAGAGCAATGTGCAGTTCTTCTGCGAAGACGTTGACAAGCCTGCTACACTGGTGCCGGAAGAGATCCAGGACAACCTTGTGGACGCCATCTATGGTTGCCACAACGGCGTGGTGCGCTTCATTCCTGTCAAGCCTGACGTAGTGGAGACTTCTTCAAACCTCGCCATCATCTCTATTGGTGAGGGGAAGGTCGCCATCAAAATCCTGGCTCGCTCCAGCCGTGAGGATATGAAGATGTATGTCGCTACACAGTTGGAGAGCGTGTTCTCCATGGCTGGCATGAAGGTTGAGTTCTCCGGCTCTTATGGTGGTTGGGACCCTAACCCCGACAGCTCTTTGCTGAAGTTGCTTTGCAAAGTCTACAAAGAGCAGAACAGCAAGGACGCAACGGTCGTCGTGGATCATGCCGGACTGGAGTGCTCGGTGATCCTGGAGAAGTACCCCAATATGGAGGTAGTCTCTCTCGGTCCTACGCTCCGCAGCCCCCACACCGTTAACGAGCGTTTCGAAATCGCTACAGCAGAGCCTTTCTGGAAGCTGCTGACAGCAGTACTCGAGCAAGTTCCAGAGAAGTAGACGATAAAGACAAGTTCTTTTTAAGACATAAAGGACATGTTTTCTTTATAAGACATAAAGACATAAAAGACATATTCTAAAGGACAAGTCCTTTTTTAAGACATAAAGACATAAAGAACATATTTTCTTTTTTGTCTTTATGTCTTATTTGTCTTTATGTATAATGAAATATGTCATTATGTCTAAACAAGAAGAATATGTCTTTTATGTCTTTATGTCTAAAAAAAGGAATACGTCTATTACATCTTCATGTCTAAAGTAAAGAAGAATATGTCTTTTATGTCTTTATGTCTAAAAAAAGGACACGTCCATTATGTCTTTATGTCTAAACTAAAAGAAGCATGTCTTCTTGTCTTGCTTTTGGCATCTTTGTCATCAAAAAGAATATTAAATCGTTGGCTCACTCACTTATTTTTTCTAATTTTGCAGTCAGTTAATCAATATTCATCAATTTATGGACGATTATCACGCGGAAAACTTCAAGTGTTAACGTGAGGATTCGACTCGGAGAGTCAGTCCCCACACTTCTTATCATGGAGATTGGCTACAATGAGAACATATTGGAACATTGAGAAAAAGCTGAGCGCCCTCCAGGAGTGGCAGCCCAACTGCTGGATTCAAGTAACGTGCCCCACCGACGATGACCAGCGCGAACTGGTGGACAAATTTAATATTCCCGACTATTTCCTTAGCGACATCAGTGATACGGATGAGCGTGCCCGCTATGAGTACGACGATGGTTGGATGCTCATCATTTTGCGTATTCCTTACGTCAAGGAGGTGAAAAGCCGTACTCCTTATACTACAGTGCCGCTTGGCATCATCCATAAGCGCGATGTGACCATCACCGTTTGCTTCTACGAGACGAACATGATGATCGACTTCGTCAGCTATCAGCAGAAACGCGGCGAAGGCTTCACCGACTATGTTGACATGATCTTCCGTCTCTTCCTCTCCAGTGCCGTGTGGTATCTGAAACGGTTGAAGCAGATCAACACCCTTATCGAAAAGGCTAAGCACAACCTCGACAGCGAGATCAACAACGAGAGCCTGATCGGACTGTCAAGGCTGCAAGACTCGTTGACCTTCTTCATCACTTCCATCCGTGGAAATGAAAACCTGCTGCAGAAACTGAAGTTCAAACTGCAAGTCGATGAGTTGGATGCCGACCTTATCGAGGATGTCAGCATCGAGATGACCCAGGCGCGTGAGACCACCAACATCTATTCCAATATTCTGGAGTCGACGATGGACACCTATCAGAGCGTCATCAACAACAATATGAACACCACGATGCGTAACCTTTCGTCGATCAACATCGTGCTGATGTTCCCTACGCTCATCGCCAGTTTCTATGGTATGAACGTTGTCAATGGGCTTGAGTCTTCGCGCTATGGCTTTGTCATCACCATCGCCATATCTGTTGTTGTGACCGCTATCAGCCTGTGGTATTTGAAACGAAAGCGGCTCCTTTGATACACTAAACGGCGGTAAACTTAAGTTTTTTCGTAAAAAAACGGTGGTTTTTGTTGGAATTACAGTTTTTTTGTTTAAGTTTGCATAATAATATCAAATAGCATGTGTTGTCTGCTCCCCTGTTGTCTATTTATAGAGGCGGGGGAGAGGCAAGTGATAAACCGAATCATAAACTTAAAACGGTGTAATGATGGACTCTCAAGAAAACGCCTTGGAGCAGGATAAGAGCCTGGCCCAAGGAGCCACGGAAGGCGAACAGAATGCTGTGCAGGCACAGGACGAGAATGTAGAAAACACAGAGGCTGCCACTGAGAAGCCTGCTGCAGAATCGTCTGAGACAGTGCAAGAAGCATCTACAAACCAGGAACAGTCGGCTGATAGCCAAAGCCAGGAAGACAAACCACAAAAGGCTGAAGCCTCGGCAACGGATCAGAATGGTGACAGTTCCGCTGAACAGCCTGCTCACAAGGTCTATGCCTCTAAGCAGGAAGTGCTCGAAAGAATCAAGGAGATTGCCCGCAACGAGGACAAGCCCGATAAGGATGAAGTGGAGCACTTGAAGTCTTCCTTCTATAGATTCCACATTGCCGAGCGCGAGAAACGGCAGAAAGACTATCTCGAAGCCGGTGGCGATCCTGAGAAATATCAGGTTCTGCCCGATGACGACGAGGAGACTTTCAAGGCAGAGATGCAGATCATCAAGGAGAAGCGCGCCAAGGCTTTCCAAGAGCAGGAGGCTGAAAAACAAGCCAATCTGCAACGTAAGCTCGATATCATAGAGAAGATAAAGGCAATGGCTACCTCTCCCGAGGAAGCCAACAAAAACTATAATGAGTTCAAGGAACTGCAAAAGGAGTTCAAGGAGATCAAGTCTGTGCCGCCGGAGAAAGCCAATGAGGTGTGGCGCAACTACCAACTCTATGTAGAGCAGTTCTATGACTTGCTCAACCTCAACCGCGAAGCGCGTGAGTACGACTTTAAGAAGAACCTCGAGGCCAAGACAAAACTCTGTGAGGAAGCAGAGGCTTTGGACAAGGAGCCCGACGTGGTCAGTGCCTTCCATCAGTTGCAGGAGTTGCACGCACAGTATCGCGAGATAGGACCTGTCGCCAAAGATCTGCGTGAACAGATTTGGGCGCGCTTCAAGGCTGCCAGCACGGTCATCAACAAGAAACACCAGCAGCACTTTGAAGAGCTTCGTGCCAAAGAAGAAGAGAATCTCGCCAAGAAGACGGAGCTCTGTGAGAAGGTGGAAGCCTTAGCTAAAGAAGAAAATAAAGGCATTGGTGATTGGGAGAAACACTCCAAGGCTATCATCGCCTTGCAACAGGAGTGGAAGACCATCGGCTTTGCGCCACAGAAGATGAACGTGAAGATCTTTGAGCGCTTCCGTGCCGCCTGTGACGACTTCTTCAGCCGCAAGAGTGAGTTCTTCAAACAGCTGAAGCAGCAGTTTGCTGCCAACGCAGAGAAGAAGCGCGAGCTCATCAAGAAGGCTCAGGAAATGACCGACTCCACTGACTGGAAGGCTACGGGTGATAAGTTTGTTGCTCTGCAAAAGGAATGGAAGACCATCGGTGCCGTGCCAAAGAAGCTCGGTGACCAGCTGTGGAACGAGTTCCTCACGGCTTGCAATCATTTCTTCGATGCACGCAACGCCGCTCATGCCGGCACCCGTACTGAGGAGAAAGCCAACCTGCAAAAGAAACGTGATATCATCGCTCAGCTCAAGGAACTTGCAGAGAAGGGCGTAGAAGACGCACAGGACAAGGTTCAGGAACTTGTCGACGCATATAATGCTGTCGGCCATGTGCCTTTCAAGGAGAAAGATAAGATCTTCAAGGAGTACCACGATGTGCTGGACAAGATCTATAGCGACCTGCATGTATCCGTGGCTCGCCGCCGTCTTGATAACTTTAAACAGAACCTCCGCAACGTGGCCAAGCGTGGCGAGGATGCCGTGGACAACGAGCGTGGCCGTCTGGCTCGCCGCTATGAGCAGCTCAAGCAAGAGATTGCCACCTATGAAAACAACCTCGGCTTCTTGAATATCTCAAGTAAGAAAGGCAACAGCCTTGTTGACGAGATGAACCGTAAAGTGCAGCGACTCAAAGATGACGCTGAGCTCGTGCGCCAGAAAATCAAGGCTATCGACAGTCAAGATAATAATTAACCTGCCAATCATTATAGAAGATCCCAAGCTTTGAGACGCGAGTCCCATGCTTGGGATTTTTTTGATACCTAGAAAACAGACAATGCGACAATTATCGCTCAATAGACGGAGTAACATCGCATGCTGACGAAGTGACAGAGTATATGTACAAGGTCATATAATATGCAGACCTACGGGTTAGAAAACCTTGTCTCTTGTTCTGATTACTATGTTACTGTGTCTTTTATATTCTGTTTGCCATTTCTTTAAAGGTAGCGCATGAGGATGTCCCACACGGCAATGATGTGGCAGACACTACCTGCGAGGACAAAGAAATGGAAGACGGTGTGCATGTATCGACGGCGGCGAAGGGTATAGAACAGCGCACCGGTGACATAGCACACCCCCTCGGCAATGATCCAGATGACGGTAGCTGCACTCACCGAGTCGATCAGAGGCTTGAAGGCAATAAGCACACTCATGCCCATACCTATATATACTAATGTCTCAAGATTGCTATGAGCCTTGAGCTTATGAAAGCTTGTGATCGTTCCCACGATGGCGCAGAGCCATACAAAGCAGAACAGCGTCCACCCCCAATAGCCCTCTTGGCGCAAGGCGATGAGCGTGATCGGTGAGTAAGAGCCGGCAATATGCCAGTAGATGGCGGCATGATCCCACTTACGCAGCCGTTCCTTCCAAGGCGACCAGGCCGAAAGGGCATGATAGACCGTAGAAGCGATATACGAGCCGAGCATCCCTACGAGGTAGAGGATGACACCCGCTGTGGCCCAGCCGTTGCCACGTGAGAAGCAAAAGTAGAGAAAGATGGCACCGAAGGCCACACCTAAGAGGATGCCGCCTGCATGGCTCCAGGAGTTCCACAACTCCTCCTTGTGATTATAAAATATCTTTATTTTCATGATATGCTGTTGCTTACTGACGGATTATTTCTGTGTAAAGGTAGCGTAATCTCATGGAAAGACAAAATAAAACTTGCTTTTTTATCCTTTTTTTCTTACTTTTGCCTTCACGCAACAAAAGTGCTCTAACATGAATTACAAGATTACCGACAGGGTGCTGCACTTCAAGCAGCCGGCGGGTACCAGCCGCGGCGTGTACACCACCCACCATTCTTACTATATCACTCTTGAACGCGATGGTATACACGGCACGGGAGAGTGCTCGACACTGCCTGACCTCAGCTGCGACGCCATGAGTGACGAACGCTATCAGGCTCTTCTTCGCGACACCTGCGACCTGGTCAACCGCCTGGGCGGCATCCCCTATGAGATGTTGCGGCCTTACCCTTCCATTCTCTTCGGACTGGAGACGGCTTTTGCACAACTCGACGCTAAGGGCTCCACAGCACTCTTCGACACTCCGTTCAGCCGGGGAGAAGAGGGTATCACCATCAATGGACTCGTGTGGATGGGAACCTTCGACGAGATGTACGGGCGGCTGGAAACAAAACTCAAGGCAGGCTATCATTGTGTGAAGCTGAAGATTGGAGCCATCGACTTCGAGCGTGAGCTGGACTTAGTGAAGCACATCCGTGAGTGTTTCAACAAGGAGCAAGTGGAGCTTAGAGTAGATGCCAACGGTGGTTTCACGCCCGACAATGCCATGCAGAGGTTGGAGGCTCTGGCCCGTTACGACATCCACTCCATCGAGCAGCCTATCAAGCCACATCAGTGGAAAGAGATGGCAGAACTTTGTCAGCACTCGCCGTTGCCCATCGCACTTGACGAAGAACTTATCGGCATCAACATGCCGTCGATGAAGGCTATGCTGCTCGACAAGCTCCATCCGGCTTATCTTGTGCTCAAGCCCAGCCTTCACGGTGGTATGCACGGTTGCCGGGAATGGATCAGAATGGCCAAAGACCGTGGTATTGGCTCGTGGATCACTTCGGCATTGGAAAGTAATATCGGACTCAACGCTGTGGCGCAGTTCTGTGCCGAGGTATACGGACCGCATATCACTATGCCGCAAGGACTGGGAACCGGGCTGCTCTATACCGACAACATCCCCATGCCCTTGGAGATTAAAGACGACAAGCTATGGTTCTCGAAGAGTTTCTAAGCGAATGGCGCAACAGCAATGACCGCGTTCTTGTTCACACCAGTGGCAGTACAGGTACACCCAAACCGATGTGGGTCGAGAAAGAGAAGATGCGCCACTCGGCCCGCATCACGTGTGACTTCCTTGGGCTGCAGCCCGGTGACACAGCATTGCTGTGCATGAATCTAAAGTATATCGGTGCAAAGATGGTCGTGGTTCGATCTGTCGAGCGGCGGTTGCGATTACTCAGCGAAGAGCCGAGTGGACACCCTATGGCGGCGTTGCTGCAAGGGGAAGATGCCATGCTGACCGACTTCCGTGAGCCTTCCGCTGTCCCTCGTCCTTGTCCCAAAGGGCAAGAAATCACAGCCCCGACCTTCGTTGCCATGGTTCCGCTACAGGTCTACAATACCTTGCAAGTACCTGCAGAGGCGGCACTGTTGCGCCAAAGCCGCCATCTGATCATCGGCGGTGGGGCTATCGACGACCAGCTGGCCACTGCCTTGCGTGACTTCCCCCATGCGGTGTGGAGCACCTACGGCATGACGGAGACGCTCTCGCACATTGCTCTGCGACGGCTCAACGGTCCTGAGGCCAGCGAATGGTACCAGCCTTTCCCAAGTGTCAAAATAGGTTTGGACCAGGACGACTGTTTGACAATCGATGCGCCCTTGGTTCATGATGGCATATTAAAGACCAACGACCGTGCAGAGATCGTCCCCGGCAAGGGCTTCCGCATCCTGGGGCGCAAGGACAACGTGATTGTCTCCGGGGGCATCAAGATACAGATTGAGGAGGTGGAGCATGTCTTGAAGCCTTATCTCTCCACTCCCTTTGTCATTGCCCGTCGCAAAGACGTGAAGTTCGGTGAGGCCGTAGTGTTGCTCACCGAAGCTACCGATATTGATGCCGTCGCCGCCGTCTGCCGTCGTGTATTGCCCAAATATTGGGTTCCGCGGGAAGTGCGCCACATCGACCGCATACCTATGACCGAAACCGGTAAACCCAAGAGAGACATCGTAATAGAATAACAGGCAGTCCACAGCTCTGCCTGTTTGTTCTGTTACTTGGTGTATTCACCTGTCTGTTTACCTTGTCTTAAGGGAACTGAGGGTACTTGTCGAAGTCGGGCTTACGCTTTTCCAGAAAAGCGCGTCCGCCTTCCTGTGCCTCGTCGAGGGTGTAGTAGAGCATTGTGGCGTCGCCGGCAAGTTCCTGGATGCCCGCCTGACCATCGAGCTCGGCGTTGAATCCTGCCTTCATCATGCGGATGGCGAGCGGTGAGCGCTCCATGATCGTCTCGCACCAGGCCACCGTTTCATCCTCAAGTTGGTCAAAGGGCACCACCTTGTTGACGAGTCCCATCTGCTCAGCTTCCTTTGCGGAATACTGTCGGCAGAGATACCAGATCTCGCGTGCCTTTTTCTGTCCCACGATGCGTGCCAGATAGCTGGCACCCAGTCCGGCGTCGAAGCTGCCCACCTTTGGTCCTGTCTGCCCGAAGATAGCGTTTTCGGAGGCTATCGTCAGGTCGCAGACCACGTGAAGCACATGTCCGCCACCAATGGCGTAGCCGTTGACCATGGCGATGACAGGCTTGGGCAGTCGGCGGATCTGCATCTGCACGTCGAGCACGTTAAGGCGTGGCACACCGTCGCTACCGACATATCCGCCACGTCCCTTGACGTGCATGTCGCCACCCGAGCAGAAGGCCTTGTCACCGGCACCCGTGAGGATCACCACACGGATGTCGAGATGGTCGCGGCAGTAGGTGAAGGCCTGACTCATCTCCCACACCGTGAGTGGCGTGAAGGCGTTGCGATAGCGTGGACGGTTGATGGTGATCTTTGCGATGTGATTGTATTCTTCAAAGAGGATCTCCTTGAAGTCGAAACCCGGAATGGTTTTCCAATTTCTCTTTTCCATATTATAATAAGGTGTTAAAGTATTCTTGATAAGCCCTCAGGTCGTCTTCGGCATTGGTGAAGACTTCAAGGAGCATAGGACGCTCCGCCTTTGGGCTGACGAGCGCACCGAGGAGATTGTAGAGCTCCTCCTCGTTGTGAGCGTGACAGTACATGATGTCGTTCTCGCGACAGATGCCCTCTGCTGTGGTGGCGTGCACGCCCATGACCATGCTGCGTGCCGGACTCTGGCGCAGTCCGTCGAACTTGGCAAAGATCTCGCCACCGCTGTTGTTGAGCAACAGAATGCGGAGGTTCTGACGCAGATTGGTATTCCACAGTGCGTTTTGGTCGTAGAAAAAGCTCAGGTCACCGATGACACAATACACCGGATCGTCTGTGGCGAGCGAGAAACCGGCAGCCGTGGACAGCGAACCCTCGATGCCGTTGATGCCACGATTGCAGTAGACATGCTCCCGGGCATAGAGACAGCCCAGTCGCACCGATGTGCTGTTGGCGTAGTGCAGGGCGTAGCCTTCCGCGGTATGGCTGAGCCGCTCCTCAAGGAGTTGCACGGCCAGCAGGTTAGAGTAGCGAGGAACGAACGAGCGGCGGTGGTCCTCTGCTTTCCAGCGCAGCGTTTCCCAGCGGTCAAACCACTCGCGCGGTCCCTCCGTTGTGATGGCGGCAAGCACGTCGTCGGGTCTTGCCTGTACGATGCCGTGCAGGTTCATCATCGGGTCGTGGACAGTGCCGTCGGCATTCACCTCCCAGCAGATAGCGTCCTGAGCCTGTCGCAGGAGCTGCTTGGCACGCTTGCTGACCAGCGTGTCGCCGATGTAGAGGATGAAGTTGGGCAAGAAATCCTTGTTGCCTCCTGCCATAGCTAACATCTCTTCCAGTGCCGTGGTACCGTCCTCACCGCTGAGAGCCTCGTTCCAGACCACATAGTGTTTGTCGGTGAGTGCCGGAATCCTGCCTTTGGCCAAGTCCGACGGCTTCATCTGTCCGATGACGATGAGCGGTCGCTCAGCCTTGGCGAGCTGTTGCAAAAGGTCGTGGGCTACGGCTGTAATTGCATTGGCCGAGACGCACGCTTCCTTTCCGCCATCGTGAGCCGCCAGCAGAGAGTTAAACGCGATCATGCGTTCCGAGGGCAACTCGCGTGTATTGAAAGAGTAGAGGGGTTCTGTGATGGGTACGTTGATGTGCACCGGGCCTTGGCAAGGTTGTGTGGCGGCGATGAGTGCCTCGTTGACGAGTCGGTTGCAATACCAGTGCTCCTCGTCGTTGTGCGGTTCGGGCAGATCCACCGTGCGTTTGACAAAGCAGGTCAGCGCCCCCGGCTGAGGCATCGTCTGTCCGGTGAGTTGTCCGATCCACTGCTTAGGTCGGTCGGCCGAGACGACCACGAGAGGCAGATGCTGATACATTGCCTCGGCGACAGCGGGCAGCGTGTTGAGCAGTGCCGTGCCGCTGGTGACGCAGACGACCACCGGTTCCTCGGTGGCCTGACAGAGTCCGAGTGCATAGAACGCGGCACTGCGCTCGTCGGTGATGGGGTAGCACTGGATCTCAGGGCACACGTCGAGGTTGTGCACGATAGGCGCGTTGCGTGACCCCGGACATACGACTGCATGGCGCACGCCGTGAGCGATGAGCAGCGCAGTGAGCGTGTTGACATTATCTTTATCGCAATACATCTCTCATGGTGTTGAGTTTCATCTCTGTCTCCTTCCATTCCTCTTTCTCCTTACTTTCCGGCACGATGCCGCCTCCGGCGTGTAGGATATAGTGTCTTTCGATTATTTCCATGCAGCGCAGCGTGACATAGAGCCGTGTCTCTCCTTCCGGATCATAGGGCCCGCAGAAGCCGCTGTAGTATTTGCGCTCATCCTTCTCATATTCGAGAATGAGGTTTTTCGCAGCTTCCTTGGGTATGCCGCACACGGCGGGAGTGGGGTGGAGAGCATCGAGCACGTCGCCCAGTTGCACGTCGTCGTTGAGTGTGAAGTCAAAATCAGTGCGCAGGTGGAGCAGTTGCGCCGCCATGGTGGTGTGGGGATGTCCGTGATTCAAGGTCTTGGTCATTGGACGCAGCGTGTCGGCGATGTAGGTTGCCACATAGCTTTGCTCCTTGCGGTTCTTCTCCGACCATTTCAGCTCCTGCCCAGGTCTGTAGTCGACCGGCATCTTCTGCGTGCCCGCCAGGGCCATGGTGTGGTAGTTGAGTCCGTCGCCTTCGATGAGCACTTCGGGTGTGGCCATGAGCCACGTACCCGCATGTTCCATGTTCACCAGGGCGATATACTGATGGGGATAGAGACGGCAAGCGTGCAGGAACAGTTCTTCGGGGTCTCCGACGACATATTGCATCTCATGCACATGCCGGGCTATGACCAATTTGCTAACCTTTCCAAGCTTGAACATCGTCTTGCAGAGGTCGAAACGCAGACGATAATTTTTCCGTTCCACCTTCTCGTATTCTGCTATCTTTCTTTTCAGTTCCGTGTTGCAGTGTTCTTCACAGTGCTTGAAATCCCCTTCCCCCACAGCTTTCCGTTCGATGCTGTCGGGTTGCAAGAGCCAAACGGGTGTCTCTTCCGACGGTTGGAACGGTGCGAAGACGAAACCCTTGCGGCCGTTGAGGTCTTTGATAGACTTCATGGCCACGGGTTCACCCTCACGCTGTTCCAGTCGTACATATTCTTTCTGCTCCGGCAAGCGGTAGCAGACATAGTTGGTTGTGCTCATTCCTTTCGTGGCGACAAGATATAGTTTGTGACATGTACCGTAGAGATCAGCTCACCCTTGGAGTTCTTCACGTTGATCTGCCATTCATGCAGTGTGCGACCCTTGTATTGTAGTTGGGCGTAGGCCGTGACGGTATCTCCCACCAGCACCGTACGCAGATGGTTGCCACTGACATTGATGCCCACGCAGATCTTGCCAGGACAAAGTGCCATGGAAGCTACGCCCGCAAGGTTCTCGCAAAGTGCCAGCGTAGCGCCGCCGGAGAGAAAGCCAAACGGTTGTCGGTTGAGATCGTCGACCTTCATGCGTGCCATGCATGTGTCGGGCTCCTCGGTTGAGAGAAACTCCATATTCAGTGTCTTCGAGAGCCCTCCTTGCTTCTCGATGACGGCTTTTTCTTTTTCTATGTTCATGGTTTTGTTTTTTATTTTATTCTTCCTTGCAAAGATACGAAAAATTCTATTACCTTTGCCAAACAAATCATCTATTATGCTGTCTAAACACAATAACACTAAGAATAAAGTGAGGCAAATTCTTGTTGTCACGCTTTCCTTGCTGACCCCAGTGATGGCCGCAGCCAATCCTGTTGACGACCTTCTCAACCGCATGGACGCAGGGGCGGCCCGTAAGTTCATCACAGAGTTGCAACCGTCAGATACCGATTTCTTTGAGCTCTCGCAGCGCGACGGCAAGGTCTGTGTCAAGGGCAATACGTGGGTGAACATTGCCACGGGTGTCAACTGGTATCTCAAGCACCATGCCGGCATTATGGTCAGTTGGAACAACATGCACCCCCGTCTGCCGGAGCGCCTGCCCGCTGTCAAAGGTAAGGAGCGCCGTACCACATGGCTCACCGACCGCTACGACTTCAACTACTGCACGTTTTCCTATTCCATGGCCTTTTGGGACTGGAACCGCTGGCAGGAAGAGATCGACTGGATGGCCTTGCACGGCATCAACATGCCATTGGCTGTCACTGGTGAAGAAGTGGTATGGCGCAACATGCTCTTGAAGCTGGGCTATTCCAAGGAAGAGATAGGACGCTTCATTGCCGGGCCGGCTTTTCTGGCCTGGTGGGCGATGAATAATCTCGAGGGGTGGGGTGGACCACTGCCCGACAACTGGTATCGACAGCAGGAAGCATTGCAGAAACGAATCCTGCAGCGCGAGCGCTCTTTGGGCATGCACCCCGTGTTGCCGGGCTACTGCGGCATGTTGCCGCACGACGCCAAGACAAAGATGGGCGTCGGCGTGACCGATGGCGGGCTGTGGAACGGCTATACGCGCCCGTCCAATCTCATCGCTACCGACCCGTCCTTTGACCGTATCGCTGACCTCTATTACAAGGAGCTGACGCGGCTCTACGGCAAGGCAGACTACTACTCGATGGATCCTTTCCACGAGAGTGCCGACAACAGTGCCATTGACTACGCGGCCTGCGGACGCAAGCTGCTTGCCGCCATGAAACGTGTCAACCCCAAGGCTGTGTGGGTGGTACAGGGCTGGACCGAGAACCCGCGCCCGGCGATGGCAGACAGCCTGCCGGCTCAAGACCTGATGGTGCTGGACCTCTTCTCGGAGTGCCGCCCGATGTTCGGAGCACCTTCGGTGTGGCGGCGTGACAAGGGCTACGGCGATCACCCATGGCTGTTCTGTATGTTGGAGAACTTCGGAGCCAACGTGGGGCTTCACGGACGCATGGACCAGCTCCTCCATAACTTCCGGCTGGCAGTCGCCCCGACCTCTCCTCTGCAAAGTGCCAGACAGCATCTGCGTGGTTGGGGCTACACCATGGAGGGCTCGGAAAACAACCCCGTGATGTTTGAACTGATGAGCGAACTGCCGTGGATGACCGATTCGCTGCCCAACGATGAGGACATTGCTGCCTTCAAACAGCGGTGGCTCAACAGCTATGTGCGTGCCCGCTATGGCGTGGCAGACCCTGCACTGCAGCAAGCTTGGCAAGTCTTGGCCAACAGCATCTATAACTGTCCGCTCGGCAACAACCAGCAGGGACCTCACGAAAGCATCTTTGACGGACGTCCCTCGACCGACAACTTCCAGGTGAAAAGCTGGTCGAAGATGCACAACTACTACGATCCCAACGATACCCGTCGCGCCGCTGAGCTGATGACAAGCGTCGCCGACAAATACCGCGGCAACAACAACTTTGAGTACGACTTGGTGGACATCACCCGTCAGGCCCTCGACGACCAGGCCCGACTGCAATATCTGCGTACCATCGCGGATTACCGTGGCTTTGACCGCCGTGCGTTCTCGGCCGACTCAGCCCGTTTTCTTCACATGTTGCTTTTGCAGGACAGTCTCCTGGGCACGCGGCGTGAGTTCCGCCTTGGCCATTGGACCGAAGCAGCGCGCTCGTTGGGACGTACGCCGCAAGAGAAGGATCTCTATGAGTGGAACGCCCGTGTGCAGATAACGACCTGGGGCAACCGCGACTGCGCCGACCGGGGAGGGCTCCGCGACTATGCCCACAAGGAGTGGCAAGGACTGTTGAGCGATTTCTACTACGTGCGCTGGCAGACCTATCTCGATGCGCTCTCCCGACAGATGGCCCACGACAGCCGCCCCGACGCCTCGGCACTTGGCGAGGGAGCAAATGCCAGCAAGACGGCGACAGAGCTTTTTGCCATGGCGCTGCCCAAAGCCCCGGTTATCGACTGGTATGCGATGGAAGAGCCGTGGACGCTTCGACACAACACCTATTCACCGGTGCCGGTAGGCGATTGCGTCGACATGGCAAAGCGGGTGATGGCGTTTTTGAGTGAAACAAAATGTCGGGCTTTCTGACAAAAAAACGGGTACGAGAAGGCGATTTTCTCGAGCAAGTGACCTCTTGCTCCTGATTTCTCGATTCTCGTGCTGTTTTCTTAATTTGTTGATTAACAGTGTTTTGCGGATTATCCCGATTTTCCGATCTTCTCAAAGTCCCTTTCTGAGGGAAAATTCTCTAGAAAATTTTTCGTCATCTCAGTTGTTTTATCGTGTAAAACAACTGAGATGACCACATAAAACAATAAGTTTGATGAGGTAAAATCATTGTTTTGATGAAGTCCCCCCATGATTTTCGTGTTTCCAAGTCGATTTGCGCTGAGCCAGCGCACTATATTCTCTCTAGAATGAAAGAGAGAACAGATGGCGTTTTGTCAAGCAATTTTGTGGCATAAAAGGCATTGGATTCAGAATATATTTATTACTTTTGTAGTCAGTCAACAATATCGAAAGAACAAGATGAAGCAAAATACATATGCAGTGAAACGACTGGTGAGCCTCGACGTTCTGCGCGGTCTGACAGTCATGTTTATGATCTTCGTGAACAACGGAGCCGGTGAGGAGATCTTCTCCACTTTGCAGCACTCCAAATGGAACGGGATGACGCCCTGTGATCTCGTCTTTCCCTTCTTCCTTTTCATCATGGGCATCTCCACCTATCTCAGTCTTCGTAAAGGCGGATTCCGGTGGACACCACAGCAGGCCCGTAAGGCCATCAAGCGCACGCTGCTGCTTTTCCTCATCGGACTGCTCATCAACTGGTTCGACATGGCCATGGACGGCCGACCGCTTGACTTTGCCCATCTGCGCATCATGGGCGTGATGCAGCGCATCGCCATCTGCTATGGAGCCACCGTAGCCGCTGTTCTCACCATCCATCACCTAACCCATTCCTTCCGCGGACTGTGGGTGCTCGTGGCATTGTTGTTGACCGGCTATTCCGTCGTGCTGCTTGCTGGTGGCGGTTATGACTACGACAGCGTCACCAACATCCTCTCGCGTGTGGATCATGCACTGTTGGGCGATGCCCATCTCTATCATAAGTCGCCCGTAGACCCCGAGGGACTGCTCTCCAGCCTGTCTGCCATGACCAACACGATGATAGGCTTTCTCGTCGCTTCGTGGGCACTTCGGAAAGAGCGTCCCGAGTTGGGACACCCCCATCTCGTCACCCTCTCACGGCTGTTGGTCTGTGGCGCAATTATGGCCTTTGCGGGCTGGCTCCTGCAGTTCGGCTTGCCGCTCAACAAACGTGTGTGGAGTCCTTCTTATGTTCTGCTCACCTGCGGCATTGCCGCCTCTCTGCAGGGACTGTTTGTAGGCTGGCTTGACATCTGTCGCGCTCAAAGCCAGACGGCCGACAACGGTTCTGCCGGGCAGCCGTGGCTGGTGAGATTGACGCTATGGTTCGGCATGAATCCCCTCTTCCTCTATGTGGCCAGCGAGGCAATCGGCATCTTCTTCGGTGCCGTGGGAGTCAAGAATGGTGCCTACGACATGCTGCGCGCTGTTATCCTCAACGGCTATTGGGCCAGTGTGGCCTACGCTTCGCTGTTTGTCGCCCTGCATGCGCTGATGGGCTGGGCACTGTGGAAGAAGCGGGTGTTCATCAAGTTATGAGCGCCGAAATTATGTGTATTATTAGAAAATAAACTTGCCATCTTATTTGCTTGTCTGAGAAAATAGTTCTATTTTTGCAGAAACGATAAGCAGATTCCATGATGAGCAACGACATTAAGCTGATACCCTACGGCATTTCCAACTTCAAGCAAGTGCGGCGTGAGAACAAATATCTGGTTGACAAGACCATGTATTTTGAGAAGATGGAACGGACCGGCAATTTCCTGTTCTTTGTCCGTCCGCGTCGTTTTGGCAAGAGCCTATTTCTCAGTATGCTGGAGGCTTACTACGACATCAGTGAGAAGGATAACTTCGACGAGCTGTTCAAAGGGCTCTATGTGGCCGACCATCCCACGCAATACAAGAACAAGTATCTGATGTTGCACTTGGACTTTTCACAAGTGCAGGGGGATATAGACCATATTGCAGACAATCTGAATAATTACCTGTCTGTCCAATGTGAGCTCTTTGCGTTGAAATACGCAAAGTTCTATCCTCCACAGCTTACGCAACTGTTGCAGATAACCCCGACAGGGGCAAGCAAGCTGACGCTCATAGGCAACCTGTCCCGACAGTTGGGAATAGGCCTTTATCTCATCGTTGATGAATATGACAACTTCACCAACGACGTGCTCAATACCAAGGGACAACAGGCTTATCATGAACTGACGCATGGCACGGGTATCTATCGGGAACTGTTTAAGAAGTTCAAACCAGTATTCGACCGTATCATCATGCTCGGTGTGTCGCCCATCACCCTTGACGACCTCACCAGCGGCTATAATATCGCATTGAACATCACGATGCACCCGTTCTTCAATCAGATGCTCGGATTCTCTGAGGACGATGTCAGGCAGATGATACGTTATTACCAAGGTGTTGGTGCATTGCCCGCTACGGTGACCGAGGAGGGTATCATCGCCGATATCAAACCTTGGTATGACAATTACTGCTTTGCTGGGGAAAGTTTCGGTAAGGAGCCGAGTATGTTCAACAGTGATATGGTGTGCTATTATCTGAGCAACCTCGTAGAGCAAGGTCGTCGCCCTAAAGAGCTCATTGATTCGAACACAATGACCGACTATGCCAAGATGAAGCGCTTGATAGAAATAGACAAGTTGGACGGTGAGCGATTGAATATTATCCACGAGATTACTGAGAACGGATACATTTATAGTCCGGTGGTCAGCCACTTCCCGGCCGAGCGCATGATGGAATTTGGCAATTTTATCAGCCTGCTTTATTACTACGGCATGCTCACCATCGGTGGTGTGCGTGGTGAGAACTTGAAGTTGGTCATTCCCAACAACAATGTGCGCCTACAGTATTATCATTACATGTTGGACGAATATCAGACCATCTATGCGCTGCCGGTCACTGATTTGCGGAAGGCTTTTGACGGCGCGGCCCTTGACGGTGACTGGCAGCCGCTCATCTCCTTCATCTGCCAGGCTTACCACGACACCACTGCCGTGCGCCAGTTAATTGAGGGCGAACGCAATCTGCAAGGATTTATGAACGCCTACCTCACGCTGACTAATTACTACCTTGTCGCGCCGGAGATGGAGTTCAGCCACGGCTTCTGCGACTTCTTCCTGCTGCCCAACTATGCGGTCTATCCGATGGTGAAGCACAGCTATATCTTAGAACTGAAGTACCTCAAGACCGATGCCTCTGATACAGAGGCGGAACGGCAGTGGACAGAGGCCGAGCAGCAGATAAAAACTTATGCTGCGGATAAGAAACTGCAGAGCATGCTCCACGGCACACAGCTTCATCCTATCGTCGTGCAGATAAAAGGTTATGACTTGGTGAAGGTAGAGGAGATTCAGACTTATATAATATAATTTCAAGGATGAAGAAAAAACTCTATTTGTTGCTTTTTTTGTTAACTGCTTCAATCTTTGACTTGAAGGCTCAGGTTAAAATTAACGGATTAGTACAGAATGAAGAACATGTTGGCATTGAGTATGCAACGATTTGTGTAGACAGCATCTTCACTCTTACAGACAAAGAAGGGCGTTTTGCTTTAGAGATTCCAGGTAACATTAAAAGTCCCATGACCTGCTCGCATATTAGTTATAAGAAAGAAATGATACCATATTCACAATACAAGGGTGGAAATGTTTGTGTTGTAATGGAAGACAGAGTGTATGACATAGCAGAGGCTTCTGTAGCTGCCCGCAAGGGTAAGGCGACTACCATTCTACGGAAAGGTATGAAACTTCCAGGGGATGTCGCTTTCGGAAATGCTCCTTCTGGAAAAATAGAGATAGGTCCTAAATTTAAAGCAAGTGACAATTTCATTATAGATTATTTCAATTTGCACATAGAAGAATGCACCTATGAGCAATGTATACTTCGGCTTATCGTTTATAAAGTGGTTGAAAACCAATTCGAACCAGTTAGTTCCAAGCCTATCTATATTAATCTGTCTTCAGCGAATAAGAATTCAGATGTTAAAATAATGACCGATTTGCCAATCACTTTGCAGAAAGGAAACGAATACTTTGTGGGGTTATCTATTGTCTCCGGATCTCAAGGCACAATCCATTTCCCTGCTGCTCTTCGCAAAGGGATAGCAAGAAATGTGGTTAAAGGTACGATGAAAAATCTCCCGGCGACTGTCGGTATTGCAGTAACAGGACGAAGACTTCCTGCTAAATAGGATAGTCTGAGTAATTCTTAGCACCCCCTGAAAGGCGCTGTGGAAGAAACGGATATTCGTCAAACTGTAATCTTCTTTCATTGGCGAGGGTGAGTGACGCTCACGCTTATCGCACTGTCAGCGTGCAGGGTTGCGCATGTTGCACACCGGCTGAGGTGGTTATTAATTATTAAATAGCTCTTGTTCTCGTTTCTTTTTTGTAACTTTGCATATAGGAAAAATATATTCGAATATAATTATTAGTATGAACATTTTAGAGTTAAGCGAGCAGGAGATTGGACGACGCCAGAGCCTGCAGGAGCTGCGCAATATGGGTATCGACCCGTATCCAGCAGCTGAGTTCCCCACCAATGCCTTTTCAGTAGACATCAAGAACAACTTCAAGGAGGGGGAGAAGCAGGAGGTCGTCATCGCCGGACGTATGATGAGCCGCCGTATCATGGGCAAGGCCAGCTTTGTGGAGTTGCAGGATAGCAAGGGCAGAATACAGGTGTATGTCACCCGTGACGACATCTGCCCCGACGAGGACAAGGACATGTACAACAAGGTCTTTAAGAAACTCCTCGACATCGGTGACTTCATCGGCATCAAAGGTTTCGTCTTCAAGACACAGACAGGTGAGATCTCTGTTCACGCCCAGTCGCTGAAACTGCTGAGCAAGAGCCTCAAGCCGCTGCCGATCGTGAAATACAAGGATGGCGTGGCTTACGACAAGTTCGATGATCCTGAGCTGCGCGCCCGCCAGCGCTATGTCGACCTCATCGTCAACGACGGTGTGAAGGATACGTTCCTTAAACGTGCCAAGGTGCTCAAGACCATGCGCAACTTCTTCGACGAGGCAGGATACACCGAGGTGGAGACTCCTATTCTGCAGAGCATCCCCGGTGGTGCCAGCGCACGTCCGTTCATCACGCACTTCAATGCGCTGAACATCGACATGTACATGCGTATCGCCACTGAACTCTATCTCAAGCGACTCATCGTGGGCGGCTTTGAGGGCGTCTACGAGATTGGCAAGAACTTCCGCAACGAGGGTATGGATAAATACCACAATCCGGAGTTCACCTGCATGGAGCTCTATGTGCAATACAAGGATTATAACTGGATGATGTCGTTTACCGAGCGCTTGCTCGAGACCATCTGTGTGGCTGTCAACGGCAGCACAGAGGTGAAGAACGGCGACCACGTCATCTCCTTCAAGGCTCCTTTCCGCCGTCTGCCTATCCTCGATGCCATCAAGGAGAAGACGGGCTTCGATCTCGACGGCAAGAGCGAGGAGGAGATCCGCGACATCGCTGTGAACAAACTCAAGATGGAAGGCATCGACGAGAGCTTCGGTAAGGGCAAGCTCATCGATGAGATCTTTGGTGAGTTCTGCGAGGGCACGTTCATCCAGCCTACATTTATCATTGACTATCCAGTGGAGATGAGTCCGCTAACGAAAATGCACCGTTCTAAGCCCGGACTTACAGAGCGCTTCGAGCTGATGGTCAACGGCAAGGAGCTCGCCAACGCTTACTCTGAGCTCAATGACCCCATCGACCAGGAGAACCGCTTCAAGGAGCAGATGAGGCTCGCCGACAAGGGTGACGACGAGGCAATGATCATCGACCAGGACTTCCTGCGTGCCCTGCAATATGGCATGCCGCCCACCAGCGGTATCGGTATCGGCATCGACCGCCTCTGCATGTTGATGATCGGTAAGGAAAACATTCAGGAGATCATGCTCTTCCCGCAGATGAAGCCTGAGGCAAAGATGCCACAGAGCAGCATCAAGGAATGGGCTGCCCTCGGCGTACCTGAGGACTGGGTGTATGTGCTGCGTAAGGCTGGCTTCAACCTCATTTCCGACATCAAGGACGAGAAGGCGCAGGGCTTGCAGCAGAAGATCGGTGAGATCAACAAGAAATATAAACTCGGATACGAGAAACCGACAGTCGACGACATCCAGCACTGGATCGACGGTGCCAAGAATCTCTAAGACGATAAGTTGACTATGCGTCTGTTCAGAAGAATCAGTAGAGCACTGGGGCTGCGGAAAAAAGGCTCCATCCCCGATTTTGGCCGTGTGGCCATCATCGGGGGCGGCTCGTGGGCTACCGCCATCGCTAAGGTGGTGGTGGAGCACACGGGACACATCGGATGGTATATGCGGCGTGACGACCGCATCGCTGATTTCCGACGACTCGGACATAATCCTGCCTATCTCACAGGTGTACACTTCGACATCGACGACATCGAGTTCACTTCGGACATCAACGAGATTGCCACTGAATACGACACGCTCGTCTTCGTCACGCCCTCGCCTTACTTGAAAGACCATCTGAAGAAACTCACTGCCGACATCAGCCATAAGTTTATCGTCACCGCCATCAAGGGTATCGTGCCCAGCGAGGATGTGGTCTGCTCAGACTACTTCCATCAGCGCTATGGCGTGCCATACCGACAGTTGCTCTGCATCGGGGGACCGTCACACGCCGAGGAGGTGGCGCTCGAAAGGCTTACCTATCTCACTGTGGCTGGCAGCGACGAGAAGATGGCAAGGGAGTTCTCGCGTGTGCTCGCCTGCGACTATGTGAAGACTGAAACCTCCACCGACGTCACGGGTATCGAGTATGCGGCTGTGCTGAAAAACGTCTACGCTATCTGCGCGGGCATCTGCAACGGCATGGGCTATGGCGATAATTTCCAGGCTGTCTTCCTCACTAATGCTATCCGTGAGATGGATCGCTTCCTGACTGCCGTCAACCCTGTACACCGCAACATCTGTGACAGCGTCTACCTCGGCGACCTGCTCGTGACGGGATACTCCAACTTCTCGCGCAACCGCACCTTTGGTATGATGATCGGTAAGGGTTACTCCATCAAGAGTGCCCAGGCTGAGATGAAGATGGTCGCGGAAGGTTACTACGGTACGAAGTGCATGGAGGAGATCAACCGACAGCTCCACGTGAGCATGCCGATCCTCGACGCTGTCTATGACATACTCTACAAAGACCTGCGTCCGCGTGATGTCATCCCCGCTTTGACAGAAAAACTCTCGTGAGTGCTTTGACATAAAGACATGTTCTTGGCTTTAAGACATAAAGACATAAAAGACATGTTCTTTGGCTTTTAAGACATAAAGACATAAAAGACATGTTCTTTGGCTTTTAAGACATAAAGACATAAAAGA